>Ga0181346_1000244_pt1 | contig 22559 bp, 5 predicted proteins | sample Su13VDMM15DN_FD_130100 | JGI IMG/M metagenome (GOLD analysis project Ga0181346, IMG submission 130100) | Freshwater viral communities from Lake Michigan, USA - Su13.VD.MM15.D.N | ecosystem: Environmental > Aquatic > Freshwater > Lake | place: USA: Michigan | collected 2013-07-15 | reverse complement strand
TATGGTTATCCAACCAAATGGTGGAGCGGCAGGACAACCTTTAAAGTATAGTTGGACTCGTGATATACCTCAACCAACAATAGAGGAAGTGATTAGATATTTTAAAAATGATTATGCGATTCTCCACATTAAAAGGGAAGACCAATTTGTTTATGAAGATACATTACAAGCGTTAGACGATTTTAGAAGTATTGCAATTTTATTGAGTTTATCTAAAAAACGATTGTTAATAGATTCAAGTGTTATGCACATTGCGATGGCATTAAATTTACCATCGGTTGTTACTTGGGTTGGAACTAATCCAAATGTTTTCGGATATCACACCAATACAAATATAACAGCAAATACCCCAACAAAAGAGATTATGTTAGACCATAGTCATTATTCTAAATATTTATTATTCCAAGATATGACAAGTATTCCGTATAATGATTTAAATGAAATTTTTGATGTAAATCAAATTATAGACTCAATTAGAAAACAATAAAAAAAACCCCTTAATAGGGGTTTTTTGTTATAATAAATGTTGTATCTGTTTTATTACCATTTCAGAGGTTATTGATTTGTGACACTCAAACTGACGAGGAGTCCCCTTATGTTTGGGACACCAGTTCCAATCACCACGGTCAAATCTAAATTCCGATTTATTCCAACATCCATTACATACAGAATCATTTGTTATTCTAGTACAGTTTGATGTAAATTCATGGTCAGATTCAGTAAAGTTAGAAATCATAACAACATGTTTACCTAACGCCCACGAAAGCCAAGATAACCCACTTGATAATCCTATGAAAAATTCACTATGGTGAATATAGTTCATTGTATTCTCTATTGATGTGTCTTTTAATTTTATAACATTTTTATAATTTCCACCGTGTTTAGATATGTTAATAATTTTATAACCTAATCCGGTTAAATAATCAATAAGTTCTTGCCACCCTTTTGGGTTATTCCATAGTTTTAATCCGGCGGTTGATTCATCGGCTATTGTAATATACTTCTCAACCATAGGTCTTGATTTAGGTACGAAGTCAAGAGTTGGTTTAATTTCTGTGTGTTCTAATTTTAAAAGATTTGTTATTGTTTTTTGTAATGGTATGGTATTAGGGTAAAAAGGTTCCTTCGTTTCATTTTCAAACCATCCAATTCTATATAATGCAAATAGATTTTTAACAGTTGAACCAGGTTCAACAAATTCTAATTCGGGGTAAGATTTTTTAAACAATTTATTCCAAAAGGTTGATACAATAATAATACAATTATGTTGTTTTTTAAAATCTAACACATATGGAATCCAAGCAATACTATCACCTAACGAACTAGATTCAAAAGAAATGAAAACTCTTCTATTTGTTAAATCAAGGTTATATTCAAAAACAATGTTATTATCACAATAAACTTTAATGTACCAATTTGTGAAGTATTCTCTACTTACTTTAGTCCACATATTTGCGGATAATTCTGTACGATGATGTAATCCATTACTATCATAAAATTCTACATTAAATTTTTTATCACTGTCTCCTAATATCTCAAAAAAAGGTTGGTTAACAAAATGAAAATTATATTTAACATTTGGTTTTATGTTTTGAGTATTTGTATTTATGTTTGTCATTGTTTTTTTTATATTATTAAAATTATTGATAAATAAATTTTTGGTTTCTTCGGAAGAATATTCTTTTTTAATTAGAGTGATAACCCTATACATATCAACCATTCTTTTACAAATAGTTGTCCAATCAAACTTGGTTCTATTATTTTGTGTTAAATCAACATATTTTTCGTATTGATTTATTATCTCTGATATAGATTCCGCAACTCTATCAGAATTTCTTTCAGATACAATCATCCCATCTATTTTTTGAGAACCTTCATAAGTACCAACAACTGGTAAACCACAAGATACCGCCTCCAATAATGTTAAATTTGGGTGACCAGCTTCTAATATTGACGGATGTAAAAATATTGAATGTGATTTATATAAATCTAAAATTTCACCTTCACTTAAATTGGTTAATAATAGTGTCAAATTTTCATATTCAAGTAAATCGGGATGATGTTGGAAAAACAATTTATTGTTTTCTGGCCCGGCAATTGTTATTGGAAGATTTAATTTTTTTGCAGCCTCTATTGCGTATCTAAATCCTTTTCTATCGAACGACGCGTCACCACCAATACCATTATTAGCAATGCAAAGTAATTTATGTTCTTTTCTATATAAATTATCAACCTTAAAATAATCAACTTCCACCCCATGAGACAGATAGAATAACTTATCTGTCCCATCAAAGTAATCGACTAAATATTCTGCGTGGCAAAATGATATTACCGATTTTTGTATTGCGTCTAAATTTTGTTGATAGTTAAACGAATCTTTTCCATAATGAACAACATGATGGTCGTGTAAAGAAAAGATATAAGGAACACCTTTTTCCGCAGATTCTAAAGCCAAATTAGCTATATGAATATGTATTATATCCGAATTATCAGTAGACGCTTCGTTTAAATATTTTATGGTACATTCGTGTCCCAAAGAATTAAATTCGTTATGGTAACACCATAATATTTTTTCAACGGCACCCCACCCATTAGGTGGGATTGGAATTACACCCGGAGTTACTTGTGTTATTCTCATATTTTTATAAATGTTTTTAGTTCTTTATCTATTAAAGAGTAACCGTCCGCTTGAGTTGTTATTCTATTTTTTAGTATTCCCATATTTTTACCTGAAAAAATTATATTAAAAAATGTGTCCATACAATCCCATTTTTCGGTCCTTAATTTATTGATAAGATATTCTCTAGTTTTTATTGGGAACATAATACATTGTATTCCAATTATCTTATCAGTGATAAAAAGTAAATCTTGATTGGGTATCTCTTTAACCACATTAGATTGATGCCATCCAAAATCTAAGGTTTTAGTATCTCCAAATGAGAAATAAGAAATGTCTTCATTATTAATAATTTCACAAACCTGATTAACTTTATTAACAAATTCTTCAATAGGGGATTCAATAATACAATCACCTTCACAAACTATGAGAAAATCTAAATCTTTATCAAATTCAGAAATAATCCCTAATTTAAATGAATCAAAACAACCATAATGAGCCGGTGTTAAAGCGTTTCCATAATCAGGGTCATCAATATTAGTATATTTCTCTAACCTTACATTATGAGGTCTTAAACAATTATGTGACGGAGGTAATGAGGTATAGGGTTCGTTTTTATGTAGTACATAATTAAATCCAAAGTCGTTTAATTTTTGGACCGATTCTTTAGATAATTGTTCTTTTTTATCATTAATTGTTGTTTGTAAATGTAAAACTTTAATTTTATAAGTTAAAGATAAATTTTTTACCCTGTTTGTTTCATTAAAGAATCCGTTATTACAATATTGGTGGATTGTTGTATCATTTAATTCATAAGTTTCTGTCTTATGTAAATTATCTTCGTCATAAAATGAAATAATAATCTCAATAGGATTTCCGTTGTATTCAATATGTTTATAATATTTTGCTCTATTTGAAACATCATCCAATTTATGTTCGGAAATAATTATCGAATCTTTAAATATATTTTCACCTAATTCATTAATTATTAACTCCAACCTACGGTTATCAATATTATAAGTGTAAAAGTAAAATATCCATTTATTTTTAGTTTCATTAACCGGTAAAATAGAATAATACTCTGAATTAGATGACACTCCCAAACCGGAGTTTGGTAAAATTGTTTTTTGATTATTATGTACAATCCAAAGGTTTTCCTTACCTTCTAAAATTTTCATATAATAATTTTCTAAAAAATTATGACAATTTAATTCAGAACAATGATTATTAAAGGTTTCTTCATCAGTAATATCTAAAAAAGTATTTAAAAAATAATTAGTTTTAAACACCATTGATGTTGTCTCAATACCATTATCCATATAAGATAAACAACAATTCCAAGATGTTAATTTATTAAAATATTCCTCAATTAAAGGAATGTCCAAATCATTTAAAATAACATCATAAGTAACTATCATAAGTTTTGTCGCACCAATATCTTTAGCTAATTTAGCTCCATTGATAAAATTCATATGTGCAGCCAAAGATTGGTTTGACTTTGATAACCCATTGATGTTTATTTGAGCGTTATATTGGTCCGTATTATTGTAGAAGTGAGTGTAATATGAATGAGGTATCATTAAATTATTTGAATCAAATATATAATAATCCGCCATACTCTGAATTTCATTTGATACCGGGTAATGAGAAACTAATATAATCTTTCTACCTAATTTTTTAAAACTTTCAATACACTCAATCGTTAGATTTTTGCGTTTAATGGTGTCGGGGTAAGTACTGATAATAATCACCTCATCATCATTTATATGTGAAGTTAATTTATCGTCAATCTCAATACCCAAAATATTTAATAAGTTTTCTGAATCTTGTTTTAAATCGCCGGTTAAAAAAGTGATTGATTCTTCATCATTGTATTTACCACAATAAACCTCCAAATTAAACATCATCATCGGTATCTTATACTCTAAAGCCTCTTTAATTGCGATAGGGTTTAATTCCTTATTATTTCGGTCACCTTTTGACGAAAAGAAAAATACATCGGATGCTTGAATAAAACTATCCACATCATTTCTTTCACCCCATATAATGGCGTTCTTTGGTTTGTTGGTTATTAACGGTTCCCAATAATCTTTAAAGTTATCCGCTTGATTTCCAATAAAATGAAATTTAATTTTATAATTCTTCAAATATTCGGCAATCTCAAAAAGATATTTTTGATTTTTTCTTGCTGTAAATAAACCAACATTAACAACATGTTTCCAATCTGAACTTAACTCTAATTTCTCTTGATTCTCTTTTTGGTTTTTTATTTTAATATCTACAGGATACTCAATTATCTCATATGGGATGTCAAAGATAGAATATCTGAACGCATTAAACGCACTCACAAATATAAACTTATCTGGAAAGTATCTTTTTGATGTTACAGGAAAACTAGAATCGTGAGTAGTTTCAAAAATAGTGTATCTACGGTCTTCCTTATATATTTCTTTTGTTATCTCATCATCCATAAAGAATTCAGGGAATTCTTCCATACTAACAACATCAGGGTTAAAATCTTTTAGAATGTTGAGAAGTTCTAATTTATTTTCACCTAATGAGTGAAAATTATCTAATAACATATTTTCAATTTGACTTCGTTGGACAATGTAGTTCCAAGCAATCAAAGAATATTCCACACATTTAATAATATAATCGTCTTTTAATAACTTTATCTTATTAAGAGTTACTTGTGGTGCACCACCAGTACTTAAATGGGGGGTTATAATTAAGACTTTTTTCATACCCATAAAAATAACAAAACGAATATGTTTGTCAAGAAAAACAATTTAATTAAAAAAAGTTATAATTATATTTATCATTATGCAGTCAATAGAAATTACTAGTTTAGTAGGACACTCACCCTTTAGTATCACAGTATGTGATATAACATATAGTTATTGTTATTTTGTAATTAGTGGTGTAACTTCCGCACCTATAACAATATCACCCCCATCACAACTAAATGGGGTTAACCAATTATTGGTGGTCATAACTGATAGTAAAGGATGTGAAACAATGGATTATATTAATTGTTTTACACCTACACCAACACCGACATTAACTCCAACACCAACAATAACTCCGACAAACATTTCATGTAATTGTATCGCCTTTATTAATGTTGGGGCTGGTAATTTAAATTTTGGTTATACAGAATGTAATGGAATTGTGTTTAATGGTATAATCCCTCAATCAACAACTTTTTATTTTTGTGGTAAATCACCATTTGCTGACGGGGGTGTACTAATTTCAATAAACGATATTTGTATTAATAATAGTTGTCAAACAACTGAAATACCACCAACATCGACTAATACTCCGACACCGACTAACACGCCAACAAATACAATGACACCGACTTATACACCCACAAATACTGTTACCCCAACAAATACTGTCACCACCACAATAACACCAACATCAACATATACTCCAACACCAACACCTACTCAAACAAATATTGTTGTTGATTGTACTACATACTTATTAGTTGACCCCGCAAATGTATCAAAATATGATGTTGTAACAAATGTTTTAACACCATTAAGTTTCCCATCACCAATATCCGCCAGCGATATTGCAAATAGTTATGGTAAGTTTTGGTTAGTAGAATTCTCATCACCTTATTCTATCATAGAATATAATATAATTCCAACACCGTTTAGTGCGGTTTATAGTAAAACATTATATCCTCCTGTAGATTTATACGCTTTAGCCGTTAAAGATAATACAACTTTAATTTCCACAACTCTATCAGTTTCACCATTATCGGCAATGGTTGTTGAGGTTGATGTTTCAGGTCCGGATTTAAGCACCGCAATTGTAGTGGATAAATTTTTATTACCAGGAACTGATAGAGCGTTATCAGGAGATTTATTTTATTTCCCAACAACTGATAAATTATTTGTAACAAGTCAGGTTGGTTTTTATGGTGACACATATTTAACTCAGTTTGACTACACAACCGGAGTTGTTGAGTATGATATATTGCTTAGCCCATCTATTAACGGGGTTTATGGGTTATCAGCAAAAGACGAATTTCTTTATTTATTTGAAGATACTGGAAAGGTGTATAGAGTGGATAGTATGTCCGTACCTACATTTACATTAGTCCAAACAACCGTTGCGGGTATTTACGCGGCATCATCAGACGTTAGTTGTCTTATATATCCATCACCTACACCGACAATGACTCAAACACCAACCAACACACCAACGGTGACACCAACTAATACTCAAACACCTACACAAACAAGAACTCAAACGCCAACCCCAACACCAACTCAAACACCAACTCAAACACCAACTAACACAATAACACCGACTCAAACAACCACAACGACACCAACCCAAACACCAACCCAAACATCAACACAAACACCAACTCAAACACCAACCCAAACACCTACACCGACAATGACTCAAACACCAACACCAACTAGCATCACAGTGGTGCCTAATTGTGCGGTACTATATAATGTGGGTTCTAATGTTTACTATTATAATGTGTCAACAAATATCTCAACACTTTTAACTGTACCTGGATTTCCGAATAGTTCGGATGTTGCACATACATTTAATGGAACAACAGGTAAACTATGGGGTGTAGATGAATCTGGTTCTCAATTTGTTGAATATAATATAACATTATCACCATTTACAGCAACATTTTCTCGTAATATATCTTATAACCCATCAATATTTTACCCATCCTTAGGTCTTACCTCTATTTCTGACACAGTGATTTTATCTGTAAATGACTTTGATTTTTTAAATCAAGAGGTGGTTGAAATTGATGTATCAGGTGTAAGTCCTGTTATTACACCCCAGTTTCCTTTAATAGTTGGTAGATACATTACTGGTGATTTTTATAAAACAACAACAAATAAATTTATAGCTCTTAATACCGATTACGCAACATCTAAATGTTACGTGACTCAATGGGATTATTCAACATCAACCACTGAACCGGAAGTTGATGTTGAACTAACGATGGGATGTGCCGTTTATGGTATTTTTGAGGATAGTGGAAATATTTACATAACTGAATCCACCTCTTCAACAAAACTATATTCTATTGATAAAAACTCACCATATGCAATAACCGAAATTTGTGTTATTACACCTTTAACAATTGATGGTGCTTCTCAAATACCTGGTTGTTTAAATAATAATTTTATACCATAACAGCTCAAAACATTCATTAATAATTTATTTATAAAATATTCATATTAAAACAATTAAAATATAGTTTTAAATTATCATCATTTACTATTTTTTTTATATTTATAAAATAACGAACAATAATTGTTTGAACAAGTCAAAAACTTAATAAATAAGAAATTAATGAAAAAATAAAAATGGCGACAAATATAAATACTACCTCAACAATATTAGGAACGACTGGTTCTCAACCTAGGGGTATTGTGGTCGATGTTTATGGGAATGTCTATACCTCAAATATAGGTTCTAGCAACGTAAGCAAAATTACACCGTCAGGGGTATCAACAATTTTAGGAACGACTGGTAACAATCCAGTAGAAATAGCGATTGATTCGTTTGGAAATATTTATACATCAAACCTAAGTTCTAACAACGTAAGTAAAATTACGCCGCAAGGGGTGTCAACAATATTAGGAACAACTGGTTTGGCTCCATCCGGGATAGCGATTGACTCATCCGGAAATGTTTATACTTTAAATGAGACTTCTGAAAACATAAGCAAAATTACGCCGCAAGGGGTGTCTACAATATTAGGAACAACTGGTTTGTGGCCAAGAGGTATAGCAGTTGATTCTTCCGGGAATGTTTATACTGCAAATGTCTTAGCTAGGACCATAAGTAAAATTACACCGTTAGGGGTATCTACAATTTTAGTAAATACCAATCCTAAATCACCAATAGGGGTAACAATCGATTCTTTTGGGAATCTTTATACAATAGTTGACTATACTACGGTATGTAAAGTGACACCGTTAGGGGAATTCATATCTTTAGGGACAACCGGAACTAATCCATTTGGGTTAACAATTGATTCTTTTGGAAATGTCTACATAGCAAATAGTGGTTCTGATAATGTAAGTAAAATTACCTCGGATATTACGGTTACACCATTTAATTTTGACGTGGAGTATGTTTGTTCATTACCGTGTTGTATTAGCGTTGGCATAGCCAATATGATAGGAGGAGTACCACCTTATCAAATGGGTGTTACAATATTTACGTCAAAGTCATCAGCGTTATCAAACACTTCTTGGAAGATTGCTAGTAGTGGTAGCTATGGTGTTTCAAGCTTATCCGATAACACTTTTTGGTTGGGAGCTAAAGATTCTGTAGGTAATATTTTGGCAAAATCAGTAACTACGTTTTGTTATTCAATCGTTACCCCTACCCCAACTAAAACCGCCACTCCAACACCAACACCAACTAACACACCAACACCTGGATTATTCCCATCACAAACACCAACAAATACTCAAACACCAACTAAAACACCGACACCAACACCAACACCAACAATTAGGGTTCTTTGTTCTTTAGGTGAAATTACTATTGGTTCTCAAATTTGGACAGCATGTAATTTAAACGTCTCTAAATATAGTGATGGGACAGATATACCTGAAGTAACCAATCCATCGGATTGGGCAGGATTAACCACCGGAGCATGGTGTTATTCTAATAATTCAATAACTAATGGATTGACCTATAACAAACTTTATAATTGGTACGCTGTTGCTGGAATATGGAACGAAGAATCAAAATTAAACGTGAGTAAACGAAAAAAATTGGCACCTACGGGTTACCACGTTCCTGCTGATTCCGAATGGACTATATTAACCACCTTTTTAGGCGGAGCAAATGTGGCGGGTGGAAAAATGAAATCAACGGGTACATCACTTTGGATGCCCACCAATATAAACGCTACTAATAGTAGTCGTTTTACAGCGCTTCCAGGGGGTTCTCGCAATATCTCTGGTAACTTTGTTAGTATAAATGTCAACGGTCGCTGGTGGAGTTCATCAGAGATAGACAGCATAGACGCCTATGCCCGCACGATAAACGAAGATAATGGTAGGGTTAACAGACCCACTAATAATAAAATAAACGGTTTCTCAGTTCGTTTAATAAAAGGAGAATTAGTACAAAGTGGTCTTATATTACATTTAGACGCTGGAAATACAAGTTCATACCCAGGAACAGGAACAATTTGGAAGGATTTATCCAGTAGTGGAAATAACGGAACACTAGTAAATGTACCGACTTTTGATTCTGCGAATGGAGGAAGTATTGTTTTTGATGGAGTTAATGATTACGCAAATTTAGGAAATATAGCAAGCACAATATTTAGTCATACTTCTCCGTGGAGTGTACAATTTACCGTAAAAATAGTCAAGTTTGTTAATGAATACCCTGGATTTATGATAAAGGGTGATTCTACCGGAAGTGGAGTATTAGTATTTTATACGAATAATGGTAATATGTTTTGGAAACATAATAATGTTAATATACCAATAATTACATTGACACCAAACAGAATTTACACCATAGTATTTACCTATTCGGGGTTTGAAAGTCAAAGTGTAAGAGCATATATCAATGGGGTTTTTGTAACAACTGTGGGACCAATGATATCGACAGACAGTTCATCGCCATTATATTTAGGTACGGGTGACGGATTTAGTAATAGTGGTTTCTATGATTTTTTAAAATATGACAGAGCTCTCACCCCACAAGAGGTACTACAAAACTACGACACAACAAAAGGAAGATTTGACCCAATACTACAAAGTAGTCTTATATTAAATTTAGACGCTGGAAACACAAACTCATATCCTGGCTCAGGAACAATTTGGACGGATTTATCCAGTAGTGGAAATAACGGAACACTAGTAAATGGACCAACTTTTAATTCCGGAAATGGAGGAAATATAACATTCAGTAATACTAGTAACCAGATTGTTTCTGGTACCACTATTTTATCACCATCATTTACGGTGGAAGTTGTTTTCATGCCTATAACTATGGGTGATTATTCACCATCATTTGTTGTGGGTAAAAATAATGGTTCTGGAGGTTGGGGGGATTTTCAAATACATACTACTGCAACAGGTGGTATATACTGTGGTACAGACTTAGGAAATAGATTTACACCTTCAGACGAAGGATGTGGTCCTGGAGCTTTTTTAGTTAACAATATATATCATATGGTTTTTACTTTTAGTAATGGAATAGGTACACTTTATAAAAACGGTGTGTTATTAAAATCAAAAGCGATGATTAAACCATTAAATTTCTCAACACCTGTACCCTATAGGATTCAAAATAGCGCTGGATTTACATCCACTATGAGAGTTTATGATTTTAGAATACACAGTAAAGCTCTCTCATCGCAAGAAGTAACACAAACCAATAACGCAACAACCCCTGAATGTACTATAACTGCTGATAGTCTTCAGGTATTCCCAAATTCAGCAACAACAATTTATAATATTTTATATCAAAGTATATGTGCTCAAGGTGTAATAACCGATGGTATTATCACCGGAACAACAATAACTAAAATAGGTAAAGAAAATGATAGAAATACAATAACCGCAATACCTAAAAATGGGTCAATATTTAAAGGATGGACAACAGATGTAACGTTAGCGTCTAATAGTAGTTCTTATGGTAGTCCCAGAACATTATCTTATAGTTCCTCAATAAAAAATAACACTACTTGGTACGCACTATTCACTAAAGATTGTTTATCTATTGATGTCCCATTTTGTTTTAATATCAATAAAGATAAATTATGTTCAGCCTGCGAGGAACAAAAAACTGTTTATTTTGATAACAAAAACAATACATATATTAACAATGGTATAACTTACAACTCATATTGGTACGGAAATTCAACATTAGAAACCTTAATTACTTTTACAAAAGTAAGTACGACAAACAGAGTCGGGTGGAGTTTCAGTACGTCATCTCAGGAATCGTCTGGAGGGGGTACTTTTAAAGAAGTTTTTGTTGATAAGTACGAAGGCGATGTGTTTAAATGTGATAGGAATCTTAGCAAAAAAATAATAACACTTCAGTGCCGACCAACAAATTTAACAATCCAATATTTTGTTTATTTATATAAAAATGGTGAAAAATATCAAAGATTTATCGGAACAGGAAATTCTGACATAGAGATATTAAATATAGGTGGAAATCCTAATAATTCAAATGCTGTTTATAAATTAAAATGTGTATCCGATGGGACTGAACCTATCTCATTTACAATATCCACCACAACAGAATGGAATAGGTCCAACGATGGATTCTGTTCGGGAGGTTATGACTATTATTACTCAACTGTTGATACTCGAGCAACAACACCCACTTTAATAGCTCCCGATGGTTTTTATACACAAATAGTTAATGGTACATATTCTCAATATTCGGTTATATATGAAATATATAATGGTCTAATTATAGATAAATCATATTGTGGTTCAGATACTCTTAACTGTGATAGTCAATATGACACCTCCGGAATTTTTGAGACTGTTACTATTAAAGGACCCCCAAGAGTGGCGTACGGAGCGGAATTTCCGGTGGGATATACTTATGAAAAAACTTGGACGGCGAAAAATTTAGATGTTACCCGTTATCGAAATGGAGACCCAATCCCAATTGTTACCGACCCAGAATTATGGGCAAATTTAACCATTGGAGCTTGTTGTTATTATAATAACGATATATCTAATGTTAAAACATACGGATTACTATATAATTCATACGCTATAACAGACACGAGAGGATTGGCACCAGTTGGATGGACACTTCCTAAGTATGATGATATTCGTACCTTATTTTATGGTTTTGGTGGATGGGAAAATAGAGGTGAAATAATAGATTCGTATTCTCCAACAATCCCCTATTTAAGCGAAAAATTTAAAACATCAGGAACAACACACTGGAACACCCCAAACAACGGAACTAACGAGACAGGATTTTCCGGTCTACCAGGTGGTTATCGTAAACAAGATGGAAGTTTTAGTGATATAGGAACAAGAGGTTGGTTTGCAACTACAGCGTGGTATAGTTCACCGTCTTCATTTGTTTTGTTTAGTTCTGACGATTTGAAATACTTTTACTCCCGTGACCTTGGGGCTGGAATAAATAATAGTTCTTACGGTCCTGTTGTGAATAGAGGTATAAACCTCAAAGACGGACTATCAATAAGATTAATCAAAAATTAAAAAATTAAAAAAAAAATATGTCACAAAAGTCATCACCAACTTACGTTTTTACAACAGAAGATTATGATTCATCATCACCAAAATTCCTTACTGGTGGTGATTTTACTAGAGATATGAGATTCGCAACTAAAGTTATTCCGTTAAGGTTGAGTACCACAAAACACTCCGTAATAACAATTAGTATTCACCCCTCCGATAATGTAAATTATGGATGTGTATCTTTCGCACACCCAAATGGTCAACAGATATCATCGTCTGATAATAAATTAGGATTATATTCTATATCAAAGTCGATAGCAACAATTGTACATGTTTTTATGAAAGACGGAAAAAGAGGTCCCACAACATATAATATTATTGTAAATTCAGACCAAAATGATGTTTCCGACATATTATTAATAAACATTGGTTTAGGTCAAACTAATTTTGTTAGTGACGTTACATCAGTATCTATATCATATGACTGTCCAGTTGAGGTTTATTCTTATAATGTAGGGATGCACGTTTATTCTCCATATGATGCATCACATAACCCTAAATTAAGCACTATATTATATTCTTTTACCGAAATAAATCAATGGGCAAATGGGACAAAAGTTTATTCTTCACTATTGTTTAATAACCCCGCATTACCTTATTATTACGGATATGGTAATAAAGTGTTTAAAGTAGGTGGTTTACTTGATAGAGCTTATGGTACAACAACTTATTATAGGTCAGTTAAAAAAAATTATTGGGCGGATATACAAACAACAACAATAACACTTGGACCTAGGTCATTTTATGACCCAATTACTGACACATCACCGGCATGTATTGTTCCAAAAATGTATGATGTTGGTTATATTAGAGAAATAATAATTGATAAAACAACATTAAAAAAACCTTTAAATTATCGTTATTATCTTGGAATCGATGATAATAGCAGACAAGAATCTAGTTACTCAGTTTTCACTTTATATAAATTTAGCAAGAACGCTCACTACCCAATCACTGGTTCCCTTCACGCACTTATAAAATTAGGTGCAGGACTGGCAGAAGGGTATAAGTTAGGGAATATTGACTGGTATAGAATATTCTCAATTCAAGGAATGTCGGGAGGTCTTGACAATTTAGGTTATTTTCCGGCAATTGGTCTTGGTCTTGCAGGGGCAAGTCTTCTTGCTGACGGGTTACTTACTTTGATATTCTGTACCTGTTCAACCACCGCAGCAAAATCATTTATGGGAATGTCCGTTATTCCTGGTATAGGTTGGGCTATTGGTCTTGCGATTTTAGCAATCAGCCTAATTGTAGTTATTGTAAATCTATGGAAAAGCACTACACAGGACTCAAGAGAAGAATGTAAAACATTTTTACATAGGTATAGTCCAACCCCTTACATTGAGATTGGTAATAAGGTATTAGATAGAACAAATTCTGTGTCACCAGGACTATATTATTGTGACGGTATTTATTATTACTCCCAAGGATATGATGGAACAATAACTAGTAAAACACCATGTAGTGGGTCGTTTTATAACTGGACTAGAGACTTTGAGGAGCCCGGACCATCTATTCAACAATCTTCTATAATAGCTGATACCCCAACTTTAGTTGTTTTTTGGGAAAATTTAACAGTATTACCATACACGTCAGGTAAACCTGAACCAACATGTTATGGAACTATTTATCATAACACATTATTAGAAAAGGAAGTACCTAATAAATGTTGTGATTTAGAAATTTTTAAACCAACAACAGTTACAATTCTTGCAAAACAAGAGTTTAGTTGTGTTAGTCAATTGGACGCTAATAACAAAGCACAAATTTTGTTGGATTCATCATATGATTTTGCCATAACAAATGGAAATTATTCCGAGGCAATTTCTGACAACTATTTAGGGATTTTAGATTCAGAATTTACCCATTCATCTTCGCCCGAAACTGGTAGGTATTTCTTAGTAAACAATGTTTACGGTTCAGGAGTGGCTATCATTGATTACCCCACTTCATCCGAACAAACAACATTATATTTTGATAACAGAGATACATTAGGGTTAACTGTTGGTAAAACTGTTTATTTTGGACCTTCAGGTTGTCAAAAAGCTATAAAAGGTTTTTATACCGGAGCACCACGTGGTGGAACTGTGGACGGAACACCATCTACAATACTTTCGGGACAACCAATTAAAACATATCAAGTAGAAAATGGAAAAATAAAAAGCATTACTAACACAACTGTTGTTGATAGTTCACGCCCAATATTTATTAGTAATGCTTTATACCCAACATATATTAGTAATTGGTTTTTAATGGATGTATCTATAACACCATTAGGTCTATCTAAAATATCAATGGATAATTCCCGAACTTTTGACCCATTAAGTTTAGAGAATAATGTTAAATGCTACCAAGGACTAATTAAAAAATCGGCAGGAAAAAATGATTATTTAGATATTCAGGATTTTTTAATTTTATCAGGAGGTACTTATGTTCCCGCACCAGAAGGGTATTATTTACCTTTAATTGATTGGATTCATCATTCACCATTTTATTACGGGTCATTACGTAAAATAGTATTGAGTATTTCCGAAAATTGTGATAACTTAACTCCTAGAGGATTTTATATTATAGGTGTTGATAAAAAAACAAACTTAAACACACCAGTATTTAATGAAGTTATATTAGAAGTAATTGTGAAAAGTTCTAATAATAAATCTAAAACATACTCAGCAACAACATCAACAACATTAAATAAAACGTTGATACCTTATGGAACTTTTTTTACTTCATTAGACATAATAAATGAAATTATCATTTCTAAAATTATTACAGAATCACCTTTAAATAATGTATTATATACAATTGGAGACACTTACTTGTGTCCATCTGTTAACACTTTTTCAATACCATGTGGTAGTTCTTACATACCTGACTCAACATTAGGTTTAGGACATTATGAAATAAGTACAGATATCGGTGAACAAATCGGGGAAACCTCAATACAATTTACCGCAGGAAATACTCCTGATAGGTTTCAAATATATTGGAACAATAAGTTAGTGGCGGATTCTTTATTCGTTAGTGATTCACTATACGGCCCTAATCGTCAATATTATATTGACGAAATTATTAAAACAAAAACATTAAATAGATATATACTTAAAAATAATCAATGGGCAAAATATGTAACACCAATAATTAATGTGTCATACTCTTTAAACGATATTGCCAGTAATGGTATTAGAATTTCCCAAGTATCTACCCCATCACCTCAAATAGGTGTTGATAAGTTTTATGGTACTAATATTTCATCTGGAGATATAAAATTATCTTTTAATAAAACAACAGCGTTACCATCAACAATTAGGATTGTCGCTGTTTCCCCAATCGGATATTTCAATTGGAGGATTAACAAATTAAATTGTCCCAACCCATATACTAATCTTCCATTCAGATATAAAACGGAAAGTAATGGTGTTACATTATCTAACAGTAAATTTGGTGTAACTTTTGAGGACGATTTGGATTGTTTTAGATGGCCCTCCAGTTATGATGCTGGAAATTTAGAATATTTTTTTAGAAAAAGAGAAACTAGTTTACAAATAAAATCAACCACAGGCGGTATCCCTGTTCAAGTGGAGTTATATAGTGCAGGTATCGGAGCATTAGGTGTGCTTGTTTCTACTGTATCATTAATAACAGTAGCAAATCAATGGGTATCGGGAGGAGTTTCATATGTAAATACTGGAGATTCGAACCGGGGTTTAGCGTATACATATCGAATTAATTACTATCAACCAATGACGTATGAAGCTAGAGCTGAAATACAAATTAAAAATTGGGAATATATTGGTCTGAGACCTACAAGTGGAAGTTATGATTTTAGTATTAGATATACTGGAAGCAGCACTTATTATCTCACACAAGGAGCCGATGCACCAATTTCTCCTGTCACAGAAATTTGTTCTTCTCCGGATGTGCAAATTGGACGTCAATACTGGACATCTTGTAATTTAAATGTGGATACATATAGGGATAATACACCAATACGACAGGTTAACAGCATGGATGAATGGTCAGGATTAACTACTGGTGCTTGGTGTTATTGCAATAACGATGTTAAAAACGGCAACACCTATGGTAAATTATATAACTGGTATGCTATGATGGGAATTCACGACGAGGAATCAAAAACCAATATAAGTAAAAGAAAACAAATAGCTCCTATAGGATACCACGTACCGTCAATACAGGAATGGGATTATTTAATCATGTGGGTAACCGGGAGATGGAATGATGAATTTCAATATAATCCTGACCTTTTAGACTCTGCGAGGCGGGAAGCCGGGGCTAGGTTAAAATCAAAAGGACATATTGAGAATGGTGATGGTCTATGGTGTTTTTGCGGGTATGTTGACCAAACCGCAGGTCTATCTGACGACGGTTATAAGTTTAGCGCTCTTCCGGGGGGTATGCGCTCTGCCCCTGCCCCTACCGACCGCGGTGGTTACACTGTTGGTTCTGACGGTCCCATTGGTCGTTACGGTACTTGGTGGACAACATCATTGTCAACTCAATATATTGATTCTCCGCTACAGAAATCTTTGTGGGTGGAAAGTATACAAGCTAACACCAGAACCTCCAGGCGGCAAGATGGACGGTCAATTCGTTTAATAAGAGATTAACAAAACAACATAATAAAAAAAAAAGATTAAAATAAAATGAAACAATTCGATATAAAATTAACCAATGACCTATCAGGTATTGACGGTATTTACACCATTTATTATTATATAAATACTTTTAAATATGCCGCCAAAAGATACAATCCAACGGGCACATCAACATTACCCGCATCAAATTTATCATATTCAGAACTAACAAATGGTTCCGTAGTTAGAGTAGATGTACCTGATAATGTCTCAAGAATTGTTGTTGAAAAAGTGAACCTGTATGGCAAAACACCATTAACATTTACAAATTACTCCAGAGACACCAATTATATTGAAAATAACGATGGTTTTGTATTTAATAGCACCAATAATAGTTTTTCATTTAAATCAGGTACATATTATCTTAGAGAGGTTGGGTTAAATATTAATGTTTGGTCAAATAAATCGTTTGTCTTTAAAATACATTTATTTAAAAACGATGTTGAGATTATTCCGTTTTCCAAAGTAATTGTGGTGACCCAAGATTATAATAACTTATTGGGATACCCAACACTTAAATCAACAAAAGATGTAAATACGTCAACAAATCTACCTAATAATTACAAACATTGGTATCTTCAAACCAACCCATATAAAGAGATAAACACAACCGACCCAAAAAGTTCATGGTATTCGGAAACCACATGGGTCTGTTGTAATGGTGTAGGTGAGTTAACACCGATTTGGGGACATGATTTAATTAATAGTGACATAACAATACGTTTAAACGATTTGTTTTACGTTAATACTTCCGATAAATACACTTTTAAAATATCTTCAACATCCTCATTTGAGTATGATAGTAAATTATTTTTTAGAACAGTAACATTACCCCAAAACAGTAATTACTCACAAGAATTAAACAATACTTTATATATTGCCGATAATGGATTATCACCTAATAAACAATATTTAGAAACAATATCAACATCTTTTGTGTGTACGGACGCTGCCACTATTTGGTTTGTTACCCCAACACCAACTAAAACACCGACTAAAACACCAACACCAACTCGAACATTAACAAAAACACCAACACCAACTCGAACATTAACAAAAACACCAACACCAACTAAAACGCCAACTAAAACACCAACTAAAACACCTACACAAACACCTACACAAACAAGAACTCAAACGCCAACTAAAACACCTACACAAACACCTACACAAACAAGAACTCAAACTCCAACCCAAACACCTACACAAACAAGAACTCAAACACCTACTCAAACACAAACTAAAACACCGACTCAAACATTAACAAAAACACCAACTCAAACAACCACATCAACTCCAACTCAAACACCTACTCAAACTCAAACACCAACCCAAACATCAACCCAAACATCAACCCAAACATCAACTCCAACTCAAACATCGGGAGTAATACCATCGCAAACACCAACATTAACACCAACATCAACACCAACATTAACACCGGGGGCATCTCCGTCTCAAACACCAACCCAAACATCAACCCAAACATCGACTCCAACCCAAACATCAACTCAAACACCTACTCAAACACCAACATTAACACCAACATCAACACCAACATTAACACCGGGGGCATCTCCGACCCAAACCCCAACCCAAACATCAACCCAAACACCAACTCAAACAACCACATCAACCCCAACCCAAACATCAACTCAAACACCTACTCAAACAACCACAACAACACCAACTCAAACACCAACTCAAACAACCACAACGACTCCGACCCAAACACCTACTCAAACACCTACTTCTTCATTAACGCAAACACCCACACAAACACCCACAACAACTCCAACTCAAACAACCACAATGACCCCATCACCACCAACAGTATATTCTAGTACCTCAACATTAACATTCGATTTTTATAATTGTATTAACGACACAAATAATGGTAGAACTGGAGGATGGTCATTATCAAATCCAATAAATGGGTCAATTAGAATCTCTAATTGGGGGGTTCAAAGAATAGTACAGGGTGTCCCACATCGAAGTGAAAATTTGAATATCTACGATGAGATAGGTTTAAATGATAAAACCCAATTTGTTCTACCTATGATAGGTAAACCAAACCTGCCTGTTATATGTAATGACGTCAATTATTTTAGACTCAATCAAGTGACTATCTCTATATGGGATGGAACATCGTGGAGTACTGGTGTAGTATATAGTAATAACGTACCAAATAATAAATTTACAATTAAAACACCAGGAGGGGATGTAGAAATCACTGTTGTAATCTCATCAATTAGAACACTTACATCCGATTTACCTACTTACCGTCTAGCCGGTAAGATTTGGGATAGAAAAAATTTAAATGTGACAACCTATAGAAATGGCGCTCCACTTATTGATGCAAGTAATTACACTAACGAACAATGGTTATCTTTAACAGAAGGTGCTTGGAGCCATCCAAATAATAGAATTAATTATGATTATATCGAATCATATGAAAATGTCTTGTTAGACGACACTTTTAATTATTCGGTAACAACTGATTTAGCTTACCAATCAACTATTGATTATTTAGGTAATTCCCATCAATGGACTCCTTACCCAAACACCTACTCAAACAACCGCATCAGCTCCAACATTAACACCGAAGGCGTCTCTAACCCAATTAAAATAGTACCAACGGGTTTAACATTTACTAATTATACTCAATACCAAACAAATAAATCCATTTATTTAAATAATGATGGTGAAAGTGTGTATAATAAATTTGATAATTCAGGTTCAAATGTTATTTATTGTTCATTTCTTATTAAAGTTTCTACCCCCTCTTCCGTTTCCGGTGAGGAGATTTTTAGTTTAAGGGAGAATAAAGAGGGTCAACTCGTCGAAGATGGTGAAAAAAGAGCCGTATTGTTTACATCTATAGTAAGTCCAACCTCGTTTAGATTTGGATTACGGTTTTCATTATCCGGACCAACATCTGTAAGTATATCAACATACGAGTATAACACAACGTATTTATTGGTGTTTAAATATGAAAAAATAACATCAACAATTACACAACCAACGGTAAGTCTTCATGTGTTTAAAGAATTAGACGATATATCATTAGAACCTTCAACTAAAACTATAGGTCCGTTAAGAAGTACTCAAATTGACGTATCTCTAAATGTTATCAGTATTAAACAAAGTGTTGGTCTAAAGGCGTTAATTGGTCAAGTAAGAGTATCTAATATTTGGAATATTCAAATCAACCCGGAATATAATGACCCCGGGTATGGAATACTTTACAATTCATACGCAGTAAACGATACCGATAATGGAGGGTTAGCACCTGATGGATTCCGTATTCCAACAGAAACTGAATGGAATGATTTAATTATGTCATTAGGTGGCGAATCATCAGGTATTAAAATGTGTGAGGAAGGTACAAGACATTGGATTCAAAACGTTAATTTCAGACCAACGGACGAAACCGGATTAGGTATTTTACCCGCAGGAAACAGAGGATATAATAACGTAGATACTTTTTTTGAATACGAAGACACTTTTAAATATTCCGCATCATTTTGGGCGGCTAAGAAAGTCGATGGAAATAACGATACTATCACAATTAACTCTTATAATAATAAAATTTTAATAAATAACTATTCGTCTAATAAAAGTAATGGTTTGTCTGTTCGTTGTATAGTGGATGATAATGTTACTTTACCACCAACACCAACCCCAACATCATTTATGGTAAAATGTGACGAATATGGACTTAACTCCAATTATTATTACGGTGATAAAGCAATAAAAACAAATGAATCGGATTCAATTTGGTTACTTTACCTTGGTGTGAAATATGTGTTTGTGTCGTGGGAAGCATGGATAGCTTACGGGTTAGGGTTACAAATTAATCCTCAAAATGCGAGTACACCCAACTGGACTATTGTAAGTCTTGAAGATGCAAGCTTTATTCCTGATGGTGGTTGGGTTGATGAAGATGGTATAAGACATAATTTTGAAGAGTCGAATAATAGGAGGGACGATAATGGATGTTACTTTAATTACCGCAATTGCGATGGCGCATTTGTAACGGTTTTGGTACTAGCTAGTACCAACATAAATGTTTTTTGTTATCCAAACACATCACCAACACTTATTTATTGTACATTACCATCATACTCGGGAATCAATATATTACCAATCAAAACACCAACACCAACACCAACACCAACACTAACACTAACACCAACAAATATACAAATTTATGAAACCGTAACAATAGGTACACAAATATGGACTAGTAAAAACCTTGATGTTACAACTTATAGTGATGGTACTGAAATACCACAAGTCACAGGCACAACAGGTTGGGCATTTTTAACAACAGGTGCTTGGTGTTACTATAATAATAGTTCATCAACAGGAACAACTTATGGTAAACTTTATAATTGGTACGCAGTTAATAATAGTGAAAATGGTGGATTAGCACCATTAGGTTATCATATTCCATCAGACACTGAATGGACTACTCTTACAGATTATTTAGGTGGAGAAAGTGTTGCAGGTGGTAAACTGAAATCAACGGGCACGTCGCTTTGGCAGAGTCCAAACTCAAGCGCAACAAATGAAAGTGGATTTACAGCTCTCCCTGGCGGGAAACGTGACTCCAATGGTTCATCCTTCTACAACATTAGACAAAACGCTGGATGGTGGAGTTCGACATCATTATTTGCCGATACTTCTTGGGTCCGACAAGTGTTTTGGGATAATGAGTCTGTCAACAGAGGTCTCTACAATGCAAGCTACGGTTACTCAGTTAGATTAATAAAAAATGTTCCAGTACCAACTAAAACACCAACTAAAACACCAACACCAACACCAACTAACACATTAACACCCACACCCACAACTAGTGCCTCAACAATATTAAGAATTACCGGTTCTCAACCAAGGGGTATTATATCTGATGTTTATGGAAATATCTACACCTCAAATATAGGTTCTAGCAACGTAAGCAAAATCACACCGTCAGGGGTATCAACAATTTTAGGGACAACAGGT
>Ga0181346_1000241_pt1 | contig 22641 bp, 10 predicted proteins | sample Su13VDMM15DN_FD_130100 | JGI IMG/M metagenome (GOLD analysis project Ga0181346, IMG submission 130100) | Freshwater viral communities from Lake Michigan, USA - Su13.VD.MM15.D.N | ecosystem: Environmental > Aquatic > Freshwater > Lake | place: USA: Michigan | collected 2013-07-15 | reverse complement strand
CCCCATTTTGCCATTAGTAATCCATACACGTTATTCATATCACTAAATTCCGCATAGGGGTATGAATAACCATCTTTAGCCATAACACAAAGATAACTATTTGGTGTGAAAAATTTAGGTAATTCACCAGGCCAATTATAATTTAATTTGGCCCCAACAAAGTTATTGTTAAAGGTAACAAACTGATTGTCTTTATATGATTCAATATAAATTGTTGCAAAAGATATTAATTTAACACTATCTAAATCACTAACATCCCTAATTATATTATTTAAACCATCAACAACTTGTTTAGGACTTAATGAAGTTTGTTTAGCATCTGTAGGAATAAATTTTGAATAATTACCATCCAACTTCGCCGAACAGTTTTGTGAATCATCTGTTTTACCCGCACTAACAATCGTTGAGTTATTATTACTTGGGGGTTGTGTAGTTGAGGTAGTAACAACCGCATTTGGATTATTATTAGTTGTAGGATTATCCTTAGCGTTTGTATTAACTTTTTGTTTTAAATCTTTATACAATTCAACGAATAATCTTTTAGTAAGTGTTTGTATATAACTTTCCAATTTAGGTAATGCGAAAATTTGTTGTCTAATTCCTGTAAAGGTAGTTTCAAATCTACCTGGCGATATACTATGATTAACATCCAAAATATAATAAGGACCGTTAAACATTGGCACGTGTCTAACATTAAAGTACATTGTTGGTTGTATCATTACGTTACCCAACATATTAACTCTACATTGATATGACCTACTCTTATAGTAATTCCATAATGATACGTTCTGAGTTGCAGTTTCTTTACCGTTGGATTGGTTAATTAAATTATCCATTTGTAGTAACGATTCTGAAGTTTGTTTACCCGAATCCTGTGATACGTCAAAATAGTAAAAGATATTTTGATTTCTAGTTCCAATATCCACATTAAATCCTACAACCCTATTCGATAATGCCCAATCTTCTTTACCGTCTAACTTATCCGTAAGAGGGTTATCACTACTTCTTCGTAAATCAAAAGAGTCAGACTTAAACTTATTATTTTCGTTCTTATCAGTTTCTAAATGTTTACTTGGTTCTGCGGCATAAACACAAACTAATTTAGGTGATGCGGCTCTTGTATCAACATTCAAATATGTACCAAATAAGGTATTACCAAATTCTAATGTTCCCTCAACTTTTGGAATTGCATTCTTTTGAACTTCCTGAACATTATAATAATTAACATACGCAGGGTGCATCATACATATAAAGTGATGTATATCTAATAACGATTCTAAATAAAAATAAACAGACGCACTAGGATTAATATTTTTAAACAAATCCCTAACTTTTTTAGGGTCAATCAATACCTCATCCGCAATATTTCTATTTGCCCTATCCAATAAAAGAACATCTTCTAAGAATGTTGTTTGTGTATAATCATAACCCGCAATCCAAGTATCGTTCAAGGCTTTAAAGTTCTCCCAAAGTTCTACTTTAGTTTGAGTACCCTGTAATGCGGTATCCATCTTAGTGTCTTTAATCTCCTCAATATCAGGTAACCCAAATCTAACTTTTTGAAAAACAGAGTTCAATAATTCATCACTAAATTTTTTATTTTCGTTAACATATGTGGTTAATAACCCAATGAACTTACCTCTATTCATAGTTGGGTCAATTTTCTTTTGAGTTGCATAAATTTTAATTAGTGGAGCCAAAGCGATGACGGACTCAGGAATAAATTCAATATTCATATCAATAAAGAAATCAGTAATAAAACTTCCGTTACTGGTATACACAAGTCCAGGTTCTGTTGAGAATCCGACGTGTGTTTCTAACGCTTTCCAAGTCTCAGGGTGTGATGATTTGTAAACCGCAAGAGTTGTTCCTGTAATCCCTGACTTAGGTAATGACCCCTCAACATAATAATTAAACGCAATCTTATCCTCAATAAACACGTTATTGGCATAACTATCAAAAAGTCGTCTATTATAATCTCCAGGGTTTCCGTATTTTAAAATAACATCAAATTCTAAGAAACTTTTTAAAGTATTATTAATCTGAGCAAATTGATTCTCTTTTAATCTATTAGTTTGTCCCGCAGAGTTAGTTGCGGTAGGAGTTACAATATCAACAGACATCATATTTTTTAATAAGATTTGGAAATTCTTATTAATACCGTTAGGGTCAAGATATAATGTATCGATTTGAACTCTTGTTGTTACTAAATCTCCAACTTGTTGCGTTTGATACTCATACATTGATTTTGAAAACTTTAAAAATTCATTTTCTAAAGAATCTAAAATATCTTTGTTAAAAACAGATAACATCTCCTCATTTGAGGTGTAAGCGGTATACTTTCCAAGTGAGAAGGCTAATTGTTCAGGACTACCACTTAAAATAGTTTTTAAATGTTGTGTTGGTTCTGGTTTATCTATTTCGAATAAGTCGAAATAACCATAGTTAGGTAACGCCCAAAAACTTCTAACAGACCCATTATAAACCGCAGGGTTTGATTTAACATTAATAATTAATTTTTGATTATTATTAAAACATTCAGATTCTACTTGGTTTACCACACTACCAAACGATGGTATAATATATTCCTTTTGATTTTTTTTATCAATTAACGTACAGTTCCAAGGTTTTACCGATAAAATATCAGTTAAATCTGACTCGTTATATCCTGAGTATTTATTTATTATCGCCTCAGAAATTGGAGTTAAAGTGAATCCACTTGTAGTGTTACTTAATTGGGTTTGAATATCAGTATTAGTATACCCCGTGCCAAATAAATTATAACCTCTATAAAATAGATTATATTTATCAATCAATTTAGGGTAAAATCCTACGTTTAATTGTGTTACAGTTCCGCCAACAACAGGTGTCACAGATTCCATAACAATATCGGTTGTTGTTGTCTGGCCTGGAAGTGTTAAAGTGTATGTCCTCTCAGGGTCATTCACAATCGGGTCATAATATTTCGCGGCGTCAAAATCATTCCAAACAGTATCCAAAATATCAACACCATCTTCAATATATTTTTTATATCTATGCCAAATTGAACCATATTTAAGAATCCAAGCATAAGGTATTTTATGAATTGCCCCAAACTTTTTAAATACTGCAAAAATATAATCTAAATCTGTTGTAACTCCATTGTCATATGATTTGTATTTTTCTCTAAGAGTTCCGATAGGTAAACTGTTAAGTAATAAATAAGACGCATTAACATATGGATAGGTGTTACCCGATAACCAATTATCAACACCTTGTAATACTGAATTAACAAACATTGGGGTGTTTAACATAGATGTAGTTTGTTGTACTCCAACATTTCCACTATAATTAACATAATTGATTTGTCCTTCCGTAACTTGTTGTTTACTTGCAAAACTATCCCCAGCTCTTTCCGAATAAAAACTTTTTAACCCTAACCCGTCTTGCGTTGGAATCTTAGGAGATAAGTAATTAAAACTAGTTATAGGTCGATTATCTCTAGATGTGGTTAAACTATTAAAGTTAGAAACCATTTTCTTATCTTCATTTAGTACATAAACCTTACTTGTATTATAAGTGTCTCTAAGAGCACTAGCCGATTTACCGTTCGCCAAATTTTTAGAATACCAACCGCTTACATTAAACGGTATTGTGTCTAAAAAATTAGGGTCGTTGGTCACATTACTTTTTAAATAATCTTTAAGTTTATTAATAGTTTTAGGTTGTGAGTTAATGTTATTAACTCCTGAAGTAACAACTGTACTATCAAGGATTGTAAAATCATTATTAACCTCTTGTTGAATATAATTTGTAACAAATTCATCTCTTATATATTTCTGCCAACTTTCTCCAATACCATCATTGGAGATACTAGCTAAGAAAGGAAGATAATTTGAAGAATTAAATCCATATTGTTTTAATTTCTGAATTAAAAACGGGGCACTATCTAATATCGATTGACTAATATTAATAAACTCGGACTCAGCAAGAACATCCAAAATTTCGTTTTCCGCATTTGGTCTCATAAATCTTTGATAATTTGCGGGTAGGAAGACTCTTTCCCATATCTCATACATAAATTTTGCTTCCTGTTTGTTAGCAAATAATATATTTGTAGTTGGGAAGTCGATAGCATTAAATGAAACTCGATTAACCACTCCCGCAGAATTCGAACCACTATCTCCACTTCCAGATGGAATTGTTACTGTTTTACCTTTAATAAACTCCTCAACAAATTCAATTTCAGGCCAAACATCATATAAATAACCTTTAGTTTTAGAAATATGTTTAGGGTCGCCAGGATAAGCAATTTCAAATTTTTCTCCTTTATCGTTATTAGTCTCAACAAAATATTGTGGCCAAGGATATACAGGAATTAGATTTCCGTCTGCCGTAGTTACGGATTGTTTAGCGTCTGTAGACACCGCAGACTTATCGTTACCTAAAACCGCTCCAACTCTATATTTATTTTTTCTTTGGTTCCAAGAGTTTTGATGTGTATCACACATTATTCGTAGGAAAGCTTCACTACTTGCCAATAATACCGCGATTACATTTTTTAATGTCGGTTTAAACCCTAAACCACTTTTTGGGTCCGCTAAACTTTTAGATAAAACACTTGATAATTTATCTTGAATTTCCTCAGTTTTGGAATTAGCGGTGTTTTCCATAATTTGAACACTGTTAACAAACCTACCAGGTCCTTCAAATACAAACCAATTGTATTGAGGTCGTTCACTGTCTAAACTAATGGAACTTAATACTTTTTTAAAAGATTCCGCTTTTAAATTCGCAACTCCGATTTCCGTAGCCTCTTTACCTGTTCTTTGTCTATAAGTTTCATCCCAATTAATATCCTCTTCATTCGCATCAATTAAAAACTTTTGAAAGGTAACTGGGTTGTGAATTTCTGAACTTGTTTCAACACCTTCAACCTTATAAACCCCATTAATCCCAAATGTTTTATTTTCGTTTAACACTTTATTCCATTTTGGAATTATACCATCCTTAAGGTCAGTAATACTGACTAACTTCTTTTTAGCATCAATAGTTGATTTATTAAACGTGTACATTTTTAAACCTGTAGTTTTGTCAATAAAGAAACTCTCAGTATCCATATATTTGTAAAACCAAGAATTACCTCTTGCAAAATAAACTTCTTTCTCGTATTCAAGTAAATTATTTCGATAATTTTCGGCGTCAGTAATTGGGGTCATATCGGCTTTAGTGAACATATCCGAAATGTTTTTTTCAAGAGTCTCAAGTCTAACAACTAACTCTTGTATTGTTATTTCAGGGAAATCTTCAGAAACAAGACCTTTCGCTTTGTATTCGGAGTAAACCTCTTTAATTTTTTCAAATCCTCGATAAACATCTTTAGGGGTAACGTCTTGGGTTGTTGAACCTACTTGGTTTTGGGCTGATTGTAATCCTGCATTACCCGTTGGTCCTAACGTATATTTTGACTTATACATATATGGAACCGCCTTAACATATTCCATACTTAAATTAGTTAAGACATTATATTTGTAAGCCATAAAAACCGTTTCAATTTTAAAGTTACCACTTGCGGTGTCAAACCTTGCGTTGAATGTTTTTAAAGCTAATTGATATTTAACGGCTTTACCAAGATATCCTTTAACTGTTAAATAAAATAATGGATATGGGTAATTAAAAAATACCGAATATGGTGAGTTTTCACCTTGTTCAAACAAAGCTCTACCTCTAATATCCTCCATCTTAATTGTAACTGTAGGAGTTAAATTTAAAGGAGTATTGATGGTAATATCACTGATTAGTAATAGGTTATTGTCTACGGCATTTCCAACTGACTGAGATAGGTAAGATTCACTTGACTTATCTTTCTTTACTATTTGATTTTTGGTTTCAATTATTTGATTCGCACCCTGTCCTTGAACTGAGTTAAATCCCGTTATTTCATCTAAGTAACTATTATCTAAAAATGTTTTATTTCCAGGTTTTAGGAAATTAATCGCGGCAATTGACACAGTTTTATTCTCATAATAACCGTTAGTTCCTACTGATAGTCTTGTTCTTGGGAATAGATTACATTCTAAATTAGCATAATACACAAGGTTTTCGTGTTTCAGTAATCTTTCTTTAACGTTTCCTTCGCTATCAATAACCTTGTTTGGGTCAACCAACACAATGTTTTGATAATCAAATTCAACTAATACATTTTCATTTTTATCGACCATAATAGAAGAAGTGGGTGTTTAATGCGGATTCATAATCCTGAATAGAAGCTACTAAAGGAAATGGAATAGTCAATAGACCGTTGTCGGGAATATTCCATTCTAATCCACCATATAGCGGATTCGCAGCTAATATCACCCACCCAAAATATGGAGAACCGTAATATTCTTGGCTAATCTTATCCAAACGACTCATACCCGTTTTATAAAAATACCTCTTATCTGACGATTTTGCTTCAATTTTAACAAAAGGAACCACTGTTTGGTTACCATTAATTAAAAAATTATAATATCTATTAAAATATAAATCTGACATTAGTTTAGTTTATTTTTTCCGTTAAATGTTTTGGTATCATCATTAGAGTTACCATTTTTATATAAATTCTGTATTCTTGTTGATTGTTCAGTAGTTCCCGCAACATAACCATTAAAAGTAAATTTTCTAACTTTACCTGACGGGTATGGAGTCCATTTAGAATACTTGTCTTTATAATTAGCAGTTTCTTTAAACGATTTCACAATTTTTTGTTCTGCATCATACTCTTCTTTATAGCTACCTTTAATTATTGTATAATATGATTTAGTAAATGTTAATAACCTATCTCCATTAGATGGTGTGTTCGCAATATCTTCAGGGACAACTTCTTTAATAAACGCTTCCCACAAATTATTATCTAACATAGTTTTACTCATTACTGCGTAAAATCTTTTCTCCTCATCACCATTTTTAGGGTCGGTACCAAATCCACCATCTTCATAAACCTTTAGATTATCGGGGGTATATTCAAGGTCAACTAATTTATAAGTCTTCTTACCATCAGAACTTGGATAACTAGTTAGGTCAGTATAAAATGAAAATAAAGAAGTAACCGCGGTATCATAATCACCAACTAATTCCGCATATGTGTCTGAGTACGTACCACCAGATTGTACTTCAGTTGTTGCGGTTAAATTGTATATTTTAGCCGTTTGGTCGGATTTAATATACCCATCAGTTTTAGTATCAACAACATCTAATTTAGCTAAAGTTCTAATCAATTCTAGTTGTACTTTAGTTATTTCATTATCCGCAGAAGTTAATGATGTTAATAAACTTGATTTAGTTTTATTAACCGTATTTTTTAAATTTTCTTTAACTTTTTTAATTACCGAATTTGGAAAATCTGCTTTATATAAATTTGTAATATATTTAAGTCCGTCACTATTACTACTTGTCGCGTTATCAATATCCTTAATTATCATATCATATAATTTGGTAATTTTGGAATCAATAGAATCGGGTTTTCCGTATATCTTTAAATCTTTAGGAGAGGTAAATTCTTTAGTTTTACCATCAACATATTTTCTACCTTGTGAAAATGCGGTATATATTTGAAAATTAAAGTCTTTGGTTACCTGCTCACACTTATTTAAAATGGTTTCCATATAGGATTGACCTCCTTTTAATAAAGAATCGTCCATTATTTTTTGATAGGTTATTGACCCACTAGTTCCTAAATCAGATTCAATCTTTTCTTGTATAACTCCAATAGTTGTTCCTCCCTCATTTGTAAGTGTATTGTCCGCATTATTAATACCGACAACAGGTGTTTGGTCTAATAACGCTCTTATTAAAGCCTCGTCAATCTTCTTGAATGAATCGTCAGTCCAATCAGCTCGTTCATCATACATTTCGGTATTCGCGTAATAATTAAAAGATAATGCGTTTTGTAACTTATCAATTGGCTCTTTTAATCCTGAACCTCCAACAAAATTAAACCCTAACGATATTTTTGCTAACATAGGTTGAACACCAATTCCTTCAGGATTTATGTCTAATACTAACGGGTCGTAAGTAATTTGTAACGATGTTGGTATAATCTTAGTATTATAAAAATCACCAATTCTCAATACTAATACGGGTGGAGCCCCAAAACTAGTATTTACTGAACTTGTATATTTTGGTTTCCCATCATTACCAATTACAGGTATGGTATCACCAGGTCTTGTACATTGGTGTAAGAACGTTAATCTTGAATTCAACCCTTCAGGTGTCATCGAGTGAAACGCAGGGTCAAAATACTTAACCTTCTCCTTAATAGTATCATAAACCATAGGGTTTTGTTCTTCAATTAATGTAAAATAATCACATTCTGAAAGTAATTTTCTTAGTATTTTTTTACTAATACCATCTTTAAGTTTTTGAGTAGTAGTAATCGTTGGGGGTAAAGGTACCGACGGCTTGTATCCTGGAGGTGTGATGCTGCCAGGGGTTGTTTGAGTATTATTATTTGGAGTAATTGTTGACCCTGGGTCTACTGTAACCTTGGCACTTCTAACTGAAACTCTTCTACACGCCATAGCGTTAGGAGAATATATGTCCGAACTCTTACCCGTTGCAGGGTCATTATCTGAACAGTTGAACGGTCCCATAGTTCCACCACCTTTCATTTTAGGAGAAACTCCTGTAGGACTCTCACCTAATGACGCACCATCTTTAATTGTTAAAACTTTATCTTTAACATATTTATCCAACTTACCACTACTCCACTTTTGTAAGTAGTTTTGAACCGAAGATATTCTTCTGCTTGATAGTTTAACATTATACTCTTTAGTGTTTGGTGCCGACGCACTTCCATCTAACACTAATTCCACTTTTGCCGCGGTTTTTTTACCGTCGGGAGTTAAGTTATTTTCAAAGGTTTTGACCAAGTCGTTTAAGAACGCCTCAGTTTCACTATAACTCCAAATAACCACATCTTTAAAAAAGTTTGCAACAAGTGGTTTATCCGTAGCGGTTGCATTGCTTTGATAAATTCCTTGTTTACCTGTATAATTAGTATATAACGAGGCAAAACTATCATTAGTCGTAGTTTGAGTCGTTTTTGGGTTTGGATAATCGTTATCAAAATAAAACCCTAACCCTACCCATTTACTTAAATCAACATTTGTTGGTACAGGTGTTGGTGGTGTAGTTTGGTCTTTGGTTTCAGGAAGAGTATTCCCAATCTCAGTAACATCCTCAGGTGTAATATTAGGATTAGTAATTAATTGTTGCATATAAAACAATTCGCTAATTGGAACTGTATTATATTTTCTAGCTAATTCGTAAATATCATATTTCTTACATCCCGCAAAAAATGAGTCAACAATATTATTAACTAATTCTTTATTTTTTCCCTTCATTTCTTTTTCAACAATAGTGTTCAAAATTGACGGGTGGTCAACAATAATTTTCCAACTTAAAGTTCCTGTTCTTGTCGTACTTTTGTAAGTATAAACAGGTTCAGGTCTACCTAAGAAATCTTGTCCTTGGAAACTTGGTGTTACATTTTCATTAAATGAAATATCGTAAGGTGGAAACCACATTACTCTACCTCCATTTGGACCTCTTTCACATTCAGGTAAATCAAGATAAGTTAATCCTGGTCTATTTGACGTTCTCCAAGCTAAATTCTCAAGTGAGAACATATATTTTTTAACTCTACCATCTCTAATGTTAGTTGAGCTTGATGCTGAAGTTCCTTTTAAAGGGGCTATGTTAAGATTATAAGTTTTGTCTAAAACGGAATAAGAATAACCTCTATGGTTACCGTCTCTTTTTTGTAAATCAGCATAAGTAAAATATGGGGTATCTTTAGTGAAAACTCTACAGTATTCTTTACCAACTTCAACTCCACCCTGACTAACATAAGTCATTACTTTTGAACCTTTAGTAATTTCTTTATATCCATCATTAAAAACTTTACTGATTTGGTTGATTGCATTACCAACGTGAGCAGGGTCTCCTTCTCCCGCCTCAACTAATTTTTGAGTGTTCCATAAAATGGAACCTTCTCTAAAGTTTTTATCCGTAGTACTTAAATCAAGAGATAAGTAAGATTTAGTTTGATTGTATTCAGGGTCAATACTAACTTGATTACCTTTCTGTCCAACTTTATATCCGACCTTTAAATCTGATTGTGGTGTTGACCAAGTTAATCCTCCTGACAACCCACCGTTTCCATAGAAAGAATCTCCCGCAAATCCGAATTTAATTCCTTCTAATCCTGGCTCATATAAATCCGCTAAAACATTTGGGCCGTATACAGATGTCTGTACTTCAACTCCAAACATATTAAGTGGTAATTTACCCGCAGGTCCACTAACATAACCAGGGTCAACTTCTTTACTACCGACATAGTAACCTCCTTTAGTAGGTTTATCTAAAAGACTATTTAATAAATTTTTTGCTCCGTCAATTAAATTACCAATAATCCCTTTATCATAATCAGGACCATATCTGTTAAATCCTAATGAATAATATAATTGTGACTTTTGTCCTCCACCCGTATTATTAAGGAATAATTGTGATGGTGATTTTTGATGTAAAAATCTTCCAAAAACTTTTCCTAAGAAACCTTCTTGTGGGTTTTTGTTTCCACCAATTGCGGACGCAATTTGTCCTGCAAGATTTAAATTATGTTCGTCCGTTGTAAAATAATCACCTGGTATTTCAGACCCAGGGAAATAAACCCCACCTAATCTCGCGGCAAAATCTGCTGCCCTAAATAATATGTTGCCAGGTCTTGTAATAACCCAATCTCTTTCAATCAACGGAATTTTACCTTGTAACACTCGAACGGCCATTAATGGGTCATTTGCGGCATTTGGTAGATTAATTCTACCGACAGTATTTTTAATTAATTGTCTAGCAATTCTTTCTTTAAATTCTTGTTTTAAAGTTTTAGCCCCAAGTTGAGCGATGAATGAATCCTGAGATAGACTACCGTCACTTCCTGTTGGGTCATCTTGTAATAAGATTTGATACGGAGTATAATAAGACGGGACAAACCCTAGTGGGTCTGCATATGTTTTAAAAGTTGGTACTAATTGTTTAGTGTCAACTGAATATATTTGTATCCCTCCTGAGTTACTCCAAGAATATTTGTTAGTTGTTGGAATATCTTGTTCAGAAATTCCTTGGTTGTATGAAGGCCATCCCGCCCCTGTTAAACTTTGGTCAGGTAATGTTGCGTTTGTTACACCATATTCCACAAATTTAGGGGGTAAAATAACACTACCAATTGAAAATAAATTAACAAACGGAGTACTCCATCTATTAACCGATGGAATATCTTGTTCAGAAATCGCTCCTGAATTGTAAGAAGGCCAATTATTACCGTTTAAACTTTGTTGAGGTAAACTCGCTAAATTTAAATTATATTGTTCATAAGTTGGTGATAATATAAAATCATTTATTTGATATAATATTATCGATGGTAATCCGTATTTGTTAACTGAAGATATTGTATTTTCACTAATTGCGTTTGCGTTATACGCTGGCCATCCCGCACCATCCAAACTTTGTTGTGGTAAAGACGCGTGAGTAATGTCATATCTTGAATATATTGGAGTTAATAATAAATTACCTATTAATGCCAATTGTACAAAATCAAAAGAATATTTGTTAACTGACGGAATATCTTCCTCAGATATCGCACTTGAATTATATGAAGGCCAAGTGTTACCATTAATACTTTGTTCAGGTAAACTTGCATTTAAAGTATCGTACTCCTCAAATTTTGGAGTAAGAAGTAGATTACCTATTTGGGCTAATTGAATAGTTGTAAACGCCCATCTATTAACAGACGTAATATCTTCTTCAGAAATTGCGTTAGAATTGTACGAAGGCCAAGTGTTACCGTCTAAACTCTGTTGGGGTAAAGACGCGTCGGTGACATCATATTCCCCTAAATTTGCAGTTAACGATGATGGTAGTGATTGAGAAAAAGTATCCCCATATCCTTGGTCAGGACCAAACTCATTTAAATTATATAAACCGTGATAAACAGGTCCAAGATTTTTTGGCGGATTCTCAATTAACGAATCATCTTGGTCAATAACACTTTGGTCTCTAAGAATAGTTTCCTGAACAATTTGTCCTGATGGAGGAGTATAACTTCCTGGCACCGTATATGGAGACAAGTTTCTTGATAGTAACTTATTTCTAAAACCTTCAGTAGATGGAAATGTTAATTTACTTGGCATCTTTTATTTTTACTATAAATAGATAATAGGTTTATTTTTTTAATAGTATCTAACATATTAACCAACGTAAGCGGTTGTAGGTCCAAATAGATTTCCAGCCTTAGCTTTATTCTCACCACTACCTTTAAGGTCGTTTAACATTATTTGAGTTTTACTATTCCCCTGATAGATAGCGTTTGAAACATCCGACTGAGCTAACATATCCATAACAAAACTATTTAACCCAACAGGATTAACATTCACACTTAAAGAACCTTCAACTTTAACTGTCCCTGTCTCAGGAATTGACGGTGTTTGTGGGACAATTGTTGATTGTGGTACTATTTGAGAGGGTAACGCAGTTGGAGCAACTATTGTCGAACCAGGAGTTGCAGGTTGCAGTGTTGCCCCATTAACCGTTTGAGTTTGTATATTTCCAAACGCATTTCCAATCATATCTTGTACTTCTTGCGGTAATGAGGATTTAAGATTAATAATTGCGTCTTGTATTGCTTTAACTTCCCCTTGGGTTCCAAACATTTCACTCGCACCTGCAATATTGTTAGGAACATTTGAAGCTGCGGCTTTTAAATCATTTAGTGCGGTCTGACCACCTGTTAATAAAGTACTACCAGCTCCTGTCATATCACCTTTCGCCGCCTTGCCAAAAGCATCACTAATAACGGTAGTTAATTTATTAATATTAGTTGAAATTGATTTAACGTTAATTTGGTTTTGGTCATTAGCGTCTCTTTGTAATCCTATGGTTCTATTAATAGTTTCTTGTCCTGTAGCGACAAGTCTCGCCATACCGTTAATGGATTTAACAGTTCCAGCGTCGGACGCAATTGATTGTCCAATTACCCCTTTTCTTGCGGCAATTAACCCTTCAATATTTTTTAAAATACCGTTGGCCTCTAATTGCATTTTAGCAGGATTTGCCATTTTTTCATTACTAGCCTTAATCTCATCTAAATCTGTTTTATCAACTTTAGAAACTAATTTTTCTTCTCCTGACGCGGTTTTAATAATATATTGACCTTCAAATTTTCCTCCCGTAGCTCCAAGTTGAGCCATACCCGCAATCATTTTTTTAGAATCTTCATCGGCAAATTCGGGATTAAATGTAATTTCTTTCATTTTTCTATCAAGGTCTCCCGCATTAATCGCCCATTTTGCCACTTGGTCGGAACTCATACCCATTTCTTTTGCAATCTCTCTTAAATGACCTTGAGCTCCAGGTAGGATTCTAACACTTTTACTTTGTTCATCAAAATACGTCAAAGATTTTAACGCTTTACCAACCTCTTCTTGTAGTTTTGCGGGGTCGTTTCTTGACATATCCATTAATTTATATGGGTCAAGTAAACTAGTTACTTGAACTCCTAGTCTTTGAAATGCTGCGGACATTTGAACCGCAGCATCAGGCTCAAATAATTTATCAGCCAAACCTAAAGTTTGACTCATATCTATTCTTAATAGTGACGCTTGGGCCGCCATTTTAGCCATACCTTGTACCCCACCGTCAAAATTATATAAAGCCAATTTACCCATCTGGCTCTCCATTTGTTTATAAACCGAGACTGAGGTAACACCTAATTCTTTTCCAGTATTAAGTATCCCCGTCATTTCTTTACCAATATTATTTATACCATAACCTGCATTCGCAAATAATGGTATCATTGCGGCGGCTTTAGCGGACGCGTTTTCGCCCGACCCAGCAACTAAGGAACCCGCAGCATATAGGTCTTTATATGACTCGGTATTTAAGGTTGATTGTGTTTGTAGTCCTTCTAAAACTCCTTTTTGAATTTTAGCGACATCAGAAATGTTTCCTCCTAAAGCCGCGACTGAAGGCGTTACATCACGATATATATCTCGGGTTTGTTGAGCTAATAAATGACTTCCCGCAAATAACCTTGATACAGAGTTTACTTGGGACTCGGTAGCTTCAATAGAATTTTTAATTTCGGTAGCCAAATTACCAATAATGGGAATCGTCGTTGATAATTTAGTAAGAATGGTTTCAAGACCTGGTATAACTTTACCTAAATCAACTTTGGCGGCGGTTTCCGCAGCACTGATTGCAGCGTCTAAATCTTGTTTGTTAGTACCCGTATTTCCCGCTCCTAAGTTTCCCATATTTAATGTTTAAATATAAATAGATTGATTAACTATTTTTTGGAGTCATTTCTTTAACTAATTGGTCAATTAAATATCTTCTCAAATAAACAGGCATAATGTTAAAATCTGAATACGAGATGTTTAAATGTTTCGTACAGATATAATATTCCCAAGATTGGGTTTCTCGATAATTAGAAGAAAGGCCGAAAAAACTCCACCCCAAAGGCTATATTTGCATATACCTCTTTTCCTGACGGGGCGTTAACTTTTCTGATTAAATTCAGACGTGGTTCATTCTCCTCAACAAAAGTTCTAATAAACTTAGCGTCAGATATCGGTAATGCTTCAATTGATTGAGTTATGAAAGCAATGTCAGAATTTCCTTCAATTTCGACCACCATTTTATTTAATTTCCAAGTTTGTTTTGGAGCAATTCTACCAACGGGGTATTGTTCCGCCATTTTATCTAAATCAGATATTTCACCAAAAGATAATGGTTTTAATTTAACCGTCATTCCTGATTTAGGTAATTTAACCGTGAAAAATCCGTCTTCACTTGGGGTTTGATTTGTTTCTTTGATATACAACTCATCTAATAGAATTGTTGTTTCAAATTTCTTGTCGGTTGTGGGGTCTGTAAGAGTAATATTATACTCAGGTCCAAAAGCACTATTTCTTAAAAATATTAATATTGCTTCTAAATCCCCTTGGATAAGTTCGTCAGGTCTTAAATCAGGTTCGTATATTTTATTACGTAGAAGTGTAATAACTAATCCGTCTTTACCGATTGAATCCCCTGCCATAAGAATGTTTTCATCTGCAGCAGTAAGATATCCAACCTTAACTGATTTCTTTTTATTTTTGTAAAAAACTCCGCCTGAAGGTAATTTTACCACATCGTGTGGTAAATTGAAGTTTTGTTGTCCGTATTGTTGTGATGTATCCATATAAAAAAAATAACCATAGAGAGTTTATAGTGTCCCTATGGTTAAATATAGTAGTGTACGGTTTTTTATCAATAGTATTATATTAGTAAACTAAAATACATCTGTCCATACGAAGAGATGCACTAATTTGAACTAATCCATCATTGGAGTAACCTAAGTCACCAAATGATACGTCTGTTAGGAAAGTACCTTCCAAAATCCACTTTTCAACAACAACACCTGTAGGGTCTAACATCTCCAAGTCAACATTTTTCTTGTAACCTGCAGCATATCCCATACGTCCTGTAACAGATTCTGCGTGTAAACGAACCCACTCCATAAGAGCTTGAGCCGCTGAAGGTCCAATTGGGTCACGAAATTTAACAGAAATCGGGTCCCAGTTAAATCTTCCCGCAACGAATGTTGAAGTATTTAAAAACTGAATCTCAGTTGGATTAATTTTTATGTGTGGTCTAGAAGTTGATTCTACAAACCATTCGTTAATACCCAATGTAGAAGGAAAACGTAGGATAAATCGGTTCTGACGTTTCGGTTCGTACGGTATCGGCATTTTCATCAATAAATCAGCCATAGTATTTTAATTTTAATTTCTTTTTTTGTTTATTACAATAAATACTTCCAACTTTAAAATTTTTGTATTTACTTTATTTTTTTATTCTATAATCTTCTACTAGAAATTATCTAGTAATTATTTATATTATCTTTTATTAAATATATTTTAGTATTTAACTTTTTTTCCTCCTGATGTAAAATAAGTCTGTACTATATTATCTGGTTTATCTTCAAAATGTTTCTTAATCGTTTCCACATTCTTAAGGTCATCATCTGAAAAACCAATAGTTGGGACAAAATTATTACTAACTTTATTTTTAAGGAACGCTTTTTTGTGTAACTTCGTAGATAATTCCCTAACATACCCCACAAATTCGTCCAAAGCTTTCACTTTTTCTTCTTCAGGATTCGCTTCAGACCCTGTACCAAACGACACAGGATAATATCTACATAAATCTAAGTAACTTTTAATGAGTTGGGAATCGTTTAAATCTTTTTCATCTGTAAAATTTCTAAACTTTCTTAAATTTTTCAACAACTCAGACTTACTTATTCCGTTAAATTCTGATATGATATAATTATAAACACCTTCTTTTATAGTTTTTGGATTATGACCTCTCGCAGTAATTATCGAAAAAATCGAACCGTTATTAACACATTCTACAAAATCACTCCAAGCAGGCCCTGTTTTTGCTAACATTGCGTCAACTAAAAACGCTTTATCCCCCTCGGTTCTAAAATTCCTAAATGGGTCTTCATCATATCCAACAATCTTATGTCCATTATAATCGAACTCTTCTTTTCCAAGTTTGTTTCTATAATGAGCGAAATCCTCAGTTGTCATCCCAATAACCTCATCATTATCATCCTTAACCATAATTCTAGTTGGCATTGTTACGATATTGTCGTCCCAATCGAATGCGTAATATTTTAGGTCGGGGGTTCCCTCTTCCGTAAATCCTTCGTTTATTTTTTTTCTCATATTCTATTTTAAAGGCTATGGGGAGAATTTCACTCCCCTTTTTTTATTAAATATTAAATATTATCAAATGATGCTCCTGTTGGTGTAATCAAGAACTCGATGTCAATAAACTCTAATGCTTTAGTAGGTTTGATATAAATCTTACCAACCAATTGGTTTTTATCTAAATCTTCAGGTGATGATGAAACAGTCACACGGAAATCGTATAAACCTCTGTCTCTTCTAATCGCATCTAAGATAGGATTAACCGCATCTAAGAAATCTTGTCTAACTTTCATATCGTTTTGTTCAAACAATAATCTTACCGCCACTGCTGAAATCAACTTACGAGCTTGTAATAATAATCTTCTTACGTTGATTCTGTCAAGAGCTGATTCTCTAACTTGTAATGTTTTATTACCCCAAATAACAGTACCAACATCTGAGAAGGTTGCAATTGGGTTAAGTCTACCACTGTATAGAACATCTCTATCTTCTTGAGTTAACTTACGTCTTGCTTTAATAGCATTTACCAAACCTCTTGTGTAACCCGCTGATGCGAACCAAGGGAATGCGATATTATCTGTTAACGCCAAGTTTCTTGTTACCTCAGCAGTTGCTGGAATATAGATTTGAGTATTGTTTACTGTATCACGAGTTAATACCCAAGGGTAGTAAGTTGCCGTGTAGTTAGAGTCAATACCTATTTGTTCTAAGTTATCAACCGCTTCTTGAGGATAAATCATATCCATTGAATCGGTAGTTGAAGGTACAAACATATTAAAGTCAGGAGTTGTACATATGTACAATGAATCCGCTCTATCGTACTCAATCATTTCAATAGCGTCCTCAACTAAGTTACTATTATTAACATAATCAATACCAGGAGTAACGAATACGTTAATGTTTACCGCTTCAGGGTTAACATAAGTTCTTTGTCCTAATAAGTAAGCGTAATAGTCAGTATTTGCCCAATCTTGAGAATTATCTCCAACTGTTATACGTTTAAACATACCTGAACCTGTTGCGGTTGGGTATCTATCTGAATAACAAGCTCCTCCAAGATAACCTGAAGAACCTACTTGAAATCTATCACTATTTGTTCTATTTTCTCTATAAACATCCCATCCGTCAAAACCTCCGTTAACAAATAATGTGAATTTTCTTGCGAATAATCTGTAATACGGGTTATTTGCATTATCGGGGTCGTTTCTAAAAGCACCATCTCCAACCGCAAATGCAGTTCTACCTGAAGTCGCGTATGTTTCAGCGATTTTAACAACTGTCGCTCCTGAGTCCATATGGAAACCTTTAGTAAGGTATGACCAATCTTGAAGTATAGGGTCGCAAATTGTACCTAAATTTTGTTTACCTGCGTATTGGAAGAAATCTAAATCATATCCTGCTCCTGGTGAATTTGATAAACCTAAATAAGTTCTTCTAACATTGTCTCCCGCACTAATCGCAGGATTATCTTGTCCATTAGAATAACCAAATGGTGGGTTAAAAATAACTTCACCTGGAAAATCGTATTTAGTTTTAAAAATTGGGAATGGTGATTTAACTCCATCATAATTTCTAAAAATGTATCCCTCAAAACCACAAGGTAATGAGTCTTTAGGTGCGTCTTCATTGATTTCAACCATTACAAATTTAGAATTCAATGAGTATTCTCCGTCAGCAGAACCAACTTTTTTACCCACAAAATTATTTAAATTAGGGTCCATAGAACAGTTTGTAAATTTCTCTAATACTACAGGTGCATCATCAGTATCGTAATAATCACGAATAACAACGTCAAATGTTTGATTGTTGAAAGACATATTCATTAACGAAATTTTTAATTGGTCGTTAGCAGAATTACCGTCAGCAATTGAGATAAATTTAAACAATCTATAAACTTTAGTTCCTCTTAATTCAGAAACTAACCAAGGGGTTTCAGGTGTTTGATATTTTTCATTGTAGTATCCGATACTTGAGGAATCATTACTTCTTGACTCAGGTAAAGATATTAACTCAGCTCTTAAACCTCTAACATATCCTTTCTTAAATGCCCAATTTAACATACTTGAGAATACCTCTTCAACAAATAACGGAACTTCTGTTCTTGGTTTTGCAAAATTACTTCCTCCAAATACTTTTGGTAAGTACGTAGCATCTGACTCTTGTAAAGAGGTTTTGAATACAAACGTTTTACCTTCATCATTTGTGATGTTAACCGCAAATGGTGAGTATGGGTTTTTACCTACAGAAGAATAACTTCCAGAAAAATCTAAAGTTACCGCACTTAACGCCTCAACCTCATAATTAGGTCCGTCGTGAGTCGCGTCATAAGTTGAAATACCTCTTGAACGTAAAGTTGCGACAATTAAGTTGTTATAATTACTGTAAGAAGTACCATTATAAAAATATAACTTACCGTGTAACGTTCCTGAATAACAATCAGGTTGAGTTGTAGTAGTTGTACTAATAGGTGATGTTGTTGTTGTAGTTTCACAAGGATTCAACGTTGTACTTGTAGTAGTAACTGGGTTAGTAGTACTTGTAGTAGTTGTTGTTCCTGTTTTAGGTAACATAACTAAGTCTTTAACTACAGTCCAAAATGAATATCCTGAATAACTATTACCACTGAAATTTTCAAATAGTGAATAATACCAAGAATCATTATATGATGACGTATAGTCTGTCTCATCTTGAGAAACTGAAGGTACCGCCAATACGTTATTAGATGAAGTAAACGCAGTGTTTAAAATATCATAATCGTATGTAGGGATTGTACCCCAATAGTTTATTGATGTAGCACTTAAACTTGGTTGAGCAAAAATCGATAGTAATTGTTGATTAATATCTGATTTTAATGTTGAAACTCCCCCATTAAATTTAGTGTATTGGTTATTGATGATATTTTGTATCTCATCAGGGAATGATGTATTATACGAAATACTACCATCTTGATTTGCGCATCCTGTAAAAGGGATATCGAAAGATATTGAATCAACGGTACAAATAATGTCGCAAGTATTGTCGACAAAATTAGGTACTGATGTACAAGTCTCTTGGAACGCCACCGTTGTAGGGTCAACATTGGCAATTGTTTGAATTGACCAAGAAGGACCCGCATCATATCCTGATAAACCTAATACTCTTGTCATAAACATTTGATTAGATTGTTGTAGGTATGATTTTGCGATGTACGCTGATTCGTACTTAGGAATTTGCGTGTTTATAAATTTTTCAGGGCTTGTCCCCCCGAAATAAGTTTGGAACTCATCATAATTACTAATGAAGATTGGTTCAAAGGCAGGACCTTTTAAAGCCTCACCAACCATACCTAAAGTAGTAACCCCAACACTCTGAGTAACAAAGCTTAAGTCTCTTTCCGATGTGTACACTCCAGGTGACACGAATACTTTACTGTTTGTTGCCATTATTTTTTAATTTCTATGCAGATTTATTTTATCATAAATATTTGTTTTTATACCAAAAAACTTTACTTTTCAAAACATATTTTTATTCTGGCAGACTTTTTTCTACCTTTTTTCTACTTATAGATATGGATAAAGAAATTAAAAAAATCAAAAACCTTAAGATATCGGTCGAATCACACGCGTTATTGAAGAAATACTGTGATAAAAGGGGTATTAAAATTTACAAGTTTATTGAGAATTTCATTTTTGAAACTTGTAAAGAAAAAAAGGATATCTACGGAGAAAATTAAACTAAAGTGGCTTCAAACTTCAAATTAGATGTTTGATTACTATACGTTTTACCTATTTCAAACTTAACTTCGTCCCCTCCATTAACTCTAAGTTGAGTTAAATTTGACCCATAGAACTCCCCATTAATGTATATATCATACCTCGACACATTATCTGAAGACACCCAATTTAAATCCACCCTTTCGTAGAATCTTTTTAACACAAACGTGTTCTCATCAAGAAACTCAATGTCAACTGAATAATTTGATGGGTTATCTAATTTTTTTCTTCTTTTAGAACCACCACCTCCACCAACAGTTTCAAACATTTGAAAAACTCTTTCAACTCCTGGTTTAACTTCAAATTCATCTTCGTCTAATAAAAATCCCATCATCGTGAAATCGTATGTTTGGATGTAATATTTTCTTTTTTCAACATCCATAACCGACTCATCAGATACGTTATCCCAAATGATTGGAATATAATGACCTTTAATATTTTGGTAGGCTTGTCTTGACGAGAATTTCTGTAATATTGTTTTATTAACCGAATTTAATTCTCTCATTCGATTACAGATTATTTTAACGGAATATTTTATATCAACAGGTACAGGTTGTGGTATTTTATATACATCAACATTAATTCTATCCCCATCAAAACTAGGTACTGACGCGTAATAAAACTGTTTTCTATTCGGTATGGTGTATTGTAATGACGGTAGTGAACCATATTTAATTTCAGGAGCTCTAACCACGGTAATAAATGGTGGAGCCGCGTTTTTATCCAAATCTTGGAATTTCCAAGTCTGAGTAAATTGAGCCCAATTCTGAGTAGTAACAATAATGTCAACCGTCGGTATTATTTTACCATCAACAGTGACCTTTAACTCCTCTTTAACAAAATCTAAAAACCCTCTATCCAAATCTGCGTGTAAAACCGATTTAGGTAAATAAGTACCGTGCTCGTTAATCTTATCTAATAACTCAACTCGTCTAGGATATAAAGTCCTATACGGTGTTAACTCAATATTTTTCTTTATTTGTTTTGGAAACCCCATTTTAGTATTTTACAATTTCGTTAATAACGAACAGTTTATTTTTTTGGTTAATCATATCAACCTCCTTGGCTTTATATACAGGTTCTCCACTCGATTTGTAAACAAAACTATCGTACTTGTATGGGTCATAAGTAACAACGTTGTCATTACTTTCCTCAGGCATATTTTCACAAGGATATTTACAATAGTCGGACAATGTTCCAATTACAAATGCGTGAACATTTTTTCTTTTTTCACCTCTAACCTTTTCCTTACCCCCTTGTCTAACTCTAAATTCAACGTTGGTTAATTTAACATAATCCGCGTGCATAATAACAATAGAATTATAAGTAACCGAAAAAGTATGTTTATGTAAGTTATAATACACCATAACTTTTTTACCTTTAAAATCTTCTTCTGAATTGTCGTGACCACATTTATGACAGACATATGGGTCGTTACCTCCCTCAGATAAATCCCAAGACCAACTACACTTGTCACAAATCACTTCTTTATTTGTGACGGTTTCTCTAATTAATCTTGCTTGTCTTTCAGTTATTATTAGTTTCATTATATACCTCTAAATTCGTTATCACTCACAGGGGTTGCAACAATTGTTCTGTAAAACGGTTTGTATCCTCCATATGTGTGTTTATTATCTGAAACAACTCTTCCATCATTTGCAACAACATAGTATCTTACTCTTGTTTCGGTTTCGTAGTAACCAATATAATCACCATATGAAATATCGATACCTAATTCATCCAAGTGAGCCTGATAAACTGATATACGAGCATTCCCTGGTTCCATTTGGTCCACTTTACTACTACCCATATATTTGTTTTCGGGTTGAGTTATCTGAAGAAACGCATTAAATTCAACAGGAACTTGAAATTTAATTCCGTCAGATACAGTCTCACCGTATACATCGTCTGTTTTAGTTTTATACCTATCAACACGATACAATACTAAAGTAAAGTTCATATCCCCTTCTAACCATTCTCTACCCATACCTAAATCTAACGAATAATCTTCCGCTCCGAAAAACTTTCCTAATCTTGTAATTGGTACTTTATTTTGACTCATATTGATAAATATCTAAAAGTTTATTATCATTACATAAATAACTGTAATTTGG
>Ga0181346_1000240_pt1 | contig 22705 bp, 25 predicted proteins | sample Su13VDMM15DN_FD_130100 | JGI IMG/M metagenome (GOLD analysis project Ga0181346, IMG submission 130100) | Freshwater viral communities from Lake Michigan, USA - Su13.VD.MM15.D.N | ecosystem: Environmental > Aquatic > Freshwater > Lake | place: USA: Michigan | collected 2013-07-15 | reverse complement strand
TTTTTTTTTTTTTAATATATATATATACTACACATACTACACATACTACACATATTTAAAGGTTTATAGGTCAAAAAAAGGAAGAAAGGTAGAATAGAGATACCAATACAGTAAATACATGGTATTTACACTATATATAGGTAGGTCTTTTTGATACGTGTGCTGTAGTATTTCCATTTAAAAACATTTATCCGATAAACGATTTAAAAAGACACCACTATATATATTATAATGGAGTTCACTACAACCAAACAATCGATTACCATTGACTGGATTGCCTTCAGTAATGAGTGCCTTGATAAACTCAACTACGAATGGTCTTGTGATGGTGCAAAGGAAGCATTCATCCAGTATTTAGAATACATGATGTTCTCGCAAGTCGGAGAAGCAACCCCAATCACCCAAGACCAACTGGATTTTTTCGACATCAAACACGAGTTCCGTATGATGTATAAATATGTTGAAGGCGAGTGGGAAGACAAGTGTATGGCGGAGTTTAAAAAGAAATACGGACTCTCCATTTAAAAAGATGGGATTTAAAAAGACGGCATTGTTAGTTACAAAAATTATATGATTTAAAAAGATTATATGATTTAAAAAGATTTCTATTTCTTAGGTCGCCCATTGTGTTCGTGGGTCTTGGCGTGGAGAGCATCCCACTTCTTGCATTCCGCTTTATTATCTTTAGGCAGTCCTTTTGAGTTCTTGACTAACTTGGGGGGTCTTGGTTCTACCCGTTCAATCTTTACTTTCACATCTGGTGCATCTATCCAATTTTCCAGTTCTTTTTCTGCATTTTTTTTATCTTGGGTAAAAAACCGCAATACAGGGCATTCTGGGTCATTACCAAGTTGTATAGATACACATGCATGAGAACAATAATTTTTAAATGCCTCAAAATCGTATCCAGAAGTTTCATTATCAATAAAAGTATAACCCACTATTCCAGTCATCACCCTTTTGATGTTTAAATTGCTGATTTCTTCCACATCTTCCCCCCACCAAAATTTAGTGATTGAAATTATCAATTTAATGAATAATTCATTCGTAATGGTAATAGAAAAACCGAATATTTTTTGTAAAATACAAATATACGTGCAACCACCTTTTAAAAATTCAATAGTAAATTCTTTTAAAAAATCAGTAGTCAATTTACTCATATCTTTGCTCTTAACCAACAGGGAAGTTTTTGAAGATTTACAGATTACATTTACATTCTGTAACTTTTTATTACAGAGTATAGAACAAGTGAATTCCTTTAACTCATTTACCTTTTTCTCAATGTAATTTAGATTACCTTCTACAAAATAAGTATTAAGTATCTCCATGTAGTTAATAGTTGTAATAGGTTGACTTTTGGTTTTCATTGTGGATTGAAGTATCTCCTTGCAGTATATATTATATTCAATTTCGGTTTTCATTGTGGATTGTTTCGACATATTATTATACTTCTTGCTTTAATGAATAATTACACATCTCGGAAAAGTTCCTCGTTTCCAGTATGCTCTAATTAAGGGTATCCTCGTTTTCAAATACTTATTTTCAGAGTTGTGTAAATATTCATTAAAGCAAGAAGTATAATAATATGTCACAACAATCAACAATGCAAAGAGTAGCACAATTTTTAAATTATTTTAACTGCTTAAGACGCAGTCAACCCGAACCTATTATAGTAGTAGAACCAGTAGTGGAGGAGGAGGAAGTAGCGGAGATAGAATTACCGCCACCACCGCCAAGACGCAGTGACCGCCTTAGAACAATTACTACACATTGTTATACGGAAGCACCTGCTCCACCACTACCAGTTAAACGAATTAAAAAGGTAGTCAATAAACCCGAGATTAGTGTAGTAGTAAATATAGTTATTAAGAAACCGACTAAAGCGGGATTCCGCCCAGCGTCACAGATAATCCCATTTTCAGAGCGGATAGTAAAAAGTCGCAAGATGTTCGCAGAGAACAAAAAGTCCGACGAATACTACACGAGATGCAATACATGGGAGAGATATATTCACGAACGGGGGTTGAAAGGGACAACTGTTTTTGAACCATTTTCTGCTGACGGGTCGAGTGCTAAAGTATTAAAATCATTAGTAAAAGTTAAGAGCGGTAAAGGTGATTTTTGGGAACAGATAGTCGCACCCGACTGCCCACAGGAGTTCATCTTATCTAATCCGCCATTTTCTTTTAAATGGTTAATTTTACAGACGCTGTTGGAGCGAAAGCGTAGTTTCGCCTTGATTTTACCCTTTCAAATATTTTACGGCAGTAGTGCTAAAATATTAGATGAATACCAAGACCACTATGGTGGTAAATGGGGTAGATTTATTTTAAAGGGAAAAGAGAACTATTTTTATAACCCAGACTTAGATAAACTTGTGCCGATAGGGTGCAGTATTTTAGAGTGGCACTTTTAAATGTAACTAACTAATCAAACTTTTTTATAATAATTTTCTTTTTAAAGTAGTTAAGAGGAGTAAAGAATCCACAATTAAAATATTTAGTAATAGTATATGACAAAATACACCGATTTTTTGAAGCAGTGGGCATCATCCAAAGACCTGTCCTACATGTGTGCTCGTGACCAACCTGAGTTCAAACAGGCGTGGAACGCCCAGAAACCCGCACCTAAAGCAAGAGCAAAAGTAGTTAGACCACCCAAAGCACCTAAAGCACCAAAGCAACCCAGACCTAAATCAGTCCCAATTAGACAACCAAAAGCAATCCCAAAGCAACCCAAGACCCAGAAAACGAATCCCAAATTACCATATAATAATGCCTTAGCAGAACGCCTTGAAGAGTTAGATAAACCACCTACACCATATATCCCGCTAATGTCTGCAATGCCTGAGATGGATATAATACAGAAAAGATTACAACCATTTACAAGAAGCAGACCACCACCACCATCACCAGTATATCAACCAGCGAGTCCACCATACAGACCATCTGCTATAATCCAACCGATGGTATCATTATCACCTTATAACTGGGGAGCAAATCCACCCAAGAAATACCCCGCACCAAAAATGAAAATGGTATTACCTGCACCGTTAAGACAGCGGGACTTACCAATCAATTTATCTGGTTCATTTTTTAGACCAAGAGAGCAAGGGGAAAAGTCAGGATATGAATCATCATCATCGGAAGAAGAAATGATAGATACATCATCACCACCAAGACAACAGCAATATGATAGCGATAGCAGTAGCGGAGAAGAAACATTGATAAAAGTAGATACTGGATATTATCCAAGACAACCTACACCAATACAACAGCAATATGATAGCGACAGCGATAGTGGTGAGGAAGAAATATTAGAAGGCAGTTGGACTGAAGCAGATGGGTCTGAATATACTAAAAAATTGAATGAACCTAAGGTGATGGTAAGACCACCAACTAAACGCCCACCAATCCCGCCACCAGTAGCATACTATGAACCCTTAATGAATATATATCCATCAGAGCAAATAAGACCTAAACAATTAATAGTAAATAGACCACCACCACCGCAACCGACGATATTCAAGCAACCATCCAAGTTCATTGAACCGATGCCTGTATTGAATGCAATGGAATACCAAAATAATCCTGATATGGAAGAAGGAGAGATATATGAAGAACCACCATCAGCAGAGGAACTGAAAGCACTTGATTTTAAAAAATGGAAGAAAGAACATCCTGTTGCATGGACTAATTCTGTATATGAAGAAGAATACGGACATCATTCTACATGGGATGAAGATAGATGGATGCAATACAACAGGTCTGTAGATAGTGATATACAATGGGATAATGGTAACCCCGCCGAGCAGTTCCCAAATCAATATAAACGGATTAGAAAAAGACATCAAAATATTCGAGCAACTGAATCAGAAGAAGAGGAAGAAGCAGAGGAAGCAAGAAAAAAGAAAGCAGAAGAAGAAGATGCGGATGATGATGCGTTCTGGGATAATTTAGCAAAGCAACAAGACTTAGTAGAAAGGCACGGTGAAGAGAAAGCAACTAAAATGATGGAAAAAAATCCCGCAATTCTTGCTACCCATGTAATTAAACGAGCATACAAAAAGAAAGATAAAGATGCACCAGAACCCGCACCTAAAAGAGCATACAATTGGAAAAAGGCGGAGAAAAATAAAGCATTCTTACAATCAGGAGAGAAACCGAAAACCTTTGCAGTCACTTCAAGAAAAGGGACATCGAGCGACACGCAAACATCTGTAGAGGACACGCAGAAATTACTACCAAAAAAGAAGTCAAAAAAATGAGTGGGGAGGGAATCCTCAATCAAAAATTATACGATAAAGCAAAAAAGATTGCCGATGAAACATACACCAAACCATCAGCATACAAGAGCGGGTTCATCCAGAAGAAATACAAAGAATTAGGAGGCACATATAGTGATGATAATAAACCAAAGGATTTAAAAAGATGGTTCAAGGAAGGTTGGACTGATGTCGGTGGATTAGATTATCCAGTGTATAGACCCACAAAAAGAATAAGTAAAGATACACCATCAACCATTGGTGAAATTGACCCCATTAAATTAAAAAATCAAATAGCACTAAAACAAGTGATAAGGGGCAACGCCAACCTACCACCATTTAAAAAGATATAATAAAACCATTTAAAAAGATAATACCATAGTATAGTAGAATGGGACAATCAATCTTAGAAAATATCGACGCACCATGCTTGGAAACAATATTAATAATGAGATGTTCGGAAACGAATAGTTCATTAGAAGTGGTAGTGGACTATAGAGATGGTCGCTACGGATATAGTTTTAATAATTCTCAATATTTTTTTGTAGGGAGAATATATGGAAACCGTCATTGCAGTATGGATTCTATTGAAAATCTTATTGAAGGTGCATTGGAATCCGAATGGGGTGTTTATAAAAAGGACTGCCCCGAGTTTGACTCCATCTTTGAAGACCATCACGGTGATGGTTACTACTGATAGTTCATTATAATAAGTTCCGTTTTAGTTCGCATCCCCATAGCATGTTTATCAGTCATATTTTTATATTTTGTCTTGATTGTCTTAATCTTCCAAGATTTAAACAATCCCCTAATCTTAGCACTATCGTTATATGAAACCATTACAAACCCTTTAACATTCTTAACAGAATCCCAAACCATCTCTGGTGTCACATAGTCAGGGTAATCGGATTCTTCCTTACTCTCGTAAGGCGGGTCTAAATAAAAAAAAGTTCTTGGAGTATCATATTTTTTAATTACTTTTTCAAAGGACTGATTAAGGATAGTCACCTTTTTCAATCTTTCACTAATAGGTATATAGTCTGTCTTATTCCCCCTCTTTTCTGGATTCTTCGCCATAGCAGAATTATAAGATTTCCCCATACTAAAAAACGAATACTTAATAGTATCTATAATATCGACAGCATTCAATTTATCCTTGTTAGCATTAAATACCTCTTTTGAAGGTGGGATTCTGGCAACATTGTCATTAATATACTTACCCGATTTTTTGATACCCCTAAATGCTACTACCATTCTCTTATCTAAATCATTTATAATCTCACGATGGTCTGCGGGTTCTTTTCGGAGAATAATATTCCCTGCCCCCATGAATGGTTCTACATATATATCGTAATCTTCATCAGGCGGAAACATAGCAATTAATCTTTTAGCAATCATAGACTTACCGCCTAACCGAGCAAAGGGAGTAATACCGCCACCTTCCATAGTTTCGTCTTCTTCTATAAAATCTGGAATGTCCATTATATAATATACAAATATAATTCTTTACTCCTCTTAACTAATTGTAGTTTAGAAAGTAAAAATAAAATAAATCTAAATAGTATAGAATGCCCATCACTATGACCATCTCGGAATACTCGGAAGAAAATCAAAAAATATTCGCTACACTTAGCATTCAAGGAAAATCTCACCTAATAGGGTCTGCATCTTTAAAAGGAATATTATATAGGAGTGACTATGATTTAGCAGAAGAAGCAGAGTTCAAAGATAATAACGATGTCCTAAATCATATTCTTAGAAAGTTCCAACAAAAGTTTAAATTAATACACGCCAACCCTGATTGGTATGTCACCGATTTTAAATGCGGGAAACTAACCGATACAGAACCGCTCCGATGGGATAAAAAAGATATTGCTAATGGATACAAGACTATAAAAGGTAAGAGAATACCCTTCGTTGATTGTATCTTGGAAAAAACCACGATGAAATTAGATATGATATGTAAAGTAGATGGTGCATTCAGTGAATACACCGAAAATTATTATATTACTATTGGAGATAAAAGCAACTTCAACCCAGACGACATGAGTGATAAAAAAATTGCGACAGCAATTCTCCAAGATGGTAAAAAATATTTATCTGAAGGCAACCCTATAAAAGCACTAAAGAGAGAATATAGTTATCTATTGATAGTTGATAAGGATAAACCATTACAGAAAAAACTATTTGATGTATTCAATAGTCCGCTTGGATTAGCGTATAAATGTAGGTCAGACTTGGAAACTATTAAACTGGTGTTAGAGCAGACCTTCAAACCTGTTTCTCTCCAAGATGTAAAACACAATCTTCAAATAATTAAACAAACTTTAGCAAATATAGTTGGAGTAGATGGTATAGAGAACCTACCCGAGCAACTGGATATGGTCTGTAAATTACAAAATAAAAAAGATATTTTGAAACGAGTAGATGATTTGTCTTCAATCCTGTTAAGAGGAGTAAAGAGTAGTGCATTGAAATTACCAAAAACGCTGTTTAAGTTATATCCCAAAAAATAAAAACCCAGTATATATAAATGAATCTCGAGCATGTCGGTGACCCAGTAGCGATGATTTTTGATAGTGAAAACAAAAAAGATAAGGGCAGACTTATCTCCGTGCAGAATGATAAACACAAGGTAGCACATTTTATCAAAGAAATAGTTGTTAGCAAACCGAGTGAATACATACAACTCATCCCAAATAAGGAACACGAGAGGGACATCCGTTATATAACGGGAGCATCAGGCAGTGGTAAATCATTTTTTACCAAGAAATATTTAGAGCAGTATCACAAGATGTTTCCAAAGCGTATGGTCTATTTATTTTCATCTTTGACTGATGATAAGACGCTGGATGCTGTGAAATATATTAAACGAATCAAACTAACACCTGAATTAATAGAAGATGATATAACTGCTAAGGACTTCGCTGATGCTCTTGTAATTTTTGATGATACAGATTGCCTTACCAATAAAGCAATGAAAATGAAAGTGAATGGTATAATGACTTCCATCTTGGAAACAGGACGACATTTTAATACATCAATTATTTACACATCTCACTTGGCGACAGCAGGTAATGATACCAAGCGGATATTAAATGAATGTAATAGCATCACCATCTTCCCTGCGAGTTTAGGGGGTCGTTCTTTGAAATATTTATTAGAAGGGTATTTAGGGTTAGATAAACAACAGATAAAAAGAATACGAAAAATGGAGAGCAGAAGCGTCACTATTCAAAAAAGTTTCCCGATGGTAGTCATAGGTGAAAAAGAAATCTATGTTGCTAAAATTGATGATTAATTACAAAATCTTTACTCCTCTTAACTGAAATCAATTTGGAAAAGTAAAATTATAAAAATAAAATAAATTATACATCGTCATCTTCTACTTCTATAAAACAAGTTGCTAAATCTAATTTTGGTAATCTTTTGATTTTTCTTTTAATAATAAAAGTTTCACATGGACTTATCCAAGATGATAAGTTCATGTCCCGTCCTTTGTATTCTTTTCCCCAGTCATCTCTTTCTGGGTCGTTAAGAGGAGTAAGATACGCTAATAATCTATTTCCGCCACCGCCATCGTCGCTTGATAACCAGTCGTATTCTTCAGAGTCCCTAATACATTGATTACTGTTCTGGTGTATGTATAAACTTTTTCGTCTTCTAAAAGTCCCGCATCTTCTACAGTCCACGAACTTATTTTCTCCGTCTAAAAACTTGTCGGAGTGCATATACTTCGCCCTATCCTGCACTGCTTGTTGAGAACATGCTTCCTTATTTTTCTTACGGTATTCCCGCATATATTCTCTATTATAAATTGTAGTAGTTCGGGGTTTGATTGTCGATTCTTGGCATAGTTCGTTCATCTTACTATATTAATGATTAACATCACAACTCTGAAGAGGAGTAAAGATTAGAAACGAGGAACACCCTAATTAGAGCATACCAGAAACGAGGAACTTTTCCGAGTTGTGTAAATATTCAGTAAAGTTTTTTAAGAACTAAAATGTCGAAACAATCCACAATGATGAAAGCAAGTATGAAAAAATTAAACGATGCTATGCTATCAGTAGGCAGTAGTCCATATACGGAAGATGAATTATCCCCTGAAATGTGTGCCATATTTGAGAAAGGAATATCAACCATAGACTTTGTGGACTCAAACGGTCGTAAAGAAATGCGAATTAATCACAACCAACCACCCGAAAAAGTAATAGACGGGCATTTTTGGGTGGTTAAGGATGGTAAAGTTTTTCAGGACACTACTGGTGTAAAAGCATACGAACAATATTTATCAAGAATAAGAGAAAAATGGGGTGATGACATCACAACTGCAGTCCCAGTCTATCTACCAGTAGATAAAGTATTAGGTCAAACATTCTTCGAGCATCGATTAGCAACAATTCTCGCTAATGTAGAACAGTGCGGACAATCGAAAAGAGAATGGGAAGAAGACCAAGACAACTGTGAGATGTGTGCATACCAATGCTTCCCCAATTCAGTTAAAGTTCACCGCCATCATGGCGGAGAAATAGTGTTCGGACATTTTGGGATAATGAACTCCAAAAATGGAGAGATTTTCTGGTTATTCGGACACCCCGACAATACACCAGCAGATTACGAACAATTGAAATCAAGCAAATCAAAAAATACCAGAAAAACAAACATATCCAATCACCCCGAACTGCGATATATACAGGAACAGGTGGATGCCAAAAGAAAGCGAATGGAGGAAGAAGCAGAAAAGAAGACCTTAGCAATTGCTAAAAAAGCGGTAGAAGACTCCAAGAAAGCGGAGGTAGCACGTCAGAAAGCAGAGGACGAATTATTCGCAATGGACGAGAAAGACAAGAAGAAAGAAGCGGGAGGAGGCAAGACCAAGAAAGGAGGCAAAAAATAGATTATCTTACATATAACGATACCAACTCATCATTAGACAGACCTGTATCTTTTTTCTGCTCTTTAAAAAATGTAATAAACTCTTTTAAATTATAACCCATTTTCATCATTTCGACACGAGCAATCACCCAGCGACCGCAAGTAGCAATATAGTCATTAAGTAATTGTAAATGCTTACTATTCCACACGTATTCAAACTCGGGCGGTCGCTCTTGGATTAATTTAGTAAGGTAATGTTTAGACTGCCCCAAAATCCGATTCATACAGGCACTGATAAACTTCAGTTCACCATCAGCAGGTAATCCGTAAGAATCAAAATATTCAATAGTATTACCATATCGCATCACAAGAGTCCAGTGACCCAGATTCTGTTGTTGCTCGACAAGAATAATTTTATAAGACTTGTCTGTAGGTAATAGTTCCAAGATTGACCCTACATTCGCTAAATCGGAATACTCAATGACCGAGTCTTTCCCTTCTTGACCGAGAAGACGAATTATATCATCGGTCGTAATATTCTTATCTATTCGACTACCTATAATATTGCGGATTTTTGGAGTCATTACAAAAGACATTTATATATGTAAATATTATATATTTAAAGATATAACGAAAAAAACTATTTAAAAAGAACTCCATTTAAAAATATATAAAATGGTAAAAACTTATTCATACACAAACAACACTAATTTTGAACCAGATTACATTTGGGGTAGAGAGCAGGAGGAATTAATCTTCCCATACCTGAACCACTCCTTCGGGGGCAACCTTATACACTCCCAAGAGCGTAATAGTAAGTTCGACATGTGGAACGACCGACGCAATATTGAAATCAAATCCCGTAGATGTAAAAGAAATACATACCGAGATGCAGAGATAACTCTTGATAAGTGTCTTGAATTAGACGGCAAAACTACTTACCATGTAATGAACTGGGAGGATGAAATAGGGTATATTAAATATGATGAGAATCTATACAACACATTTAGACGGGTAGATAAGGCACGTAATGACGACCCTAATGCCGTAAAAACGCACATCTATATTCCAGTGGAATTATTTAAAACTATCTATAGAGGTCATAGACCAGCGGAGTGTGGATGTCTTATCAATTTAAAAGATTTGGGGTTATAAAAAGAGAGAAAAAGTTATTCGTTAAGTTATTCGTTAATTACATGTTTAAATAATAAAATAAAATCTATCTACTTTTTTTTTAATTTTAATGGGTTGGGGACTGCAGGGACGCACACTTTCTTGTGCTCTTTCCAGTCCGCTACTTGATGCTCTCTACAGCAGTAGTAGGTCTTCTCGCATCGTTCGCATTTCTGGGTAGATTTGACTTCACAGACTCCACATAGAAAAGTTGCCTTGTAACCTGCTTTGGTTTTGACTAATAATTCTTTGTGGCGAGTTTCGGTGACCATCTCGAACCCGAACATTTTGCTGTTGGTGATTCTACCTTTTTGAAGAAGATAAAAAATATTTACACACCACAACACCTGAAACTCTTCGGCATCTATCGGTCTATCTGGATTACCTACATTAATAATCTCTACTATATCAAGAATAGTTTTATCTCGCAGGTATCCGTTCTTTGCATTAGCACACAAGGTTGCTTCCCACAAGTGCGTCTGATTGTAATAAAATTCGGTAGGTCTGTCGTATTGAGCACAGACGACTTTTTCAAGGCGTTCAAATAATTCACTAACCCCGCTTGCTCCAGAAACAGAGTATGGAAGTGGAATACCAGTCCCGTCAAAATACGCCGTTATTATTACATCATCAGTTGCGTTAATTCTACTTGTGTTATACTCGACTTTCATTGTTGATTGTTTTGACATTTTAGTTCTTAAAAAACTTTACTGAATATTTACACAACTCGGAAAAGTTCCTCGTTTCCAGTATGCTCTAATTAGGGTGTTCCTCGTTTCTGGAAACGGAAAACGAGGAACTTTTCCGAGTTGTGTAAATATTCATCAAAGTTTTTTAAGAACTAAAATGTCGAAACAATCCACAATTAACTATAAAGCACAATATAATAATGTTATTGATAGTATCAGAGATTTTGGGTTTAATATGAGAACTAATTTTATAACAGAACCCGATGGTAGTGTTAGAGGTAATGGTATATCTATAAAATTAGACCCATCAACCGCAACAAAATACACTACTGGGTCGCACGGGACATGTGTAAAAGATAATCTAACTATATTTGTAAAATTAAGTAAAGCGGGGGCGAAGTTTTATCATGGTGAATGTAGAAGTAGAATTAACGAGTGGGCGACTACCGACGAGAATAAAGGGATGCCCGTATATCACTGCTGGGTAGAGATGGGTGAAAAAGTATATGATTATTCAAATGGTAAAAAGATGGTCTGCGATACTGATTTATTTTATCAAAAATATAGAGTAAGAAAATCCGAACAAGTAAGGGTTGAAGTAGTAGAACACAGAGATAGAACAGGCACATCATTATCTACACATGTAGATGAGGTTCAACGAGAAAGATTTTGTATTCAAGTTAGAGCATCACAGCGAACTTTTGGATATTTTGCCCCTGCTGGAAAATAATTTTGTATGCAATCTTTTTAAATGTAATTAACAAATCCAATTCTTTACTCCTCTTAACTCTTTTAGATATTAGAAAGTAAAAATCAAAACAAAAACATTACAAATTAGATATATTTTTGTAATGTTCTATATATAATATCCCAATCTCTACACAGATATATCTAAATACATTCTTTACGGGAATAATTTTAAAATTATTACGGTAGCAGTGAGATATATTTTAGATTTCTACAAGATATATTCCGTTTTAGATATATTCCTGTAGTTTCCAAGATTTCTTTTCTATATATCTACTGGAATATATATAAATCGTAATCTTTTACATTTCTTTTTAGGTTTCACAAATCTATTTTAGTTAAGAGGAGTAAATATTTAGATTTAAAAAGATTGCGAATTAGGATTAGGTGCTTTAGGATATTTTCATCGTTTTTTTATATCACGATATATAAATGTTGAAGCAAGTCACAACTCAATCGTATCCTTTACCGCAATTCTTACACCAAACTCAAGAGGTTCTTACCGATACAACTCCAGAAACTGTTTATTACGATATAGTCATCACGAACTTGCAGAGTGTAGATACTCGCCCACCTGTATTATATTATAACGAGAGTAGAAACAATCCATTCTTACAATGCTCTGGCGACTACGAGATTAGTGTTGTCCGATTCCAGTTAGAAACTTTTACTACTCTGCCTGTATTCATCCCCATCATTCAAACCAATCAACCCCTAATTAATGAAACTGTGTATAGCATTACTTTAGAGTATAATGATGGTGTGAATCCAACATTTTCTTCGGGGCAGACTTTTTTACAATGGATTCCCCAAGATTTACAAGACGGATTGCCATCTCCACCAAGTCTTAACGCAAACGGATTACAAGACCAGAACACATCTTATTATAATGCCTACAATCTTCAATGGTTCGTATTTTTAGTTGATAAGACTATGACTACTGCATACAATGCTTTAGTCGTTGCTATTCTTGCTGGTGGAGGTGTTGTTCCCCCTAATTCTGCCAAACCATTTTTGTCATGGGACACGCAGAACAATATAGCAGTAATTAATGCAGTCAGTTCTGTTTATAATCGTTCATTGCCTAACCCATTCTTGATGTATTTCAACTCCGCATTATTCTCTTTATATAGTTCTTTTGTAGCAAGATACGAAGGATACGACCAACCTTTAGGTAAAAACTTTTTGATAATAATTGACGATTTTTCAAGCACATCCACCATTCTATTACCTATCAACATCCCCCCACCACCACCAGTTGTTCCGCAGGTTATTTATACCCAAGTTTTCCAAGAATGTAGCACTATTAATTCTTGGTGTCCCATCAGTAGTGTGGTCTTCTGTAGTAATACCTTACCTATTGTTAGTAATCAGTTGTCTTCACCTTTAGTCTTTAATAACTTGGCACAATTTAGTAGTGGTGGAGGCAACAATTCTAATTTCGCCCAAGTCCTTACTGACTTCACTACGGGTGAGAACTCATACCAACCTTATATTCTCTACAATCCAACAGCAGAATATAGAATGGTGTCCATGTATGGAAACAACCCTTTAACAAATATAGATTTATCTGTATTCTGGAAGACAAAGTTCGGGGCATTAATTCCCCTTAGATTAGCATCTGGAGCATCTTGTTCTATCAAGATAATGTTTAGGAAGAAGGCAGGAATCGCCATCGGAAAAGCGGTAAGTGCTAATTTAGGGAAAGTTCTAAAAAGTTAATTCGTCGATTCTATAATTTTTATTTCTTTGTATAAATTATAATGGCAGACTTTAAAACTTGTTTGATAAAAGACTCAATCCTTTCGGACATTACAGACAAACTGGAGTTCGCAGTCATGTCAGGGGGTGCTAATAACACTTACCAACAATTTTCTGCTGTTACTCAATCCGCATCATCTATCGTGTATAACGTGCAAATCCCGTCAGAATCTATCGTCATCTCCCGTGAAGTGATGCAACAATCTACAATTACATTCGCCCTAACTGTAGCGAATGTTCCTGCTGGTCTTAGAGCATTCGACTATGGTCTTACGGACTCTCTCCAAGCATTCCCTTTGAACGCTCTTTACACGACATGCACATCAACCATCAACAACACCAATGTGTCCATCAATTTACAAGATGTTCTCCCATCTCTTCTCCGTCTTAACGACTCTCGTCAGTTGTATAGATACAATTCTACTGCACCCACACTTCCCGACCAAGCATACCTTAATTACAGCGATGGTGTCTTAGCGAATAACAATCCTTTAGCAAGTTGGAATAACCAATCTTACGATGTGGACCAAGCACCAAGAGGTGCTTATCCTTTGAACTCATGTGTCGTCGTCCATACCCCAACAGTCGGACCTGTTGATGCTTCAGTCATCTCAACCAATATTGGTGATACTTGGAGAATTGTGATGCAAGTCACAGTTACAGAACCATTGTTTTTATCCCCATTCATCTTCGGAGATTGTGAATACAATTGTGGCGGATTTGCTGGTATTAACACGATGAACTTTGTAATGAACATTGATGCCACATGTAAGAGAATGTTCTCAACGGCAAATAGTGCCTACACACATACGATTACTTTAGGAGATGCTGGTGTTACCCCTGCTTTCCAGAACTCCAGATTGTTGTTCCATTTTCTCTCCACTCAACCATCTGACCTTATCCCAAGCAGAATCGTGACCCCATACCACGATTTTCCAAGATACTTGTCGCTCTCGAACAATGCTGTGCCAATTGCTTCAGGACAATCATCTACCATTACAAGTCAGAATATCCAGTTGAATCAACTTCCAGATTATTTTATTATTACTGCTCGTATCCCAATGTCGCAACAGACAATCGCCAACTCTAATTCTTTCTTGACGATTAACAGCATCTCAGTCAATCTGAACAACCAAAGTGGGTTGCTCAGCAGTTGCACACCACAGGACTTGTGGAAAATCTCAATGGCGAATCATTCTACTCAATCATGGCAAGAATTTTCTGGGTCAGCATTTCTTAACAACAACGCCACAGGTGCTGGTTTGGAAGTATCTACAACTGGTTCTATGTTAGTTCTATCCCCCGCCCTTAATTTGAGTATTCCCGATTACCTTAGTTCATCGAGCATCGGACAATTTAATTTCCAATTTAACATCAATGTTACCAATTTTTACAATGCTCCTGTTGCACCTGAATTGTGTATTATCTGTGTGAACTCTGGTGTCTTCGTATCTCAAATGGGGTCTTCAAATATTTACACTGGTGTGCTAACAAAAGATATGGTTCTTTCAGCAAAAGAACAGCAATCAGTATCCCCTGTTTCATCCGTCCAATACCGCAGATTGGTTGGAGGCAGTTTAGGCAACTTGGTATCATCTGCTGTTAGAAAGATGAGAAAAGGAATTGGTAAAATAGAAGGAATGCGTCAGATGGCACAAGATGCTACTGACCCAATTGGTGCTCAAGTTCGTGGAATGCGTGATACAGCATTGAGAGGATTAGCGAAACATTTTTAAAGCAATTTGGGGTTTTATTTACTCCTCTTAACTAAATTATATTTAGGAAAGTAAAAATTATATATTATCTTTTGATACTATATAATGTCGTTTAAATCTGCAAAAGGACTTGAATTAATTGATGATGGATACTGGCAGTATTTTGCTGGAAGTGTAGTATCAAATGTTCCTAATACAGTATGGACTCCAATTTTAAATGTGTCGGGGATATACATGCTAACTGGTTCAATCCAATTGAATCGGTTTGGAGGGGCACAAACTTTAAATAATTGCAGATTGACTGTTACTGTAAATAATCTTGACGCTCAAGAATGTTTTTCGTATAACGGTGTTTCTGGTGTAGTCACTCAGTCAGTGAATTGCTCTATTATTCTAAGAATTAATGTAGGTGATGTCGTCAGATTAATAGTTGAAGCAGTTTCATCAGACACTTTACCTTATACTATAACAAATTCTCAAACAGAAGGGGGTGTTGGTTTTGGTAAATTATACAAAATTGGAGAACTTTAAACAAATTATTATCTATTAATACTATATAATGTCGGTCGTGTCTTCAAAGGGATTAGAACTATTAGGAAGTGGAAGTTGGGGTGCTAATTTAACGGTTGCTGATAATGTTTTTACTCAAGTGTTTTCTCGCACATTCAATTCTACAGGTATTTACATGTTGACTGCTTCTGTTTTTATACAGGAAGGGACTGGTGGTCAAACTCTTTCTGCCACAGAATTAGAGGTCACTCAAAATGGTGTTCAAAATAAAACAGTATCTTATTTTGGATTGCCTATAGCAACAGCATTTGATTCGGTAATGCTTACTTGTTCTTTTCTTGTAGATATTAGTGTGGTCGGTGAAGTATTAGCACTTAGAGTTAGAGCGGATACATCGGATAATTTAACATATATTCTTACAGCATCTCAGAACAATGGTGGTGCTGGTGGGTTCGTAAGATGGTTTAAATTAGGAGATTTGTAATTCTTTACTCCTCTTAACTGAATTCCATTTAGGAAGATTAAAATTATATATTATCTTTTGATACTATATAATGTCGTTTATTTCAGCATCAGGATTGCCGTTAGAAGTTTCATCTATAGATGTTACAGGGAGTGTTGTTATTCAAGGTGACCTTGACCTTGACAAGCATTTTTACCAGCGTGATAGTGCTGGTGGTGTAGTTATTGAAGATGATATTATTATAGGGACTGCTCGATACGAACAATTATCAGGTGCTAATTCAACCGTCAAAGTATTTAGAACAACCAATTCTTCTGGAGCGTTGGTTGATAGTTTAGTCCTTGCTAATACTGGTGCAGTTTTTACTGGAACTGTATCATCAGGTAATGCTGTTGCTGTCCCACCATCTGCGTGGAACAATACTGCTCTTGTTGATGGTGTATTAACACCCATATTTACATCACCTGCTCTTGCTATTGGAACATATTTGATTAACGCCCAAGCATCAATTACTTGTGCTACAGGGTTTTCATCATACGAAGCAATGTATATTGATGAACAGGCACATGCGTTTGAAGATATTACGGTTATAGGTGTTAGCACAGTTACTGAGGTTGTTCTTAAATGGAGTCAAATATTCAAAGTCACCGCACTCAGTAATGATACTTTTGGATTGTTGGTTAGATGTAGCGGAATTGGTGCTTTAAACTTGATAGAATGTGCAGCACTTAACACTGGTGGGTATGGTTTCGTTGAATATATCAAGATTGCCTAATTCTTTACTCCTCTTAACTGAATTCCATTTAGGAAGATTAAAATTATATATTATCTTTTGATACTATATAATGTCGTTTATTTCAGCATCAGGATTGCCTTTAATAGTATCTTCTATAGAAGTTACAGGAAATGTTGATATTCAAGGTGACCTTGCAGTTGACAAGCATTTTTACCAGCGTGATAGTGCGGGTGGTTTAGTTAGTGAAGATGATATTGTTATAGGGTCTGCCCGATACGACCAATTAGTCGGTGCTCCAAATACCATCAAAGTATTTAGAACAACGAATGGTGCTTCAGCAGTAGTTGATAGAGTGTATATGAATTCAACAGGTGTAACAATTCCAGCAGGGACACTTACTATGACTGATGTTCAACCAGTTCCAATTACAACTGTTAATAACAGGTTTGTTTTTGGAACTGCTGTATTTGATGAAAATGATAATATTAATAATTCGTCCCATGTATTTAGAGATACTGATGGTGCTGGAGCAACTTCTGAGTCACTTCAACTTTCCAAAACATCCGCTACATTTAGTGGTGTTGTATCAACTGCTAACGCACCTGTTGCACCATTAAATGCTTGGTTGACAAATTCTAATGTTTTAGATGGTGTGAATACAGTTTTCTATACATCTCCTTCACTTGCAAATGGTGTATATTTAGTTCAAGCACAATGTGCGGTTACCAGTAATGCTAATCCTTTTAACACTTTATTCGCTAATTTTGAAGATGAAAATGGAAGTAATATGTCATCGGAATATAGTTTCGCTACCCCAACTACATATTGGACTTTACATTGGTCTTATTATTATACAGTATCGAGTCCTGCTGATGATTATTTTGAATTATCATTACAAGGTGAAACTGTTGGTAATACCGATTTTACTTTATTCGCATCTACTACAGGAGGTGACAACGGAGTTGGATATGTGAAGTATATGAAGATTGCCTAATTCTTTACTCCTCTTAACTGAAATTGATTTAGGAAAAAGAATTACGGTATTTTTTTTTATTTATTATATATTTAATATATATAATGTATAACGTTCTGTATGATACTCCATATAATCGTAGTATAGTCGCCAGACTTGCTGAAGGACGAAGAAGACAGGATTTCAATGGTTATTCAAATGAACCTTTACATTTAGTTCATGGTGCTTTTACTGGACGACCAATGGCGGGTAGTGGTATGGGCGACCAAAGTCAGTATTTATTATACGGCACTAATGCTGTGAATACACCATTACACATGGCAGAAACAATGAGAATAGCATCTGCTGGATTTATTCATCACGCATCTCCATTCGCATCAATGTCGAGTGGATATGGTAGTGCATCCGCACCACATTATATCGGTTCAGGTGAATCTGGTGGTATGCATGGTTGCGGTGGGGCAATGTGTGGTGGAGGTGATTCTGGAGGCATGATGTATGGTTCAGGTGAGAGTGCTGAGCGAATGGTTGGGGGTCGTGGTAAGAAGTTTCTTGGAATGAATACTAAACAATGGAAAGGTGTCGGCAATACTGCCAAGAAAGGATTCAAAATGGTTGCCCCTGCTCTGATTGCTGGTGTTGTCGCAACGAATCCAGAATTAGCACCATTAGCACCAATAGCAAATATGGCGGTGCAGGGTATGGGACGCAAACGTGGTCGTCCGAGAAAATTAGGTGGTTCTAAACCTGCAAGTCGTTCTTACTTGGATAATATTGTTAGTGGTGTAGCATCAATAGGTAATGCACTTAAACCCAAACCTAAACCAGCACCTAAACCAGTTGCTAAAGCAAAGAAGTCAGAGAGAGATAGTGATGAGTATGATAGGTTTTTAGTAGGTGATGAAGGATTAATTGATATGGACTCGGGTCAGTATAAAAAAGTAGATTCTCAAGGTAGAGTTGTTGCATCAGCATCAGGACGCTCAGGAGGTGGTGACTCAGGTGGAAAGTTCAGTATTTCAAAGGCATTCAAGGGTGCTAAGAAAGTATTTAATTCTCCCGCATTCAAACCTGTTAAGGAGATAGGTAAGATGGCGGTTTCAAAAGGTATTAAATATGTAGCACCAATGGCGAAGGAAGCATTGAAGGGTGCTATTTCATCTACATTAGGAGCATACGGTGTCCCACCAGAACTCACCAATATGGCAGTAGAGCATGTCGGCAATATTGCTGAAGCAGAGGCACAGAAACAAGTATCAGGTGCTGGTCGCTCAGGAGGTAAGATTACATTAGCATCTGTTATCAAAATGGGTAAGAAAGCATTGAAGCATCCACTTGTAAAGAAAGGATTAGCACTTGCTTGGAAAGAACTCAAGAAGCGTGGAGATAAAATGATGCATCCAACCCCAGAAAAACATTTAGCACATGCGGTTCAATTAGAATTAAATGGTGAACCACCAATGCCACCAATGGGAGCAGAAGTTGCCCCTGCAGATTCTGCTGAGGTAGAACCACCTTCAGGTGCTGGACCAAGTGGTGGAAAGTTCTCTCTAAAAAGTGTTTCAAGAGCAATCAAAAAAGTAGCAAGTAATCCTGTAGTTAAGGCAATCGGAAAGCAGGTTGCTTCTACAGGTGTAAAATATATCGCACCATTAGCAAAGACTGCTATTAAGGGAGCATTAATGGACGCTGGATTACCACCCGCACTTACCAGTATGGCGGTTGATAAGGTAGGGGATATGGCGGTTGCTAAGGCGAACTCTGCTATTGCTGGTGCAGGGCGTTCTGGAGGTGCTTCTGATGGACGTGCTAAGAGAGCAATGATAGTCAAAAAGATAATGAAGGAGCGTGGTGTTAAAATGATTGAAGCATCGAAGATTGTAAAGGCAGAAGGATTGTATTAAGTTAATTACAAAAAATTATATTCTGTTAATATATAAAATGAGTATTCCAAGATACAATGAAGATGCATTAAATGATTTACCAGAAGCAAAGGCACGTATGAGAAAATTGTCTAATACAAAATATTCAGTGCCTACTAAGGAGTCAAAAAAGGCACAGGATAGAGATGCCTTAGCGTCACTTGCTGGGTCTGCCGAAGGAGCGTTTGATAAGATGATGACTTTAGCAATTGAAATATTATCAGGTTTAGAAGAAGTTGCTCCAGAACTTGCGAAAAATCTAACACTTGCGAGTATAGGTAAGTTGACTGGAACTTTAGGGAGAGTGGCATCAAAAACTCGCCAATTAGCAGTTCAACTAAAAAGTATTGTAGCATTATTCAACACCATACCACGAGGTAATATTACAGCATTACAAACATATTTAGACGCAATTGATGACATATTACTCGAACTCACTCGCCCTAATAGTGTTATATATAGCAACAGATTTCGACAAGTTGCAAATGTTCCTTTAGTTGCTTTAATAATGAATGTAAATAATATTTTCTCCAAAGTATATGGGGGCAATGATGCTGGAGATTTCGATATGTGGCGACCTTTAGTCGAACAATATAATTACATGCAACCAGTCCAACCATCAATAGTTTCCGAACTTGGAGCAATGCCTTTACCAGCAATAGCAATGAACGCACCTTATAATCAACAAGCACCAATACCACAAGGCAATCTGGGAGCACCTGCTCCGCCAGATGCCGATGATGGAGCAGGTGGAGAAAGTGACGATGATGAAAGTGAAGGTGCAGGACGCTCTGGGGGATTCTTATCCGCCCATCCATTTTTATCCGACCGCAAACGCCTACATGGTAATAGAAAAATGTTAGAGGGTGGATACGGTAACCCGTCGAGATGGCAAGATATGTAATTTTTTTAGTTTGTTTTTTAAACTATATTATAATTTTTTATAATATATTTTTTAGATTTTTTTATAATATATTTTTTAGTTTATTTAAGAGGAGTAAAGACTTTTAAAGCATTGTATCCGCCTTCCCAGTCTTCATTACCATTCCACTCAATATCGTAATATTCACCCCAGAAACTATTTACATCATCGAAGTCTTGGCATCCACCGAACATGTGCCAGTGTTGTTCGCACATTTCTTTCATTGTATCAAAATATACATACATTGATTTTTTATTGACTTTGTTTTTTTGGTATATGTCCGTCATCTTTTGTAAGACAGGGTATAGTGGGCGTTCTGGGATTTCAGCATCTTCATCATCTCGTCCTGCAGGTAAGAATAGTTCATCATCATCATCTTCTAACCAGAGTTCAAAATGTTCGAGGTGTAGTAACCATACTCTGTCGGTTAGCACTTTATTTACATCAGTCTTCTTATTTACAATTTTTACAGGTTTTACAATTGGTTTATATTTCACGGATTTATCTAAAACTTTTTGTGCTTTCAACTCCGCCTTTAAAATACGGTCAGTTTCTTTCTCAATCAGTTTGTATTCTTTAGTGCAACAACTGCATAGAAAGTTTTTGACTTTCTTTGTAGTCCCGCAACTAAGGCATTCACGCTCAGAGTAAAATGGTGATAATTCCAGTTCGTTATTAATTTTCATTGTTGATTGTTGTGACATTCTTTTATACTTTTAGTATTACTGAATATTTACACAACTCGGAAAAGTTCCTCGTTTCTGGTATGCTCTAATTAAGGTATTTCTTGTTCCCCGTTTCAAGACTGCTCTAATTAAGGGTATTTGGAAACGAGGAACTTTTCCGAGATGTGTAATTATTCATTAAAGCAAGAAGTATAATATAATGTCGAAACAATCAACAATGAAAATTATTAAGAAATCAAAAGTTAAGAAGGCAGGGGGTGGTGGCGGGGTAGTGGTAGCAGATAAATTATTTACGGCGGTTATTCTTCTGCCTGAGGAGATAGAAAGATTAATATATTCTTATCTACCTACACCAGAACGATGGGGTAAAGAAATAATTTTAAACCGCTACAATTTACCTACATTTGTTCGCTTGTTAGACCCTGCATTCGATTTTAATACAATGAGATGTTTTGTCACAGTCGAATATGAAAAGATTACTAAGGGTTTGAACTGGTTGAAACAGGATTCATGTGGCAATTATAAAATGCCTACAGAATCTCGAAAGAAAAATCCATTTTTACAATGGATGTTCCCTGTTTTTAATGAGGTCCAACTACTTCACTTGGCGGATGCAAATGCGGATTATAACATGCTAAGAGATACTGTATTAATTTGTAAATATTATTTAGAATGTAAAAAGCGTAATGATGTATATAGAAAGAAATACAGAGCAGAATACGACGGGATACGGTGCGATGAGGATGGTCTATTAACGAAGAAGTTTGATATAAGACAAGGCAAATGGAAAGGCAAGGAGATGGCAACATGGAAGTCAAATATAATGCCGATAACTAAATGGGTGAATCGAGAGTTAAAAAGAGATAGCATGTTCGCTAACAATCAATGCTACGAATGTGCCAGAAAGGGCGGAGGAGGACGATGGTATATAAAGACGGAAGAAGAATGCCAAGAAGAATGGAAAATATGGAACGATGAACCATACGAACCAAAGTCAGTCGAAGAACGCAGTGTAATTGAATATACAGGACGATATTCCGACACTTACACAGTTGAAGCAATCAAGGGCGAATCTCTACCACCTTTTATTATCAAGTCGGCAACTTCTGACTGCAGTATTAAAGTAGTGCCTGACTGCAGACAATGCAAGCGATACCAACAGGAAGAAATTAATTGTAGAATAGTAATTACCTCACAATCTTTTTAAATCATATAATCTTTTTAAATCATATAATTTTTGTAACTAACTAACCGCCATCTTTTTAA
>Ga0181346_1000238_pt1 | contig 22753 bp, 15 predicted proteins | sample Su13VDMM15DN_FD_130100 | JGI IMG/M metagenome (GOLD analysis project Ga0181346, IMG submission 130100) | Freshwater viral communities from Lake Michigan, USA - Su13.VD.MM15.D.N | ecosystem: Environmental > Aquatic > Freshwater > Lake | place: USA: Michigan | collected 2013-07-15 | reverse complement strand
GAACACATGAAAATTATTAAATATTTTATTGATTTATTGGACACGCTTAAAAAAATTGAGGCACATCTCAATAAGCTCTCAAGCTGTGTGGGGAAACAACATAATGGATACGATCCAGCAGTGCGTATAAATCCATATAGCTGATCTAAGGAGAACACATGAAACCAACAGCATGGTACGACCCAAGCAACGGCGTGGTCAGCACAGACAGAGACTCACCCTTGTTTACACCGCTGGGGCAGGTGTGGCCTTTGTATCCAAAGCATGAGTGGGTTGGGCTGACATTGGAACAATATGTTGCAATAAATTGTTCATGTACAACGGTAGATCAAGCAGTCGGCTCTACTGAAAGACAACTCAAGGAAAACAACACATGCCAAGACCAAAATCAGAAATAACAAATGTGCAGTGCGTTGTTGCAGTGCGGCTGACTCCATCTTTGCGTAAGGAGTTTCACCTTTTAGGAGGAGCTACATGGCTTAGAAAATTCTTAGCGCAGAGCATAGAAAAACGCAGGGAAGCTGAAAATCCCATTAGCTTACCTGTAAGAATTGGGGAAACCCAATAAGCAAATACTACAGTAAAGCAAAACACAGCTGTAGGTATTTAAATTTTGTAACTTTAGGAGAACATGATGAAACGAGAAGCAATTGACAACACGTTGAGCACACAAGCAAACTGCGTTATTTCGCCGCCAAAGTTTGCGACAACGGATTTCTATGTAGAGGGCATTGCGCCGCTGGTGATTGAGCGGTTCAGCAAAAAAGCCGAACTCATGGCAAAAATGGCTGAAGGCAAGTCCGCTGGAAACAGAAAGGTTCGGGACGCAAGGGACTACGATAAGGAAGCCGAAGCCGCTAGGTATCGCAGTAACGAAGGGTGGGAAGGAATGAATGCCGCCGCGTTTCGTTGCGCCATGATTTCTGCATGCCGATTGGTTGGGTTCAAGATGACCCTTGCCAAGTTGTCTACCTTTATCGAAGCTGATGGGTACGACGAGCAAGACGGCATCCCTTTGGTACGTGTGTATGGTGAGAGCAAGACCTACACGGCGCACACTCGGAACGCCACTGGCGTTATTGACATTCGGTCTCGCCCTATGTATCGGGAGTGGGCTTGCAAACTGCGTATTCGTTACGACATGGATCAGTTCAAAACTGTAGATGTGTTGAACCTTGTGAGCCGATGCGGCTTGCAAGTTGGTATTGGGGCAGGGCGACCCGACAGCAAGTCTAGTGCTGGTTGTGGGTTTGGTTTGTTCCAAGTAGTGCAGACTGACCGCGAAGCAGAAATCTGTAAGAAATTCTCTATTTCTTAAACAAGGCAGGCGTGGCAGGGTGAGATGAGGTTCGGTGGGGTCGAGCGAGGTATGGCAGGTACGTCGGGGCCCGGCAAGGCACGGTGAGGCGCGGTGGGGTCGGGCGAGGTATGGCAGGCGCGTCGAGGCGCGGTAAGGCACGGAATGTACAGGTGGGGTCGAGCGAGGTACATATTGGCAAGGCAGGCGTGGCTAGGCTGGGTTTGGTTCGATGCGGAGTGGCGCAGACCGACAAGGCAGGCGTGGCACGGCGCGGCTCGGCTGGGCCGGGTAGCGTTCGGTTAGGCGTAGCGAGGAGTAGTGAGGCAGGCCAGGATCGTACTGGCAAGGTCTGGTGAGGCCGGGTAAGTTCCGGTTGGACGTAGCAAGGCAGGCACGGAGCGTTTGGGCCGAGCGTGGTGGAGCGAGGAATGGTCAAGCATGGCAGGCATTTTTAACAAGGAGAAAGTATGAAAGACGAAAAGAAGTTTTTGGAGAGGATGGCACAACAAAACAATGGTGTGCTGAAGGTTGACGATGTAATTGAAGCGGCAAAGGACAAAAGCTGTGTGCTACACAAGCACTTTGAATGGGACGACACTGAAGCGGCAAAACAATTCCGCAAAGATCAAGCGCGATCCCTAATCCAAAGGTGCCGAATTACATTGGTCGATAGCGTACCGTCTCACATACGTGCATTTGTGAGCCTGTCATCTGACAGAGAGAACGGCGGCGGCTACAGGCTGACCACCACAGTGTTAAGTGATGACTCCATGAGGTTAGAACTGATGCACGACATAGAACTTACCATCACCCGATGGAAGTCTAAGTTGCACCTGCTGGATTCTGATCTAGCGGAGTTACTTGAGAAGATGGAAACGGCAGTAACACGCCGTAAAAAAACCCAACCCGCCGCGCAACTTGCGGCATAACAGGAGTTAATAATGGCAACAGCTAAAAAAGCATCCCGCGCATCCCTGATGCGTCAGTACTACAACGGCAACCCAACAACTACCGTCAAAGAAGTGGCAAAGAAGTTTAAAACTTCATATCAGACTGCGTACATGGTGAGGAAAACCATGAAACCGAAGGAACAACATGCATCGAACACGACAAGGATGAAGTTACTCTCTGCCTTTACCAGCGACAAGTCTATTACTGATTTGATTCGAGAGCAAGGTGGTCCAACAGACGAGGAGATGATGAATGCCCCACCCATTGCCGACCCAGTGAATCACCCTGTCCACTACAAGGTAGGCGGGATTGAGACCATTGACTTCATTGAGGCCAAGAAGCTGAACTACAGCTTGGGTAACGCAGTGAAATACATCACCCGCGCCGACCACAAAGGCAACCGCAAAGAAGACTTGGAGAAAGCCCGTTGGTACATCAACCGTGAGATCGAACAATGCAACTAATCACACTGGACTTTGAAACCTACTACGACAAAGATTACTCGCTGTCAAAACTAACCACAGAAGAGTACATCCGCGACGATAGGTTTGAAGCAATCGGTATCAGCGTAAAGGTTGGTGCCGAAGACGCAGTGTGGTTTAGCGGGACAATGGCTAAGACGAAGGAATGGCTGGATCAATTTGACTGGTCACAGAGTTTCGTCTTAGCCCATAACATGCTGTTTGATGGGGCAATACTTGCATGGCGGTTTGGTATTCATCCGATGGTACTGTTGGATACGTTGTCGATGGCACGAGCGGTAGATGGCGTCGAGGTTGGCAACAGCCTTGCAAAGTTAGCCGAGCGTTATAGCCTTGGGGTCAAAGGGACTGAAGTTATCGCGGCGTTGGGCAAACGGCGTAAAGACTTTGCGCCTGATGAACTAGATAGGTATGGAGCGTACTGTACAAACGATGTGCAGTTGACCTACGACCTATTTCATATACTCCAAAGCCACTTTAAAAAGCAGGAGTTGAGGCTCATCGACTTGACCCTGCGCATGTTCACTAAGCCGACTCTACAGCTAAACCTGCCGTTGCTAGAACAGCATTTGATTGAGGTTGTAGAGCACAAGGAAGCACTCATTGCTGAAGCAAGCGCAAACCGAGAGGTGTTGCTGTCAAACCCCAAGTTTGCAGAAGCCCTGCTTCAGCGTGGCGTTGTGCCCCCAATGAAAGTTAGCCCGACTACAGGCAAAGAGACCTACGCATTTGCAAAAACAGATGATGGGTTTAAAGCCCTTGCCGATCATGAAGACCCATGGGTGCAAGCTATGGTTGCGGCTAGGCTTGGCACCAAGAGCACGTTGGGGGAGACTCGCACCCAGCGGTTCATCGACATTGCCAAGCGCGGTGATTTGCCTGTCCCCCTACGCTACTATGCCGCGCACACTGGGCGTTGGGGTGGAGACGACAAACTGAACCTTCAAAACCTGCCTAGAAAATCTACACTGAAGTCAGCAATCACTGCGCCCCCTGGGTATGTGTTGATTGATGCCGACTCATCTCAGATTGAAGCGCGGGTTTTGGCGTGGCTATCGGGGCAGAATGATCTTGTTAAAGCCTTTGCAAGTGGTGAGGATGTGTACAAGATAATGGCGTCCCGCATCTACGGCAAGTCAGTTGAATCCATCACTGAAGACGAGCGGTTTGTGGGCAAGACAACCATTCTTGGGGCCGGGTACGGCATGGGGTGGTCTAAGTTTCAGACGCAGTTGCGCAACTTCAAGCGTGACTTAGACGAGCCAACCTGCAAACATATCTTAAACACGTACCGAGGTTCTTTCTCTTTCATCCCACAGCTTTGGGAACAAGCGCATCGGTGCTTGGATGCTTTAGCAGATGAGAAGCTAAAGACTACACTTTTTGGGTGCCAGCCTCAAGCGGTGTACGTGTTGCCTGGGGTGGGATTTGATCTGCCCAGCGGGTTACCCTTGAAGTACATGAATTTACGCCCTGATGAAATTGACGAGCGGGGACGGGCGCAGTATATTTACACCACGCGCAAGGGGATTGTGCGAATCTACGGTGGTAAAGTCGTAGAGAACATCTGCCAAGCAATAGCTAGATGTGTGATTGGTGAGCAGATGCTCAAGATTTCTCAGCGATACCAAGTGGTGTTGACGGTTCACGATGCCGTTGCATGTATTGTTAAAGAAGAAGAGTGGGGAGCCGCCGCTAAGTATGTGCAAGACTGCATGCGGTGGAGGCCGAAATGGGCGCAAACCCTGCCGCTTGATTGTGAAGTGAAGTATGGAACAAGCTATGGAACAACAACAAGATTCATTGGTTGATTACGCCTACCCCTGCATGATGGCAGAGAAGTCGTTGAAGGACGCACATGATTCTATGCTGTGTCGTGACTACGATGCGGCTATTGAGCAAACGCTGAAAGCACTGGCAGACACGCGCCTTATGCTTCAGTCTATCCGCTACCAAAAAGAAGTCAATCAATGAACTACACATGGTCGTACTCCAGCATTTCGCTTTTCCAACAGTGCCCTAAAAAGTACTATCGGTTGCGGGTTGCCAAAGACATTGTTGAGCCCCCTCGCGACTACTTGCTTTATGGCTCCGCTGTGCACAAAGCGGCAGAGGACTACGTGAGAGATGGCACACCGATTCCTGAGAAGTATGCATTTGTACAGCAACGCATTGACCCCTTTGTTTCTATTCAAGGGGAGAAGCTATGTGAGTACGAGATGGGGCTGACCAAAAATATGGAGCCTTGTGGGTTCCGTGATGAGAATGTTTGGTTCCGTGGCATTGCCGACTTGCTTATTGTTAACAAAGACAAAGCCCGAATCGTTGACTGGAAGACAGGTAAGAGCAGTCAGTACGCAGACAAGAAACAGTTGGAACTGCTTTCGCTGTTAGTGTTTAAGCATTTCCCGCAGGTCAAATCAATCAAGGCGGCGCTGGTGTTCTTAGTCGCTAAAGATTTAGTGCCTTCTGCGTACACTGAAGATTTTCAATACGATGCATGGCAACGATGGTTGCCTGAGTTAGATCGCTTAGAGGCGGCATATACAACTTCGGTGTGGAACGCAAAGCCGAACTTTACGTGCCGTAATTTTTGTGCAGTCACCGACTGCGAACACAATGGGAGAAAATGAAATGCCCTACGTAAACAAACCAAGACCATACAAGAAAGAGTACGAGCAGTATGACGGCACACCTGCGGTCAAAAAGAAACGAGCCGCTAGAAACAAAGCCAGAGCAATCATGAAGAAAGCTGGTTTAGTGCATAAGGGTGATGGGAAAGATGTTGACCACAAGCAAGCATTGAGCAAAGGCGGTAAATCTGTGCGTAGCAACTTGCGCGTAAAGTCTGCATCCGCAAATCGTTCCTACGCCCGTAACAGCGACCACTCCATAAAGTAATGCAAATAATTGACAACAAAGCCTTGGTGGTGCGCACCAAGAATCCAGGGCGTATTACGGCGGCAATTGAAAAAAGCGCAGAACTCTCTGAGAATGAAGGCATAACTGAAGTAGCGGTGCATTGGGGGTTAGCTGAAGCACAAGCGTTGTGCAAGCTTGGCATGAAGAGAGTACCGTCTCCAATTGAACGTGACTACGCGTGGCCTGGGTTGTACAAACCTATGAGCCACCAAAAAGAAACCGCATCGTTCTTTACGTTGCATCAGCGTGGGTTTTGCTTTAACGAGCAAGGCACAGGCAAAACTGCGGCGGCTATTTGGGCGGCAGACTACCTGCTTAATTTAAAGGCAATCAATCGCGTTCTTGTGATATGCCCTCTCTCAATCATGCAACCTGCATGGCAAGCAGACTTATTTAAGTTTGCACTCCATCGTTCTGTAGCAATAGCATACAGCACCAACCCTAAGAAACGTCGGGAGTTGATCCAGAGTCAAACCGATTTTGTGATCATAAATTTTGATGGTGTTGAGATTGTGCAAGAGCAGATAGCGGCGGGTGGATTTGATCTCATCATCGTTGACGAAGCAAACGCCTATAAAAATTCAAAGACCAATCGGTTCAAAGTATTGCGGAACTTGGTAAAGCCTACGACTTGGTTGTGGATGATGACTGGAACTCCCGCTTCACAATCTCCGCTTGATGCATACGGGTTGGCAAAGATGTGTGTGCCGAGCCGAGCCCCAGCTTTCTATGGTGCGTATCGGGATATGGTGATGTACCAACTGACCCGGTTCCGGTGGATTGCTAAGCCCAATGCCGAGACAGTAGTCTATGACATGCTACAGCCAGCCATCCGCTTCACCAAGAAAGAATGTTTGGACTTGCCTGAGGTGACACACACCTCACGCTTTGCACCACTGAGCGCTCAGCAACTCAAATACTACAAGCAACTGAAGAAAGACTTTTTGTTCTCTGCGGTAGGCGAGGATGTATCGGCAGTGAACGCGGCGGCTAACCTAAACAAGTTGCTACAGATTGCGTGTGGAGCGGTCTACACCGATAACAAGAACGTCATTGAGTTTGATGTCTCTGCACGTCTAAGCGTTGTTGAAGAAGTCATATCAGAGGCTAGCCACAAGGTGCTTGTGTTTGTGCCGTACACGCATGCCATTCATTTGGTAAACGAGTACTTGACCAAGCAAGGCATTCACTGCGAAATAATTAATGGCGAAGTGAGCGTTGGCAAACGTACTGAAATCTTCAAGCGTTTCCAAGAAGAAGAGAACCCGCAAGTGCTTTTAATTCAGCCTCAAGCGGCGGCGCACGGGGTTACCCTGACTGCGGCAAACGTGGTCATATGGTACGCTCCTGTTACGTCGAGTGAGGTGTATTTGCAAGCCAATGCAAGGGTGCACCGCCAAGGGCAAAAGAACCCAGTAACTGTGGTGAACATCGAAGGCAGTCCAGTAGAAACAAAACTGTACGCCGCGCTCCAAAGCAAATTAGATGCTCACATAAAACTAATCGACTTGTACAAAAACGAAATTAGCTCTTGACATAGTCAAGAAAAGCTTTTATAATTGCTGGAAAACGAAGGAGAAAAAATGGACATACCGCCCATAGAAAGAATCGTCGCCGCTTACATCAAGATACGCGACGCAAAAGAAAAACTGCAACAAGAATACAAAGTGCAGGAACAAGACCTTGACGAGCAAATGACTTTGCTTAAGCACAAGCTTGTAGAAATCTCCAAAGAAACTGGGGTGACCAGTTTTTCAACTCCACACGGTATTGCATACCGCACGGTTAAGACTCGCTACTGGACTAACGACTGGGGCAGTTTCTATGACTTCATGCGGGACAGCGGTGCAGTGGAGATTTTGGAGAAGCGTATTCACCAGACAAACATGAAAGAGTTCTTGGAGAACAACCCCGAAGTTCATCCGCCTGGACTTAACATGGATAGTGAATACGAGATCACCATCAAGCGCAAGTAATTTTTAACCACAGGAGAAAACCATGAGCAATGAAATCGCTCTCTTTAACCAAGAAGTTCCGGCCTATCTAAAAGAAGTCGGACTTGACAACATGACCAAAGCTTTGGCAGGTAACACTGGCACAAAGCGCATCTCCATTCGTGGCGGTGTGTTTCGACTGATGGTCAATGGCGAGGAAATCGCTAAGAACGAAAACCGTTCGATGAACATTGTCATCGTTAATGGCGGTGCAAAGGTTGCACGTTCTTTCTACGCTGATAAGTACGTAGCTGGGGAAACCAGTCAACCTGACTGCTGGTCTAACGATGGCGATAAGCCTGATGCCAGCATTGAAGAGCCACAACACACTTCGTGTGAAGGCTGTTCGCAGAACATAAAAGGTTCTGGTCAAGGTGACTCTCGCGCTTGCCGATTCCAACAACGTCTGGCAGTTCTGCTGGCCGAGGACATTGACGGCGATGTGTATCAGTTGACGCTCCCATCCAAATCTATCTTTGGTCGTGGGGATGTGGACAAGATGCCGTTCCAACAGTATGCCAAATATGTGGGTGCTCAAGGAAAGAGCATCGGTACGCTGGTTACAGAAATGCGTATGGACAGCGATAGCGATACGCCCAAGCTTACCTTTAAGCCTCTTAAGTACTTGACCAAAGAGCAATGGTTAGTTGCTAAAGAAAAAGGTGAAAGCCCTGCCGCTAAATCTGCGGTTACGCAAACCCCCGCCACCACTGACGGCGTTAAGCCTAAAGCCCCAGCTATCCCCAAAGTAGAAGCTGAAGCTGTAGACGAGCCCGTCAAACGCACTGCTAAAAAGAACGCTGAACCTGCACCGAAGAAAGAGTTTGCGGACGTTTTGAGCAAGTGGACTACTGACGACGAGTGATCATGTCTAGCCATGGTTATTCAGTACGTTTAGTACGTGCCAATCAGGAAGCAAGCACAGAAAGCCCCGGCGTAATACTGGGGCGGATGTGCATTTCCAAAGAGTATCCTGTTCGGGATGTGGCTGAGCACTTTGGGGTAAGCAGGATGACAGTCTACAAATGGTTTGTAGGTGAATGGATTCCTCGCAAAGCTCACGCCGCAAAAATTGAAGAGGTTCTTTCAAAAGTTGGTTTCGCTCTTTAACGGCGTCTGATGGGGCCCCGCGCCCCTCAGACGCTTTCTTTTTCGCGGTGCAGGGGCGGCTATGACAAAAGTGGATTTGTTGTCGGCAGTGCTTTCCGCACAAGGTTGGTACTGCATAGTAGGTCTGAGGAAGACCGGGTTCCCACGACAAGTGTTCGTGCAGAGCCTTGAGGAAGTTGAAACAGAAACGCAAGCGTTGCTTGCAGAGGATTACGATGTTTATTTTGCATGCGCTAAGTACGAGACCGACAAGTCTCGGACAACGGACAATGTACTAGCAGTTAAATCGTTCTGGCTAGATATTGATTGTGGCGCGGGTAAACCGTATGCCACACAAGCAGACGGGCTGTCAGCGCTGAAAGAGTTTTGCACGAGTGCGGGACTACCAAGGCCAACGATAGTCAACTCAGGTCGGGGGCTTCATGTGTACTGGCCTTTGACTGCGGACATCTCGCGTCAAGAGTGGGCGGTAGTTGCAAAGCGTTTTAAAGCAATGTGCCATGAGCATGGGTTGGATGCTGACCCTAGCCGCACGGCAGATGTGGCATCGATTCTTCGTATGCCAGAGACATACAACCACAAGAATGACCCACCTCTAGACGTAGACTTAGTGCACCTATCTCAGCCCATTGAGATTGACGCATTTAAAAATGCATTGGGTGGTGTGATGGATGCCGCCCCTGACTACTTGCCACCACAGGTGGACGAGATGACCAAAGCCCTCATGGGTAACCGGCAGTTTCGGTTCAGCGTCATAGTAGACAAGAATGCAAAGGGCACTGGCTGTTTGCAGTTGGCCAAGATGATTGGCGGACAAGACAAGATGGACGAGCCTAGCTGGAGAGCTACGCTTTCTATCCCAGCATTTTGTGTAGACGCTAGCACTGCAATCCACGATGTATCTCGCAGTCACCCCCAGTACAACGAAGAAGAAACCAATGAGAAGGTTCAACGAATCAAAGGCCCGTATACCTGCGCTAAGTTTGAAGGTATAGACCCATCAGGGTGCACCGGATGCATCCACAAAGGCAAGATTACTTCCCCTATTGTGCTTGGCGCTGAAGTAGCCGAGGCAACCGAAGAAGATAACGAGGTGCAGTTTGTTACTGCATCCGCGCAGACTGTTACGTACAAGATACCCGAATACCCATTCCCGTATTTCCGTGGCAAGAACGGCGGGGTGTACCGCAAAGCCGAGGAAGAAGACGAAGAAGACGCAGTGCTGGTGTACGAGCATGACTTGTATGTTGTCAAGCGTCTGAAAGACCCTCAAGACGGGGAAATGATTTGGATGCGGTTGCACACCCCTAGGGATGGCGTAAAAGAATTTGCGTTGTCCGTGGTTGACCTACTTACCGCCGACAAACTGCGAGAGCGGTTGGCTTGGTTCGGTGTTGTGGGGATGAAAAAACAAATGGATTCCATCATGGCGTACATAGTGCGATCCGTGAAGGAAATGCAATACAGACAAGGAGCAGAAATTATGAGAACTCAGTTTGGCTGGACCGAAAAGAACCAGTCATTTATCGTGGGGGACTCAGAGGTACGGGCAGATGGGGAGCACTACAGCCCACCGTCCAGCTACACCAACCAACTCTCAGACTGGTTTATACCCACTGGGTCCTTGGATGAATGGAAGTCCGTCATCAATGTGTATGACAGGCCGGGGTTTGAGCCACATGCCTTTGGGTTTTTCACTGCGTTCGGCGCACCACTGATGAAGCACTTAAACCTCAAGGGTGCCATCATCAACATGATCAACAACGAATCGGGCACTGGCAAGACAACAACCATCAAGGCAATGCACAGCGTGTATTCGCATCCAGAAGAAGCCATGCTGATACAACGAGACACATTAAACGTGCGGTTGCATAGGCTTGGAGTTATGAACAACTTGGGTCTTGGGTGCGATGAGATAACCAAGATGAACGCAGACGACTTCAGTGACTTTGCCTATGCTGTATCTCAAGGCCGGGGCCGAGGTCGGATGGAAGCCAGCAGGAACGCTGAGCGTCTTAACTTTGCTAAGTGGCAGACCATACTGTTGTGCAGTTCTAATGCATCGGTGGTTGACAAACTGAAATCACTTAAGTCCACCCCAGACGGCGAGTTAATGCGTGTGATTGAGTACATGATCCCTGAGACCAAGCTGTTAACCAAACAAGAAGCCGACGAAATCTACCCCAAGCTGTACACTAATTACGGTCATGCCGGGCGAATATATTTGCGCGACTTGGTATCCAACCTTGAAGAGCGTATCCGTGAGGTCAAAGAAATCCAAATATTGATTGACAGGAAAGTTGGATTCACCAACCGTGAGCGGTTCTGGTCAGGAGTGGCGGCTTGCAACATTGCAGGGGCGCTGTTTGCTAAGCGGCTTGGCCTCATCGAAATTGATGTTGGGCGCGTGTTTAAGTGGATGCTCAAGCAGTTTGCCCAAATGCGCGAAGAGATCAAACCACCTGCAACCACCCACGCTAGCGTCATTGGCGAGTTCTGGAACGAGAACCGCCGTTGCACGTTGGTTGTCAATGACCAAGTTGATAAGCGAACGGGGGTAGAAATGCTACCCATACTGGAACCTACAGGAGAATTGAGTATCCGCATGGAGCCAGACACACAGAAACTGTTTGTAAGCGCCAAGAAATTAAGAAGTTGGTGTTCATTACACCAGATAACGCTCAAAGATGTGTTGACTTCTCTCTCGGCAGAGGGTGTATATGTGGGTGCGGTAAAGAAGCGTATGGCAAAAGGCACCAAGCTCGGTAGCGTACCTGCTGTTGATGCATACGTATTCGACTGTTCTAAAGGAGACTTCTTAGACCCTGAGGCGTTCATATCTCCAATTGACGATGCGGATAGCCCCGCACTAGAGAAAGATGAGAGTTAACGGAGTCAGTTACAACGTGAATTGGCGCAAGTTCCGGGTGGGGTGGTCTTTCTTCATCCCGTGCTTGCGCGTAGAAGAAGGCAAAGCCGAAGTTAGTGTTGTAATGAAACGACTGAAGTTTGGGTGCGTGGTAAAGCCCGTAATTGAAAACGGGTTAAAGGGCTTGCGCATTTGGCGGGTTAGATAGTATGATGGCCCCGGTTGTTCATGTTCTCCTTCCTTCTCAGCAACCTCTTATCCCCCGCCTAGTGCGGGGGTTTTTTTATGGCATGCCGTATTGCATCATTGGTGCTAGCTTGCCCTTGAGCTTTTCATCCACACGAGCCCCAAAGGCAGACGCTTCGACTTTAGCTTTATCTTTGGCTTGAAAGGATTCGGCGCGTATTTCGTCGGTAATCGGCACCTGTGGGTACTTGAGGTTGAATTCCTGTTCCTTCTTAAGAGCATCTATAAAAGCTTCCGTGCCACGATCAAGATACAAGCGGTCTAAGACGCGGGTTCTTAGGGCCAATATTTCTTCGTTTCGGGTCTTAGTTTGCATGGCGGCTTTCTGCGCCACTGCCAGCCGTTCAGGTTGGAACCCTATCCCTTGCATAGCCAACTCCCACGTAGATAACTCGCCCTGATACAAGCCCCCAAGGGTGTCGCCCTTTATGTTTTTTGCCCCCTCCGTGCTTAGCCGATCCATCTTTAGCACCGCAGCTACTCCAACGGGCATTGCTTTTTCCATTGCTCTTTGGTACTGCCCTTTGCTGGCTAAGTCCCAAGCCTCAGTCCAGTTCAGTGCCATCCCTACCGCAGGCCCAGCATTTGCAATAACTTCTTCTTTCACGGTATCCCGTGCAGTAGGTGCGTTGCGTCCTTCGCGGTACCACAGACTCTGAAGGTTGATACCAACACGCTCAGTTAAACTCGCACCAGTCAATCCAGCAACGGGGCCACGTTGAATAGCTGCACCTACCTTGCGACCAAAAGCTTCTGCTTCTTTGGGGTCTGCACCCATTTTGGCAAACGTAGCACCGATAGCGCCGCCAACGTTTGTTTCCATGTAGTTTTGGAACCAGTTCACCCAATCAAAAAAGTCATCATCCTCATCGTCTCCAAACAATGACAGCATCATTGGTAAGAGGAAGAAGAACGGAAGTGCTTCAAGCCCACCAAACAAGAACGCCATACCGTAGATGCCAGCAATCCGACGGCGGCTTTCGCTGTATACATCCTTGCGGTACTCTTCAAACTCTTTGATCTGTTGGTCAACCAACTTAGTTTTGTTTGGGTCGTTTTTAAAGCGCTCTTCAAGTTCCTTACGGAAGTCGCCAATCTCTGCTTTGCTGAACGGCGCACCAACAGCTAAATAGTGATTGCGCAGAACAATGTACGTTGTCATGATCACGTATTGTTTAAACTGCGCTACCAGATTTACGCCAGGGTAATTAAATATTCGGCCTTTCATCTGGCGCACATAGTCCCCAAGGCTCATACCTGCTATGTTGCGTGCCTCATTTATAGCGGCGGCAAACGCCTCTTCTGGCGTGTACTTTGTTGGGGTTCCTTGTGCATCACGAGCGGTAATCCCACGGGTATCTTTCTTATCCGCCATCAAGAATTTTTTGTACGCCAACTCAAATGTGGTGAGCAGCACGTTCTCACGGTTAAAGCGCTCCAACATATGAAAAGGTGCCGCTGCCGCACGTTTAACGGCGTTTGCTTTACCTGTGTACAAATCAGATGGGCGATCAGCAAGGTCAAACACATCGTTTGTCATTGATATGTTGATGTCACCATCGTCTATGAATTGTTGCGCTGCACGCTTGAGTGAATCGTCCCAATCAGTATTAGCAACTCCAGCGGGTTTTTCTAACGTCATATCAAGCCTACCGCCTTCGGCTATAGACGGGAAACCCACCTGCCCAAAGTTCATTGTTGCAGTCGGCACAATTGTGCGTGTTGGTATCGACGCTGCAAACCTAGCAGTGTTTTTAAGCATCAACGCATTTGTAGCGGCGTATCCGTAGCGGCTTCCAATGTACGGCATAGCTATAACAGCCATGCCAATTGTGTTGGCTATTGCACTGGCAGGCGCAGTGAGCATGTAGTAAAACACAAACCCTGTAACATTGTCTGCGGCATTACGCCACCATCCACGATCTTCTTCAAGCCCAAGAATTGGTTTAGACCGCTTCTCAACTTCTTGAATGTAATCCTTGTACACGGCGCGGCGCTCTGGGCTTGCAAAGGTGCGAACGTAGGTCTGGGCGTTAGACAAGTTGTTAAGAAACGCCTCAGAGAATTTAAACCGGGTTTGCTGGTACGCACTGTGCACGCCAGAGTGAGCAAACACACGCAGCATGTCAACGCTTGCACCTTGTATGCCCTTGCGGTTAATAAACATTTTGCGCACGCTTTGTTGCGGCAACAGCAAGTAGATCAACTGGTTAAGGCTGTCTTGTATTTCTGCTTTGACGCCCGGTACATCCGTAGCAGTCAGCCCGTCTATCAAGTCATGCACGTCTTTGAGAACTTGAGTTGTGCCAATGTTCCGCGAGTACAACTCGGATATCCCATTACCCGTGTCCAACGTGTTTGCCAAAGCCCTTTGAGCAGCATTGCCCCGGCTAAGTTGCTCTTGCCGTTTCCTAGCCGCTAAGAATCTGTTTGTGCGGCTTTCAAACGTGTAAAACTCTTTAAAATCTTTGGTGCCTATTTGAAACCAGAAACTGCCAAACCTGCGCAATGGAAAGTAGGGGCGAGCTAATTTGCCAGGACCAAACTGTTCGTTTATCTTCTTAATCATCGCTTGGCGTTCAGCTTTTGGAAGTCCCAAAGCCCGTTCTTTCATGTCCCGAACCATGCGGTTAACAGCATCGGTGTAGAACGTGCGTACCATGCGGTAGATGTTTTGGAACTCAGGGCCTATGGCTGTCCATGCGTCTGCCAGTGCTGGGTTAACTGTAGTCGCATCATAGCCGGGGCCGCTGGGGTCAACCTCCACTCCTCTGATGGTTACTTCCATCATTAGCCGTCCCATAAGGCGTGACTTAGAAGGTTCTCTGCCCTGTGCTTCTTTCCAAGCTTTGGCAATAACTTCGACTTCCTTAACCAACTTGCCACGGTAAGACTTCATTTGCTCAATGATTTTTACCGCAGCAGCAATCTGCGGGAACTTGTCGTAAGTTAAGTCCGCCAACTGCCCCAACGACAGCACTGGGAGCAACCCTGCGCGGTACACACCGCCGCCAGCATCCCAAAGGGCAGAGGTAGCCAGCTTTACTGCCGTTACAACAGGCATGCGACCAAGTGTGGCGTCTTTAAATACTCCGGAAAGACTTGTCTGCACATCTTCAGCGGCACGATATGAAGTCGGTGTAGAGATCGGCCCGCGCACGCGCTTTGCAAACCTCGGTGCGGTTACTGGAGCAACAGCAAGACGCTCAGCACTGAACAATTTGTTAGCTTCTAACATTACGCTGGAAGCCAAGTTATCCTGACCGAACAACCGCAGTACCGCACGCACGAAAGAATCCAGCAGCGACTTCTTGTTTTTGTACGGAATGCGTCTAAGTTGATCTTGAAACTTTTTGTTTGTGAACGTTTCAGCAACAAACTCAGATATGCTGGTCAACCCGTATGCACCGGGTGGCATGTTTGCCTTTGCGTAGTTGTACATCTCGTACAAACTCAGAATAGCTGCCTGCTGATGCGGCTCTAGCGTAGTGTAGTTACGGCGGATCATTGTTTCTGTTGCAGCGTGTGCAACTTCGTGCAGCAAAACCCGGTTTGATGTCCCACCAAAAGCGCGGGTGTTAAGCGTTATGGCGTCATTGCCTAAAAAATAGGCACCGGGCGCAGTCAAACCCGGCATTGTCTCAATGAAGCGCTGTAGCACGTCTCCAATCTCACTGACAACTGGGCCCGTGTTGTACTTGGGTTTTGCCAATTCAATTAAGCCGTCATACACCCGCTCAAGGTTGGCAGCGTTGTCGTACCCTTCAAAATACTTGCTGTATAACTGCGGATAGAACGCTTCAACGTATTCAAATAGCCGAGTCTGTTGTGGTTTGGTCGTGCGATCTATAGCACTGCGCACCAAGTTACGGTCATTGTCAAACGCAATGTTTGTTGGAAGTTGCAGGCTGGCTAGTCTTGTAGCCAGATCGCTAAAGAACCCCGACGTGTTACGGGCTAAATTGCGCAGAGCCCCGGTAATGTCGTTGTTGAAAATGCTTTCCGCAACAGTGGGATGCAGTCCTGACTTTGGTGGCGGGCCTGCCTCTGCAAACTTCCAACCTACTGGGCTAGCGCCTCTAACTCCTGCACCGACTTCGCTTGTTGTATCAGTGGAACTAGCGAGGCGTACAGGTTCATCCCCTCCTTGTCGTTCTCCTGTTGATACAGGCCCAAGTTGGTCCGAGCCGCTACTTCCATCTCCTCCAGCCGATGCTGCGGCGGACTTTTTGCCGTAGTCCTCAAGAGATTTTGCAGTATTTTTAGTTGTTGATTTTCCATATGCTTCCCTCATTGCGGTGAATGTTGACTCGTGGCGAACCAATACATCAAGAATGGCGTCGCGGAAGTAATCGTACAGCCCTTGATCAGCCAAGTATAGCTCTACCCGAATCATTTGAGAGTTATGCCCTTCACCGTGGCTCATGTCACCAGTGTGTGCAATCTCATGAATCATTGTGTTGAGCAGTTGCTGGCGTACACCAAACAAACTTTTAGCACCAAAACCGTAGAACGGGTTTACAAATAGCGCTTTATACGGCACCTTTAAGTGCAGCCCGCCGTACTTTTTATCAATAGCTATACCAGCAAAGAATAAATTTTTTGGGTTCAGCACGTCATACCCATACAACGTGCTATTAGCAATTGCTTCTTTCATCTCCACTAAAAGTGTGCCTATTTCAGCAAAGAACATTTCTGGGTCGCCGTATGGCTTGCCAACTTCAATCAAGTTAGCGTTAATGTTGTTGTGAAAGATTGGTTTGGACGGGTCTTGTGACATATCCACCATAAAGTCTTCGCGAGTCGGCGCGGCGGTATCTGCTGTAAACGATCCTTTGGTGGTTTTCTCTTCTTTCTTTGCACGGTCAGCCAACGTTTTTCCGGTGTCGGTGTCAATAACTTTGAGACCTTCAACCCGCACTTCTTTTGGCAACGGCGGCAACTCAAGCGTTTCTGTGCCTGTGTCTCTTTTGTCAAACGCTTTACGTAGTTTTTTGCTTGCGTCTGCAATATCTGCACCCAACTCCACACGGGGCATGGACACAATATTTTTAAAGTTTTCTTTTAGATCAGCAGCTTCATGCCCACGGGCAATTTGAGCAAGATACTCGACCATTGATTTAACGTCTTCGTTTAGACGGGCTTTAAAACGTTCACGACTATTTTCAAACGGATAGTCTGGGTGCTTAGCGTCTACATTTGGTTTGATGTTGACAATGATGTTGAAAGGAATAGATTCGTTTTGCGACAGTTTGAACTTAGAAGAATCGCCAGTCCCGTTAAACTGATACACACCACTAGACAGCACTTGATGCTTGATGTTGTACTCGTTATCTATCCGATCTTTCCCAAAATAAATATCTGCGGACCCCCAGCTAAAGTTAACCTTAAATTGTTGGTAGTTTTGGGCAGGAAAATTAACGCCTACGGGCAGTGTTTCTGTATCTCCATAGCTGTCTTTAACTATGACCTGCACAGGGCCGATTAACGGTTTTTCTAGCACAGTGAAGTACTTTGCAAGACCAGAAAAATAAATGTCTTTTTTGTCGCCAGTTTTTGGGTCAACGTAGTACTCAGGAATTTTGACGGTGACAGACGTGCCGTGTTCATTCTTAGGAGCGGGTGTTTTTACAATCTTGAAGTTGCTGTTTGCAATGTCTATAGCTGTTGTGTCCACAACAACGCGCACACCGTCTCGCACAGTGTTTAAAATTAAGCGCTCTGCGCCAAGCATGAACCCCATCTTGGCAAGCCCAAGACCGCCGCTTCGATCGGGAGGGTCGAGATCGGATTTATCAGACCCTGCAACTGTAAAAAATGCGTCTCGCACAATCTCCGGCGTCATGCCACGAGCATCGTCAGTAACGGTTATGGTTCGGTTGTCACCATTAACTTCAATGGTTACCGTGCCAACCTTGTACAGCGACGGCGCTTTCTTATTTGACACCGCTCCTTTAACCGCGTCAAAAGCGTTTTGCAGTAGTTCTTTTACGCTGACTTCACCGATGCTTGACGCATACATGTTTGCACCGAGCAACTGTATCAATCCGCCCATGTCGGCGTTAAGCTTACCTTGCTCTGAGCCAAACTTTTTGTCCTGATCCGCAGACTTTGATGCTGCGGAAGTAGACGTGGTATCTGGGCGCGATACAAACGTCACATTGCGTTTAGGTACGCGCTGGTATGCTTTTGGAGAAGCTGCATTAACTGGTCTGAACCTAACATAATCTCCCTCTAAGCCAACTATGTTTCCGGGGATGTTGCCAAACCGAACGGAATCTCCAACCATGAAGTCGGCAGCAAGTTGGTTAGCGGTGTCTTTGATTTTGTCCCCAAGCGCATCTATTTCAGGTGACCCAAAGTACGGGGCGGGTTCTGCTGGTGCGGGTGGTGTTTCTGAGGTTGTGGGCTCAATGGCTTGCGGCTGCGCTGCTTCTGTTTGCGATTCTGTAAACTCAGCAGTTTCTTCGGCTGTTAACAGGTTAAATTTGTTTAACAACTCTATAGAACGAAGAAACACAGCTTCAAGTTGTTTGTTTGTTTCATCAATTTTTTCTTGGCTGCTGCCTTTTTTACCTTTGTACCCTTTTTCAATAGCCATTACTTGATTGAGCATGCGGGCACCAAGCCCCGCCAAAGAACTTTTTGCATCAAGCAGTTCGCGTTCTTCAGCAGTTGCGCGGGCTTTGCCTATGCGCTTATCGGCATCCGTGGCCCCAGTAATTGCAGGGTGCTGCCAGTTAGCAAGGCGCTCATCAATAAGTGCAATGCCGTTGTTTACGCCTTCTAAAGCAGCCTTGCCTAGAGTCCTAGTGACACTAGGAATCCTAGTGTTTGACTGAAAAGTGTTGGGTTCGGTCAACAGTTCGTTGTAAAACTTACCTGCTGTTGAATCACTTGGGACATAGGTTAGCAGGGGTGGCGTGTCAAGAGGCTTTGCTTGAAAGGCGGGTAGCTTTTGCTCTGTGGTTTCTGTGGGCGTTTGTTCTGCTTTGGGTCTGTTTTTTCTATTAGCCCAGAACGCATCACCGTCAGAGGTGCGTACAGACGATATCCTAACTCCCCCTTCATGGACTTGAGCAAGCATATCGTGAAGGGCTGACGCAATACCTCGGCGGCGGTATTCAGGATTGACATCAAGAGCGCCCACCATTGCCTGTTCACTCAGAGGTGACTCAGTAAGTGCCTCCCCAATGCGCTCTCCTTTTGAGTTATTAGCAGTGATACTGCCATTATCGGTATCGTAAATAAGAGTAATTTGCTCCCCGTTCTTGGCCTTAATCTTTTTGGTAAAAATTGGCGCTCCGTACTCATTTCTAGTAGTAGTGATTCCTGTAGTTATTGCAGGGGGCTGTGCGCCTTCTCCTGTAGTATCCCCTGCAACATTTTGTCCAGTAGGAACCACTCCACTTGGCTCAAGGAAACCAAGTCCTCCGGTGGGCTCTCTACGACCGGACTCATCAGCCACTGAAACGCCTGTTCCACCTGCTGTACTGATAGGTTGTCCAACATCTTGTGCTCCCCGTGATTGCAACTCTCCCTGTATAACAGTAATTTTGCCTACTACTTCCGGTTGTCCGGGCTGTGTGGAGTTTAAAAGCAAGTTTTGCTGAAGCTCAGCGTTTAACTCAGCATCAGTAAATGTGGTGAGCCTTTCAGCGTAGGTTTCTCTGCCGTTGACCGAATCCATTGGAAAGGATGGTTCGCTTGTCTGGCGCTGGTTAAGAATCTCTGTAATCTTGCTACCAAGTTCATTAACAGTCGGGCGACGGCCCAGTTCTGCCATCAGTGCTTGGGAAATCTTCAGTGCGCCGTCAGGAGTGCCGGGGTCAGCGGTTGTGTAGATGGCGTTTCGTTGCTCTTCATCGTTTACCAGATCGTCAAGATTACGCAGGGCAGCATCTGCAACAGGGTCTTTTGCTTTTGAGCTAGCTACAGCCGCTACGCCTACGTTAATACCAGCACCACCAAGTCCACCTGCTGCTTCCGCTGCGGCAGAGTTAATGATCTTTTTGAGATTGTCTTTAGTGAGGAACTCTTCTTCTTCACCAAGGCGCACGCCCCCTGCAATTTGCAATGCTTCTTGTGCACCGCCAGTTACGAACTCTTCGCCAACTTGTTTGGGGATATCTTTGACGGCAGCTTTAACTGCGCCCTTACGGGTCATTTCTTTGATCAAGTCCCCGCTTCGGGCCTTTAACACTCGGGCCACAGGGCCAAGCACCATATCTAATGCACCCGACGCGATACCGACAACCAAGTTAACGTCACCAGTCTTTTGCAAGTACTCAATAACTGCGTCTGCTTGCTCAGTAAGTGGTTTGTCTGCGTTCTTCTTTTGCACTGCCTCAAGGCGGTTTGCAACAGCTTGGGATACACCCATAGTAGAACCCAGTGCAATGGCCCCCGCACCGCCAGTTATCGCAGCGGTAACCATTACGGGGACAAGTTGCACAAGGCCCGCGCCAAGGTTATAGCTAATCCAGTTAGCAAAGTCAGTCATCCCCTCCACATCAGTGAGGTCTTGCACTTGGCCTTTGTTCTCAAGTGCGTACTTCTGGTACTCAGCAATTGTTGCAAGCGATGCGTTTACAAACTCTTTGCGGTTACCCAGTTCTTTGTCAAGTCGGCCACGTAGTTTCTGCCGTGTTTCTGGGTTTGATGCAAGGTATGACCGTGCTTGAGAAGTAGAGAGGTCAAGTCCACGCAGTTGGTCGTAGTCTTTGATTTCGCCTTGGTCGATCTTGTTAAAGAAGTCCAAACGTTTTTGTACTGTGCTAAGCGCCCCAATGTCGGCAGTGATCTTGGCACCTTCCCACATTGATGGAAGGCTAGCAAACGCCCCAACCTTTGTACCCTTGCCAAGCTCTTCGCCCATAGCGAGTTTTGATTTGGATGTGCTGGGATGAAAGGTCCCAACGCCAACCCCCGTGGCTTGCTCTTCGGGAGACAGTGTCGTTTCATACGGCGCAGCAACAGGTTGCTCAGGCTTTTTTACTATAGACGCGGCTTTCCACCATTCGTCAGGCTGCTCTTGCGCTAATGGAGCGTTTTTCCACCATTCGTCGCGTTGTTCTTGCGCTAACGGAGCCGCTTCCCACCATTGTTTTGCCATGACATGCCTTACGGTTTAGTACGGACTGAATTATCGGGGGCAATAAACACAGTACCTGACGGTGCTTTATCGTATTCAGCCTGCGTAAGTTTCTTGGGCTTTCCTTGTGTTGCAGGGGCCCCCTGCGCAGGTGCTGGCGTTCCTGGTGCTGGCGTTCCTGGTGCTGGCGTTCCCGTCCCTCTGGTGTCACTTAGATTTAACATCCCCTGTTCGGCTTGGATAATGTACCCATCAGTCAAATCTTTCTTAATTTTCTGCATTGCTGCGGTGTCGCCGTCTCGCATTGCTTTTTGGAAAGCAACGTTGCCAGAAAGCTCATTGGACACACGGGTGTTTATTTTGTTTAGCATATCTGCATCTACTCTAAGCTTGGCGTTCGGGTAGGCTTTTATAAGATTTGCTGTTTCTCTAGCAGCCGCTGAGTTGCGTGCATTTGGGTCTGAAATTGCTTGGTACTCAGGAGACGCAACAAGCTTGTCAAAGATTTCTTTAAATTGCGAAGGCTTCGTTGCAGCAAGTCGTTGTACTTCTGTTGATTCAAGCTGCGATAAATATCTCATTGTGTCCCCGCGCTCTGAAACCGATGCACTCATATCTGTTTTGTACCTGTCCCCGGTGAGCGTTGCAAGCTTGCCTGCAATATCACGTTTAGCGTCAATACCTTTGGCTCTAGCGGTTTCTGCATCTTGCTGCATTTGCATTGCTTTACCAAACTGGCCATCCTTGCGTGCTTCTAATGCACCTCCCAACTGGACTTGCGACGCCAACAGAGCGCGGTCAGCTTCGTCGTTTTCCTTTTTAAGCCCACCAAATACACCAGCCGCTCTAGATACGCCCTTGCCAATTCCTCGGGCGGCGTTGTTGCCTTCTAGTATGTCACCTATAGACATTAACGCGGCTAACCCAGCCATTTCGCCTGTCTTACCTTTTAAGCTTGCACGTTTGTCAGATAGTTCTTGTTTGAACGGGTTTAGCTCACTAGGCCCCATTGTCTCTTCGACAAATTTCTTTTCCTGCAAAATTTTTGCCCGCCTCTCCGCATCTGTGAGAGGGTTGTAGTCAGCCGTTGCTACTTGATTCATGTATCCACGAAATTCTGCGTCCGATGGCTTTGGATACATAGTTTCAAGTGGATTAAACCTAATCCCAGTACCGGAGGTGCCTGTACCCCCACCTGATTGGAACGCAACAATACCGCCGTTTGCACCGCTTGCAACTTCTTGCATGTTTTCTTGCGCATCTGGGGGAAGTTGGTTATACGCAGCGGACATGCCGCTACGCTCAGAAGCCCGTTGGGCTAGCTCAGTCTCAATAGCGCTGATGGCGTTCACATCCTGACGCGCTTGCGCGTTCTTATACGCATCTTGCAACTGTTGGTCGCTTAAGCTATCAACGATATCGGCAATGCTTTCTTCGCTGGTAACAGAGCCTTGATCTCCTGCATAAGTCTTAACTTCACCACCGCTAGCAAATGCGCCAAGTTGTTTAAGGCCGTAAGCACCCATACCCAAAGCCGTCAAATTCTGAGCATTGCTTGGCGGGGCTTGATACATGTTCATGGAAGATGACGAGCCCGTAGGCGTGCCACGCAAAATGTCAGACATGAAGCCCAACTGCTTGTATGGATAATTTTGTTGATTCTGGAAGTCTTGATACGACTGGCTCAAGCCTTGTTGCTCTAACGCCTGTTGCTGTGCGCCATAGCCAGCTTGAAGTTTGTTGATATCCATACCTTGAGCAAACTGTTGTCCGCCCAATTGGCCT
>Ga0181346_1000236_pt1 | contig 22904 bp, 29 predicted proteins | sample Su13VDMM15DN_FD_130100 | JGI IMG/M metagenome (GOLD analysis project Ga0181346, IMG submission 130100) | Freshwater viral communities from Lake Michigan, USA - Su13.VD.MM15.D.N | ecosystem: Environmental > Aquatic > Freshwater > Lake | place: USA: Michigan | collected 2013-07-15 | reverse complement strand
TCTACTGCCCCTGTTCCTGCTGTAAGTTTTATACCACCCGCGGCATCCGATGCAGTCAACTGTATTGCTGTGACTGCTGCTTGCGAGGATGTAATGACGGTGGCTAGGGCACTATCCATATCGATACCCCCCGCCACGGCCTCTAAATTAATCGCATCAGCAGAGGCCAAACCTGTTGCTCTAAGGGTAATTCCGCCGACGTCAGACAAAAGATTTACTGAACCGACACCAGTTCCTTGATCGGCATGTAACTGTATGGTTTCACTAGTTCCGCCGTTTGCATGCAGTTTGATAGCTAGAGCTGCATCCTCTGTAGAGCGAACTAAGACGGATCCTAAGACGGAAGATAGTGTCAAGTCAATCCCCGCTCCAGTTGTTGTTATATTAGAAGCTGCGGCTCCGTCGATTGAAAACGCTCCCGTCGAGTCAATTGTTATCCCTCCGGTTCCACAATCTATATCAATACCGCCATCGGCTGCACTAGCAACTATACGAATGGCATCGGCTACCGCGGCTTCACTAGAATCGATATTGATTTCGAGGGCCGCGTTTAAATCAAATCCGCCTGTGCTGTCGATATTAATTGCATCTGTAACCGCTTCGCCAGCATTTAAAAGTATACTTCCAGCGGTCGATTGCACTGTAATATCAAACGCACCTGTAACCGTAAAATTGCTTGCTGCTTGGGAGTCTAGAGATATACCGCCTGTTGTATCTACGATAACCCCCCCTGTTGACGCATCTATATCAATACCACCACCTACAGTCGACGCGGTAATATTAACAGCATCAGCAGTACCTAGGCCACCAGCCAAAGTCAATCCGCCCGCTGTAGAAGTAAGCTCGATAGATGCTACTCCAGTACCCTGCTGATTTCTTGCTCTGATTGTTTCCGAAACACCGCCGTTTGTATTTAAGGTAATTGCTAAGGCTGCGTTTTCTGTAGAGCTTAGGTTTATTGAACTTCCTGTCGCTATGATATCGATATCTTCACCAGCACCAGCCCCGGAAGCAAGGATGTCGATCCCGCCCGCAGTTGATTCAATTACAATCGAATCTTGCGCACTTTGAGACGTCGCGATATTAATTTGACCTACAGCATCGATATCCACTCCGCCCGCGGTTGCATCGATATTTATCGCATCAGAAACAGCCTCAGTAGCGCTTAGAACAATCGAGCTTCCAGTCGCAGTAAGAGAAATGTCCTCTGTTGCTGCGGCTCCAGTGGCTCTAAGTCTTATCCCTCCAGCTGTAGATATAATGTCAACTGAATCGATTGCGCTTTCAGTGGCTTGTAGTACAATACTACCACCTGTATTTGTGATGTTAACGTCTTCACCTGCGGCACCGACAGCATCTATATCAATACCACCGGCTGAAGATACAATTCGGATTGCATCCGCCGCGTTTTGAGATGAGGCTATGTTGATCTGTAGGGCTGCGTCAACGTCAATACCCCCAGCAGCAGTAAGAAGAGTAATTGCATTAGCTGCCGCCTCTTCGCCATTTACAATTACACGACCTGCCGCTGAATCTAATGTGAGATCAATACCAGCGCCAGTAGTTCCAAAACTTGATGCCGTAGTCGATGTCATTGTAATGCCACCTGTCACACCTGTAAACGAAACTGTACCGGTCGCCGTCAGATCCGTAAAGCTGCCTGGAACACCACTAGCACCAATAAAGGTTGTAAGTTTCAAAGGTGTAACAATCCTAGAGTCGTCAACGCCAGCATCGGTTTCTACTTGTGTCGCAATTTCTGCAATACCAGCTTGTGTTTCATTTGCGGGAGGAACTGCGCCCGCAACAACACCAGCAATGACTGTGGCAACATCATTTGCAGTTGGAACATACGCACCAGCTGGGGCAGTTCCATTTTGCAACTCTGTTAGTGTTGCTAGTTGAGTGATACCGAAGGCCGATGTCGTGGCTTCCGCATTTCCTCCCTCTTGCCATTGCGGCACACCAGAAGTAAATCCGGCTAAGATAAATAATACCTGTGAGGAAGTGTTTAGCCAGAAGTAACCGACGGGAAGTTTATCATTTGCCCCAGGGTCTCTCGCCGCCTGGATCATCGGCATTACGGAACCGCCCCATGGAGCGTCGTTGTACTGTAGTGGGCAAGGGATAAAGGGTGATGACATATAGTCTCCTGGGTTGTTGATTTAATCTCAACATGCCACAGAAAAACTAAAATTTAAATATTCTCATTTAACAACCTTCAACCTATATTCACCATTCTGCGAGGGAAAACATGGAAAGCGAGTTTTTGAGCATAAAAGAGGTAGCTGTAATCTTTGGAGTACATGAAAATACTATTCGAAGGGCTATCTTGAGAGGTTTTCTTGTTACGGTACGTATTGGTGAAGGCAGGAGAAGCCCATATAGGATATCTAAACAGGCTATTCAGAAAATCCATGACACCATGATTTTTCAGCAATTCAAAAAAAAACTGGAGTGACATACTTCTTCGGTAGCCTTTGTGTTTTATTTTTTCTTGTCGCGAACGTCGCGGTGTCGCGATATCTTCCTTCTTTCTAATACTTGCCAGTGATGTTGTATTGGGTGTAACCCTTCCGCAGATATTTGCTCTCAATAGGCTTCAAGCAATATTCATTCTCAATAATCTCCATAAGATTATCGCTAAACAAATCTCGCCTATCTCCCATTGCAAATAACCAATGGCAGGCATAATCGTTGAATTCGAGCCGGCACCCAGGCTGATATTTCTTTTTCCCCAGAATCTTTTTCAGCTTCGTTCGCCAACCCGAGGATTGCTCCAGATATTCTCGTGTCCTCCAGTAGTGTGACCATATCGGTCCGTTTACCAGATAGAAAGCGGCGGCATCCAAGTCTTTGATCTCCTCATTCTCGGCAATTAGACGCCAAGCAATGTCTTTTACTTGCTCTCTCAAGTGATAAGGAGGGTAGTCCTGATCCCTGCCCCGTAACTCGTTCCACTCCTTTTCGTATTCACATTTTTCCATATTTATCCTTTTGTTTGACTTTCTTTCTTTTTTGGCAATGGATTTCTCTGGAATATCTCCATAGTTTTCATCGAAGCATCCTTTCTAAAAATGCCGCATACATATTTGTATTTTATATGGTTATGCAATTGCTTGAATCTTCCTCTATCATAATAGAAGACTTCTTCGTGTTCTATATCAGGAATTAGGACAGTCCCCTTAGCAGGAGTTCCATCAACCGAGTATATAATCCCAGCTGGCCTCTCCTCCATGCCAATATAATTTCTGTATAATTCTCTGCTTTCTGATTCCTCAAAAGCAATTAAACTTGTTCCATAGTATATCTTCATCAGCAACCTTTTCAGGTCGTTGTCAGAGACATCCTTCTTTTGCCATACCTGTTCAGCATCCTTTTCCCAGCTCATACAATCGTTTCCTTTTTGTGTTTTTTCCATGTTCCACATCCTTCTTTAACCTTAATAAAACAAACCTTAAAACCTTCGTAAATGTTTAACGATAAATGACTTTATTGTCAAAGCCATATACCAAAGTGTTAGACAAAAAAACGAAAATTTTTTTGCAAGTTGTTAATATACAATTGTTTATGTGTGGATTTTAGTGGAACGCTAAGGGTGTGGTGGCTACTTTTTCTTAGACTTCTTTTTTCCGTGTTGGGCTAAGAAATAGAGAATCTTAACGAGATCTTGGCTTTTTGGCTTGCTTTTTTCTTTCTGCATGTCTTTCCTTTAGAGCTTTTTTCGCTGGCTCAAGTGCGTCGTAAAGCGTTTCGTATCTGTTTTTGTATTCGTTTCCTTTTCCGCCGCGCGTTTTTTGCAATTTCATTATCAGCGCATGCATTGCAGCACCAATCGGCGATGCCGTGCCCGCTTCCCAAGCCCCGATAAAGTTCTCGCCTGTCGTTTTGCGCTGCGTAAGAAGGCTTGTAAGCTGTTCAACATCTTCCGGCTCTATGTCGCCATACGCGTATAGCCTATCGCTTCCATGAGGCTTATAAGCTAGCTCGTTGGTTTTTGGATCATAACCGGCCCATTCTACATTTCTTGATACCTGTTGCCCTGTCTTCTTTTCAATTCCGCCGACAAGGTCTTCGTAGAGTTCTGCAAGATCCTTTTCCGGCAATGGAGAGCTAATAAGCTCCTCTTCAGGGATCTTATGTTTTTTTCCGTTGTCATCTTCGACTATGGCTAGTCCAATACGGATTTCAAGGACTTTACCCATGCCTATCGGCGTTGCAACTGTCTGATGCTTGGTGATTGGCTTCGGTTCTTCTATCCCTGGCGCAGGCTCTAAAGGTCCGTACTCGCTCTCTAACCGATTCTTTTCCTGTTCGATGAATTTCGACGGGCCTTTTTTAGGCTCTATATCAGGTCTGTTTTGCTGAGACTTTGCTATGATGTCTTGGCGTAGTTTCTCTCCCTCGTCTATGGGTTCCTGCATCCCTTGTGATACGGGTGCAACGGGCGCCTGTGGGGCTTGTGGGGCTTGTGGTTGTGCTCCGCCCAATGCGCCTTGTACTCCAGATAAAGCCCCTGGTATTGCCCCCGGACCTAAAAGAGATGGAGCTGCTCGAGCTAACGCACCCCCTAAAGCAGGCGCCGCAAAACTTCCTGCTGCCGCTGCGCCACCTGAAATGGCGGCAGATTTGACAAGATTTCCTATGTTTTTTTCTGATTTCGTCTGATGATATGCAATACCTCGAGCCTTTTCTTCTTCGGTCATTCCTTTAAGCATCTTGTTTTTTTGACTAAATGAAAGATTTTTTCCCTTAGAAAGATATTCGCCTATCTGATCCTCATTATAACCTTGCTTTATAGCCTCTTTGATCGATTTAGCTAATGGGGAATCCATCTTTAAGATAGACTGAATCACAGTCGAAATTGAATATCCCTGCATCAAAGCTTGTTGAATACTGGCTATCGTCATTTTTTTCCTTTAAACAAGTCCCAAACTGTTCTTTTACCTCGTAACACGCTATCAAGATCCATTAGTTGCGGAATTGATAATTCAGGCCGTTCTTGCATTTGAAAAGGACTAAGGATTAATCCATTTTCAATAGCCATACGCAATGCTCGATTAAATACTTCTTCTGGATATTTTTGTGAAATCGCGGCATCTCTAGATAATATTAAAGAATCCGTGGGTTTTAGATTTCTTAAGGTTCCTGCTAAAATATTGGTGTATTTGGTTTTGTCGGCTGCTGATACGGGCTTTTCAAATGAGGGTGATTCAAAAGAAAAAACATCCTTTACCCCAACTTCTCCAACTGGATATTTAGGAATTTTTTCAAATGCTTTTACTGTTGTGGGTTCAAGATTTGATACCGCATAAGCACTTTGAGAGGTACCAAAATCTTTTTCTAACATTGCAGAACGATATTTTTTCCTGAGATAATTTAAAGTTTCTGACTTTAATTCTGGTGGAAATGAATCGTCTTCTTCTCTATCTCTAATGGTTTTCAGATGGTCTTGGATCATACTTCTTGAATCTTCGACCGCATCTTTTACTTTTTCTTCTCTAAATGCAGAAGCATACGGCAAAACTGGCCCTGTATCTACAAATGCAGCTAGTGGCTGATAAATTAACTGATTATATCGTTCATTGGTATCTCTTAATCTTGCTTCATCGGATCCGACATCTTCATTTGTTCTGGCGATTCCTTTCCATATGTTTTCTTCTTCGGCATTCATTCCTGGGAAAATTTCTTTTACAGAAGGTGCAACGGCTTCCCAGAATCTATCATCTTCGGCTGTTCTGGCTTTTTGATATTCTTGAACATTTGCAAAACCTTCTTTTTCGGCTTGATATTCATCTTGTCTTTGCTTTTTTGACTGAGCAATATATTGATCTTGGAGAGCCTTGTCTGTTACGCCATTTTTTTCTAATATCGCCCGCATTCTTTGCTCTTCCACTTGAGTTATTGGCTTAGGTGGTATTAAAGGTTTTTGCGGTCTTTTAGATTCTGGAGAGCCCACCTCAGGGGCTTTTCTTGGTTTTGGGAAATATTGTTCTCCCATTCCTTTTTCTAAAGCTTTATAACTAGACTCATAATCTGGTTGTTGCTGTTGCTGTTGTTGTGTTACCGGTGGTTTTCCATGGACTTTTGTTTCTGTTTGACCACCTCCAAAATATATAGTTCTTTGAGGATTAAGCATTCCCTCCACTTGTTGAAGAGCTTCACCAGTTTGAGGATTGACTTGCTGCGTGCTTTGCACGGCTTTTTGAATTTCTGGTAATAGAGCTTCTACATACTGAGCACCTTGGCGAGTCCCTGCAAAAGGAGCCATACTTTCCGCGTAAGGTCGTAATTGAGGATACATTTGAGCTAGTTTTTGAAGGCCATTTTGGATTTGTCCTCTTTCAATTCCAGTTTGAACAGCCCCGGGAAGATTCTGAGACATCTGCTCCCTGATTAGACGTCCTGTAATGTCTCCTGATGTGCGCTCTGATGGTAGTATGGAAGTCATTGTCTTACCTTATTTTAATAAGTTGTAGGAGATTGTCCCGCATAGCCTCGATACAAACTGCCTCCGCCCCCGGATTGTGCCGCTGGAGCTGATGGAGCTGATTGATTCCCCATACCTGCCATATATTGGCCTGCATATTGTCCAAGACCTTGTGACATGCCACCGCTTAATCCCGCCATCATGTTACCGCCCCAACCCGGAGTTGGCCCCTGATATTGGTTTTGCGTTCCTTGGCCTGTGGTTATGCCTAGAAGCTGATTATAATTACTTGCCGGCTGCTGGGCATACCCTAGCATTTGAGGTATTGCCGCCTGTTGCATTTGGCCTCTTTGCGCTGCCATGTTCGTTTGAAGATTACTGCCTTCTCGTGCAAGTTGATTTCTAAAACCTGTAGACCCTAAAGAACCTCCTGAACCCATCGAGGCGAACCTGTTGGCTAGGTCTGGGATTGTTTGCTCTTCATATTGCCTTTGCATGGGGGCTTCAAACTTGTTAAAGAACTCTGGGTCGTTGAAAAGAGATTGCATCCACTCCATGCCTTGGCCATAGGCAGGGTTTTGAGTGATATCAGCCCCTCCCCTCATTCCTCGAATGCTATCCATGGCTCTGCTCAATGTAGATTGTTGCTGTGGATTGAATGTCGAGCTTCTTTTCTCGCTCTCTCCTTCTCCGCCCATCATCTTACTTATCATTGGTGCCGCAACCGTAGCTAGAGCCATCATGATAGCTGGATTCATAACCATACCTTTTGTTAAGTTAATCCTACGATATCACAAGCCTAAATTTTCATCCTAAAAAAAATCTTGCGTGGTATTTTAAAAGAATATATTGTGAAATTGATCTCGAGTTTTGCATCTCGACTTCTCTGTTATGGTTGGCGGAGGATGTGTAGTCCTCCGCTTTTTACGTACCAGCACGGAGATAATTCACTACGATAAATCCCGAATATGCCGAAAGATTAACCGCTGTAGTTATAGTCAAAGTCGTATCGCTCATCGTAAAACTTATTCTAGCATCTCCCTGAGACATAAAGCTAAAGTAATCTCCATCGCCGGCCCCTGTCGCCGTGCACGGCTTGCTTGCAGAGCCGTAAACTTGTGTGACAACAAACTCCGGGTCGATTCCTGTTATAGGGAATGCCGGGTCTGATGTTAAAGTTAACGTCGAAACCCCAGCATTTGGAAGACTTGCAATGTAAACTATTACTTGGTACCCGTTACGTATCCTCTGCGGTGTAAGATAATACCATAGTTCGCCGCTAAAATTTTGGGCAGGACTGTACACACCTATCTTTTTCTGATTTATCAAGTCTGCATATTGGCTAAACTGATTATTCAGAAAATTATTTAGCAACTCAGGATTTTGCGGTACGTTAAGAGTTGTTCCCAAAAAAGGACTAAAAAGCTCTGAAGGATTTATCGTCATACTAGTCGTCCGCCAGCTCTCATGCTAAACATCATTCCCAGTATCTCAATATCTTCTGAGTTTATAGAGGTAACTGCCATTTGCGCATCACTAAATTCAAACTGTAATTGTATCGTTTGGGCTATGGCATCGCAGAAAAGAGTATATAGCGTCTCTGATGCCCCCGTGGAGACTTGGAAAGGATTTGCCGTTGTTTGAACGACATTGCTTTGAGGGTTGTCATTGAGTGGTGTATTTACAGGTATATTTCCGCTATCTGCAAAAACATTGCAAGTGAATTGCCCGTTTTTTGTTAGGTCTGTATAGAAATCTATCTGACTTAGCCTTGCTCTCTGATTAACTCCAAAAAAATTAAATACTTTTGTCTGTATATCGATGTTAGAGATTTTAGCTATTAGGCCGCCCCCTGTGTATGCGCCTGTCGTTTTTACTTCATTGATACCCTGGTCTGGGCTTAAAGATACAACCCTAATATATACTGCTGTCGATGCTATAGGCGGAGAAAAGCTTAAGACCAAAGCTCCTGTAGTATAATTTATCGTTCCTGAGACGACTCCAGCTACGTACAAGTCCCCATCATTGCTAATGTCTTTAAACTCTAGAGCACCTACATTTATCTGCACGGATCCGGGTAAAATAGGGAGAAATCCTATTGAATATGTGAAGGAAGCTCCCGACGCATTCCCTGCGGAAATTGGCGCAAACTCTGTAATTGTAAATGTATTTGCTGCGTTTGATGTGTTGGCTACTTTGTAGTTTCTACCGTTTAATGACGATCCATCAAGGTTTGTTGTCCCTGTAATCCCTGAAAGTGTTATCCATGCCTCATTTGCCAGGTTGTGATTTGGACTCGTTATAAGAGATCCCGCCAGAGCAGAAATATACAAGCTTTCACTATTCGTGCTATTTCCTTGCTCTAATTCAAAAACAAAACCTTGCTGATTTCCTGCCACAACTGTTTCAAACCCGCTCTGTGTCACTCCGGAAGATGCATTTTCGTCGTTATATGACGTCCATGGGTTCGTCAATTCTGCCCACGTCTTTCCCCCACCGCCTGGATAGTAATATCCAAATGTAGTAAAGCAATCGTCGAAAAAAGACCAATTTTGCGTTTCATAATTGTAAACGAGGACTGAATCAGGGTAAATCCCCTGTGGATTTGTGCTGCTCGGGAATGTCCAGAAATTTAAACGAGAGCGGAATGTTCTTATGCCGCATACTCTTTCTAGGCCATTATTGGCTTGCCTAATAGCAAAAATGTCATCAGGTATCTTTTCGTCAAATCTCATAGTGTCATTCCCATCGCTGATCACTATGCCGCGCTTTCCTATGGCCATCACACCTTTATCAAAGGGAATTGTGGATGATGTGCAATCGCTACCAAGCTCAACGTTAACGCGCTCCCAAACAAATGGATTTTGAGAATTATTCACGAAGCGAAGTCTCCACGTGCTTTGCTCAAAATAGACGACAAGAATATCACGTATAAAGGCTGCGCCTATAATGATCTCCTGTGTTGGCGCGTCGTTTGCTCCGCCTCTTCCGAAAAGATCGTCTCTCACAGCTTTTGAATCTGCGGTTTGCAGGCTTGGCGTATTAGGTATCGGCTCGGAATAATAAGGTGTTCCAATCTGTGTCCAGCGTGCCCTATTGCCAAAATTATTTGTCCCCGTATCGTTTCCCTCTGTCGTGTTAAGAAATACAAGATACCCTCGATAGGGAAACATTAACAAGCAACCTGCTAACGCCGTTGTGGTACTTACTGGCGGGTTGTAATTTACCCAAGTGTCGCCTATTGACGACCCAGCCACAGAGCATGATGCATAGAATCTTATCCCGTCTTGTCCTGCTATCGATTTTGTTGTGCCTAGAACCATTCCAGCTGAGGCGCCATTGGAGAACGCCCCTAACCCGTCGGTGGCTTCTACTGTAAATGGGTTTCCCGCTATTGTCACTTTTCCTTGTCTTAATGAATTGGACGCCGTATTTAGGAAATAGACGCGATCATTTACGCCGAATGTGTTTCCTGCTGATGTTACTTCTACAGTGTATGGAGGGCCTGCCTGGTTGGCAAATAATGTCAGATTATAACCGTTAAGACCTGCTTTTGAATTTGTAGCCCAGAACGCTCCGGCGTAGTTGACCGTCTGAAAAAATTGGTAATCTGTGCCACTCCATGTCACAGGATTTGGAACGGATGGAAGAGCGATAAACGATGTAGTGCCAAAGTCGTAGTAATAGGCCTGAGTAGTGTCAAATGCCACAAGCTGCCGGCTTTTTGGTATAAATAGATCCCTTGTCTTAAGCCCCATGACCGGCGTGTTATTAGCGAGCCTTCCAAGTAAAATATATCCAGAACGGCGTACAATGCGCCCTCTCCATTGATAGGCGTTTAAAAGAGACTGGAACGCATCCTCAGGGGTAGCAAAAGGTTTGACGTCTTTTCTTAAGCCATCTTTGATGGGACCAATTAGGAAGGTTTGTGATGTCATATTAAGCCTTGGCTATTGCCATCCACAAAAAAAGTGATCCACCTGGCGCGAGACCAGAGGATATTTTTAGTGTCGCTGGTTGTGTTATTGCGATTGTACAATCATAAGGTACAGTTCCATTACCCGCTTGTGGTACCGCTTGTGCCATAACAATCGTCGCAGGTGTGGGTGTTAAAGTTATATTCGCTGCTATATTTACCGTGTTACCAAAATAGAGTATGTAACCACCCGGCAAAAAACTTTGAAATTGATTTGGTCCGGCTGTATCTACTTGATTGTATGTGAGTGTCACCGGGTCATTAGGAATATTGAATGGCACTCTTGAGGTAGGAAGAAATCTAGGTATCATCGAGGTCAATTGTGGCTGTATTCCACCCGTGGTAAAAGTTTCATCATGAGCATACAAAGCAACAAAATCACCATCAACAACAGGCTGTGCCGACTTTTCCATTATAACCGCTCCATGCATTCCCTGTTTTGCATCATTCATGGGCAAGTGATTATAATATACACCACCCAATAAAGAGGAAAATATGGCTTCGAACTGTGCAAAGTTTACTTGGATTGGAACTGCTGAGGTAGATGGGAACTCTGATGCTAAAGGTATTTGTGGGTCAAAGGTCATGTATTACCTACTAGAAAATAGTAAAAATCCTGAGGACTAGTTTCTGGCCTCCCTAAATTTCCTGGCCCTCCTATAGTTTGACCCCTTAATTGAAGACCTGTTACATATCCATTCGCTGCTATTTGACTGGCTTTTGGCGACCACTGCCCCCCCCCTAACACCGTTGACGACTTTGGTGTAAAAACTGCCGTAACAAGATTCTTTATTACCGGAGGCCTGATCTCAAGGGTTGTTCTATTTATGCCGGATACATTGTGAAATAATCCAAATTGACACAGCAAGCCCCCTGGAAGAAACGAAAAATAGGTTGTCTGATTCGGCAAAGCCGGTATTTCATATATCTGCCAATTCGTGAATTGAAACTCTTGACCACTTCCATATTTTAAGAAAATTTGATCCGTTTGCCCTACAACATCCTTAGAAAACATCGACATTTCTGTTACGCCCGTTTGCGGGCCATCTTCTTGCTCGGGCAATGTAATAACTGCATGATTCCCCGGCGTTGTTGCCGAATCAAGGGCTATATGGTCTTTAGCAAATGAATCGTTTAGACTAGTAAAATTCTGACTAATCGCTATCTGCCAGTCGGCAAATGAAGTAGTCGGCAATGGAATATTTGGGTTATATGTCATGGCTTACCTATCGCAAAATAAGACCAATTTTGTGGCGATGCTGAAGCCGCGTGAGTAAGAATTGTAAAATCTCCACCTGATATTACTGCCGTTGCAGCTAAAAAAACGTCTACTGTCTCGTTTGACGTTACATTTGCATATATTAGTGTCGTGGCCGGCGTAAGCGGTATTAAAACCCCCTGTATCGCATTAATTTTCCCACAAAAAACTACAAAAGGCCCCGCGACGAATGAATATTGCTGTGATATATATACATTCGGGTTTGTGGACTGCAATCCCGTAGATATTGACGAGTAAGTTAGCTGTATAGGTGTCTGCGAGTTATTTGGCCTCATAAATAGAGCAGGCAAACCAGACACTGCCTTCGTATATATGGCTATTTGGTCGGCTGTAGTTGCTGGGTCTCCAATCTGCTCTTGAAATGTTACGACTCTATGCCTACCCGATATCGTATTGTCTGTTGTGAGACTTTCATGATTCTGTGCAAACGCTTGATTTATCGCCTGAAAGTTAGCATTAATTTGCCCTTGCGATTTCAGCATCGTATCAGTAGCAACAGGAATTGCAGAATTATAGCTCATTTCTTACCCATTTCCGGAATATTCGGTGCCCATAAACCAGCTAGCAAGCGGTCTTCCTGGCTGACTAAATATCGTTGCTGCCCTTTGACTGCCCATTTGTCTTAATGTGCGCCTCTGGGCTATTTGTAGCTGTTCCTGCCATATTGGCATAAGTTGTGCCATACCCTCAGGATCCGGAAAGTCTGTATAGATTAACTTGGCAGCTCCAGCACAAACAAAAAGATACCACTCGTCTAGTTCAGGTGCTTGATTATCTGTAAGCAAATCCGTAGGCTGCTGGCTTATCTGAAACTCTATTTGATATACCTGCATCGGTACCGGTCGGAATGTGATTTGCTGATTGTAGAATATAACGTCCGTAGGCCTAGAAGCCTGATAAGGAACAACGCTAGCATAGATTGTGGCACCAGCCGGTATAATGCCTGCAGCAAGGTTGAAAGAGTAAGCTCCCGTAAGGTAATTTATGCTTCCTACAACAACATTCTGGTCATCTACAAGTGTACCAGTATTCGAATTAATTAAGGGAATATCCCCCAAAACAAGGCTAAAACCTGTATCATCATAGGAGGAAATAATTACGGCGGATTCAGTAAGGTTTCCAAATATATCTAACTGACCCCGCAGGAACGGCGTGGAGGGTATAGTTCCTGAATAAGTACCGCTTGTGCCATCTCCAACACCTATTTGCTGATTAACCGTTAGTTTGGGCCATCGGTTATAGAAGGTGGTTTTGTCCTGGGAATAACGTAGAATATAGCCTTGGCAATATACGGGTGGCGATATTTGAATATTACCAGGGATAGGATCACCAGCGGCATTAACGGCGATTCCGCTTTGGTAAACGAAGTCGTATGTGTCAACGTTAGGAATAGTTGTAAATACATAAGGCTTTGTCAGTTTAGAGTTTTTAAAGTTCTCTGGCATTTGCAAGGTGTATGACAAATTGATGTATCTATCAATCTGCGTATCTGTCATTTGCGCCGGCACGTATCTAGCGGTCATCCTTCTTACGGTATTCCGCATCTCTAAGAGTGTTACCATTATGGTTGCCCTGCATTAAATATGACCCCTTCAAACCCGTCCTGATTGCCATATGGAAGAGGAGTGGGCGGCAATTGTGGCCCTGAACTTACTGGGATCACTGATGCCGGTGTGTAGGCACTCGGCAACGGACTTGGGTAAGCAAATGGCGTGAAATTGCTCGAATCCAAATTAACAGTTAACGTGTCAGTTGTCACGCTTAAAACTTGCGCCAGAACATTGTTAAGCTGTGTCATCCCAAATCCAATCGGGATTAAAAAGGTGATGATCATCCCCGCGGAATAGGAATGATCAACTACCGTGGTTAACACCATCGGAAACGCTTGCGTAATGGACAGTATTTCCCGGTGTACGAGATTCTGCGCTACCGTCACTTGCGAATAGCCTGGATAGTAAGTGATTGACATTGCGTCCCTTAACTAAAAGTAAAACAGCTTTACATCATGTAAAGCCATCCAAAATCTCTAAAATCCCATAGCAACAAAAGCGTATTTCTTGTTCGACGTGTCAACGTCATGTATAGAGCTTCCCATCCTATTAGGATCCATCGCCCCTTCTGCTTGGATAAAATGTGGCGTATGGTAATGCTCATTGATTTGCTCTACAAAGCCCCTTGGGATAGTATAGACCTTCCCATCTTCAAATGTGTACCACTTTACCGGATCATCTTCGTATTTTATGTAACAGAGTTTTGCAGGCTGTCCGGGCGCTCTTCGATTTAAAAACTTACCCGTAATCTTTTGATTGTCTATGAGTTTTTGCTTTTCTAGATTTTCTTTCATGGCGACGCGCTCATTACTCATACTCACTTGCTTCGCTACCAAACTCATTTCTTTTTCGTCGTGATCTCTACGAGGGTTTAAAGATATCATCTCTTTTTTCTTTTCTTCAATTGACACCTTTGTTTGCTCAAGCTCTACTCTTGCTTTGTCAATGTCTTGTTGTAGCGTTTCCAGTTCGTTTTCTTGACTCATACATACCTCTGTTTTTTCATCAAAAGATTTCTGTTCGGAATTTACAGTACTAAACTTTTTTTGTCTTGCCATTTTTCTCTCTCAAGTAAGATGAGGGGGATTACTCCCCCTCATTAGTCTTAATTAAACTGCTGCGTAGAAGTTACACACTCCCATTCCCACGCATCAACCGTAGATCCAATGATCCCGCCTGTTGTAGCGCTGTTCGTGCCGTCTCCTGCCCCGATCAAAATACCGTTTTGTCCAGTATTTTGCGTTGCAAAACCCAGAATATTCTGGTTTGCATATGGCAAGGGTGCCGGTGTTACTCCAGACAAATTATTCAGGTTACCAGCGCCTTGAGGTACCATGACAGGCAGTCCATAAGGAAAGCTTGCCGCCGCTGCCCATGCAAATGCTGTATAGGCTGAGCTATCAGTATTTGCAAAAGTCACGGATTGAGTACCAACAGCATTATTCACGGCAGAAACCGTAAATTGAACAGGCAAGCCAGTGCTTGTGCTATTCAATTGCTGCATTCCAAACGCTGTTGGAATCATAAAGCGTACAACATCACCGATTTGGTAATTCTGTTGCACCAAGGTCTTAACAACCATAGGATTCGCTAACGAAATCGAAGCAATCGTTCTATTTTGTGGGTAATAAAGCGATGAATTCTGCTGCGTGTACGAACCTACCTTGTAGACTGAACCAACACTCGTTAGAGAGTTTGTAGAGTCAAAAAGCGTCGTAAAGGTTGTTCCACCGCCACCAACTGCCGTTACTGTCATCAGTAGTCCGCCCATTTCTGGAGCGGATGTCATGTTGACGATCCTTACGGTGTCGCCTACCAGGAAACCGTGTGCCGCTGATGCTGTAAAAACAGTCGTTGCCCCAGGTACAAAGCTCAAAATCGACTTTGTAGGCCCTTGTGAGTATGTTGCGCCGTTAATGAGGGTAAACCCATTAATTGCACAAATACCATTATTCAATGGCGCCAAAGGAGCTGCAACCGTTCCTTGCTGTTTAATCAAAGCTGTGCCGTTCGCAGTCGTAGCAGGATTAAAATACCCTTCTACAATACGATCAGAGGTTAAGACACCAGCAATACCAAGTGCAGTTTGCCCCGACATTGTAAGGTTTTTTAACCTAAAAATGTTGATACCAGCCGTAATTGGAATGAATTTCGGCGTAGATGCAACGTTAACAAATGAACCTGTAAGTATCTGACAGCTCATAATAGCCCCCTTATAATGCTACTGCAAGAGTGCAGCGTAGATTTACGATCCATGATGTGTTCGTAATGTTGAACACTTGCGCCATCTTCCATCCAGCCGTCTGGTATAGTCTCAAGCGTGGAGATGCAATCTCTGGCGGTGCATATATAAATTGAGCAGAGTATCCATCCAAGTCAACCATGTCGTAAGACTCTTGACCCGGTAGGAATACGTTATATACGTCCGCACCCAAAGCTGATGCATTCGGTGTTATCGAACCCAAAGAGGACAGCAAGAATCTAATGTTTCTTACAGAACCCCATTCAGATTGCAGCAAATTGCTCTGGTTAGCATAGTTCGCCACGTTGATAAAACCAACCATCTGGTCTAAGTCCGCGCTCAGATTGGTGTGACCCAAACCAAAAAACGCACTTCGTACCGGTGATGATCCGAATTTCAATTCGCCATTTATCATATCCATGATGAACTGTGCGTTAGCCGTACGCAATAAACGCACCGCTTTAGAACAGTCCAAAGGAGTGATATTACTAGGATTATCCCCGTTTGTACCCGATGTACAAAATATTGGCGGCGCTCCGCCTTCCATCATGCTACGAGCCAATTGGTCCTCTGTTTCACGAAGAGATTGGCCTAGAGTACCAACAGTTGAATTTAATACGGGATCCTCATTTATGAGCATCACCTGTTCTTGTAGTATGATGTACGTGCCGTACCAGTCGATTCTAGCATCAATATCTAAAGCAACTAACTGTTGAGCTGCTGGGTCAACAATACCATTTCCAAGCGGAACTGGTGCTGTTTGTAGGTTCTGATAGCGTCGGCGTCTCAGAATATCGCCAGCCTGCTGATCCATCGTAATGGGATACACTCTGTTACTTTATGACCATGTAAAACCGCTTTACATGGCGGGAGGTCTTGTTATTCCCTCCTCATACGCTCTCGCGTATGTTCAGACTATATCATCACCTTTCGGTGTTTGGCGTGTAGTCGTTGAGCGTTCTGGAGGCTCCTTATAGAATTACAGAGGTTTAATTCATCTTCACTATATTTAATCCCATGAAATCCACCCATCTGATCGTCTCTAATTTTACAGTATTCTAAGATCATTCGAGCTTTTTCTTTTTTTTCTCCCCTTAATTCTGGAAGAATCCAAGAGATTAATCTTATACATCGCTTCATACCTATGAGGTGAATTTGCCAACATTCTTTATATGTTGCTTTCCTTTTCCCTCTATAATAAGTTTTGAAGTAAATTCCTTGTTCAGTGAATATTCTCTCTATTTCTTTAATAAGCATAGGATCAGTGTTGCTAAGGCAACAAGAAGGCACATATCGGATGATTTCCTCATCTTTCTCGATTCTTTTACTTTGTACTAATGTAAAAGAACCTTCTCCTTCCATGACTCCTGCGAACCATGCTTTATCCTTTTCCAGTCTTCGCTGCTGATTGTCCATTGTTTCATCTCCTGGATTTTCACACTGTAATTGGTTATACATCACAGTGTACCAGAAAGCTTTAGGAGTTTCCAGCAAATAGCCAAATTTTATATGGGCAATCCCTATTCTCTACCCATAGTTGTGTGGATAAGGTCAGGCATTGGACGAGCTAGCAACTTCATTGAAAGTTGCTGTTGTACTGCTGGAGGCAGTACACTTGTTGTAGTAGGACCACTCATGTGTCTTAACCTCGGTTAAGACGAAGATTATCGCTTAGCTGCGGCTTGAGTCTCTTTCCAGAGGGCTAATCGCTGATCTCTGGACATCGTTGAATTGGACATTTTAGCGGCTATTGAGACAGCTTCGGAGCGAACTCCAATGCTACCTGTCTTAGGCTTTCCTTCCTTTTCATCGACTCTCTTTTGTTCCTGCGAAATTGGAGTATCTTTTGCGGTCTTAGAAGCCTTATCGGCCTGATAAGCGGCGCTTTTTTTGATTAGATTATACACCTTTCTCAAAGGATTGGAGGCTTTTTCCACGGCTTCGCGGTTGTCTTCGTCGCTTTTGATATATTTTTCAATATTCTCGGCGGTGACTACCTCGGCAAGATCAGGAAATTCGGATTTAGCTTCCAGAATGGCGATTTTTTGATCTTTATCAGCTAGTTTTTGATCATACGAGGACATTTTCTTTGTCATCGTATTGAAAGCTTTGACCAATTTCTTTCCATCGGGAAAGTCTTCGGCCTCTAACTGACGGTAATCAAAGTCCTCTTCTTCCGGCACAGCTTGTTGCGGTTGAGTTCTTGGTTGCTGCTGTTGCTGCAACTGCTTTTCATACCACGACCGCTCTTGTTCAGCCTTCCATAGCTGTCTTTCGAGGTCTTCCTTTGCCTTTCGAAGCTCTGCAAAACTGTCTTGCGGAGACTTCTTCTCATGAATATCTACAGCCTGGGCAGCGACTTCAGGAATTGCGCTATTTTCTGTTTGATCCATGTTTTCCTTTGAGATCGGCGATATCTCATTGTTGCGCCTATTGGGACAGGGTTGACCACGCCCTATTGTTGGGTCATCTTGGGTATAACTAAAATATGAAATTTATGCAAGTGATTAGGTAGTGAATTTTAGAGGAGAGACTTTGCTTCTAAAAGCTTCTGGGACGTCATCCCATGCGACAACATAGTCTGAATCGGTTTCTAAGGTGTCTTTGCAAAATGCTCGTAGAGATTTGACGTAGTTGATATCGAACTCATGGGGATTGGCTAAGATGTGGGCAACGACTTCTTTCCTTGGGATACACCATTCGAAGGTAACCTTGCCCCCGTCTTCGACTCTCCAAAGATAGTGATCAGTGTTTTGGTGTGGACTTGGGCGAGTTCTTCGGCATTGAGGATAGATGTGAAGGGTGTTGTTGGCATATGGCTCTTTTTGAGTCCAGATATGAATATAATATTTACCCTTTACGCCTTTATCATAGTTTAGCTGTACGGCCTCCTCGATAATCGTTTGAAAGCGTTTCATAAGGGGCTGAACAGTCTCTCCGATCTCTTGATGATCGGTGATAGTCCGAGCCTCTTGCATGAGTTCGCCGTAAGTCTTTGTACTCCCTCTCACCATTTATCTTACCATCTTTGATCCGCCATAAGGGAGAGATCTGTTACTGTGCGTAGACCCTTGTTGAGGGTGGTTGACATAGCCTTGAGGCTTATGTAGCTTCGGCAGTTTCTTTATCTTCGGCGGTATCATAGTCATTGGATTTTTCCTTCACAGGTTCAGCATATTGCCAACATTTAGGACAAATATTATCTATATAATAATTATATGATTCTTCTATAAAAATATGCCCTTGGGAACATTTATATTTTATGGGAATTTTCCACCTCTTTACATCCATTCAAATGATGATCAAAAGCTTCTTGCCATCCCTTTTTCCATTCCTCAATATCGTCATAACCATAATTAGATTTGTCTAGAATTAACCTAGATGCTTCTTTTAAAATTTCGTTTATTTTATTCTCATTTGGTTCTCTAAAACCTTTTGAAGGCCTAGAAGCTCCACAACATCTACAAGGCATATCATTCTCTTTGTTTACCGTATTTTTTCTCTAAATTATGCATATAACGCCAATATTTAGGATTTCTATAAATTCTATCAGCTATAAATCCTAATCCATTATATTCACAAACACCTAGATCAAACGGTTTTTCAGGATGGTTTGTAACTTCATATGAGCCATCAACAAGCGGAAGCTCTTCCTTTACATCAATCCATTTTTGATCAAATGGGTTAGGAGTTTCATATATATCAAATTTAAAAGTATTTATCAATGACTGAACACTTTCGATTTCTTTTTTATACTTTTCCAGATCATAAATTCTGTGAGTTTCAAGATGACACATGGATCTTATATTCTGTTCAGTTGTTCTCGATAAAACCTGAAGAAAATCTAAAAAGCTTCTTGGTGTAGGATATTCTCTTGTCATTTGCTATCCACCATGTGCTTTCATGTGTTTATGCGCTGCTGCTAAGTCTGATTTAGTGTGCTTTCTTTCTTTTTCAACTCTTCTTATATCTTGCTTTCTAACACCTTTTTTCATGCTTTTTTCAGACATTTTATGTTTTTTATTTATTTCTTCTGAAATCTTTTCTTTATGTAGACCTTTAGTTCCGGTCCATGGTGCTACTGGTTTATTCATATTTACCCTTCCCTTCTTTTGTTAGCCACAGAACCATCTGTTCCTTGGCGATTATAGGATTTGTCAAAAGGTAGCGATGGCTTTCCACCGGCCGGCTTAAATCTTGGCACTACACTGCTTAGTTTGCTAGCTGTTGGAACCGCAGGCTTCTTCCCCGACGGAATTATCTTTATCTTTGGCATGGTCTTTCCTTTAGGTTAATGGCGACTTCGCTTTTTACACGTGCGGCCTGTCGCCTGCCGCCAAACAAAACGGATAGGAGCTATCCAAGATGTTTGGGTTTACTTATTCATCATCTTTTCGCGAGTGTATGGCTTATTTGCCAACGCTCTAGAGTCGTGGTTATCTATTTTCTTACGGATCATTTCATAGGAATTCGACGCACCTGCTGGTGGAACATGTTCCTTTTTATGACCAATAGCTGAATAGTCGGCGCCGGTATTCCCTTTGCCTCCAGAACCACCCTGCGACGTGTTTTTATGACTGTGTGCCATTTGATATCCCCTCTTGTTGAGTTACTTTTTTATCTTCGTTGTTCTTCATATTTTCTATCAATGTAAATACACTGACAAAATCATTGATTCCCATAGAGTCCACCTCTGCGGCTGCTTTGACTGTGTTAAGTATTGCAGAGGTCTTCTCATGCTCGCTCTTATTGTATGCCGTCATTATCTGCACTTGCTCTAATCTACCCTTTGCCATTCTCTCTTGTGCTAGGCTTCTATCACTTTCCGCCTTGGACTGTAGAGATTCATTGACTACCTGTTGATTTTGCATCTGCAATTGAGCAGATTGTTGTTGCATTTGGCGGTCTTGCTCTTGCTGCTTCTGTATAGCTTCAATCATCTTGTCTTTGTCTTGTATATCAAGATCAGCCAATAGCATATCCACAGGTATAGGCAGACCATCTTTCCAGAGACTGTATTTTTGGAGATAAGCAAGTTGCTTGGTGGTGTTGGTAAGAGGTGCATTGCAGACTACAGCATCGTATTTCTGGAAAGATTTATCCCTAAATTCGTTTGTAGGCTCTTCCGTAATCATTTTGCGGATCTTACCAAGGGTATAGTTCTTCTGAATAAGCGCCCAGTGTAGTCGACCTGCATTCCTTTGGGATAGATCAAGGTTATCAAAGAGTTCCTGTAGGGTAGTGAGAGCAGCACCTTGTCGTAACTGCTCGGTAATACCCACGTCACTATCTTCCGCTTGGCCCAAGAGCTCCGGCGTGACCCCCGCGTTGCTTTGTATATCCTGTTTAAGAAGCTCTGTGACATTAAAGTTAGCCGGGTTGATGTTCGCGCCTGGTACATCTCTTATACCTGTTTGCATTCTGTTTTTCTTGAAAAATCTTACCTTACCTGGGCCCACTTTAAAGGCATCATCATCGCTCACCAAGGCATCTTCCTCGACATCGACGCCGCTGAATTGTGCAGCTAACAAGTCCATCTCAAGCTGCTTTCTGTAGTTGTAGAGGTATTGAGGGTCTCTAATGTTTCTGATGATGCCCTGATAACGAAACGCATAGTTGTTATTCGCCAAATCGTGGTATGCAACGAATGGCGTGAATGGGTAGTAGTCTATGCCAAGAGGATTAGGTCCATCGTAGAAGCACACATTGTTAATGATGATCGCTAAATGCACTGTAGGCACCTTTTCTTTCACAATCACAATTTGCGGGAATTTGGCTTTGAGGTTATCTAGGTCTTCTTTTGTGAAGTCCACCTCTGTTGACTCATATGTTTCCGGATCAACTAAGAATGTTGCCATCCTCTCAGTCAAATGCCAGTATTCATCATATGCCAAAAACCCTTTACGCCTTATGTTATACTGTTGGGGCATAAATGTAAATTTTGTGTCGAAATAAGCCTGGTCATTGAGCATATCAATATCGTGCTCACGTCCTGGCACGAGCTGCTTTACCTGTTCTTTGTGCAAATACTTTCTTGTTCGTATGAATTGGCAGTCAGAAAGATCCATTTCTCGCCAAAAAGCATCCATCATTACCATGTCAGCGCTATAACACTCCGTCTTTAGGTCTCCGCAGATCGGATCGCGCCTATAATCTATCCACGAGTGCATTAAAGACAACCCCGTGATACAAGATTCCTTAAAACAATTGCTCACCGTGTTGTAGGTATCATCGTTGTAATAAGCCGACTGAATTACTTTAGTCGCCTGTGAGGATGTATGACTGCTTGAGCCCTGTACCGGCACCATCTGTGTGGCTTTTCTATGCTGTCTTTGTCTTCCGGCTACCATATTTAGTACAGGCATCGAGACGTTGAAGATATATTTTTGGTGGTCGTAGCTCAATCCAGAATATAAATTTAGATATCTTTGATCCCCCAGGTAAACCTTGCGGTCGATAAGCTGTTCGTAGAAAAAAAGCTGCCAAGCTGATAGGTTTTGTTGGTACCTAGAATCCGCCTCAGCTACTATGTCGGGCCGTCCATCCGTATAATGGCTTTCATATATGTTTCTGACCACTTGGCTTCTTTCCATCATCCCAGACGTCATATTTTACCCCAAAAAGAATTTACTTGAACGATACAGCAATTATTTTATTCGCGCAAGTTGTTGAATTCTATCTCCTAGAAAGCATATATTATACACGGTGCGATGACTGTGAGGGCCGCGGATTAGGTAGGTAGCCTGAGAGCGGCCTTTACGTATGAGAGGAAATTATGCCAAAAACGACGGATTTTCAATTGAATAGAGTGAAGTTATGAGCGGAGACTACGAAATAAACAAAATGGAACCATCGCCATGGATACTTGGCCATCTTACAGGTCAAGCCATGGCTAGATTAGAAAAACTTTCTGAAAAGACGGATGAATTCATGATGAATCAATCGTTACTTGAAGGCAGCAGAGAAGCCGAGTTCTATGACTATCTTTCTACAGAGCTGGCTATTATGGTACGGCTCTTGGATTTGTTCCGAGTTCTATGACTATCTTCTTACAGAGCTGTATATTATGAAATCGCTCTTCGATTTATGAGGAAAAGATGATACACGTTCCGTTTTTAAATTCTGACCCCGTCTATTTTAGAGTTGAAGCTCTTAAAAGACATCCTGATCTTATGAAGATCGATGAGATTATCAGAGCTATCGTATCCCAAAAGTTAAAAGTTTCCTAACTTATTAAAGAATATCGTTTATAGCACGTCTGATAATTAACAATTATGACGAACAAATCATATTTTTAATTACCCATCACTCCCTATATACTCCATTATCTTTTGCGCTTCTTTTGCCGTTACCTTTAGTCTTCTTTGCAAGAATGGCTCGCTCAACGACCCAAATTGCTCGAGTAATGCTAGGGCTCGGATTACAAG
>Ga0181346_1000232_pt1 | contig 22995 bp, 25 predicted proteins | sample Su13VDMM15DN_FD_130100 | JGI IMG/M metagenome (GOLD analysis project Ga0181346, IMG submission 130100) | Freshwater viral communities from Lake Michigan, USA - Su13.VD.MM15.D.N | ecosystem: Environmental > Aquatic > Freshwater > Lake | place: USA: Michigan | collected 2013-07-15 | reverse complement strand
TTAAGACCATCATTACAAATAATAGCATACATACCATCACCGCTCAATTGAACGCTACAAAAAAGAGAGGTTGCTGGAGTAGGATATGTTATACCAATCGTCCCAGCGAAAGTTGCTGGTTTTTGAGGTTGATTATTATATAAATATTGAGTTTGCGAAGAATATGCAAATGTATTATTTATTACCGAACAAGCGAAAGATTGTTGTAATACAGCAAAAGCGAATACAGCATTGAAAGATGCGGTATTTAAATCGAATGTATAAGGTGTCCTTCCATATATAAGCGAAGTTTGTAGCGGAGTAGCAACACCAGCACCCAAAATTATATTAGTATAGTATGCTATTAATGATTGAACCCATTGAGTATTTGTGATGGTAGTATCGTTTGAGAGTTGAGGTATGCTATAAGTAGCGTCGCTTTGTATGGTGAATATATTAGTCCCAGTCCAAGTGTTATTATTCGCCAATATATTAGCACCACCAGCGGTAATTGCTTGTTGAACCCAGTCGCAAGTAGGGATTTGAGTTGAAATCGTATTGGGTGCTGGAAGAACACCAGCAGAAGTAGGTAATGCTGGGTCATTGAATGCAACTGCTCCCGAAAATGTTGCAGACCCACCGACATTGATAGTTGCAAGGTTTTCTGTTCCCTGAGCGTTTGGAAATCTTAAATATCGTTTATCACCTTCACCTGTGGTAATAGGGGTTATATCATTGGTAAAGACACTCGGGTCAAATATTGCAAGGTCTTCTGTTGGAGGAGTATATGATGCCATTATATATTATAAAGGATATATTATTATTTGGTCTAAAATATATTATCTTCTTAATTATATATAAATGCCAAGAAAACCGAAAAAAGCGGACGATGAATTGACAGGTGGAAAAATAGTCAATATGTATGAGCGAATCCCTGCCGATATGTTAAAGAAGGTTGAGAATCCCAATTTTCATATTCATAAGTTAAAACTTCCATTTAGAATGATTATTGTTGCACCCTCGGGTTCTGGAAAAACAAACTTCCTCGTAAATCTCATTGCTATATTTAGTCAAGGTAAAGGAACTTTTGCATCAATAACAATCATAACTCGAAACAAAGATGAGGAATTGTATAATTGGATTTCATCTAAAACCGACCAGATTCAAATTAAAGAGGGTCTTAATAACACTCCTAAATTAGACGACTTTGATAAAGACCTCAATCATCTTGTGGTATGGGACGATTTGGTATTGAGTAAAGATTTATCAATGGTTGAGAACTATTACATAAGAGCAAGAAAGTTTGGAGTTAGTTGCATCTTTATTAGTCAGTCATTTTACAAAATCCCAAAAAATATAAGAGGCAACTGCTCGTATATGGTGATTTTAAAATTAAGTGGCAACCGAGAAGTAAAACTCATATTGAGCGAGTTCGGTTTAGGTGTAAGCAAAGAACAGTTAATATCACTGTATGAATACGCAACGAAAGAGAAGTTTAGTCCGTTGCTTATCGATATGGAATCCTCTCCGGAAGAGAGGTTTAGAAAAGGGTTTCAGGAAATCATTGATGTAAGACGAGAATAATTTATTGAAGACCGAAATACCGCAGTTTCATTCTGCCAGTTTCTTTTGACACTTGGAAACCCATTTGTCGCAAAACCTCTGTGAATTGCTCGTCGGTTCCTGCATATGTTTTGCAGTATTCTTCCCAGCGGTGCTTTACAAAATAAGAACCGCATTTTTTATTGTATGCCACTGAGGGGCGGAATGCAGAAGCGATAAACTGAGGGAGAGTGAGTTGGTTGGGGGCGTTCATTTATATTATAGACTTATATAAAAAATTGCTTCTATGTCATTTTTCCTAAATGATTTATATGAAAGGAAAGAAGAAACAATCAATTATTTTAAGGTGGTTTATATGGTTATATATAGGAAACCCGCAAACCCGTAAAGTGGTGCATACTTTTCGAAACTTCTTCACTCAACTATTTCAAAAAAAAGCATATTCAGTTGTTCTAAAATCCCTTAGGGAAGTTTCTAAAACAATGCACCACTTTACGGGTTTCCGGAAATTGCATAAAGGTCAAAACTATTTTTATTCTTTTTATTTATTTTTGCATATAAACAATTCATTTAGGAAAATGATTTAGAAGATATTTTTATATAACTCTATAATATAAAATGAACCCCGCCTCCGCCACTGCCACCCCCGCCTTCATTGAAACTTCTTGGTTGCTTGGTAATACCGAAATCGGTAATACCGAAATCGGTAATACCACCTCTACTGCACTCGAACTCGTATGGGAAGCACCCAACCGCAAAGTATTCGGTGAGTTTAATTTTAAGAGGGAATTATTTCTCACTGCAACCTCGTTTCACAGACCATTCTTCAAGCAGAACAACACAGGTGTCCCGCAAGAAGCATATGCACCAAGACTTGAAGCATTTAAAGATGCATTCAAAGAATGGAACCGCTCCAAGTATGGAGGCAAGTGGAGCACATTTTTTTATAGAGATGAACTCACATTGGCATTTGACAAAGACCACTATAATCGTTCGAACGGTCAGTCATTCGCTTTTTATGCTATTCCAAACACTGATAAATACGGACCGCATAGTCAATATAAATTAGCATATGAGTTTTGGATTGAAACCGAAACCGAACTGCAAGAAAGAGCAGACGAATATATTACTGATAATATTTGTAATTGGTCTGCAAAATCACTGCTTAATAATATAAAAGAAGGAATGACAAAAGAGGCAGTGTCAGTTGATTATGCAGACCTTGCAGAAACACACACCACAGAAAAAGATTTCAATGAAACCGAATGCCCTTGTTGTTTTGAATCACTTGCAGAAGACCCAGTAATGGAGGGTGGTTTCCTTGGAAAATGCGGTCATTGTGTATGCGTTGGGTGCTTAAAATCACTAATAAACACACAACGCTCTCATATGGTCTGCCCTATGTGTAGGGACGACTGGGAATGCTACAATGTAGTTGAAAATGAAAAGGGCGAATATACCATTGATGATATGGAAGCATTAAGAGAAGAGGAAAACTACGATGTGTTATTAGACATCATTGACATTGTTGGACTTAGGGAATATTTGTCATCATATTACGGGTGGGAGGATATATTAGGCGAAGAACAAGGAATGCAAACCGAATATAACGACTACTATTACTCTGTCAGTGATTATACAATTACGGTGGTTAGTGAAAACATATTGGAGGTATTTTAGGCGTTTTGCAATTTTATATAAATAAATCAATTTATATAAAAAAAGGTTAGAGAATATTGTCGTAGTATATTATATAAATGGAAATCCAACTCGAACCTGCCACCCTGAAACCCGAAAAGAAAACTGCCGACAAGCGTAAGTATATGAGAGAATACAAGCAGAAGGTTTATGCAGAGAACCCTGCAAAAATAAAGGAATCAAATCGTATGTATTATGCCAAATACAAGCATAACATAAGCGAGGAAGATTGCAAAAAATATGGTGCAAACCTACCCACTGTTGTCAAGTTAAATGCTTGTTTAGAGCAAATCAGTAATACCGATAAAGAGTTATTGAAAACCCTTTTAGCGAAATACATTTAGGAGTTTTTATAAAACAATTTTTTATAAAAACACTTTTGGAAAAATGATTTAGAAGATATTTTTTATATAATACTATAATATAAAATGGACGACCCCCCGACCACCACTGCAACTGCCACCCCCTTCGCTTGGAGTTTAGACAAAACTCTTTATACTAACAGCATTTTCAGTAAGAAGAAAATGAATGAAGTATGCAACACCAAACGCCTATATGGTTTTATTAAAAACGAATTAGGTATTTCGTATTCTGGCATTGAAAGGTATGAGTTTTTACCTGACAAAAATGAACTCGAACAATTGATACGCTACAAAGAAATCTTAAATAAAAAAACAGGCAAGTTCCAAGTTGCATTTAATTTGCCAAAACACAAATGGGGTAGGGTTATACCTGCAAACTATTTGAGTTTAAGTATTATGCACCGACCAACTCGCCACTCCATTTGTGAGGACAAATATATTGACATTGACATTGAAAATGCCTGTCCCAATGTTATAAATGAAATATGCAAAAGCAACCAGATATTAGATAAAAAATATTTATCTGCATATGCAACAGACCCAAAAGCATTGAGAACAAAAATTATGGAACGCCATTCGGTGGTTAAAGATGTTGCAAAAACTTTGCCTATATCAATCTTAAACGGTGGCACATATAAAGGTTGGTTGAAGAAAAACAATCTTGATGATGACAACCTACTTCCCGAGGTGCAGAAATTGGAAAATGAAATCAAACCAATAATGGATATAATTTATAGTAGCAACGCCCATATAATTAAGGACGTCTTGAAACAAGACCCGCAAAAATGGAAAACAGTGGAAGAAAAAAAACGGGGTGTTATGGGGTTGTTTTATCAAACCGTAGAACGCTATATCCAAGAAATCGCAATAAAATATCTTGTCGAAAAAAAGGCATTTAAATTGGAAGACATTGTGCCTTGCCAAGATGGGTTTATGATTTTGCCTGACCTATGGTATGATGAAATCCTAACCGATATAAATGAAGTTGTAAAAGCAAAGACAGGGTTGCATATAACATTTAAAAACAAAGCATTTGATGAGGCAATGGAAATCCCAGAATATGAAGATGAAAAGACTGCCGATGAATGGGAGGATTTATTGTCTGCAAAAATGATGAGCGAAAAGTTTTTAACATTGTTTGGAGAACGGGTGATAAAATATAAAAACAATTTGTATGTTTATTACGAAGACAGGTGGTATGATGAAACCCAAAGCAAACAACAGCATAGAATAACCAGAATAATCAGTGAGGACATATACAATGCTGTATATGCTGATATGAATGGCGATGTCAGTTTGAGTGAAGAGGAATTGTCAAAGTTAAACAAAATCCTTCGAACTGGCACCAGTGATGAGCGTAAAATATGCAACATTGTTAAACACATTATCAGCAAAGCAAAAGAACGAGAAACTGATTTTAACAGCGACCCGTTTTTGATTGGGTTTAACAATGGCGTTTATGATTTGTTGGCAGATGAGTTTCGGGTCTATAATTATGATGATTATATTACATTATCAACCAGATATGATTATGAAAGACCTGATTATGATGACCCCAATATTGCAGAGGCAAAAGAATTAATTTGCCAAGTGATAGAAAGCATACACCCTGACCCTGAAAAGCGTCTTTTATATTTGCAGATATTGGCAAGTGGGTTGGACGGCAGGGCATACCAAAAATTGTTTTTACTAAACGGTCAAGGTGGTAATGGTAAGGGTTTAACGGGTTCGCTTATGGATATTGTGCTCGGTGATTATTATCACCAACCATCAAATGGCATTTTAAAAGATGTCGAAAAGGCAAACTCGCCTTCACCTGATATGATAAACTTAAAAAACAAACGATATATTAACTTTAAAGAGGTGCAGGGTGCAATACGAGTTGCAATGTTGAGAAACTTGACAGGTGGTGGTAAGTTTAGCGGTAGATTATTACAGCAAAACCCAGAGCAGTTTTTTATGAGTGCAACATTTGTAATGGAGTTTAACACTGCACCTGAACTGGACGGCAAACCGGAACAGGCAGATTATAGGCGTATTGTTGATTTGGATTTCCCAGTTAATTTTACAGACAATCCAGACAAAATTGACAAAGTCATTGGTGGAGTGCTTTATAAAAAAGCAAACCCATATTTTGAAACACAGGAGTTTTTACAAAGTGTTAAGTTGGTATTTTTAGATATGCTTTTAGGCGTTTATGGTAGATACAAAGATAAAGAGCGTAATACAGGTATGATATTCACAATACCAGACAGCATTAAGGCAAGAACTGCCAAGTTTTTAGAAAATCAAAATCTTTTCCAGAAGGTCTTCAATGATTTATGGAAAAAAATTGACTTTGACCCCACCAATGCCAAAGATATAAAAGATAAAACAATAAAGGTGCGAGATATATGGGATAGTATTTTATCGAGTGCAGAACACAGGGCATTAAATTATAGGGATAAACGACAATATAGCAGGGACGACTTTTACAAATGGATTGAAGGATTGTTTAAAATAGAAGGCGACCAAAAGACCGGAAAGATTATTGTTGGATTATGCAGACTGGAAGATGACATTGACCCTCAAAATACTTGGTTTGACAATGCCATTGCAGAAGCAAATGATGATGGAACAGATGATGAAACAAAAACCGAAACATATTAAATGATATTATAAAATTAATTTCTTTCTTAATTATATAATATGACCGATTGCCCCAACAGTGAAGAACTTTTAGCAAAAACAAGAGAAAAGATTTTGAAGTGCAAATGCATTGGTTTAGAAGAGATGGGATTGCCGTTTGACACCAACCCTCGATATATGGGGAAAATGGAAAAAGATAAACTTATTAAGAAAGTTGAAGAACTTATGTCAAAGACTGACGAAGAAGTGCAGAGCGAGTTTAACAGATATGCTTGTGATAAGTGGTTGATAAGCGGAAAAGATTATACAGCATACCCCGTTTATGACATTGGTGGAAATAAAATTGATACATAAATATATTATAATTTAGACCAAATATAATATATTTATAATGTATAAATAATGAGCGGACAACCATTGCAAAATCCACTTGACGCCAACAAGTTTAGGCGAGAGTATATGAATCAGTTGAAACTGAGAGTAGAATTGGACGATGCAAATCTCCAAGCAAACAAGGTGTATAAGAGGACAGGACAAAAGAACGAAATACAAGATTATAGAACTGCCGATGAAAAATTGGCAGACAAGGAAGGTCTTAAACGCAAGGTGAGAAGCGAACTCCAACAGATTATGTCGCCACAAATTGCGAGTGAGGTTATTGTTAGAACCAATGATAGAGATATGGTATTTTTAGCACAAAATCTGGAAGCAATGATTCCACCATTGAAAAAGATGTATTCGGTCGGTATTACCGAAGCAACCCAATTCTTGGATTTCTTTACAAGATATGCCGAAAGATTGGCGAGAACTGGTGGCGTCGAGTTAGGATTGCAACAAAGCACAGGACAGGATATTCTATTAGGCGTTCAAACCATTTTGCGAGAGGCAGTTAGTGTAGAGCAATTACGAGAAATAGCAGAGATGGTGCGAAGAACTGATTTGTTTAGAATGCGAGATAAGGACGAGTTCCAAGCAAATATTAATCTTATTGCAGAGGGTATTCAACTTATAAGAGGGGACGTTAGTGATGTAATGGCAGATATGGCAAGAATGGACGCTAATATTGTCAGTGATATACAGTCTTCAATGGATAGAATGACAAATCAATTGCCAAGTGAAAGACAGGTTCAAGAGATTTTAAATAGAATCAATGTTTTAATGAGAGCAAGAGATGCAGATGGAGTTGCAGGGAAACTTGAAGAATTGCGAGAAATTATTACACAAGATGACGCTTTTGGTTTAGAATTACAACAAATACGAAGTATGCTCGGCGAGTTAGTCGAAGAGAAAGGACCGAGAAGTGTTTATAAATCATTAACAGAAGTTGAAGGTCTTCCTGACGATAGTTTAAAGGTGTATATACGGGATATTGGCAGGGTTATACAACCAGCAGGTATGCAGATGGTTTTTGGTATGACGCAGGGTGCGTTAATTAAATTGCCTATTAATGCAAAAAAAGATGCGTTGCGGGACGCAGACGCAAGACTACGAGCACAATTAAGAGAAGCACTTGAAGAAGGTGGTGGTGGAAGAGAGGTTGGAGGAAAGGGTATAAGAGGGTGCGGACATACACCTTGTAATTGCGGTGTAATACAAGGAACAGGTCTTGTTCGCAGTAGAGCATACACACCAAAACCAACAGACATTGATGAGTCGAGTGGAGTTGCACCTTCACCAAAATATGTGAAGTTAGGTCGTTATTTAATTCACAAGGGAAAAATGGCAGATGACATTGTAAGCATTCGCAGACCATCTGGAACTTTTGTCGGCGATTTTCCTTCACAAAGGGTTTCGCAAAACCTCGGCAAAGTGTTTAGAAGCATCATTGGTGGAGGTGTTCCTGCTTTCAATGATTTAAATAGTTTGAACGAGGAGGAGAGAGTATATTTACATAAACTCGCCAAGTCTGCTCGTATAGATGATAAATTGGATATTCCTGCACCAAAAATGGAGGAGAACGATAAAGAAGTGCGAAGGTTTGAAATATTAAAGGGACAAATAATGGCAGGACAAGACAACCGAGAAATGATTAAAGAGTTTAAATTATTACTCTTGGTATTGAGTAAAAAAGGATTAATTCCAAAGGGACAGGTCAAAGATTTACTCGTTGATTTAGCATCTATGGGATTTTAAAATATTCTTATATTTATATAATGAGCGAATCAGGATTTTTCCCAAAAGTAGTTGCACCAAAACGATTCAGGGTTCAAACTGAAAGTGGTGGATTACAAACACCTTTTTTCTTTGGAGGAGCACAAACTCCAATAAATCTCGGTCTATCACCAAGTAGTTTTAGCGGTAGTGGTTTAAAACCAATGAGAGGATATGGTATTAGAGGCAAAGTGTTCCACAAGGGAACGCCGTCGATAAACAAACCAGTCCGTTTGCCGTTTGCTTAAATTAGACCAAAATAATATATTATTATCTTTATAATTATATATAAATGCGAACAATTATTTTGAATCAAGGCAATATAGTTCCTGACGGGCAGAATAATAAATTAGTGTATCGGTTCCCTAACTCAGTCAATCTCAATGATGCGTATTTAGCAGTATCATCTGTGGTTATGTTTTATAGTTGGTTTAATATCACAAGTCAATTTAACAATAATGTATTCACTTATAACTGGATAAGTGGAGCGGGACCTGCCATCACATATACGATTACGGTTCCAAATGGATTGTATGAAATATCAACATTAAATCAATTATTGCAATTCACAATGATACAGAACGGGCATTATTTAGTCGATAATGCCGGAAACAATGTTTATTATGCTGAGTTTCTAATTAACGCACCGAGATATGCGGTTCAAATAAATACATTTTTATTCCCTCTTGCACTTCCCGCTGGTTGGTCTAACCCAGCAGGTGTGGTATTTCCACTACAAACATTTAACCCTGTTATTACACTACCTGCAAATATAAACAAGATTTTTGGATTTGTCGTCAATTTCGCAACAGACCAAAATCTTAACAATTTATTCGTTCCACCTGTATCGCCATATGTAAGCAAACTCGCAAACGGCACACTTTCGTATATTAGCACAACCGCACCTCAGGTTCAACCCAATAGCAGTGTGCTTTTGAATATTAGTAATATTGACAACTACTACTCACAACCAACGGGTATTATATACACAGTTGTTCCCAATGTCGCAATTGGTGAAGTTATAAGCGAGAAACCTCCTCAGTTTGCTTGGAATAAAATGATTAACGGAACCTATAATGAACTGCGAATGAATATTTTAGGAACAGATTTGTCGCCAATTACGATTAACGACCCAGCAATGACATTCATTTTAGTAATCGCACAAAAGGAAGAGATTTCAGGATAATTTAGGAAAATTAATTTCTTACTTAATTATATAATGAATAACCCATCGCAAATAACAGAGCAATATTTGAATGGAATCTACGAGAACTTGCAGAAGGAACAGTTCGTCCTTCTCAATGATATTAAGACAGGTTGTGAAACGGAAAAGGAAAAACTCATTGCAAAGCAACTGACACATATTAACACAATTAACCTTCACATATTAAGACTGCGAAATGTAAGAAAAAATGTTTAGTTAATATATAATGGTTGCAAGAACACATATGATGTATTTACCCAAGATGGGAGGCGGTGCGGTATTTAGAGCAGGTAATATGAGAACTTCAATGCGAGGGCGAGGTGTTGGGTCTTTTTTGTTAGACGGCGGTTTAGGAGGACAGAACAGTTATGAATCAGTAGATGACTATATTTCCACAACAGGCAGAACAATTGGAGGGTCGGGGGTCGCTTCGAGTTTAGCAAAAGTTGGAGGTAAGATTTCTAATTTAGTGATAAAAACAGAAAGCAAAAAACCACTTCGCAAAAATATCAATTTCTCTCTTTAAGGGAGAATATTAGGCATTTAGTAAAATATGATTTAGGGCAATCATATTTTTATCTTTTTACAATATATAATAACAATGAGTGATAAATTAGTCTTTGACCTCGCACAGGAAATAGAAGGTTCTCCCAATGTCTTTGTTAAAAAGGATTGGTTGAATATCCTTGACAACCAAAACGGTTCGTATTCTTCAAATCAGTCCGTAATTGACACCTCCCAGTTGTCTAACTCCAATAAGTATATGTCTTTTAGAGAGGCGTATATCCTTATGCCTATTACATTGACCGTTGGCACAATCCTCCAAGCGTCCGCTGGTGCATTTGACCCCGCCACCGCTGTTTCATCTGCTGATTATTTAGTTGGTTTGAAAAATTGGTATGGTTCAATGATTCACTCGATTACTATGGACTACAACGGAACCACTATAATTCAGCAAACTCCTTTCTGTAATATGTGGAACTCCTTTAAACTTATGACCTCTTTGTCTTGGGCGGATGTTCGCACTCAGGGTTCTATGATTGGTTTCTATCCCGATACTCCCGATAGTTGGACTTTTAGCAATGTTGCTTCTGGTCTTGGAATCGGCGTTGGTAATAATACCAATTATTCTGCTTCTGGTAGTTCTATCATTACCAACGGTCAATTCAACTCTTACAGATGTGCCACAGGTAATCTTGGGTTTTTAAATCGTCAATCATATATTAACTTTGACGCTGATGGTGTTATTGGTTCTACTACCTACGCCTCATTTCTCACCGCTCAGTCTGCTTCAACCCTATATCAGTCATACATTTCTCGCAAAGTTGATGGTGTTGATGCCGGAGCACAGGGTGTGTTGCAAATCTCTATTAACGCCCAGATTTACTTGAAGCATATCCACTCGTTCTTTATGATGTGTCCTTTGTTGAAGGGTGCTTTCCTCAAACTTACTCTTAACTTGAATAACACAACTGCTGAAATCCCTATTATTAATGGTGCGACTGATACTCTTGGTCTTACGAGTGTTTCCAATGCTGTTGGTGGTGTTTGCCCTTTTATGGTTTCTTCAACTCTTCCTGGAAGCGGTGGTAATGGTGTTTTCAGTGCTTCTACTACTATCAGGGTCAATGCAAGTGTTGGTTCAACTTGTTTAGACAGCACCCTCACAAGTATTCCTGCGAATAATGTAAGTCAGGGTGCTTATAGAAATCTTTTCCTGTATGTCCCTGCTTACACATTCAACCCCGTATTTGAGTCTGCTTATCTGTCTTCTCCTATTAAGCAAATCAAATATACTGATATTTACCAATACCAAATCACCAATGTTGCTTCTCAGGGACAGATTAACTCTCTCCTTACCAACGGCATTTCTGCATTGAAGTCGGTTCTTTTGATTCCGTTTATCACTGCTTTATCTTTGGGTCTTCCTTGCCCCGAATATCAGTCGCCTTATGACCCTGCTGGTTGCGGTCAAACCGCCCCAATGGTTCAACTTACCAATTTCAATGTGGTTGTTTCAGGACAGAATATGCTCTACAACACTCAGCGTTATTCGTTCGAGGAGTTCTCCCAGCAACTATACGGACAGAATGCCGTTAATGGTGGAATGACTGACGGTCTTACATCAGGTCTTATTGATTTCTATGCTTTTAAACAGACAAATTGCTTTTACTATGTTGATGTATCTCGTATGTTGCCCGTAGAGGAAAGTGTGCCGAAGTCAGTGCAAATTATCGGGCAGAATACTTCTGCTCGTCCCATTGACTTATGGTGCTTTATTGAATATGGCGTTGATGTTTCAGTTGATATTTTGACAGGTGCCAGAGTTTAGGCGTTATTTGTTGTTAAGAATATCCCGCATTTTTTTCTTTGTAATATGTATAATGGAACGCATAAATATTACAGCAAGTGGTAAGCAATTATCCAAACTACGAAACGGTCATAAGGTTCGAGTTAGACCTGCAATGGAGGGCGAGGGCATTGGTGTCATTGTTTCTCCTCACACATATAACCAACTTACAAATACATTTAGGAAGGGAAAAGGTGCCGAACTCGCACTATCACCTCCTGAAATTATGGCAAATAAAGATATGGCACCAGAGATGGAAGGAAAGGGCATCTTCGGTCCCGCTGTTGATAGATGGTTGGAGAAGAAAGGACTTAAAAAGGCGGTCTATAAGATTGGCGACCAGTTAAAACCAACTGCAAAGATGGCATTGTTGGGTGCATTGACTGCTGGTGGTGCTTCACTTGCCACTGCAAACCCTGCACTTCTTCCTTACATACCCGCAGGTGTTGCTGGTTTGAGTTCATTGGGATTAGACTACATTGATAATCCTAACTCTTATTGGTCTTCAAATGCTGGTGGAACGAGAGCAAGAAAGGCAAGAAGTCTTGTTGGAAGAATGGCACAGGATAAGGCATTGGAAGAACTAAATAGTCGCCTTGGAACTGATATGGGAGCGTTGGATAGAAACGCACTCGCTCAGGCAATGGCAGACAAAGCAGAGGCACAGGTTGCAACTGACAGATTTGGATTTCCCATTGCTGGAAGCGGGTTGTATTTAGGTGGTCGGGGTCTATATGCTGGGTATGGTTTAGGTTTAGGCGTTGGGGGTGAGCGAGGAACTCGTCGCCAAGCAGGGTCTGTTGGTTTAGGAGGAAGTATGGTCGGCGGACGCATTGGTGCAATGCCACCTGCTTTGCAATCACAACCTTACGGTGCAAACTTCCAGTGGAGGCATACTCTTCCTCCCCAATTTCAAATGAAATAAACAATTTAGGGCAAATCGGTTATTTATTATAAAATTAATTTCTATATTAATTATATAATATGCTTACAAACACTCAAATAAGAGAAATGGCAGAAAAGATGAATGTTCCACTCGCTAAGATTGTATATAAAACTGATTTGCCAAAAAAGTTCGAGTTCAATAAATCTTACTTTATTAATTTAGATGACGAATACAAAGAGGACGGAACCCTCAACCAAGGTTCGCATTGGACTTGCTTACAAGTTAATAAATATCCAAATGACCTGATAGAGGCGATATACTTTGACCCATATGGCATTGGTGCTCCTGAATCAGTGAAGAAAGTTTTTAACAACACCATTGGTGCAACTGGAAGACAATTTCCACACAATACGAAGGACGTCCAGTCGCTGATGTCGAACGCTTGTGGTTGGTTCTGTTTAGCATTCTTGCATTATATCAATGCATTTCCAAAGAGAACAAAAAACCTATATGACGATACAGATGCATTTCTTGGAATGTTTGACGACCTCAATAAACACATTGATTGGAAGAAAAACGAGTATATGCTTAAACAATTTTTTCAAAGTGCCGACCCGAAACTTCGTAAGTCCATTGATGTATATGGTGATGGCATTAAGCGAATAACCGAGGAAAACACCGAACCAATTGATTTGACAAAGGTGTAATTCCGGAAACCCGTAAAGTGGTGCATAGTTTTAGAAACTTTTTTATGAAACCAATTCATAAAAAAGCATATTCAGTTGTTTTAAAATCCCTTAGGGAAGTTTCAAAAAGTCCGCACAACTTTACGGGTTTCCGGATTTACCATTGAGGAGAAAGTATTCAATGTATTTTACATATTTCTCTGCTATTGCCTCTGCATATTGTTTTCTTTCTTCTACGGCAACTGGGTCATTATGCCTTGCAACCATAACTAACATTCTATCAGTGTATGGAAGGTCGCATTTTATAGAAGAACTTATTGCATCGTCCATCTGTTTATCTTTTGAACCTTTTTTATACAGGCAAAATGGAGCAGACCCCTCAGTTGTATTTTTATTGATTAATAATGAGTTGTAAGTCCTATCAAAAACATCATCGAGTATTTTGTCTTTGGTGGTTTCTTTGTATTGGCGGTCAAACGCCGAAGTCCAATTATAGTGGGTTCTTTCAGTGGATACATAGAGATTTTTTGCAAAGTCATAACAAACTGATTTGGATTTTTTCTCCAAATATTTCTGGATTTTTGGTTTGAGTATATCAAGTTTTTTAACCCAACTAACAGGTTTTGGCACTGCATATGCTTTGATGATTGAAAACACATCATCGGGGATAAACGGGAAGGGAACAGGGGTGGCGGTTTTGGCGGTCATTGTATTTATAGTATATAATAAGAGAATCTTTTAAGTCAGTTAAATAATATATATTGTTTTTTTGTATAAATAATTATTCCTAAATATTTACAAACAATTTTTTTAAATTAAAAAATAATTTAAAAAAGTGATACTATTAAACACATTCCCGCTCGACATCAATATTCAACATATAATTAACGCCATCTCGTCTTTCAATGTATATCCAACCCTCCTTCTTATAAGTATGTGTCTTAAAATAAACTGGCAAGTCCGCACCATAAATGCATTGGAACTCATTGTTTCTATTTCTAATCTTATAATCACTGTTGAAATCAAGTAAATCAACTGCCATTGCATAATCATCTGCATTGTAAAAGAATGAAATGCTTTCACCATCTCGGTCTATCTCATCATAGTAAGGGTCATAATTTTTATTGCTGTATCCATAATCACAATGCCTGTTCTCGCCCTTGTGAATAATCACACCATAAACATCTCTGCAAACATTGCGTTTGCCTTTCACCATCTCAACATATTTGCCATTTCGCAAAAAGCACTTCTTCGGGTCGGGGTTCATTTTATATTATAGAGTTATATAAAAATATCTTCTAAATCATTTTTCAATAAGTGTTTATAAAAACAGTTTTTATAAAAACTCCTAAATGTTTATATCAATCAAATCGGTAATTGGGATTTCAATGTGTTCGACAGGTTTAGAAGAAGCACCCGCCCGAAAACATCTCACCATCTTACGCTGATATTTAGAAAACTTTTCTGGGTCATAGTCAATGTATGACGAGCAATCGCTATAATTAAACATAAATATCTGTTTGCTTTCGGTTTCCCGTATCTTATGACTTGGAATAATTGTCGTTGCATATGCAGTTTTAGCACATCGTCTGGATTTAAGTTCCCAAGTGGTGCCATTCTCGCTCTCGTAATCGTATTTGCAATAACGGTGTCCGTATTTGGTTTTAGTATCAACAATGCTGTCGTCCAACCAATATGTTTTAATTACACTGATGGTTTCAAGTTCTTTTTGGTCGCCGTATTTTAGGTCGTTTTTTAAACTCCTGATTTCCATTTTATATATTATGCTGATATAAAAAAACGCCTAAATAAACTAATCGTTAATTTAGGGAATAATTAGAATTGGTCTAAAATAATATATACCTTAATAATATAATGGATAAGATACGAAAGTATATTGCAGAAAAACGAGCAACGCTTGGCGAAAGTTCAATAACCACATATACCTCGATATTAAAGAACCTTTATAAAAAAGTTTTTGCTGACGACGATTACGACCTTTCCAAGTTCGACAACAGTGATAAGGTGATAAACTTTTTAAAAGATGTTGCACCCAATAAGCGAAAAACAATTCTGTCTGCATTGGTAATCATTACGGATAAAAAGGCATACAGGGATTTAATGGCAGAAGATGTTAAGGCATATAATAAGGAGATTTCAAAGCAGATTAAGACCGACGAACAAGAGGCGAGTTGGGTTGGCACACAACAGGTGCGAGAATTGTATGAAGCATTGAAGCGTAATGCAGACCTGTTATACAAAAAGAAATCTCACACTATAAGTGATTTGCAAGAAATCCAAAACTTCGTATTACTCAGTGTATTAGGTGGCATATATGTTCCACCGAGGCGTAGTAAGGATTTCTGTGATTTCAAAATCAAGAATATCGATAAAACCAAAGACAACTTTTTAGACAAAAACAAAATGGTTTTCAACTCATTTAAGACAGTTAAAACATATGGCACTCAGGATTTAGAAATCCCAATGCAATTGCGAAACATTCTCAAAAAATGGATTGCGATTAACCCAACTGACTATTTATTTTTTGATAGTAATATGAACCCACTATCCAGTGTTAAACTCAACCAGCGATTGAATAAAGTATTTGACAAAAAGGTCAGTGTAAATCAATTACGCCACACCTATCTCACAGACAAGTTTGGAGATACGATTGGCACCAAGAATACAATTGCAAACACAATGACAGATATGGGAAGCAGTTCGGGTATGCTCGATACATATGTAAAAAAAGATTAGGATAATATCATATAGAAATGTTATTTGATATTATTTGGTATTTGCAACAAATATATTTTCGCCTGTGCGTTTTATATCTTCATTAGCATTTCAGCATAGCACACTTTGGTAAGCGTTTTTTTCAAACCGCCTGTTTTGCGGTCATTGTAGCAATGGAACTCACTACGCCATAAACCATTGGCAATACAAGCATCATAAAAGTTTTGCACTGATAATCTGGTTTTAGGTTTTTGTGTTTTTATAACACCACAAGTGGTTTGTCCTACAATTTCAACGCCACATTTTTCAACAACAATAGATAAATCCCGCTTACTGTAAGCAGGAATAATGTGCGGAAATGCAGACTGCTTACGCAGTGTGGGGCGAACAGGAGTGCGTTTGATGGCAGATTGGCGGTCGGCGAAATAGGGTCTGGGGTCTTCTTGCATTTTATATTATAGAGTTATATAAGAATATTATCTAAATCATTTTCCCTAAATATATTATATAAATACTCCTAAATGTTTATATAAATCCATATAACAACAGCAATATTTTAGACCAAAATTAAGATATTATATTGAATTATCCAAATATTAAGTTAAAAATCGTTTAAATCTTGTTAAAGTGTTAATAAAATTAATTTTATTAATCTTTTATATTGAATTATATGAACTTTAAGTTAAAAATCATATAATACTTGTTTAAATCTTAATAATTGGATTAAATTACAAACCCAGAACCTTCCATTTTTAGTCCCTTTATTGTTTTATCTGTTTGCTGACTATAAAATATCATTGCATATCTATCACTTTTAAATGGTTCCGTTCGATGTGCCAGATTTGAACCATTAAAAATAATGACTCGGTTGTTTTTTTCGCATAGCAGATGCAACAGACAATGCTTCCTTATACGAGATTCCATTGTCTTTGGAAACCTTTTTAACGAGAGCAATCCAAGCACTTTGTCCGCCAACACCTGCACCCGTTGCCTTATGCAATGCAGGAGCAATGTATTCTTTTCCAATCTTCGAACCAATGGCAGAACCAGCAACACCACCAAGACCACCAGTTGTCGCACCAGCAAGACCACCCAATACACCAGCAGTCAATGCAGGGACACCATAGTCAATCAAATCAGTCGCAAAACCTCCCTTCTTTGCTGTAATATATTTACCTGCTTCCTTTGCAAGTTTTTCGGTGGGTCTGGAAATCTCTTTCTTAAACCCTCTGTCAATCTTTTTGCCGACCTTTTTGAACCAATCGCCGACATTTATTTTGCCACCACACATTTCGCATCTGTCGCACATTTCTCTTATACCATTACCAGATATTTTTTTTTGCTCTAAATCCATTCCTGTAATATCTTCAATTTCTGCTTCGGTTTCTTTTCCACTAAATCCTCTTCCTGAAATTAATACATCTAATTTCCCAGCAAACCCTGTTATGCTATTTGCAAACTTACGCAAATATGGCATACCTTCGAACAATTGCTTCGTATCTTGTTTAACAAACTTATAATCTTCCTCTGTCCCAATGCCAGAGGATTTTATCATACTCAATAGATAGTCTTGGCAGTTATTATCCTTTGCTGAATATGTATAATATTTTCCACCCATTTTTGATTTATTATTGCTAAAAAGTTGTTCCAATGAAATTGATGGAACTCTAAATATTGTCTTGTATTCTGCCTTTTCACTTCTTGCTGGTATGCTTTCGCTTATTATTATTACCTCATTCTTTTCGGTCATAATTTTCTTACCACTTTCGAGCGTTATAACTGCGAACAAATGAAAAAGGTCATCATAATCTGCTTTCTCAACTCGCTTTCCAAACTCTCCACCACTAATAACATTTAAGACGCTTTTCAATGCTGGGAGAACTGGGTCCCGACCCAATTCGATTGATTTGATGTTTTCACTGCCATATTTTTTAAGAATTGCTCTGCCGTTGGGTTGGTAATCGGTTCTGCCAGTTATTACGGTTGATGCAAAATCTTTTGCTTTATCAAATCCCTTTTTAACTGCTCTCACACCTGTTTTGAATGTGTTTTGTAAATCTTCAAGAATACCAGACCCAATAAGAGATGATACTGGCACTCGTTTTCCGGAATGCAATGTAGTTCCATCTTCTCGTAAGTTTCTAACAATGTCATCAACAATTTTAGATAATTGTTTCGTCATTTTTTTTGAGTAATTATTACTTAATATACTTGCAAGTTCTATTGAATATTTCGGTCTTAATGCCATTCCTTGATGTGTGAGAAACTTCGCAAAATGTTTATATTTAAACTCTAAAATGTCGTCTTCATCTTTATCATTTACTTTCATAAAATCGTTTATAATGCTTCTATATTCTGGTGATGAAGACATTTCATACATTTCCTGTAAAACTTTTTTACTTATTTTCAATGACATAAGCATTCGCTTAATATCGTCTATTTGCCGACTTGATTCAAATACCTTTTCAACCTCGGCATATCTTGATGGTGCAGAGGGTGGTTCAGGTTCAGTGGGTTTGCTAATAGGTGTTCCGGTTCTATTATTAATATTTAAAAATGTTGCTGTTAAATAGTCTGCAATTTTTGAACGAACTTCTGGCGACTGTTTTCCCAAGAAAAAAAGACCCTTGTAATCAGGGGAACTCAAATCTTTTTCAAGTTTAAAACTCCAATCTTTCACTCCAACATTGTCTGCAATTTCCTTTGCCATTAATTCCGCCATACGACTATAACCTTTTATTAGTTGCAATAGATAATCCGGACTTTCATTTGCAACATCGAGTGCCTCTGTTATAATTTCGTCGCTGGTTTTATCTGGATTCATTAATGCAAGTTCTGCAAAAAATAAAGACCACATAGAGCAGAATCCCCTATATGGGTCGCCATACACATCAGTCCCCAACCCTGATTGCAATGCTTGGAAACCCTCTGTTTTTGGGTATTTTGTAGGACAAATATCAATGGGTGGAACAAATCTAACATTTCCAATGTATGGTGCCATATCCTTTTCAAAGAACCTTTTAAGAACCTTATTTATTTCAACTTCGCTTCCAGATGTTATTCCCTCTGCGAATCCAGATTTTGTCCCGTGGGGTTCAAACCTTTCAACTAATCCTCGTTTTGGTCTATATACAATCATATTGGCGTGTGATGATTTTCCCTTTGTATATTCAGGAACTTTTGCACCCGTTGGTGTTTTTATTGTTTTAATGTCGTATCCTTGCAATAATAAAGGTATAATAATAGTTTGTTCGCCTCTTTCAATGCAACCTTCAAGATGTTTTCCAATAATTTCTTGATATGACTTTATAAATAAAGGTGATAGTGCTTTATTGTCGTTTAAACCTGTATTTTTTCCCGATTTATCATAAATAACTCTTAATTCAGCATCACCTGAATATGCAGATGATTTTCCTTCACCCGCAACACTCGATTCCCAATAACATTTATTGCCATATTTCAAAATTAAACCTGCCAATATTAAATCACTAAACAGACCAACTGATTTGTAATAATCCAACCCTTCGGTTTCACCTTTTTCTTTGATTTCGTCCATAAAAGTTTTGATGTCTTTTGTCGTCTTTTCTGTTATTGGTGGCATTGGTGCAGGTAGGAAAAAATCTGTAATATTTTTTTGTCCTGCTGGTTTAGTTGGTTTAGTTGGTTTTGTCGGTTTCGTTGGTTTTGTTTCTTCAATGGTTAATTTAATATTCTCTTTTTTCGGTTTCTTTGCTTTTGGTTCTTTTGGTTCTTTTGGTTCTGTTGGATTTGCTTTTTTATATGCAATGTTTTTTGGCAATTTGGTTGGACGACCTCTTGACTTCGGTTTATCGAACGGTATTTTTGCAATTTCTTTTGTGTCTTTATCAGCATTTACTTCCACTAAATGGAACTGATTGACAACCTTTTCTCTGTCCTTTTTACTAAACGCTTTGAGCGGAATTGGTGTTGGATTATCACCAAGTAAAACAGTGTTTGCAGTTGCTCTGCGACTTATTTTAACGACAGATTGTCCGTTTCTTGTTGCCAAATGTCGTTCTTGTGTTATGGGATTAACCAATCTAAACCGAACTGGTTTTTTCTTTGTTCCTGCCAATTGCTTTGCGTAATATTGCGGAACAACTAATTCATTTTTATTCACAGTTTCTAATAGAACAGGTGTTGTGTCTGCTATACCCTGTGTATTTTTATTTGATTTTCTCACCTTCACTGGTGCATTTGGGTCTTTCGGTTTTCCTCTTGATGCTCTCGCTTTCGCCATTGCATCTCTTGCTTCTTGACTTCCTTTCAATGGTCTTGGCATATTATATAATTAAGATATATAATATATTCTATTACCATAAAACATTCCTTGCTAAATTATTCGGCGAAAACTTATCATCTTTCCAATTACCTCTTATATTTGCACTCCTACGCAAATAATTTGACCTTCTTATGGGGTCATTATGCTTCGTATGGTCTTCATATCCCATAGACCCAAAATAAACTTTCTTATTAGTTTTTGGGTGAATTATAAAATATTTTTTGTCCTTCTTATCACTGATATACAAATCTGCTTCCGGTGCATAGTCTTTTAATTTTTTGTATGCTTTATCTGGGTCGCTGTAATCTCGCAATCCCTTTCCTTCGAATGGTGGTAGATTTTGGTCGCCTCGTATTTCTTGTTTCAATAAAATCTGTTTTCGTAAATTACTCGGTTTTATTTCAGCAGGTGTCAATGGCGTTTCTTCTGTTATTCGTTTCGATGGACGAAATACAGGATAATCTAATCCAGCAATGTCTTTCCATTCTTCTTTGAACCACCTACCAATTCCTCTGTTAGTTGGTTTATCCCCAATGTATTCACCGCCTCGGTCTTTGTATGTTTTCACAATCCACCCCGATTTATATGCAGATGGTTTGTCAAATACTTTGTCTGCTTCTTTTTTGACATTATCATATAATCTCTGGTTTGCAATCATTATATAATTAAGTGTTATTTTTTATTTTCATTTTCGGTCAATTCTATATCACCTTCTAACACTTCCGCATCAATATCTCGTTTTACTTTAAGACAACAAATCTCAAACTCTTTGCATTTTGATTTATACATCATACTTGCCAATTTAAGAATACAACCGCTTAAAGTAGTTATAAATGCAACCCAGAAGACTTCGCTTAACATTATACAATAACCACACATAATAAGATAATAACAACTACTACTAAAACTCCTATCATAATCTTAATAATCACATCTTTCTTTTTAATAACATTCAATGCTTTTTGCAATTGTTCCTCCAATGGTATAAGTAATTCTTTCTGTTCGATGTCTTGGGGTGTGTCAGCGTTTAACATTATAATATAAGAATACATAATAAAATAACTGCACCTACTATCAAACAACCGAGGATAATTGTAATATATTTATTTTGTCGGTTTATTTGGTGCTCGATTTCTTTACGAGGTATTAAAAACTCCTCGTAAAGTGATTTATGGAAATCTTCCGGTTGCAATGATTTCATCATTATATATTGTTCTAATATTTTAAGGCGGTGAAACATACCAAGTGATATAACAAATTGGTTCGCCAATATCTCCTGCTTGATAATTGATATAACCGCTCGTATTATAACCGCTCATCGCTGGGTTAGTTTGTCCGTATCCAAAACCGCCACCACTTATGAGTTGAGTTCCGCCAACTGGGAATACAAGAGAAGACCCAGTTTGTCCGCCAGTCCCAGCAGTCCCAGCAGTCCCAGAAACAGCAGACCCAGAAATAGAAATAAGACCACCACCAGTGGATATAGCAGTAAAAACACCAACCCCACCAGCACCACCACCACCGCCAAACATAGCGTCATCACCTGCTACACCGCAAGGAGCAGAAGCGAAAGTTGTAGCACCGTAAGCAGAAGTATTGAAAGATAAATAAGCATCAAACGGATTAGGTTGATTGAGGTCAAAACCTACAAATTGACTATTGTTTTGTAGGTGAAATGTGAAACTAACACCACCAGCACCGCCACCTGCTCCACCCATATCCCAAGGACCCATATCTGGTGTAGCAGGTTGTCCGGCAAGACCACCAATCCCATTTATATACCCCTGTCCGTATATATGTAATGGTGTCGGTGGAAAAAATTGTTGAGGAAGTGTTGATTGAACTGATATGGGTGCTAAATATTGTCCTATAAACCCTTGTATCCAAGCAGTAGTAGGGATTTTTGTCGAACTATCGGTGTATGATGGTTGAGTTGCCAATGATGTCAAACTACCCTCCGCAGTATTATTGAAAGCATTTGTCCCAGTCCAAGTGTTATTTAACCCCAATAAAGAACCAACCGCCGTTATAGCAGATTGAACCCAAGCAGTAGTAGGGATTTTTGTTGAATTATCATTTGCGAGAGGTTGAGTTGCAGATGATGTCAAACTACCTTCCGTAGCACTCGACCAATTTTGGGTTCCAGTCCAAGTGTTATTTAATGCCAACAATGATGATGGGACTGGAATGGTTGCTACGAGCGACTGAACCCAAGATGTAGTTGGTATTTTCGTAGAATTATCAGCAGTAGCAGGTTGAGTTGCAGAAGATGTCAAACTACCTTCCGTAGCACTCGTCCAATTTTGGGTTCCAGTCCAAGTGTTATTTAATGCCAACAATGATGATGGGACTGGAATGGTTGATACGAGCGACTGAACCCAAGATGTAGTGGGTATTTTGGTAGAATTATCAGCAGTAGAAGGTTGAGTTGCAGAAGATGTTATCTTTC
>Ga0181346_1000231_pt1 | contig 23046 bp, 25 predicted proteins | sample Su13VDMM15DN_FD_130100 | JGI IMG/M metagenome (GOLD analysis project Ga0181346, IMG submission 130100) | Freshwater viral communities from Lake Michigan, USA - Su13.VD.MM15.D.N | ecosystem: Environmental > Aquatic > Freshwater > Lake | place: USA: Michigan | collected 2013-07-15 | reverse complement strand
GGTGCTGGTGCTGGTGCTGGTGCTGGTGCTGGTGCTGGTGCTGGTGCTGGTGCTGGTGCTGGTGCTGGTGCTGGTGCTGGTGCTGGTGCTGGTGCTGCCGCAGCTTCGCTCGGCTGGGCGGTTTTGTTGCGCTTAGCGTTTTGCTGCTCTACGCGACGTTGGTGACGTTTTTGACGTTCTTGAGCAGCTTGTTCTTTACGATCCAAAGCCGCCGCATTTTTTTCTTTCTGCCGTGCTTGTGCAACTTCTTGTTGCCGTTCTACGCGCCTTTCGCTTACGGGTTCTGGCGTGCCGGCCTTTTCGGCAAGTGCGGCCACATCCGCTTTTGCCTTTGCTGCAGCCGCAACTTCAGCGCGTCGTTGTGCAACGGCGGCTTCACGTTTGGTTCCAACTTCGGTAGCCAGTTTTTCTTCAGCGGCAGCGAGAAGGCTTGGCTGGGCCTCTAACCCAGTCTGCACTTGCGGTACGGGTTCTGCGCGAGCGGCTTCGAGTTTTTGCTGTAGGCGATCCCGACGGTTAAGTGCTGTGGTGGCAGCATCAAAGTCGCCCTTCTCGTCTTTCAAAACGTAGAAATCTTTTTCCGCTTTGGCAATGCCTTCTTCTAGCTTACGGATGTTCGCTTCGCGTGCTTCTAAATCCGCTTCCGTAGTGGGTTGGGGCGCCCTGGGCGCGCTCTCGCGTTGCTTCTCAAGCGCCTGGATACGCGCACGGATGTCGTCTGACTTCTTCTTTTCTGCGCGGAACTGGTCTGGCGTAGCTGCGGCTACTTTTTCATACTGCCGCGCTGCGAGCAGTTCAAGTCTGCGGATATCGTCCGTTAAGTCTTCAGCAGTAGCTGGCGCTACGGGCGCTGCCTCTGCACCAAACTCAGGGCGCACTTGTTCTGCAAATGCTTGTTTAGCAGACTCTTGTTTGGATTCCGCCCCATATAAGCCCCGCTCTTGTTCTGCGGTAGCCATCTCGGTAGTCGGCGCGGCTGCGGCTTGTACCCCTTGCGGCTGGAATCCTGGCAGGACTGTTTGCCCCCCACGTTCCGTTCTGGGTTTAGGAAGGGGCTTTTCCGCTACCGGGGCTTTTGGGGGTCGCAGATCAAGCGTGCCCTGACCTTCCATTGCAGGCGCAGGAGAGAAGGCGGCGATTTGCTGTTGAACCGACTGCAGCCGCGCGCTAATTGCTTGCGCCTGCGGGACGGCCTTGGCTTTGGTGGCTTTAGCCAACTGCGTTGTTAAGGTGGATTCCTGTTTTTGCAGCGTAGCGAGCGTTGGTAGCTGCGCAGTAATCTCGTTAAGCGCGGTGGTTACTTGCGCGACTTGCCTGCCCAGAACGGCGCGCTCTTGCGGTGCCGTGTTCACATCCGCGATGCGAGCTTGCAGTTGCTTCTGCGTTTCTGCAAGAGTAGCCTGCTGTTGCACCAACGCCCCACGTTGTTGGAACGGGGTCAAAGTTGACGGTGCTTCAGCAGCCTCCGCGCCATACGATGGCGCTAGCGCTTCGCCGAACGCTTGCTTAGCCGATTCTTGTCTGGCTTCTGCGCCGTAGAGCGCACGTTCCTGTTCAGCCGCAAGCTGTTCAGCAGCGCCGGGTTGTGCAGCACCGAGTTCAAACCCTGGCAGCATGGGCTGCGCCATCGGGCCAGCACCGCCTTGCAACGCCTCTTGCGTCTGGGCCTCGGCTTGCAGCGCCTGGATGTCTTTCAGCCGCGATTTGTACTCTTGCCGGACGGGCTTGTAGCGTTCAAAGAATTCGGCTCTTTTTGCTTGAGCTTCTTCGTACGCTTTCATCGCGTCTTCGTACGCAATCTCCTGTTCAGGGGTCGCGTCCTTAGTCTTCTTGGGCTTCTCTACCTTCGGCAGCGTCTGCTTTTCCTGCTCCAGCGCTTGGTATTGTGTATTCAGGTTCCGCAGGTACTCAGGCTGCTGCTTGCGCTCCGCTTCCGCTGCGTCAGCCTCGGCTTTGGCAGCGTCGGCGACCGCTTGTTCTTCGGCTTGTTTAGCCTCGGCAGCCGATTGTTCTTCACCCAGACGTTTAGTTTCGAGCGCCTTGCCCTGTGCTTTGATACCGCTGCGGTCAGCCATACGACCGAAGGGGCCTAAGACCAATGCCAACGCGGCGCCGCCTTGGAGGCTCTCAAGGTACTCTTTACGGGCTTCGGGGTCGCTGATGTCCAACCCGGCTTGAGCGCGTTCCAGAAGCTGCTGTGCCGCTTCGGTAAGCCCTTCGGCGGTCATAGCCTGACTGGTGGCTTTTGTGTAGTCCCAGGCAATCTGTTTCAGCGTCTGGTTAGCCAGCGCCTTAGCGCCCGCTTCCGTGACTTCCCGGCCTGCTGCGCCCAACAGCTTCCCGAGTCCGGGAGCCAAGAACATAGCGGCTGTATCAAGCGCTGCCTGCGGGACGGCAGTTAACGCGGCTTTACCGAGATCGGTTTCTTCCAACGTCTTGCCCGTCTCCATTTGCCGAGCCAAGTTCGAGCCCGTGAACTGCCCGGTAGACACTGCGCCAGCACCCAAAGCAGCCAGCGCCGTGGCCGACAAGACTCCAGACACGGGCAGCGTGGTTGCCGCAACCCCCGCCGCTAATGGTGCCGCCATATAGGGCAGCGAGCCGCCCAGCGTCTCTCTAAACTTCAGCCAGGGGGATGTAGACCAGTCATCCTGCGTAGGCGTGAACCGCTGTGCAGCGGCTGCTTCCTGTTCCTTGTAGTACTTCTCCGCTTCGGGCAGGCCCATGATGCCCATCTTGCCTAAAGTCAGCGCCCCTTCGCCTTTCAAACGGCTGAACCCCGCGCTTGCAGCGGCAGCGAGGCCGGAGGTGTCTTCTTTAGGTTTCGACGGCGCAAAGCCGAATGCTTCCGGGTACTTTTCTAGCGCAGCAAGCATGGCCTCCTGAGGCGTCTTCCCTTCCAAAATCGGGTACGTTGAACCATCTGGTAGAAGTACGGAGGCCATAGCTGTGTGTCTTTCTGTTGGAGAAACGCCCGTAAAGAACGGGCGTTTTTATTCTAGAGTGTTTTGCGTATTAAGGGGCCCGAGTGCCAGGGGTATCCACCACGGTCGGCGAGCTTCTTACAGCGCCATAAGTGGCCTTCATTCTTGCGTATGCGGCGACAGCTTCTGGGGGCGTCATGACCATGCCTTGAGGTGTTTGCACAAATTTCATAAGCTGATCAAAATCATCTGCGTTGAGTTTTGCTTGCCCTGCCGCGTAGCGCAATTGCGCTTCCCGTTGCTCTGCGTCCAAACGCATCTGCGCGGCTTGGAGTGTTGTGGCGTTTCCGGCTGCAGCAATACCCTCTTGAGACTGTCGATTTAGTGCGCTATCCATACGCTGCGCTGCAATCTTTGTATCCTCGCCTGTCGCGTGGGAAAGTGCCAAGACAGAAGCATCGCGTGCTTTATCTGCACGTTGCATGGCTTGCTGTTTGTACATCTCCACTTTGTCGTAATCGTTGCGTTTCTCAGCGCGTTCTGCTTGAGCCAGTGCCGCCAAGCCCATCTTGCGTTCTTTCTCAGCCTTCTTGAGGTCTTTCTGAGCGCGGGCGTATTGCTCACCGCCTGCAGAAGCACCTTCGACGAGTGCCTGAATAGTATTTTTCCCAGGCTGCACAACCCTAGACGCAAACGTCAGCCACGCCAAACCCTCGTTCATGCGAGACTCTTTTTCCACATCCGCGCGGTTTTCTTCCAGCAGCGCTTTTTGTTCGGCAAAGGTCTCAGGTGCGGGGCGATCCTTCTGGTACTCCTCAATACGCTTCTGAGCCTCCGTTTCCGCATCCGTAACGTACTTACCAAACATCTTTTCAATCGCAGGAGCAGATCGGTAGTCCTCTCCAACAGGAGGCAATCCGCCGGGAGCACGAGGTGCAACGGCTGCGGCAGGAGCACGCGCTGCGCCAGGGCCGCCGGGCATAGATGGGAGAGGGACGTTACCTGCACCGGAAGCACCGGGAATTGGGAACCCGGATGGAAGTGGCCCACCCGGCGCACGCGCTTGGGCATCGGCAACACGCGCATTTACAAGCGCCTTCTGTTGTTCAAGAGGGCTGCCCGACATCGCAGGTACGGGGGGTGGCGTAGGGCGGTTTTTATCCATCTCAGCAATCTTTGCATTGATGGCGGAAGGGTCGCGTCCAGCAAAGATGGCCTTATCGCGTTCTTCAGCCAGCTTGAGACGCGCATTTTGCCAAGCAACTAACGGGGCTCTTTCGGCAGCCGTACGCGCCGCAGCTTCGGCTTCAGCCTGCTTTGTCGCAGCCTCTTGGGCTTGAAGGGCCTGATACTGCGCTTTTGTATCAGGCATCTCTCCACGAAGCATCCCGTACGTTAGCGTACGTGTAGGAGCAGCCTTTGGCTCGGTACTTACCGGAGCAGGTTGTTGGAGCCGCGCACGTTCTTCAATGGCGTCGAGAGCCGCCTTATTGCGATCCGTGTATTTAGTTCCGAGACCTGCGCCGTATGTTCCCGATGTAAGGGGCGCTGTCTGACGATCTGCGGGCACCGGAACGGGTGCAGCAAGAATGCTGTCCATACTCCGATCACCACGCTTCTTAGCGCTGGGGGAAGCGCCTTCAATATAGTCCAACAACGCTTCTCGGTTTGCTGGAGGTGGGATGAGCCCGGCGCGAATCATTCGGTCAATGTCGGGGCCGTACATGTCTGCAGGATTCGGGGCATAAAACTCCGACATCTGGGGGCCGTACATTTCATACGCGATCGGCACTTCTTTGCCTTTTGCAAACCGAATCGCTCCGCCATCAGCGTAGGCAACACCGCCAGTGCCGAAATCGCGATCGTCTGCGCGAGAATACGGGCCGGCTGTGGACTCGCCACCGCCAGCAAACGACACCAGACCGCCATCAGCAAACTGCATGTTGGGGTTCAGCGCACCAATACCCTGGTCTTCAGGCAACTGCGCAGGCTGCATCGCAGCCAAGGCTTGCTGGTTCACTGGCGCCTGGGGAGCCGCGCCTTGTCCTTGCGGAGCAGCGCGCATCTCTTTGCGCATATTGCTCTCGTTGAACGCCAGGGGAAACATGTACGGATCCTGCTTGTGCATCTCAGCGAAGCGTTGCAGTTCCTGATCGCTCATCATCCGAAGACGTGAGGTAATTTGGTTCGCGTTAATCATTTTTACCCCTTCATCCGAGACAAGGCCAACTCAGCAAGCCCCGCAGACTTCACACTACCGCCTTTGGCAAAGGTGCCGGTGAGTTTTCCAATCCCCATCGCAGCCCCGCCCAATCCCGCCAAGTTCTGCATCGTAGACGGGGGCGCTTCGTACATCGAGCGTGTGGTGCCTTGCGTACCGCGCAAAATGTCTGACAAGAAGCCGAGCTGTTGATACGGGTAGTTCCGCTGTGCAGAAAAATCTGCGTACTGCCGGTTGAGAATGTCTTGGATCTGTTGCTGTTGGAAGCCGCCGAAGCCGGCTTGCTGGCCCGTGATGGCTTGCTCTTGACCGAACTGTTGCTGCCCAAGTTGTCCGAGCTGCCCCGCGCCTTGAAGCGCAGTCTGCAAACCCTGTTGCCCGAATCCTGCGCCGTACTGGCGAGACTGCTCAGACAAGCGTTGGGCTTCGAGCCCGGCTTGCTGGTTAGATTGTTGGGCTTGCATCCGAGATTGTTGATTGGCCAACTGCGCCTGCATGTACGCGCTAAGACCGGCTTGACCCGTAGTAAGGCCCGCTTGCTGGTTGGCCAGAGCCGCACGCTGTGCTTCTTGTTGGTTAGCCAACTGCGCTTGCATGCCGTACTGCTGATTAGCCTGCTGCGCCTGCATCATGGACTGCAGGTTTGTTTGTCCCGCCGTCAAACCGGCTTGCTGGTTGGCAAGCTGCGCTTGCAGCCCGTACTGCTGATTAGCTTGCTGTGCCTGCAGTGCCCGCGCCTGATCGGACGTGAACATGGACTGGGCTTGCTGGTAAGCCGACTGCAGCCCTTGGGACTGGATATCGCCCTTCTGCTGCGCCAGATTACGCGCGGCTTCCGCCTCCATGATGGCTTGACGAGACCCGCCAAAAGCACCAGCACCGACAGCCTGGGCACCACGCTGAGTACGCGCAATATCGGCTTGCCGCTGTGCTTCGCGTTGCTGGGTATTAACCACGTTCTGCATGTACGGGGACATGTACGCTTCGGCGGCTCCGGGTGCGGTGAACCCTTGCGTTCCGACTTGGCCGGAGCGAGCGCGCTCGAAGCCGATTTGGCCAGCCCCAATACGGTCGGCTTGAACCTGCGGCCCCGCACCTACCCGCTCAAAATCAAAGCCCCGAGACGCAACGTCGCTAGCTTGCACCTGTTGCGCAGAAAACTGACTGGGGTTGTACTGCTGCCCCATTGCGCGATTGGCCGCCGTATACGCAAGATTGGATGCGTCGGTGAGCTGGGGAGCTACTTGCTGGTTCTGCGCGGCCTGAAACGCCTGCTGCTGCATGGGCGTGAACTGCGCGGAACGCTCGCCGGTGTACTCTTGGTAGGGCGCTCTGGAAACAGCCTCCGCGCCGCCAACCAGCCGCATGTACGGCTCTCTGGCGTACTCAGGAATATTGGTCTGATAGGACGTTGCGGTTTGCTGACCACCACCGCTGTCGCCGCTGTCCATAAAAATACCAAATACGCCTGTTTCTTTCAGGCACCCCAGCAGAAATTTAATCACACTCATTTAAGTGCTCCTTGCGGTAGTCTTCAAAACGCTCATGCACGACGCTCTTCCACACTTCAGGCAAAATCTTTTGCGCTTCTTGTGGGCCTAAACACACCTGCACAGCGTATGCAACGATATGACCAGCGGCGTAGCGTAAATTGTGTGCGATCTCTATTCCGTGCGCATCTTTTGCCTGTTCAAAACTATTGGCTGTTTGATACGCAGACACAACCATCAACCACATCGGCATTATTTGCGCCTGGATTTTTTGGTAGAAAGTGTTCAGCGGCAGGTAGACCAAGCAGATGAGAAAGGCGTTGTTGATGGCGTCGGCCGCAACATCCTTGTCTTTGTCTACCAGATCATCCCATGTGTGCGACAAGTCCACAAACATGCGGTACATGGCCAAGGCTTCTTGGTTTCCACCAAACCATTCGAGCTTGCCGTCGTTGCTATACATTAGGATCTACCTTCGTAAAAGCAAAAACGACGGTTCTCGTGTCCGGAGCGTCATAGCCGTGCCAAGAACCCATGCGCGATTTTTGCATGAACTCGTTCCAGTGCTGCGTAAATACTTCGGGGTGCACTAGCGCTTCGCAGCGTAGACCAGCATTGGCTGCCGAGAACAGTACGCTGTGCATTGGGTGCGCACGGTACTCCCACTCTGGAACGTACACGTCTTTGAGCAACTGTTTTCTAGCCGCAAAGTCTTTTATCACCAGCCGCCCTCCAGATCGCAGTAATCGCGAAGCTTCATGCATCAAGGCCATGAGGTCACCGTAGCCAAGAGACTCGTTGAACATCACGTAGTCAGCAACAGCGTCAGGAAGATCCTTGATGTGATGGTAGTCCGACAAGATGCAGTCACGCCCTAAATCGAGCATGATTTCTGCCTGCGTCGGACTACTAGTGATGTTCAGCGTGCGGGTAATCTCTGGCGACACTGCTTGAAGCCCCGCGCACATGGTGCCGATACCAGCGCCCATGTCGATCACAAACCCGCGAGGCCTAAAATACTCGTTGTAGCGATGGATGTGCTCGTCTTCCGAAGACCCAAACAGGGTGCATTGGAACAGGTTTAGTCCGTGCTCCAAGTACTCCGCTGTTTCGATCTCGTAGTCGTTCATCCCATCGCCTTGTTGGGGTTGATCTGGCGCTGCTGTGTCGTCTTGCCGTGTGCGTTCTGACGAATCCGGTCGAGCATAGCGTACAGCTTTTTGGTACCGCCCGCACGCTGAACTTGTTCAGGAGACAGATACGCTTCGCCTCGGGCTACACGCGCTTTCTGTTTACCTTCAATGGTGGTGGGGATCGAGTCGCTCATGCCGTCGCCAGGGCCGTCAATCGGCGTGGCGCGGAACTTCTTCATCAGCGCTTCGAGGCCCGCGTCTGTGCTGCCATTGCCGAGTGCGGAGACGACGTCAGCCGGAACAACGAACCCACCTGTACGAAGTTGACCACCTGCTTTGTTGCCACCGCCGTAGTCACGTTCTCGGCGTGCACTCTCAGCAATCATGGCGTCATCAAACGCTCCCCCTTCGGGGCGCTTCTCACCGCGACCGTAGTTAACGTAGTGGCTCCACGCAAAATCTTGCGGTGACACCCCACTGTTTTTTGCGGCAGCCAGAACATCCGGATTTGCCATCAGATACGCGCGGGCCGCAGGCGTGAGATTCGTGCGCTGTGCTTGGTCTTCGAGCCACGCATTGGACTCCACCTTTGCGGTTTCAGCGGCCCGAGGCGCATCGGCCTGAACCATCTCGTCCAGCGTCAACGGCTTCTTCTGCGTTGAGGGTACTCCCGGCGTTGAGGGGCGCCCCGACATTGCCGGCGAGCCGGCTCCAAGACGGACAGGCTGCGTCGTCAACATGCGATCGCCTTCGGGTACGCCGTACTGCTGGGCATACTGGGGAGACATGCTCGAATTAGACGACGGCAACTGCCCCGAGAGATACATCATCGCATCGGCGCTGGCGCCACTCATACCCCTGGCTGGGCCGCTTGCGTAACGTCCGTAGCTCGCCGGCATTTGTTTTGCCATAGAAGCTGCCGATTGTTGCATCGAAGGCGCCTGTGGTGATGCTGTGTTCGGAAACGACTTCAGCACGCCATCAAGGGTAGGAAGAGATGCGTTGTTCACCAATTTGGACATAAGCCCTGTCTTATCTGCCGCAAGATACGCAGCTATTTCCGGACTTTGTTTAGCGGCTTGCCCCAAAGCGTAAAAGGCCGCACCCCCTAACCCGCCTGTTGCAAGATTTCCACCCACTTGCCCTCCCGGAGTAATAACGGACAACGGTGTCCGAACAAAGTCCATTTCCGGCGCTGAGGCTTGGGCTTGTACCGGAGATTGTGCAGGGGCTTGAGCTTGTGCCGGAGCTTGTGCAGGGGCCGGGTCGGGAATAATTACCCCGGGGTTAGCCTGTTGAATCCGCTCTCGCATTCTGTCGGGATTAAAAAGATTTCCACCCGCAGCCAAACTTACCAGACCGCCTTGTGCAAGCTGGGTGTACTTGGGGCGGAAGTACCGTTTCTCGCCTGTGTACGCAGAGCCGGGCAGGTATTCGCCGCCCGTGTAGCCCGGATCGTAGTCGTAACGATACCCTTTGCTGTACGCATCTTCGGGCATCTCGAACGGTTCAGGTGGGGCCATGATGACCGGAGCTGCAGCCATCGCTGCGCTCTTAAGCAGACCCGAGCCACCGCCCATGCCCTGCATAAACGCAGACGGGTTTTGCGCTGCAGCATCCATACTCTGCAAGAAAGACGGCTGCTTATAGAAAGCACTTCTGGCAGCTTCTTGCGCAACGGTGTTGGCCGGCAACCCCCCGCTTGGCATGGCACTAGCGGCGGCACTTTGTGCTGGGAAGAGTTCAGGAACGGCAAACCCGCCTGACGGCGCAGCCGAGGCTGCGGCTTGCGCCGCTTCGGCCGCAAACAAATCGGGAGTTGCAAACGCTCCAGCAGATGGGGCTGCGGCTGCGGGCATTAGCTGCGTAGGGCCTGCCAGAGTGAACGGTGTCGGGGTAGCTGCGGCAGGAACCGCGTTGGCAGCGGCGGAAGCTCCGGCTTCCGTAAGGCCAGCACCAAGACTTGCACCACCATATGCACCCAGGCCGCCAGCAATAGCGCCCATCAGCGGGTTCTTACTGTTGCTCAGAGCCCCAACCCCTGCGCCCAGAGCGGCTGCGCCCGCAGCGCCAATACCTGGGAGAAAGAAGTTAGCGCCCAAGCCGATCAGCGTGGGGAGGATGTTCTTCAGGAAGCCGGCTTCAGGCAAACCAGTGTCAGGGTTGCGCGTCAGGCTGCCGCCGTGCGACAGCGCCAGGGCTTGGAGCCCGTGGACTTCTCCGGGGGTCATGTGAACCAGCAGAGAGTCTTCACCCCTCCCTCTAGACGCAAGATGGTGTGCAGCAGCTTTAAGGCTCATGAATGCCTCGCAAAGAAGGGGTTGTTAAAGTTTAGCATGTTGGGTGTCAAGGGCAAAGTTACTGCGTGAGGTCGTAGAACGAAAGCGCCCCCCACCCACCACCCGTGCTCGTAAGCGTCCGGGCGCATAAGGTGTAAGTGTCGCTCACACCCGCCAAAGACACGCCGAGTTGCAAATCCCAGTTGTATGGGCTCGTGCTGTTTAGCGGGATTCTCCCGGACTTGCCCGAGGTGTATCCACTAGAAACGATCGTGCCACCCGTTGTTGCCGTGGCGGTGTAATCAACTTCGACGTTTGCGTCAGTGGCTGACGCTGTCCAGACTGCGCCCGTAAGCGTGGTGTTCTTGATCAACGCGACTTCATAGTTATCCACCGTTGTCGGCAAGAAGTCGTAGCTGATGGGGATAACGACAGCGCCCAAAGCGGTCGAGGCAATTCGGATAGACGCCAACGGATAGAACGCGGTTGTGATGAAGTTCCCTGCCGGCACAGATGTGCGCCGCGCCATGTGCTCAATAGACGTCTGCTCATAGCCCCCGTCAGAAATCACGGTTGCGCATATCTGGCGCATGCTGGATGCGGTCGCAGTAGCGGCGGTGTTCGTGATCTCGTAGCGCACGGGCAGGATGGCCGTGGTCATGTAGACCGTAGAGATGCTGTTGGCGTTCTGGAACGTATGGCACAGGATGAACTGGCCGTCGATGATGAAGCCGCAGCGCACAGAGCCAACGCCCAGCCACTCGAAATCCATCCACAGAATCTGGGCCTTGGACGCATCGAGCACGAGCCCACTGTCACCCGTGCCGTCTAGCTTGTCGCCGTTCCAGTTCGCCTGAGTAACAGTGCGCGCATCAGAAGTGGCGCCACTAATGTAGGAACGCAGTACGAACGATTTGGTGGAATCCGCCTGCTGAAAGAACACGCCGTTCTGCGTGCTGAAGTAGCCTACGCGCTGCCGCAGCCCCGTCTTGGCCGCATTCATGACGAAGGTGGCCATCAGCATCAACCCTTTTCCGGGCTGATACGGGAAGTTGCGGAACGTCTGCCGCACAACCGAGGATCCAGACGACGTGGTTACATTTAGCTGAACTGACGACTCGTTTGGTAGATATGTCGTCGTCCCGCCTGTTGCAGTAGACGTGTCGAACTGATTGTCGACTGCGTACCGATTCTGACTATCAAAGAGCGTGTAGGGCTGGCTGACTTGGAGCCGCCCGAAAGCATCAAGACTCGTGCTATTGAAAGTGATGGGTATAGACGTGTTAGCAGCCACGAGTTGTCCTAAGATGTTGTCGAGTTGCCTGAAGTACAGCCGCAAAACATTGGCGAACTGCTCTTGATAGCGCGAGTCGTACTCGCCTGGGGCGGAGGGCAACCGAGGAGCCACCACTTGGTTGATGGGGTACTCCGACGTGACGATTAGAGACGTCATAGTTATCTCCTGCGCCCATCAGGACGGATGTTTATGCGCGTCGCGCCCATCTGCCACGTTGTACCCAGCGCGGTGGACTCCACCTTGAACGCCATCTGCCGACCGCGAACCCGCACGTAAACGAACTCAGTGAACCGCTGCACGAGGTAGTTGTTCTGAACAGAGTAGTCGTTGACGCTGGCCACATCGGGGTTTGACGGCGCAGCGTTGTAGGCAGCGCCTGGGTTCTGCCGAGGTTTAACAGTCAGCGTTATCTCCGGGGACACGGCGGTTGAGCCGTCAAAACAAACGTCCGGAATGAGCGAATCAACGTATGCGTAGTGATCGCCATCGCCGATGTCAAAGTCGGCGGATTGCACGTAGGCCGCCAGTGGGGAGGGTGGGTTCGTCGATCCGTCGTCGTTGCCGTTCTCGTGGTACAGGATCTGGCCGTCGTAGTTCAACGCGATAGGCGCAGCGAGATACGGCGAGTCGAGCCAAGCAGTACGAGCTAGATTGCCATACGACCACACACCTTCGAGGTAGTTGTAGATGGCGTAGCGATCGACCGTGGTGGAGTTCGCAGAACAGTAGAACCACCAGATCTCGTGGAACCCTTCATTGGTACCCGCAAAGAACTGATAGCGCTGGCTCAGGTTCAGATCGCCAAAGATGTACTGCCGAAGCGTGCAGCTCAAGGACTCCACCCGGCCCGAGTAGATGTAGAACTTGTCTACCCCCATCCAGTACGTGATGTTGTTGGCCACCGCTGTCGAGTTGGGCGAGGCGATTGAGATGTTGTCGGCCAGGATGTCGAACTTCCAGACATACGGCGGGCCAAGGTACTGCATGGAGTACAGCGCGGCATCCGTCCACACCAAGACTTCTTGACGTGTTTGCTGCGATGTCTGGATCTCGCTGCCCCGGCTGAGTCGGAAGCTGCCTGCCTGATTGGTGATGGCCGGAGTCCAGATGTTGTAGTTCTCTTGGTCTGACCACCGTACCAGCATGGGGTCACGCACACTCGCGTTGTAGTCGTTGACGCCAAAAGTCAGGATGAAACGCGAACCGTCAGACACAGTGGCGTGTGTACACACGGTCGGGCAATCGGCAACGGTCAATGCGTGGGTGCCTGTTTGAGTGCCCGCAGTGGTATTTACCGGGGCGCCAGCAAAAGAGGTTGCGAAGTTGGCCGTCAACCCAGACACGTTGACTAGGTAGTACGTGGTGCCGGGAACCAAGTTGGTCGGCAATGCTCCGTTGGTTGTTGCAACGAAGGTCGTGTTTTCTTCGAGCGCCGTTGTCAGCGTGATGACGCCGGGGTTAGCATTTGTGACGGTGAAGGTCTGCTGCGTAAGCAGCGTGGCGCGGTTGATGATGGTGGGGCTACTCGGGTCGGGCGACCAGATGTAGAGCCCCGAGTACCGGGGATTCGCGATCAATGCTTCGCCGTAGTTGGAGCCGCTCCACAGTTGAGCGTTTGAGCTGGCGTAGTTGGATGCCGTGTTGCCCCAAGAGCCGTCACCCCACGAGTTCGTACCCCAGCCGGCAGCAGGAAGGGTATAGACCGGGCCTGCATAGGTCTGAAAATACCCGATAACGCTTGGGCCGCCTGTGCCCGTATCGGCCACCGTCGCATTGACGCCCACGTTGATGGTGAACGTGTTGGTGGTGATTGTCGTTACCTGGAACTCGGAGTTCAGCACTGCGGCCGTGATGGCCCCGCCAAGGCTTGCCGCGCCTGAGAAGGTGACGAAGTCTCCGACAACACAGCCGTGGTTTGTGCAGTTAACCGTGACGATGGCCGTCAGGCCGACCGTGTTGGCTGTGAACGTGACGTCACCGGCCTTGGTGGTGTAGCGCAGAGGCGTGATGTCGGTGATCGTTCCGCCCGTGCCGGTCTGAAGGTACAGCTTGGAGTTGGTGCCGTAGGCGATCGGGGTAATACCGGCCAGCGTCTGCCATGTGAACATCCAGCGCCCAACGCCCCAGAACGACCCGTTGTTAGTCGGCTTGAGGGGCTCTTCGGTAACGGTGAAGTCGCGTGTCCAGCCGCCGATCTTCTCGGGCACGCCCGATCGAAAGCGGATCTTGTCGCACTCAAACCACCCGCCCTTAGCAGTGAGCGCCGTGTTGTCGCGGTTGATGCCCGGCTTGAATAGCAGTTTTTGAATGGTCACTGTTTCTACCCCAATAGTGCGGCTTCTGCAGCCCGGCGACTAACCAATCCTGGAAGCACCCGACCACCGCCTCGAACCCATTTACGCAGTTCTTGTTTTGCGGCTTCTGGATCGTTTGCGTTGATTTTCTTGCGCAGCGTGGATGATTGCAGGTTACCAGTACCGAGGTTGAAAGCAAAATCCAATATCGCAGCAATCGCCCCAGGCCCCCAGTCTTTAAGGACTGGGCAAAGACTCAACACCCTCGGCTGCACAGCGCGAAGCTCGTGCATCAGCAGTTCTTCTGCGCGTTGCTTGGTAATTGCCGGGTCACTCAGCGTAACCCGTGTCCCGTTCTCATATCGAGTGGAGCCATAACCGATCGTCGCCACACGGGCCGGGCACAAATATGGCTTCAAAAACAGCCCTTCAAAGCGCCTGCACAGGCCCGCAGCAATGATCAGTTGCGGCTCACCGTCCACGTTTTCCCAAGCTCCGGTCAGCGAAGAAGAACCCGAGGATAGCCCCTACCAGCTCCATGTCCCAGTCAGCCATCTGGAAGTTCTGTGAGACCAGCTTACACACCCACAGGGTCAGCGCGATCGTAGCGGCTGCTGGCCGCACAACGCCGTTCCAGATGTCCACTACAGAGTAGCCGGTCGGTGCAAAAGCACGGGCCATCGCCGCGCCAAACGCATCAGCATCGGTTTTATCCACCATCGCCTGGGACTGCGCTTCGATGACTTTGATGCCGAGTTGGGCTTGCAGTTGCAGCGTCTCTTGATTGCGTGCGTGAGCGCGGTCGTCAATATCGCTTTGCAAGCGCAGCATTTCCAACTCGTGTGCGTTGTCTTGGCGCTTGTTGATGAAGGACGAGATTTCGCCCCATATGGCGCGGGCAAACGATCCCCCGAGAAAAGAAATAAGTGCGCTTAACATGGTGCCTCCTACTTAAACCGGCGGAGCTTGAAGAGCGTGTGCAGGTACAGGGCCACGATCTCGTCCACGATGTTCTGGATCGGCGTGTCCGTCTTGTCGAAGGCTTTGTACCGAGCGCTCTCAATCTCGTCCATCTGGTACTCAAGTTCGTCGGCCACGTTGAGCTCGCCTTCCGGCTCCAGATAGGGGACTGGCTTCATCATCCCGTGACGGCCTTGGCAGACTTCTGCCAACCTATCGGCGGCCTCAATGATGCCCTCATAGAACTCTTGCAGCGCGATGTGCGCCGCGTAGGACGTTGTCCTTAAGTGTTCCCGGTGCGCGATGTCCCGCGAGAGGAAGAGGATGGCGATGATTTCGTGACCCATAGGTACCTTCGTTAAATCCGCGCGGTGGCAAGAGCGCCGAGGACGGCGCCTGCAATTGTTGCCAAAGCGTCCAGCAGTTCTGGGTTGCCCTTCCCTGATACCTTGTCGTAGACCTCTTTAGCCACAGCAGCCACGGTGCCTGCCAACAAACCCGCAACCACGCCGAAGAAGAAATGCACGAGGATGAAGATCACCAACCCGTAGATCAGGTGGTTGGCTTTGTCTTGGGGGAGTTGGGGAAGACTCATGGCGTTCTTAAGGCTGTTCGTTAGGTTGAATAGCTGCTTTGATGATGGCGTCAACGTCGATACTGTGTCCTGCGGTTTTAACCATGTTCAGGCCGGTTCGAACTTGCGGATCGTCCAGGTTGATGTAAGCCCGAACGCCGGCATCTTTAATCAATGCTTGAACGCTGACGTTGGTATCCGACAATATGCTCCACTTTTTGTCGCCAAAACGATCGAAGAACGCTCCGACTGTGATGCGGCGAAGCTCTAATGGCGCTGGCGGCTTTACAAAACCCCCACTGGTATAAACTGACCCGAGCAAGGACGTGTCATACGAGCCGATTAAAATCATGTGTGGCGCGTTGATTTCTTGGGCCGTTTCTGTAACGGCAGCAACAACATTTTGCTCGTTTATTTGTGCGTAGTACATTTTAAGTCCACTCCGTAAGTTCCCAAGAGGCGGCAGCTTGTGCGGATCCGCTACTCCTAGTTGCCAAAACTGTTGTGCTACTACTTAACTCAATTCTAAAAATGCCGTTAGCTCCCGTACCAAGAAGGCGTAGTTGAGATTTTGCGGTATTAACGGAAGTGATTGTTGCTGTCGCAGTCAAGTCAGTACCCGAAAACGTGATAACGCCTCTTTGTGTTGAGTTGATTGAGGCGCCCCCACCACCGCTAAAGAACTGGCTCATCGTGCTCATATTTGTTCCTTAAATATCACTGGAAAATCCAGCCACGGGTCGCATCGGCATAAACCAATGTCCCAAAATAGTTTACGTTGTTTACCATTAAATCTTCAGCAAGCCCCATGATGTTTTGGCCGTTGCGTCCAATCACTGGAGTGGCTGTTGCGCTGCGGTTGGAAAACATTACCCAGTCTCCCGCCGTGGGCGATGCTGGCAAGGTTAAAGTCAGTGTGGCTGTGAACACGTAGGTGCGTGACGCAACAGCCGTAGTGTTGGTGCTAATGACGTTAACAGTCTGACGGTAGTCAAGTGACGCTTGCGGGCTGGTTTTACCAATCCCTAAGTTGCCCGACGTATCAATGGTCGCCCGAATCGCATTGGCGGTGTAAAACAGCAGGCTGTCGCTTGAGTACGAAATGATGCCCGCACTCGCCGCCGAGTTCGTGAACTTGATGGCTACGCTTGTAGACCCGGTATTGGAGAGGTGCAGGCGTTGTTCTGGCGAAGCCGTACCAACCCCGAGGTTGCCGGAGGAGTCCAGGCGCATCCGCTCTGTCGAAGCGGTGGCAAACGTCATGGTGTTCGTTGAGCTTGCGCCGTTGATTGAAACCGTCGTTCCACCCCATTCCAGTACGGTGGAGTCAGCAATCCGGATTGGCCCGTTGACATCCAACTTGCGTGCAGGCGAAGCTGTACCAACCCCGAGGTTACCGGAGGAGTCCAGGCGCATCCGCTCAATGCTGTTGGTGAAGAACGTAATGGGGGTGCTCGTAACGCCCTGCAACCGATTTTCAGTACCGTTACCAAACAACCTGAATTGGCTAACACCGTTAGCCATCAAGTCCAAAACGCCTGCGGTCGTATTGTTTATGGATAGCGTTGTGTAGCCTGCACCGAAGGCTGTTGGAGAACTCGTACCAATCCCGAGGTTGCCGCTACTGTCTACGCGAAGGCGCTCAACGCCCGCAGTGCTCAGGGCGACAGTGGACACCGCTGGACGCCAGAAGCCTGTGTTGGTGCTGCCTGCAAACGTGATCGAAGGTGCGCTGACCGTGCCTGCATCAAAAATAATCGACGTGAAGCTCGTCGTTGCATCCACCACATCCGTGCCGTTGCAGTACACCATCTTCCGCTGGCCGTTAGCGATTGTGATGCCTGCGCCTGCCGACGTTTTGAACACGATGTTCTGGCTGCCGGTGGTGCTGTTCGTCACCACGTAGAGCTTGGAGACCGCCGGGCAGATCACGTTACGCGAGACCGTCAACGTCCCAGTCAGCGTGATGAACATGTTCCGCGCTTGGTCAGTCGCGCCGTTAACCGTTGTCAGCGTGTAGTCAGCATCCGTCATGGCCACGGCCGCAGTGCCTGCGATCGCCGCTTCAGCCAGGGTCGTCACACCCGTGTTAACCGTAGAGCCCCAAGTACCGGCAAGCTCCCCCGTAACGGGCAGCGTCAAGCGTAGCGATGGTGTGTATGAACTAGGCATGACGCCTCCTTGTGTGCCCGGTACGCAGGCTTATTAAGCAAACCGCAACAGCGCCGTACTAGCACCGTTGGCCGGCATCTGAATCGTGAATGTGTTGATCGCGGTCTTATCAGCGCCAAAGTCTAGAACAGCAATTGCTCGGTTGGCCTTGCTGGAGTTGTAGATCAACGCGCCGCGAGCCGTGAAGTTAGCCCCAGTCCAGGCCGTATCCGCAAAGTCAACATAGGCGGTTGTCCCGTCCGTCGTGAGCGTAACTCCTGTCAGCGTCTCACCGCCTGCGGTGTACCCCGGCCCCGTCGCCTCGCCCGTCACGGTGTAAGCCGTTGTGCTCGCACTAATTGTGGCCGCGCCCGTATACAGCGCGATCTTGAGGACGTCTGTTTCCAGGTTGTGGATGGCTTGCCAGCTCTCTTTTTTGAAGCTGGTAACGAGGGTTTGCGTAAGCGCCATGTCAGTTTACCGGCTGTCGATACTGCCCAGAACGGTAGGCGTCTTGACGCTCCATACCATCCCCCAGGCGTTTGGCCATTGCCAGAGCTTCCTTGTACTTGCCGTCGTAGAGCGCCAGCAAGTCAGCCTCACCCTTGAGGAACGTGTACGCTTCGACCAGACATCCGTACAGCAGCACCGTGTCGAAGTTATCCCCAAGCCACGTTGTAGAGGCCGTAACGATCGACTCTGGGTAGAAGAAGTAGTTAATCTCGATGGCGTAGGCCGAGGTCGGTGTCGGGCCAAAGATCAACTGCAACTCCGTAGTGGCCACGGTCTGTGGCCCGTACAGCGCGTAGTACTTCGGCAGCCCTGTGCTTGATACCGTCGGGTAAGCCTCACGAATGAAGTTAACGTCCTTGTTGAGCAGGAAGTTATACCGACCAGTGTCATCCACAACAGCAAGCGCGTAGGGCGCCAAGAAGTCATTCGGCGCATTGAGGTACGGACTCCCGCCCGTCAGATTGCCCGAAAAGTACTTACGCAGCGAAGGGAACTGCACCGAGTTGTAGATGCGCTGTTCCGCTTGCTTAACAAACGTAGGAATGTTCGCTACGAAGTCTGTCTCGTAGTTCTGCAAATAGCTACTGATGGTCGCAGACAGCGTAGCGTAGTTCATAGGTTATCAAGCCATAGGGCCGCGTGCCATCTTGCCTTTGGTAGCTGCACCGCATCCGCGAATCTGAATGCCGTCCGTCTTGGTGGCTTTGTACTCAGCGCTTCGGTTGCTCGCAACGGAAATTGGCGTATCCCGCAAGACTTGCTTGACGGGCTTGTTCTCAACAACCGCAGGGGTTGATGCTTTAGGGGTACGGTAGGTGGCCATATCAGCCTCCGCGTTTCTGAGCGGCGATCTTCGCCTGACCGCGACCCATCTTGAGCATGTCAATGCCGCGCTTGCCAGGGTTACCGCCCAGCTTGGCGCCGCCATCTTGCGGAGCCATCTTGTCGCCGGATTTTGCGGTTGGCTGTTTAGTAGTTGCCATGACTGGCTCCTTCACGTAGTGATTACTGAGACTGTACCAACAATTCCTTGACCAACCAAGGAATTAGACGTATTGCCGTCGATTGCGCTATTACCGCCACCGACTGGTGCCCAGCCCCACTGGAATATGCGGCTGCCTTCACCAATGAGACCGTTACTGAGCACGCCGGATGTGACGTAGCTTCTATCAGGACGAGGGTTGCGAACCCCTTGCGGATCATCTACAGGGTACATCCCCAACTGCAACTGCGGATGATCTGGGTCATAACACGAGCGGCAGACCAGCATGTTGATGTTCTTGGTCTTAACAACCAGACTTCTCAACAGTTTTAGCTTGAAGCGGAATGCGCACCGATCGCACTCGGCGATCGAGTTCTTGCCCGAGGAAAACCGATTCCCCATTAGAAGCCGCCACCTATGAACTGCTGTCGTGGCACAAAGCGCACTGCGGCCTTTTCACGATCCTCATCGGAAGCAAGTTGCCACGCTTCGTCGTACTGCGCCTTGAGGATGGGCAAACGCTCTGCGCCGCCAGGAACCTTTAGCGCTAAGTAGTACGCAAGGCCGGCCACCATCGAGGGCAAGAACCTGAACGGCACGTCCATCGTATTCACCCCATCACCTGCATCCTGCAGACGACGCAACCGCCAGTACACGAACGTGTAGGTCTGGCTGTCATCGGGCACGGGCCACACAGTGAAGGTAGGCGTAGCCTGCCGGTTGATGTAGACCTGGATGGGTCGAGCTTGCTGGAGCTTATTTGGCACGGTAGCGTAGGTGGAGACGCTGATCCGCGTGATTGTCAGGTCGGCTTGCGTAGATGCTACGCCTGCCCCTGTACGGATCACATGCTCTAACAAGTCAACAGTGTCTGCTGGCAACGTATAGGTGGCTGTACCGGGTGTCAGGACTTGTGAGCCCTGCTCGATCGTCCACAAATTCAAACCTCTATTCGACCAATCCGCGAACAACAGGTTCAAAGAACGCCGCGCTGTCTTGAGGTCGTATCCGCTGCGCATTTCCGAACCAGCACGCTCGAACGCCTCCTCAACCAATTCGGTCAGGTCTAAGTTGAATGCGGTGGTACCGGACGTGGCCATACTTACCTTTTAGCAGTCTTTGCAGACGCTTTGAACGCGGCTGCTGTGGGCGCACCAGGGGTGCCGGGCTTGCGCATCTTCTCACCAGAACCCGCCGCAATGCGCTTGCGCTTTGCATTGATGTTCTCATACAAGCCGCCTTGAGCGTAGGAGTCCACCGACTCGGGAGAGTCCGTGCGGGTGACCTTCTTTGCCTTCGGCATTTTGCTGGGGGAGATGGCCCCCATACCCCTGGAAGCCCGCATGATTACTTGCAGCGACCGCCGCTGGCCATCGTGACCATCTTGCCCTTGGTCTTGCCTTTAATCTCGATGCCGCCGCCACGAGCATACTTGGCAGTGGGCTTTTTCTTCATCATTTTCATTTCCTTGGCTTCTTCAGCCTTGGACTCTTTACCCATGAAGGGGGGCATTTTTCCTTTGGTAGCCATAGTAGTGCCTTTCTGTGCCTTATCGGCCTTGACGAAATCTTTACCAACAGACATCGGAACACCCGCCTTCTTTGCGAATTCGGGGCTGTGCGCGATGGCCGCCATGAAATTGTGCTGTTTTTGGGAGCTAGACGGCATGCCGCAATCCCCTACTCTTTCGAGTCGATTTTTGATCGAAGCCTGCGAACAACAGCTTGAACAGTCTCGGTCTCCCAAATGCGGATGACTGTCCAAACAATCGTAAACACGGCGGCAATCGCAGGTAATTTATCCACGAGCGTCCCCACAACGGTTACAACTGAAACCACGTCCACCACATGCTTTGTGGTTTCGTCAACATGCGCACTCATTTGCAATTCCATCGTTTGAGACTCGCCGCTTTACGTGTAGGACGACCTTGCTCGTCTTTCATCGGGCCGGGGGCAGACCCCATACGGGCACAAAACGACTTTTTCCGGCCAGCGTCGGACTTGCTCTTGGGATTGGGCGCGGGTGCTTTGAGGTTGGAACCTGTGGCCGCGTTGTACTTCGCACGACCTTTTGCCGTGAGACCTGCGCCTTTGCTGACCGGGAGCTTCTCTCCTCGACCGACCGCTAGTGATACAGGTTTTGTTGCCATTATGCCCATCCTCGAACGGGGTTTGTGGGAAAAATTCGATATTCCGCCAGCGCTTCCACTTCTTCGTCACCCCCACGCACGTTGACGTGCCAGCCGGGTATTGCGGCCATATCAAATGCTGGGCCGTCTTGGGTGTCAATCATAGCCCCGGTTGGCTTGTAGATGATGCCGATCACGTCAATGCTGTGGGTGACTATGAACGGCTCCAGCACCTCGTTGGCCGTGGCCTCGTCTGGGAATTTGAGCATGTAGTCAATCATGATGTCAAAGCCTGCAGTTCTGCGTTGGTCAGACGGCGGGGGTAGTACTTGAAGGAGCGGATGTGGCCGTTGAGGAAGTTGCCGTTTCCATCCCAGTTAGTGCCAATGTAAAGCCTATTAACAGCCGGAACCGTCCCAACGCTGTCCGTTCTGGTTGCTAAACCGTTACAAGATTCAGCAAAATCGTTGAGTTTGTATGCAAACGCATCTTTGGTGTTGTTAGTAGAAGCAGCTATGCCAAATGTGCCAATTGAATTAACTTGGCCTATACCCGCAACAGCTACGTTTGCGCCTCGGTACGAGTTTCCCGCAGAGAAGTTTCCGTAAATAGAGTTATTAAATGTGTTGTCGCTGATCGCGTAGGTAAGCGTCGCCGCGGTTACATTTGGCAGTGTTGACGCTTCAACATACGTAGTCCCCTCAACCGAGTTATACCAGTTGGAGAAGTTAGCCCCCGTAACGCTTGCAACATCTGCTGCGCGGGTGAGTGATGCCGCAACAGTCGGAACATAGCTGGTCGCAAATGCGCCTTGCTCAAACTGCATGCCCCAAACGTTGACGCTGGTAGCAGCAGACAACGAGTTACGGAAGCAGTACACCCGCACAGATACGCATGTTGCAGGCGTTGTGAACGTGTATGTGATCCTTGTCCAAGCAGTAGCAGAAGGAGTTTGCGTCGGGACAATATCAACCGCAATAAACGCAGCGTTGGTATTGTCGTAGATGGCAATCTTGTAATCGCTAGCCGCCATCGTGCCCAACTTCACGTACAAAGAGAACGTGTAGGCGGTAGACGAAGAACAAGCAATGCTTTGATAGACACCAGTGTCCGCGCCAGTTACGACGGTGATTGTGTCGGCAGTTGTCGTGCCATCAGGCGCAGTAGTTGCGTCGTATGCTAACGAAACGCTTGAACCTTTAAGCCAAGTCGCTTGATTCAAATCGTTTGAATACAAGCAAAGGTTCGTCCTCTGCTCCTCAATCAGCAACCCTTCGGGAGCCAGAGTAACGGGGTCGTAGTCGAAGCGGGGGCCGTAGTAAGCTGTGTTAGACGGTGCCGCAGCAGGGTTGTACTTGTAGGGGTCTAGGCTAGCGGAGTCAGAGGACTGTGCGCCCCAGACATAAATTCCGCTGGTGCCGTCGCCAGTGTAGCTTTGGGGGGCAGGGGTCGTTGCTCCATTCGCCAACTGGTACGTGACTGGGTTTGACCCGCTAACGGACGCGGTTGCAGTGACGGCACAGCGATACCAGCCGTTTCCAATACTAACGACGGCAGCAGTTGCGCCTGTTTCTACAGCAGCAACAGTGCCAGTCTGCAAATCAAACAACGCCTGCCGACCATTGGTAAACTCAACAGCACTTAAAGCCACACGAACTTGGCTACGTTCGCTTGCTTTGGCGTAAATAGAAACCGTGTATTTAGTGTTGCTAATTACCGTAATTGCGCCGGATTGAATAAGATGGTTACTGGTTGCCGTATCTTCAACCAACTTATCCGCAGTCAGGCTTCCATCGGGGGCAGCAATTATGTTTGCTGTGATTGTTGCACCGCTTTTATTCCACGCAGCGTTGTCGAACTCCTGCGAGTAACCCAGCAGATTTTTAACGGTCGTCGAGTAGTACGGCTGAAGAGCACCGACGTTTAGCTGGGCTCCCCAGACGTAGATGCCGGACGTACCGTTGCCGGTGTACAAGATATTGTTGGCTGCATCGCAGACATAGACGCGCAGCGCATAAGATGCCGCAGACGCTGGGGTGTCTGTCAACGCATAACGGAACCAGCCGTTGCCGACGTCCGTCACGGTGTAGGGTAACCCGC
>Ga0181346_1000230_pt1 | contig 23050 bp, 14 predicted proteins | sample Su13VDMM15DN_FD_130100 | JGI IMG/M metagenome (GOLD analysis project Ga0181346, IMG submission 130100) | Freshwater viral communities from Lake Michigan, USA - Su13.VD.MM15.D.N | ecosystem: Environmental > Aquatic > Freshwater > Lake | place: USA: Michigan | collected 2013-07-15 | reverse complement strand
ATCTCAATCAATGAATATCTATATGGGTAACCCAACGTTGTCAAAAATTACCTCATCTCACTTTCACGGTTGGGAGAGAGGGTTAAAAACATTAAGTTACTATATCCGAACTAAAGCGATTTCGACGGGGGCTAAACACTTAGCGGTGGATATCTCAAAAAGAGAAAAACCTGTAAAAGAAAAACCAACAGTTGATGTGACACCACAAAAACCTCAAGATTCAGAATTTGAATGTTTTGGGTGTTCATCTTAAAAAACCGTAAATCATAAAAACTCTCGGCATTGTCGAGAGTTTTTTATTTTAGAACGTTATACAAAAAATTTATAACGACATTATATTTATGTTATATGGCAGAAGGATTAACATATGGTATTAATTTTCCCTTTAGGGATTCGTATGATGGTAAATATTTAGATTTATCTAATACGAACAGGGAAGAGATACGTTCAAATCTAATTCATTTATTATTAACGAGAAAAGGGACTAGGTATTATTTACCTGATTTTGGTACAAGGTTATATGAATATTTATTTGAACCATTAGATGGACCAACTTTTTCACAAATAGAATCTGAAATTAGGGATTCTGTTAAAGAATATATTCCCGGTATTACAATTACTAAATTAGAGGTGACACCAGCGTCAGAGGGTGAAGAAAATAAAGGGACGATTATTAATGGTAATGATGAACGAGTTTTTAGAGTACCTGGTATTGGAACAAAAGAACACACTGCAAAAATTAAAATTGATTACTTGTTAAACGATGACGCGTTCAACTCAAGTGATTTTGTTATTATAAATTTATAATATGGCTAATAAAAAGATTTCGTATACTGCAAGAGATTTTCAGTCAATAAGAACTGAGTTAATTAATTTTACAAGAACGTATTATCCCGATTTAATTGAGAACGTAAATGATGCCGCGATATTCTCGGTGTTCTTAGATTTGAACGCTGCGGTTACTGATAACTTACACTTCAATATTGATAGAAGTATTCAGGAAACGGTGTTACAATATGCTCAACAAAGGTCTTCAATATATAACATTGCAAGAACTTATGGTTTAAAAATACCGGGTCAAAGACCTTCAGTTGCCTTAGTTGACTTGTCGATAACTGTACCTGCTTACGGAGATAAAGAAGATTTAAGATACTGTGGTATATTAAGACGAGGTTCTCAAGTAAATGGTGCGGGTCAAGCCTTTGAAACTGTATATGATATAGATTTTGCATCACCAATTAGTGGTGACGGTTTTCCAAATCGTTTGAAAATACCTAATTTTGATTCAAATAATAAATTGATTAACTACACAATTGTTAAGAGAGAAACAGTTGTTAATGGTGTTACAAAGGTTTATAAAAAAGTAATTACACCTAACGATGTCAAACCGTTTTATGAAGTGTTTTTACCTGACAAAAATGTTTTAGGTGTTACAAGTGTGTTATTAAAAGATGGTACACAATATGGTAACGTCCCTTCAAACCAAGAGTTTTTAGGTTTAGATAATAGATGGTTTGAAGTTAAGGCGTTAGCCGAAGATAGAGTATTCGTTGAAGACCCAACTAAAGTATCGGATAGTCCTGGTATTAAAGTAGGTAAATACATGGAGGTAACAAGTAAATTTATTACTGAATTTACACCTGAAGGTTATTTTAAAATGACATTTGGTGGTGGTAGTCAATCTGCTGACGAACAATTAAGGGAGTTTGCTAGAAACGGTTATAAACTAAATTTATACAAATATTCGAATAACTTCGCGTTAGGTAGTACATTAAAATCAAATACAACACTATTCGTTCAGTATAGAGTTGGTGGAGGTCAAGTTAGTAACTTGGGGGTTAATGTTATAACACAAATTGGAACTGTGTCGTTTTTTGTTAACGGACCATCAGAGTCTGTAAACACGAATGTTGTTAACTCATTGTCTTGTAATAACGTTACTGCCGCTATTGGTGGAGCGGATTACCCAACAATTGAGGAAGTTAGAAACTTAGTGGGGTTTAACTTCTCGGCTCAAAACAGAGCTGTTACAATTAACGATTATGACTCTTTAATTAGAACAATGCCGTCACAATTCGGTGCTCCTGCTAAAGTTGCGATAACTGAAGAAAATAACAAAATTATTATTAAAATGTTATCATACGATGAGAATGGTAAGTTAACTGAAATTGTTTCTGATACGTTAAAAAACAATGTCGCTAATTATCTATCTAACTATCGAATGATGAATGACTACATATCGGTTCAGGTTGCTAATGTAATTGATTTATCTTTCACTATTGATGTTGTTTTGGAAAGTAGTCAAAACCAAGGTTCATTAATTAGTCAAGTGATTAATATTGTATCTGATTATTTCGAACCTGGTAATAGACAAATGGGTGAGAATGTTAATGTGTCTGAAATTAGACGATTAATACAAACAACTAACGGTGTTGTTAGTGTTGCTGGAATATCGGTATTTAATAAAGTTGGGGGTCAATATTCATCATCTCAAACATCACAAAGATATCTTGATAAAGACACTAGAGAGATTGAATTAATTGATGAAACTATATTTGCTGAACCAAGTCAAACATACCAAATTAGATATGCGGGTAATGACATTAACATCCGAGTTAAGAATCTATCGTCAACTAATTTTAGTTGATGATTTATTTTGAAAATATATCAATTACCTTTTAAAAATAGTATATAAACTATTTATTTTAAAAGAAAATAATGTCAAATTCATACAGAATAAGAACAACGGTAGGTGTTGATAAATCTATTAGAGTTAAGTTAGACCAAGATTTTGAATCACTTGAGGTGTTATCAATAAAAGTCCTTCAAAGTGATGTCTATAATAGAAGATGTTCAGATTACGGTGTCATCATTGGTAGGGTAAGTGTTAATAATGGTTTTGGTATTCCAAATGCGAAAATTTCGGTATTTGTCCCATTATCAGATACTGATGTGACTAATAATCCAATAATTGCTAATTTATACCCTTACAAAAATTTAACACAGTTAAATGGTGACGGATTCCTTTATAACTTATTACCGTCAGAACAATCATATAGTAATCACGTACCAACAGGTTCATTTTTTACCCGTAACGAGGTTTTAACTAATTCAACTAAAGTTGAAATTTACGACAAATATTATAAATATAATTCAGTTACAAACGAAAGTGGTGATTATATGATATTGGGGATTCCTCTTGGGTCTCAAACTGTTGTTGTTAATATAGATTTATCGGATATAGGTGAGTTTTCATTATCACCTCAAGATATGATACGAATGGGTATTGCAACACCACAACAAGTGGATGGTACTAAATTTAAATCATCAAGTAATTTAAATGAATTACCTCAAATTATTACTATTAATAGGAATATAACGGTTGAACCGTTTTGGGGTGATGAGAATGTTTGTGAAGTAGGTATTACAAGAACGGATTTCGATTTATCTGCTGAGAAAAATATTAATATTCAGCCGACCTCAATTTTTATGGGGTCAGTAATTTCAACAAACGAAGACCATGCTTTAAAACTTAAATGTAAACCGGCATTAAAATCGGGTAGTTTATGTTCTTTGGTTACAGGTCCGGGTCAAATCCAAGCGGTAAGACAGACAATTAAAACCGATATTAATGGAAGACCAGCATTAGAAGTTGCGTCTTTTGAGGAAGGTGGTCAAGTAATTGATGACAATGGTGCTTGGATGTTCGATGTTCCTATGAATTTAGATTATGTTGTTACCAATGAATTTGGTGAACAAGTATTATCAAATGACCCTAAAAAAGGTATACCAACTAAAGGTAGGTATAGATTTAAAGTAATGTGGAATCAACCAACTGATTTGGGTGCTAGAATAAAAAGAGCGAACTTTTTGGTTCCAAATATTAAAGAATATGGGTGGATAACATCTACAGGTAATGACCCATTAACGGGAAGACCTGCCGGTAGTTCGGCTAAGTTTGGTAATATTGATAACCCTTGTGATTATAATAGTACATTACCTTTAACTGATAATGCAAGAGCAGCTAAAGCGTCGTATGCTTTTAGTCTTGATTGGGATGATTATGGTCAAACTGATAATTTAGGACAAGTAACACCTTTAGGTCAATCAATGATATTAGAGGCTATAAATTGTCAAGATAGATTCTTTGAGATGCAATATAATAAAGTATATACGGTATCTCAATTAATTAGTGAATTTCGTAGAGGGGATTCTAATAACAGAATTATAGCAATTAAAAATATATTAGATGATACTTGTGAATCAACAAACAATAAGTTTCCATCTAATGACGGTATGTATAGGATTGATATCATATTCATATTATTTCAAATATTGATGATAATTGCGTATGTTATCTTATTTATTGTTATTTTTGTCTTTCACTTATATATGTGGGTCTTATGTAAAATAATTTTACCTATAGTTAGATTTTTAAGGGATTTTTGGTGTTGGTTAGCGACAGTTGGGTTTGATAACAGATTCTTTAGTTGGCATCCATTTGATACTTGGGCAAATCCAAAATGTACTGATTTAGGTTATAAAGTTACAAGTTTAGAAAATAATTGTAAAAACACTAGTTTACCGTTACCTAACATGACATATCCTGATTGTGAGTTATGTTCTTGTGACCCTGAAGAACCTAAAAAAACACCACCGGACCCAAATGATATTTCAAATCAATCAAGTAACTCAGCATTTGCTGATGTTACGCTTGGTGCTAAGTACATAGGTAGACCTTATAATAGTACTGATAGTAGTCCAGGTTCATTTACTCAGTGGAAATCTGATGATTATTTATTTGTTAGTGGTGTTTATTCTAACGGAACAAGTCAAGATAAAGGAAACCCTGGGTCAATGACAATTTATAAGTGGGATAGTCCTTCAGTTATTATAAATTCGGCGGATTTACCTTGGCACGAAAGATTTAACTTATTTAATGTTAAAGCAAAATATTTTAATTCGTCATCTGATAATCCGGGTGGTGGTGTGAATAGAATAGGTGTTAGATTTAACACCGGAATGAATGGTGGTGATTTAGGGGTATCATCAACATTACCAAATACTAATTGTCATATGGATAATGTTATTGCGGTTATTATGGATGCTACTGAGGCGTCAACTTTCTCTGTTGGAGGTATGTTTACAACTGTTGACCCTACAAAATCTCAAGATAAAAATTTAAGTAATGTAATACCGGCTAATGATTTAGGGACTAATAGTATTACGGGTAGAACAATCGGTGTTCCGTATAACGGTAACCTTAAAATTAATGTTGAAACAATAACTCTTGAATATGCTGACCCCACTAATCCTTTTGTTAATACAGGTCAAGGTTCAAATTTATCAACAACGTATAAAGTAACAGGTAGTTCGGAAACAACGTACCACAAGTTTAACATGGATTTAGAATACTTTCAAGTGATTCATAATGAGTCATTATCTAAATACGTTACTGATGTATTATCGTTAGGTCCTAATTTAAGTAATTCATTTTATACTAGAGTTATTAATGGTGGTTATTTTATGTGTGCCACTCAAACTAAAGATTATTATTCGAGTGGGATTAAGTTTACAAGTCAAAATTGGGATGGTAATTATTATAGTAATCTGACCTCAACAAAAGATTATCCAATACGTAAGTATTTTAAAGATTCGGATAATTTAAGAGTTGTGTTTTTTGTAAGGGGTGTTGACCCTAATTCACCAAAAACAAGAATATCATACGATTTAAGTAAATTATATAGTCAATCAACTTTTGGTAAAAAAGTTGTTACGTTGGATAATATGAGAATGAATATTCCTGTTCAGGGGGGTGTTAGATGTGTTAAACATAATGGTTCCTCAGTAACTAGTGTTAAAGACCCATATAGTAATATACCATTATTTCACGATACATTTATGTGGAAACCTGCGGCGAATAGTCCGGCGTTTGGTCCTGCTGATGACCCTGAAAGTTTTTTTAATGCGAATGGTGACCCTAAACCACCTTCACCATATAATCCTGCTGATAAGGACCCTTTCTACAGACCACCAGGTTATTGTGATTTTAAATCATTTACAACAACCGCTCATACTTATTATTCTTATATTGATGAAGGGTATGGTGATACATTTAATAGTTCAAATTATGCTAATGGTACTTATGACACTAATAGTTGTTTGGGTAAAGGACTTAGAATTTATGGTAACGCATCGGCAAGTAATAATGGTAACGGGGGTAATGTTCTTGCGACATATATAAATCAACAAGATAATTACGATTATTCAAATACTGATGCTAGGTCAAAAAATATTGGGACTCTAGGTATTCAAGTATTTGATAATAATTGGATGGCGGATGACGGAACCGACAACAATAGTCAAGTTATTGTTAATAAACAAAATAGAGGTTATTTTAATAAAGAAATTATTGAGGGTGGTAATTACGCTTCGTCAAGACTTATAGAGAATACTCCGGGTATACTTGGACAACCTGATGTTGTGTCAGGACGAGCTTTTAGAACATCGGTAGAAGGTGATTGTATTCAGGCTTGTAGTACGTTAGGTGTTTCTCATTGTTGTCTTCCTCCAGATACTACTTATTATTATTACACCGCAACACGTTTAGGTCACGGTACTGGTTTTATGCCACATAGTTACTGTATTTATCGTTCATATACATATAAGAGTGTTGGTGCTATTACACCAATAATGGTAGATTCGGGAACTAGTGGAAGACAAATAGTTATGAGGTCGGATAGATTACCGTCATCATCGTCTGAAGAAATTAATAAAGGTTATAAATCAATTAGTTACACTTTAATGGCTAATAATAATTTTACTTATTTCCAAATAGGTGATGATGGTAGTGCGGTTCAAACAGGTGGTGGTTCTTCAGTATCTGGTGTTGGTAACTCAGGTGATAGTGCTGCTGCGAATGCAGAATCAACTTGTTCTGATATACTTAGCACATTTACGTGTGAGGGATTAATACCTTTAGATTGTTATTTCATTCATAATAATAATTTCACATTTGTTCCTAGAGATTTTCAAAACGCAATCCCTGATAATAAACTTAAAACCCAACCGGGTTTCCAAAACGCACCTGTTGATTGTTGGGGTAACAGATTACCTGTAGGTTCTAATACTGAATATGGTGTACAACCTGAACCAATATTTACTTCGGGGTGTTATCAATTAGTAACGGTTCCTTTTGAAACATTAAAGTTAGACTATAAATTATTAACGGAATGGAGGGCTAGAATGGTTATAACATTTGCTGCTTGTAGAAACGTTTTTTCACACTATTTTACAAATAATTGGATAAACGGAACACTATACGCATTTTCATTTAAAAATTCAAGACGATTTACAAGTCCAACTGAACCGATAGCTAAAAATAGAAATAAACCATATAACTGTTATTGTAAGAACAACGTTTATTTTAATCAAGATAGTAATAATTTCTACTATAGATGTAGTCCTTATAATCCTTCCGATAATAGTTTTGTTGGTCGAAAAAACCCTATAAATTGGTTCACACGTAAAGAATTTGGTGGAAACGTAAATAACTTAATGTTCCCGACAACGGTTTTAGATATGGGACCTAGAGATGTTTATACACAAGAAATTGTTTTTTCTAATGATTATGACGGATATGTTATGAAAAACTTAGACACTACAACATTCAAGGATGTGTCTGATTTATTAAATACGTTTATAATTTCAAGACTTATTAATAAAAGTATGTTAGATAAAATATTGGCAATTGCAGGTGTAGGGCAAGTTTTAACATATTTCAGTAGAAAAAATTTAAAAATTGATGGTGATTACGCACAAATGGTTAGTATCAATTCGGAACTTGGGACTGTTGGATTTAGTGATGAAAACTATGATAGTTGTACTGATGTGTTTTATAATGGGGTTGATTCAAGTAACTGTGTGATTGGTATATATTATTCTTCTAATACACAAATTAGAGATTACGTAACACCAAAGAGAACAATAATTACGGATGATAGTACTATTGATAAACAAGATTGTGCTTTTGAATACTTTAAAGTTAGAACACAATCGGTTCCATATTATCAATGGTTTATTAAACCAAATTATAAAGAAGATAAAGATTATGATTCGGGTAAACCATTATATCCTAATAATTTTCCGGCTGATAGTATTTTTGGTAGTCAATATAATGATTGGTCAACCAATCCTTATTCAGCAACTACGTTTTTTAGTTATGGTTATCAAAATTTGGATAGATTGTTAAAATCATCAAGATATTTCAGAACAAAAGGAAGTTTGGTTACGAAATATTATCGAGGGAATATTTATTCAGTAGGTAACTCGACACCACCCGGTCAAAGTGGGGATACTCAATTTTGGGATGTTAATACACCTGGAGATGGTGTACCACAAGCTGAACGAGTTGTGAATACAGGAGCACCGTTTTACTTTTATTTTGGATTAAATCAAGGTAAATCGGCTTTTGATAGGTTTACAAGAAAATGGATAGATACGGATGTGTTAACAGATTAAGAAATGGGTAATAATAAAGATATAAGAATTGTTTTAAGTACTTTAAGGTATAAGTCAGCTCCTGAGTTATCATCGGCTATACAAATACCTTTAGTTCAAAGTGTAAAAGAAATTACTGAATATGATAGAACTGCGAATGTTAGTTTAGCTCAAGTTTTCGATGACGAAAGACAGAAATCGACAACATTTAGACCAACAGGTAAGTTTTCAATTTTATTTAAAAATGCTTACACAGGTAAAACAAATTATGAACCATTTGAAAATAATTTGTACTATGTGGATGTTAAAGAATTAGCTAAACAACAATGTTTAAGTGACCCACAATCAATATGGTGGAAAGGTTTCCCCCAATATAATGAGTTTGACTTTATTAGAAATGACTATAATGTTTCGGGATATACAATACCACCTAATAATCATTTAAATTTTGTTACTAAAAGTGCTAGTACGTACAATTGGAATCATTTCTTAACTTACCCTTATAATAATAATTACAGTAAAAATTTAGTGTGTAATAATTCTAATGGTACGTTTACTTGGGTGTCGGGTGATGGTATTCCGTTTATTATAACCAATATTATTGATAGTGGTAATAGTTTGGTTAGTTTTAAATGTTTTGTTAAACACGGATTGAACGAGGGTGAATATGTTAAACTTAGTTTTAGTTACTTAGGTAATGATTACTTTGAAATATATTCGTTTGGTGACGGGACGGTTGGTAGTGATGAATACACCTTCAACATTTTTAATTATGGGTTTACAGGTAATGTGTTTTTTAACGGACAGAAAGGTACTTTTAAGAGAGTAATTGACATAAATAACCCTGTAGATACAACCTCAAATTATTACGTTAAAGAATTAAAACTGTTATCAAATCCTGAAGATGCTGTTTTAGTTAAATCAGGTTTCGAACAAAATGTTTTTGGTAAAACCAAAAAATTTGAAAGTAGTGGTTTTACACCAAATAAAATCGAAAGAGTTTCTCTTAAAGAAGGGGCTCAGTCATATACCTTATCATTTAATACGGATTTTGATATAAAACCATTAAGAGATAATCAAAAAAGACCCATAACTGAATTATTTTTCACTGTTATTTGGAAAGGTTATTTTGGTTGGATGTTTAATCCCGGTTATAAGTTAAAACAAGGTTATGAATTTAACTTACCCTTAGTTAATAATAGACCTGACCCTTGGTGGGATAAAACTAATAATAGTTCATCAACACCATTTAGTATGGGGACTTATTCTAAAACAAGTAATGGTGTTACATACTTTTTTAATTATGTGAATTCATTAAAAAAGGGGGATGTGATTGATGGTGATTTATGTGAGTGGAATGATTTCGACCAAATGGAAAGAACTATCTCAATGCCATATCATAAGTTTGTTTATAACAATGGTAATTTTGATATTAAAGAAAATAATACTCAAAATTATAATAATTTGATGGGTTATTATTATCAACCACATCACAAAATGACAATCAGAGTTTATTCCGATTACATTGAAGATGGTGGTCTTAATACTGGTAATCTACCCGACTATTCCTACTTCTCAACTTATAGTAATTCGTTTATTTGGAGGGATATTTACACTTATGGTTTTTTAGACCAAGATGGTAGAGGTGTTGATTACCCATTTTTAAATGGTAAACATTATCCGTATAAAAACAACATATTTAGAATAATACCTGAAGGAACTAATTTTGTTAGTGATAATTTATTTGAAGACCCAACAATTGATGCCTGTGAATAATTATAGATTTACCATACCGGAAAATGATGGGTATATTAACATACCGTTAGAAATCAAATGGGATTTCCAAGGGAGGGATGAAAGTATTGAATTATATGAAGAAGATGTAATCGAACAGATTATTGGTGGACCAAGAGATTATGAGATTATCCGTTTTTCACACGATTTTCATACTAATAATACCAAAACTGACCTTAATTACGAATTTAATTTCTTTGATAATAATCCTGGAACGGGAAGTGATATTTTAGTTGCGACATCAACCGATTGGGCTCCGACTTATCTTAATGAGGGATTTACTTCAAATCAGATTTATTATTATGACAGTCCATTTACCAAGTCATTTTTTAAGTTAGATTTTTATGACACAAATGAAAGTGCGAATCAAACATTATTTTTTACAATAATAATTCCAACACAACAAGGGGGAACTGAATCTGCAAGTATTTCGCCAATCATTCCTAATGTTAATATAAAAACCCCAATATTCAAACTTGATTTTGTTGGTGATAAAGAAGGTTATTTTATTTATTGGATTAGGGATAAGAATACGATTGATATCTCAACTTTTTATATGAGTGCTAAGTTTTTTAATGCTAGACTTGGTGGGTTTATGAGAATGATGACAACACCTCAATCTAATTTACCTAATAAATTTTTATTTGATGATACTAAATACTTTTATTATAAAGTGGTGTTAGATTATAATAAGTACACATATTCAATATATGATACTACAAATAATAGAGTGGGAACTACTAGTTCCATAAAATGGTATGAGTACGTTAACCAACCTTAAAAATGGAAGAAAGAATATTTCATTATAGAATAACGCCTGAAGTCATTAAGAATGATTTATTTTTAGTGAATTATACGGGTAATAGTGATACAACAAACGCTGAGTATGTTTATTGTTGTGACATTTACACAAGTGCGGTGACTAAATATTTTAGTGGACAAACGTATGCTTATTCTTCAATGACTCAAATTTTATCAGGTGGGACCTTCAATACGACAACAAAAGAGTACAATTCAATTCTAACGGGTCTGACAATACCAATCTTTATAACTGAAAATACTACCGATATTGGGATATATTCGGTTTTTGATGGGATGGTGTTGCAACAAGAAACGATGACTAATTTTTTATTTTCCGCCACAACCACAAATCCAAACACCTATTATTTTTATAACACCTCAGACACCGAATTTAAAAAATATTTATCATTTTCTGAATATAAGGTAGATTGGGGTGATGGTTCACCTCCAATGACAGTTAATAGTGTTTTACCTAATAAATATACTCACACATATACTCAAAACGGTCAGTTTACTATTACAATGTCAGGTATGAGTCCTTGGGGTGTCAATTTAATCACAAAAGATGTTAGTGTACCATACAGTGCGGTGACGATAACAAACCCAAAAGGTGTTGCTCATTTTATACCTGCGGGTGGTAGTTGGTCGGGAACACCGTTGAGTTATGATTATATATTCAGTGGTGATTCTGTGTGTGATGTTGAATTACAAACTAGTGGGAACTTTACAACTATACCATTTAAAATATCAGGTTACACTAATTCGACAATGAATGACTTGGAAGTGTATGGTAGTAAATTCGACCCAACTTTATTTGCTGGAAGATTTAGACCAGATGTTCCCATCACGGCTGACACAAATACTGTGGGTACTTTTTTTGGTCCATCAGATGATGGGTTATATACCGCATATACAATTAATGACATTCAATATTTTGATTATTTTGATGGAACAACTGTTTTTATCGTTGAATCTTCAGGTATAACATCTGATATGATAGTTTGTTCTGGTATAACAAAAAATGAGTTATTACTTAATGTTATTGACGAACCCGTCACACAGTCGGACATATTTATCGAAAGAGGTAAACAATCAGGACTTGAGGCTTTAATGAGAATGGGTGAGGTGGATAATGTGGGTGACCTCGAAAAATATGGTTACGGATTTTTTAAAGTTAATGAAATCCAATAAAAAACATAAAATTGATATTTATTTAAAAGAGATTAAATAATGGCTACAGGAACGTATGGAACAATAAGACCGGCTGATGTATCACCTGAAGATGTTGATATAATTTTAAATTATACACCATCTAGAGATGAAACAGATAATTTTTTATTAACCAAGTTAGACTCAACTGCGGTATTAAGACCTTATTTTCATAATAATGATACAGGTGGTAATAGTAGTGTTGAAATTTTAGGTGGTTTATATAACCTAAGATTACCAGCGGAACAATTTAATAAAATAGGTATATATACCTTATTTATTAGACCTGCTGAGATAAGAACACAAATTTTAGATTGTGGTGTGTTATCCGCATTACCAAATGTTAGGGGGATTATATTTGATTTAAATCAAGTTCCTTCGGCATATCGAAACAAATTTGTTACTCAAGGTTTAGTTGGGTTTAGAGTTGAATATTTAAATTCTGATGGTACTAAAATACCTAATTTTTTTAGGTTAATAACCTCATCATTTTATTGTGAGCCGGTGATTGATAATTTAACTAACACATCACAAAAATCAATACGATATAGATACACCGATACTGTAACTAACATTATGTTTTGTACTTTATCACCATCAACATCACCAACTAATAGACCGACATCAATACCTTACATCGGACAACCAAATCAAAATGTTATTATCACAAATACGTTCTTCAATCCTGTTACATTAGATATTGAAATTGCGGAACACGACTTCTCTACCTTGGCGATTGCTCTATTTGGGAATCAAACTAAGTCTATGGATGATGGTATTTACACGATGTACGATACTAACAATAATATTTACAGACAATATAACTTATACGAAATTAGAGACCAATTTAATAAATTATTATATGAAGTTAGACAAGACAGGACAGATAATGTTGATTTTAGTAAAAACTTCACAAATATAACACAATAATGGCAATTAAAAAATATACTTGTCCCCCAACACCGGCTTCAGGAGCTGGTACATTCTCTGACGATTTAGTTGGATTCCAATTAGTTCAGGGTGGTGGATTAACGCAGGGTAATTTTAATTTTGTTACATCAATTACAGAAAAGAATAACCGTAACTTTATTACGGGAACATTTTCTGAGCCAATAAATTTAACTAATTTAGGTATTGCGGATATTGCTCAATCAAAACAAATATTTGAGAATAACTTTAAAGTTTACCCTAATTTTGATTTAAGTCAGGTTACGAATTTTACATTGTATGGTTCTTTAACTAAAAGAATTTCGGTGTCGGTTCAAAAAATAATTAGTTATTTCCCTGCGGCGATTGAGTCAACATTTGTTGGGGTTAATTATTTAACAGGTAAAACAGCTAATAACATACTTTATAATAAGTTAAACGACACTACAACATTTGACTTAGATATTACAAGATTACGAAATCAATTTGATATTGATTTTACTAATGACTCAACACGAAACTTAGAGTTGAGAGAAATACCGGTATCACCGTTAAGAAATTTAACTGTTGAGTATAGTAAGTATGGTATGTATTACCAAAATGAGGTGTACGACATTATCTATATCCAATCAACGGACTCTTTAACCACCGGAACTTTAACGGTGTCAGTTAGTGGTAAACCATTTGGTGATAATACTGAAGTTTTTCAGAATATAGTTATTAGACCTAACGATTATGAGGTGGGCAAAGTTTTTAATGAGAATTTTGATGAGGTTGAGAAGTTCTTATTGAATAGACAAAGTAATCCAATATATACTAGTAATTTTACGGTTCCTGTTGAAAATGATGACGGTACTTACATCTCAACAAAACGAAAATTGTCTTGGCCTTTAAATGGTTCTTGGAATATTGATATTATGACAGGGGCGTTTAATCTATATTTGGAACAATTAAATGAGATAGTTGAAAACATTGACGGATATAAAACAAATTTAATATCAAGATTTTTAACTACAGGTTCATTTAAAGAGTTCGATACTATAGGACAAAAAACTGAAAAGACGTTACAAATATACGGTAGAAGTTTTGATGAAACTAAAAAATTCATTGATGCTTTGGCATATATGAACTCGGTTAATTATAATGTTGGTAATGACATACCATCACAATTACTTAAAAATTTAGCACAAACATTAGGTTGGAATACGAATATTTCTCCAATAACTAAAGATGATTTCTTAAAGTCGGTATTTGGTGAAAAAAATCACGATAAGTCTCAATTTTCGGGAACTAAAACTGAGTTAACACCTGATGAGTTAAATTATCAATATTTTAGAAATTTAATTTTAAATTCGGCTTATTTGTTTAAATCAAAAGGTACTCGTAAATCGGTTGAAACTTTAATGAGATTGATTGGGGCTCCTGATGCGTTAGTTGAATTTAATGAATATGTTTATTTAGCGGATAGACCAATCAATTTACGTCAATTTAATTCACAATACGCTCAAATTTCTGGTGGTACTTATGTGGAAGAAAAAGTTGTGTTGGATGGTAATGACGTGTTTACATTTCAAGGGGTGACATATACAGGATTCACTACTGAGTTTTCGGTTAAAGACGTTTCTTTGACAAGAAGTGAATTTCCTATGGATGAATATGGATATCCAATGGCTCCTGATGATAGTGAAAGTTATTATTTTCAAATTGGTAGTGGGTGGTTCGAACAAACACCAAGTCATAGAGCACCCGAAGAGGTTAATATAACAAGTAGTACATTTGTTGGTTCTAATCCTAATTACCAAACTAGTTTAATACCTTACAGTTACGGTCAAGTTTATCTTAATAGGTTTAGAAGATTTCCTTTTATGTCGTTAGGGTATAATTTAACTAAAACTATTGATAATAATAAAAGTTGGGTAATTAATGAAGTTGGAACTAGAGCTAATTTAGATGGTGGTTATAATTCAAAATATATTGTTGATGATGAAAAATTAGTATTAAATGTTAAGAATATTGATTTACATTTAAATCCGGCTCAAGGATTGGTTTATGATGTTTGGTATATGTCAAGAGAGGTAAATTATCCAATACCAAATGAGGGGTTATTCTACGTGGCACCTACACACTGTGACCCAACACCGTATTCAACAAGTAATATGAAAATGAGTACTACTCAATTTCAAGCTTCATTTCCAAACGTCCAATATCCAATGAGAGGTGGTGTGGATTGGACTGAAATCGACCCAAAACCAAAGAGACAAACGTTTTTTGAATTTGCCCAATCATTTTGGAAGAATATGATTAACGTTAGAAATAGACAATATATGACTAACGGTAAGTCAATGGGTTACCCAACCTTAGAGTCAATTTATTGGAAATATCTACTATCTGAAAAAGCCATTGGGGTTGAAAATAATAATTTCACGTATGATACTATGATACAATATGTGAATGGTTTAGGTGATTATTGGGTTAGGTTGGTAGAACAAATGATACCGGCATCAACCATATGGAACACAGGTATTAAATACGAAAATTCGGTATTCCATAGACAAAAACATGCTTGGAGAAGACAAAGAGGTTGTCAAATCGTTCCTGTTCCTTGTAAACCTTGTTCTACTGTTAGTAATTTTTTACCAATTGATTGTCCTATTCAAAGTGTTGAATGTCCTATATATCCGTCAGGAACGAGTGCGACAATTACTTCGTTTTCAGGTGTTTTAGGTAAAGTAATTACCGATTATTTAACATCGGTTAATAAAACCACTGAAAATTGTAATTTAAATGCACTTCAAACTGAATGGTTTGTTGACTTACGATTAAATGACTCTATACTATCACAAAATAAGTTTTTTAATGGGTCGGGTTATAACGTATCGGCATTTAGTTCACCGACTAATACTCAATGGTATAATGCTTTAGTAATTGCATTAGATGATTTAGAAACAAAAGGTTATGATTATACTTTAACTAATGACGGTAAAGTGTTTATTTATAATTCAATATGTTCTGAAAACGGTCAGGGTTTGAGGTTTAGAATTAATGTCGGAATAAATTTAAATTTATGTTGTAATTAATGAGTTGTTTTTTAAATTATAGTCTTTCAGGAATAACAGGTGATTGTAGTAATCTTAGTGGGGGTTCATTCACAATAACAATTAATGGTAGTGCTCCCGATTACTCAATAGAATGGTTATTCCCATTTACTAACACTGAAGTATTAGGGCCTGGCGTTACTGCGTATACAAAAACGAATTTAACTGCGGGGACGTATAGTTTTAATGTTGTCGATAGTTGTATTACCCCTAATAATACTAGTGTCTTTGCCTCAATATATATATCAAGTGGGTTGTGTTCAACAATTACCGGTGTAACGAATACCGTCTGTAATTTAGATAATGGTTCATTATCCGCGGCAACGCAATATGATTATGGTAGTAATTTATATTATCTGTATCATACAACGTTAGGGTATATAACATCAGGAACAACCAATTTAAATTCAGGTCGTTCATTTGATGGTTTAACTGCGGGTACATATTATATAAAAGTTGTTGATAACGGAGGTTGTACCGCAACAACAAACAGTGTGATTATTAAAGACTCAACAGATTTAACTTATGATTTGTATGTTGTTAATGATGCTGGTTGTAACGTTAATTCAGGGAAAATTTTCGTTAACAATATTAATGGTTCACCACCTTACACTTATTTATGGTCGAATGGTGAAACAACATCATCAATAAGTGGTTTAACTGCGGGGTCTTACAGTGTAACTGTGAGTGATAATTCAGGGTGTGTTGTAAATAAAACTGCTGAGGTATTAAAAGTTCCTTTAATTGGGCAGGCGGGTGTTTTTGTGAGTCAACCGGCGTGTTTTGGTAGTAATGGTTCAATTGGTATTGTACTTTCAGGTGGTACACCCCCATTTTTCTATTCGGGTTCAAATGGTACAACTTCGGTTACTTTTGATAGAGATATTAGTTTTTTAGGTTTGGGTGCCGGAACATTTAGTTATTTTGTTCAGGATGCTGGGTTATGTTCGTTTATAGGTGATGTTTCGTTAATAACGCCATCATCGTTTAATATAGTTTCAATAACCACAACTAATTCGCAGTGTGGTAATAATCAAGGGTCAATAAATGTTAACGTTTCAAACGGAAGTCAGCCATATGTTTATTCGATAGTTAATTCAACAGGTGTTGAAAGCTCTATTAGTACAACACTACCGACATATACGTTTACTCAATTAGCTTCAGATACTTATACTTTATCAATAACTGACGGAAGTGGGTGTCAATATTCTAATCAATATACGATTTTAAACGAGGAAGTTTTTACTTTTGATTTTGATGTTACAGGAACTACTTGCTCTAAGAATAATGGTAATGTTAAAGTTACTGTTGTTGGTGGTTCGGGACCTTATATTTATGAATTAAATGGTGAAAGTCAACAAACAACTTTAACGACGGCAACATTCGATTCATTACCTTCAGGTAGTTATATTGTGAGTGTTACTGATACGGGTGAAAATTGTATTCAATCCTCAACTTTGTTTGTTACTACTTCAGATGGTGTTGATTTTATTTATAATTCAGGTAATCCTAATTTATCTAATAATGGTTTTATTCAGTTATTCATAACAACAGGTAAAGCCCCATATACAATCGAATGGAGTGATAATGTTAACGGTCAAACGGGTTTACTTGTGACAGGATTGTCCGCAGGAACATATACCGTTAAAGTTACTGATAGTAATGACTGTATTAAAATTAAGACTATTGTGTTAGTTGGTGTCAGTTGTAGTGTAACTTATAGTTTATATAATTTATGTGATGATGAGTTTATGAATAATGGTGAATTATTAGAAAAAACACCGTTATTAATGTTAAATGAGGGGTATGCTGATTTAATTGCTAATGAAGATGATTGTATTTTAAATGACGCGACTTTTCAAGCTATTACTATTGTTAGTGGTATTAGTGCAACTTCAATATTTTATACAGGTACGTCATTGACTGACGCTCCAAGTGAAACGTTATTCGCAACTACTGTTAGAAATTTATTATTGGGTTATGAAGGTATCGGTAATGTTGCGATAAATACTAATACTAATAAAATCACAATAACTTCTGATTGTGGGTCTGAAGTTAATTTATTAGATTCAAACATTTCAGTTAATTTAAAAATAAATTACGATATATCTTGTGCTTGTAGTAAGAGTTGTAATCCATATAGTTATCTTGGTAGGATTGATTTTATGGATGATGAATATAATGTCCCAACACAACAAGAGATAACTAGTTGGGGTTCATCTAACTGTAATTGTGATTATACTAGTTTTGAAAATATGATGACATCATATGATACTGTGTTAGATGATTTGGTAAATCAACGACTTGAAAATTTCACGGTACAGTTTTATCAATATTCAAGAAATAAGTATTATGGTTTCTGTGAAGGTGATGTAGGTTTTGTTGTTCCGGATATTAGTTTAATATCAAACGTTTCGTTCCCAAATAATTTTTTCCGAAAAGGAAGACCTGTTAAAATAAGGGGGAATAGAGCTATAAAAGCGTCTCAAACAGATGGGTGGTACACAAATAACATAGGTAGTACATTATCAGCTTATACTGATGATGTTAGATATATAAGAGCGGTGACAAATGTAGGTGATTTACCGACAACAGGATTGCCTGGTGATTTAATTAATGTTGGTACAATTTCATCGCCTACAGGGTATGCTTGGAACCCATTAACAAATACTTGGTCGGATAGTTTTTATGACACCATTGATGGGCAGGTTTTAATCGAGATTAGAACAAAACAAGATGCGTTTACTAAAGCTAAGAACGAACTTGTACTTTCGATGAAACCATTTACTTGGGCTAATAATTATATGATATTACATAGTATTAAAAGATTCCCATTAAATAATACACCACCTATAACGGGTAATGATATTATTGAAACAAATGGTACTGATTTACCTTGTGGCTATTCTCAGAATTTAAATGATTGTACTTTAGACCCATTCTGTGGACCAAATAAAAACGTTGATAGTAACGAATGTTAATAACTTAGAGAATTATGTATTTTTTTGACTTTGAAGATTATTATAATACAAATAATCTTAATTCCGATGATTGGAATAATTATGGACTTTCAAGTGTTATGGTGGGTTGTGCGGGTGGTCCAATACCCACAGATTGGGAGGATTATTTCACAACTGCAAGAGCAACATTTGATGCTTTTATAAAAGCGTTGCAAGAATGGTATTTGGCGTCATCTTCGGTTGGTTCTACAGAACCTATGGATGAAGGTTGTTCACCATCGTACGCTGATTTATATAATGAGTATAATAATACTTATATTGATTTTGTGGTTACAAGAACTGAATTATTTGGAACTATACCATTACATAAATATTATTATGATTGGTTAGTTGAGGTTAACGCATCTGGAAGTGAGTTTCCTTCAATGGCTGGAGGGACATACGAAAGTTATAAAGAATATTTTATAAATAGAGACTCTAAAACAGGTACAACAACGGGTAATATTAGTATTTACAACCCATATACTCAAAGTTCATCCGCGGTTACTGTAACATACAATTATGGAACATCATTTGAGGTTAGTGATTTACAAACTAAAGTTGATGATTTTGAGACGGCTATGAAATCTATGATGTGTAGTGTTAAAAATATGTGGTCTGTTATGGATGGTGATACTTTCGATGAATTAGCAGTCGATGGAAATGGTGATTTTTTACCTAATAGTGGATACACCTATAATATGATATAAATTTAAAATTTTGGATTATGTATTTTTTTGATTTAGAGGATTTCTGTATTAGTACTGATATTGGAAGTAATTCTACTAGTATGTTTACAAGTCAGTTGGGGACTAGATGTACGGATATGGCGTATACATTCAACCAAGTTAGAGGTGCTCAATTATCAGCGGTTAACCAATGGTATAATTTATCAAATCCGTATTCAGTGACCTTTGAATATGACTCAGGGGGCTCATTGTCTTGGCCTGATACCGCAGGTTTTACATTATACACCGGTGGGTTTACTTCAGTTGATGATGGTTATACAACTACACCAATAACATTAACGACACCATATTCTATGAATGGTGTTCTGTCAACTAATCTTTACGTTAGTACTAATGGATTCTTTACACTAGGAGGACCTTCAACATCACCAACAGTTAATGCACCTTCAGTGGGACCACCGGCAACAATATGTGGTAATCCTGGAGATAATTGGTTAGAGCCGGGGTTAGTGAATAATGATACAACTACGCAAAATCTTTATTATCGTACAAATTATTATGGTAGTGGTAAACACAGTGTTAGTTTAGTGGTGATTGGGGGAACATATGGGAATGATTCAAATCAAGCACTACGAAGAATACCAACATCTTGGTACGCCACTTTGTATAAGGATGTTAAATATCAATGGTTAGAGGTGACTCTGAAATCAACATCAACTGTTAGAGGTACTGCGGGACCATATAATACTTCTAATGTGTCTGTTGCACCCTCAACATCAACTAGAGTTTGGAGGGGTGATTTAAACGGTCAAAATTGGTCGTATCAGGGTACTGGTTATGTTGCATCACCTAATCCACCGACAAGTCCTAGAATTTGTCCTGAATGTGATACATATTATAATCAATATACGGCAACGACTAGTAGTTCTTCAGCTATTAGTAATTTTTGGCTTGACGCTAATAATAATTTTGCTAATACTACTCAGTCGAATTTCACGACTTATATTCAAAATGTGTATCACCAGCAATGTTTATTAAAACAATTGATTAAATGTGTTGATGGTGATACGTTTACTACGTTTAACAATTTAACTTACTTTGCACCATACTAATGATATTTAATTATTAAAAATAATTAGTATTTTTTAAATAAAAAATATTATGATTGATAATTTAGTTTTTGTATCGGCACAACCTGACATTTCGTATTTTCATTGGCAAACTAAAGTTTATATTCACAATTTTATTGAGAAAGGTGTTAAACCTCATCAAATTCATGTATTGTTTGTTATTTTAAATGATTCTCAACCAAGTGAGGAATCGTTAAGTTTAAAACAATTGGGTGTTAACGTTCATCATTATGTGGATACTCGAATTGACAAAAGATATATCCCAACACTAAGACCGTTAATTTTATCTAAATGGTTAAAAGAAAATCCTGAATTAGGTAAATGTTATTTTTATCACGATTCTGATATTATTTTTAGAGAGTTACCTGAGTTTGAAAGTTTATTGGATGGTGACTTTAGTTATTTGTCAGACACTATCTCATATATAGGGTACGATTACATTAAAGAATGTTCTAAACGTTACGAGGACATCCACATTCAATTATATGAGGGTGAATTGATTGATAGAATGTGTAACGTCATTGGGATATCACCTGATATTGTTGAAGAAAATCAACTTAACTCCGGAGGTGCTCAATATCTTATTAAAAATACTGATTATTTGTTTTGGGAGAAAGTTTTTGAAGATAGTGAAAATTTGTATCGAATGTTATTTAATTTTCATAAAACACACCCCATTCAACACGAGATTCAAATGTGGACTTCAGATATGTGGGCGGTATTATGGAATCTTTGGTTAAGAGGTAATGAAACTCGTGTAACTAAAAAATTGTCATTTTCTTGGGCTACAGACACCATAGAACAATATGAGAGTAAACCAATATTACATATGGCGGGAGTTACTTATGATTTAAGTAAAACTAAATTTTATAAAGGTGAGTTTATAAATGTTAACCCACTTAAAGTTTTAAGTGAGGATGAAAACTATTTTGATTACATAGAAGAGAACAGTTCAACAAAAAAGTATGTGGATGTTATGAAATCATTGATAAAAAACCAAAAAACGGATTATTTATTATAAATAATATAATTTATGCCAGAATCAACAAATAGGAACGAATGTGGGGTGTTAACAATATTCCCAATGTATGTTACTTGTAATTCGACAATACCGTCAACAATCACAGCGTCAGATGGGGCTGCGAGTTTATTTATTTCAGGAGGTACACCACCATATTCTATTCAATGGGGTAATGGTAGTATAACACAAACGATAAATAATTTGAGTGTTGGGTCATATACTGCGACTGTTACAGATTCAAATGGTGATTATGTAATTAAAAGTACTTGTGTGTTAAGTGTAACCACAACAACAACGTCGACAACAACAACAACAACAATACAACCTTGTGTAGATTTCTGTTTAAGTTTTTTATATATTAGGAAATAATAATTAAGGGATAAATAAATGAAAAAATATGTATTTTTATAATCAACCATCATTTTTTACTTCAGGTAAGTTTAGTACTCATTTTATTTGTGATGGTTATTATAATGGTAAACAAGCTTGGAAATCTGATGATAATACAGTTAAAATAATTTGGGATAACACGTTAACACCTAAATGTTGGAGATTATCGGGTGATAGTTTGGGTTCTGCTCAAGTAATAAATACTAATCCGGCAACACCACCAATCAACGGTAATTGGACTGCAATAGGTGTTGATTTCGCTGTGGGAGCTAATCAGGGTGCATGTTCACCACCTGACAAATTAGTTATGTCTGTAACTAAAAACAACCCATCTTGTACTTGTGACGCGTCATTAACGGTTACCGCTCAAGGAGGTCAACCACCTTATCAGTATTCATACAATAATGGTGTAACATATAGTAATTCACCATTTAAAAATGGTTTATGTGGTGATTTGAGTTTAACTGTGATGACTAAAGATTCTTTAGGTACTGTT
>Ga0181346_1000229_pt1 | contig 23055 bp, 6 predicted proteins | sample Su13VDMM15DN_FD_130100 | JGI IMG/M metagenome (GOLD analysis project Ga0181346, IMG submission 130100) | Freshwater viral communities from Lake Michigan, USA - Su13.VD.MM15.D.N | ecosystem: Environmental > Aquatic > Freshwater > Lake | place: USA: Michigan | collected 2013-07-15 | reverse complement strand
TCATAAATTGAATCTTCAGGCAGTGCACCTAACCATTTAGTAGTTAAATAAATAGGTATTGATGTACCAGGCAAATAGACTTTACCATCTACAGTGTTTGCATAAGGTATTGAAGATGCAATGTGGCTGATAAAACCAGTATAAAATCTTTTATTAATATCTTCTTTTTCAGCAGGTTTATTTGTAACAGGATCCGTATAGGTCAGCTCACTATTCATCATAGTACTAAGTACTGTAAATGGCTTAGCCTCATAAGTAACTGCTGCTTTAATTAAAGCTACATAGTCATTAGTAAGACCTACTTCCTGAAAAGTTACAACTTGCTCAACGGCAGCATTAATAGCTGCAACATCCGGCTTTGGTTTAGACTGTAAAACTACATCAGATAATACACGACTAACAGCCTCACCCATTGTCTCACCTGCTTGTGGAGTAATTGAACCAAAGGTTTCAGTCAACTTAGCTAACTCAATGAAATCCAATCCATTAGCGGCTAAGTAACCAAATAGAGGAACACTTGATCCAGCAGCCATTGCTACTGTTTTCGGTAGGTTCTTTACAATGTCAGCTGCCTTTCCCTCAAGACTAGGATCTTCCTTAATCTCATTACTTACCTCATCATAGACTTGCCCAATATAATTACGCAAATTAAAAGGTTGACCAGCCTCCTTAACTATAAGGAGATCAGCTTGTACCTTTTTAAAAAAATCTTCAGGTTTTTGTATCGGACAACTCATTGTTTAACATCTAAGGGTTTTAAGAAAATCATATCCAAATTTACGCAAATTATCCATGTGTTCCATAACATCTTTAACAGCTTTAGCAACAGCCTCAGGATTGCTAAAGAACTTATCCATTACTGAATCACTTTCAGCAATAATCTCAGCATACTCCTCACTAACGTTTACAAAGCTAGGAGCAGTATCTCTTAATGGGAAGTACTCAGTCAGGATATCTTCTTTGTTCATAGACATAACACCACCATTGGTTATAACGGTAAAGTTATCTCTATTAGCCTTTATAACCAGTCCTGTTACACCATCCGTTGATACAAAGTAAGAACCTTCAGTAAGATTCTCATTACCTATTACCTCATCAAATGGAGTACTTCTTGTTTCATATAAGTTAGTTAAAAACTGGAGTGTCACACCATTATCCTTGTATTCTTTTAAATTATTAAAGTAGTCTAATAGCAAACCGTTATATGTACCACTTGTTTCATCAAAGGTTTTAGCTTTATCAAATAGGCCTTCAACAGCAACTTGTGATCTAGTTTTAGATACAACTGGTTGAACTCCAGTATCTTGTGCTTTTTGCTCTTGTTCTAACTTTAATAATCTTGTTGCTGTCGCATCTGAATTAGCACTTCTAGACTGAGCGGTCTCACGAGGACTGGGCAATTTAGTAATAGCCAATGACCCATTATTCTGTATCAAAACAGGTTCTCCATGAGCATCTAATGCTCGGTTTATCTGTGATGGGTTTAATACTTGGCTACGATCAAAAGTTATCACAAACCCATCAGATTGGGGGCTTTCTGAATAGATACCCAGATAACCTTTACTCTTAACATACTTAAAGAACTCATTCTGTATAGCTGCTAGATTACCTTGTTTAACTATACGTGGATCTAAAGGCTCTACTTTTTTAAGTATCCTAGTTCTATAAATATCTTTAAGTTCTCCCTGTGTTTTATTTAGGGTAATATAAGTTCCACCACGATACTCATTATATGAATCTATGTCTCTTTGTACAGCTGATCTTTCCGTGCCCTCTTTATACACTTTAATTTTTCCAACCATAGTGCCGTTGTTAGACTCAAGAGACCTAACAAACTCTTCTGGTGTTACATTAAATATAGTTGGGATTGTTCTCTGAGTAGCAGGTATCCTAAGGTCTATTTTAGTTTTTGTACCGCGCTCAAAATCTATAGCAAGTTCTTGATATTCTTTAGAACCTGCTAAAAGATATTTACCTCGTGTATCAACAAACTGACTTGATTCATAGTCTTCAGAAAAAGTCTCAGGTGCAGCTTGTGTGAAGTAACTAAACTCACTATTGCTATACTTAGTATCTGTTGAGTAAACACGTCTTACAGCAGTCCACCCATTTGTTAAATTATTAGCTGCAGCTGTATAAACTTTAAGGTAATCGCGCTTTGCAGCAGGTGCATTATTGTCATATGCACGTAGCAAATCAAGATAAAGCTCAGATGGTTTACCGTTTGGTGCTGCAAAGTTTACAGGATTACCATTATCATCATATATAAGGGCGCAGTTTACTGACATGATTTTGTTTTTTCTTGAGCTACGTTATTTATTTCTTCTTCAGAAGGATTAATATCAGAAAGCTGGATAACCTTTTGTGTACTAGATACCGGAATAATCAAAGCACTTCCTGCATTAGGATGTATTTTATTGAAGCCATCCCACTGGTCACTCTTAAGTACTCCATTTTTAGATGCGGGTTTTGCACTAAATGAGCCGGCATCAAATGCACCAATTGTAAGGTCTTCCGGTTTTACCTGGAATTGCTTCATGATACTTTCTCCCTCTTTCTTAATACCATTAATACTTCCAGTAAACTCTCTAACAATTGTATTACCCTTTTGGTCGTTAAATATAAAGATAACACTTGACCCAGAGAAGCGGCTATACAAATCTTTACCATTAGCTTTTTTACTAAAGGTGAAGCTATAAGCTTTATCTCCACCTTTTGTTGTCAAACAATAACTTGCCTTGTATAAATCAGCCTGTGAGTTAAAATCTATATCGCCAAACTTCCACTGAATTAATTTAGTAATTGCATTATCTTCTGCTGTTAATTCTGAGCCTAGTTTAAACTGCATCTTAACAACATTTTCTCCAGTCTCATTTCTAGGCATAAACTTAAACACCGGAACATAATCTGTGGGTTTAATATCGTATGTACCTACACGAGAACTAAAGTTTCTTTTTGCTTCAGAAAATTTAGCATCTGTAGTATAACGACTTAAGTCACCTCCTGTATTATCCATTATGTAGAAATGAGCTACACCAACTGTGTTATCATATGTTGTTTGACCAACACGATCCCTAGTACTATTACTAGCTCCAGTTAAATACTCAAATCCCACATCATTAAACCACTGGTTGCGATACATCAAGATACTATCTCCTTTAGCGCCTTGACCATCACGAGCCTTTCCTAAGTTTTGGAAGTAGGTATTTTGCCTTACATACTCAAGTGTATCATTTGTTTCTACAGTTGATTTTGCTTCAGATATCTCTTCATTATTAATAGCTTCTTCTTTAACAGCTGTAGCATCATATATACCATACTTAATCAAACCTCTATACATGGTTTGCTTGTAAGAATCAGATATAGGTAGTATTGCCATAGTATTATCTACTACATTATTTATACCCCAGGTTGGCTTTTCAGCCATCTCTGTATCTGGCTCAGACTCTGTGTTACCACTAAAGTCAAATCCAGTCACACCTGTATATGTGGAAAGCGCAATCATTAACCCAATAGTTATCTTCTTAAGTTTTCTAATTATACGGCTAATAATACCATCCTTCTTTGTTCTAGGTGCTTTGTCTGCTTCAGTTTTATTTCTGGCAAAGTTTGCAGTATTCAAATAGTTAAGAACTGCATTTTTAATACTAGTTACAACCTCAGTTATAGATTTACCTTCCTCATCAGCAATCTCTTGTAGATCTTCAGATGTAGCTTCCTCAGCAATAAATACATCAATAGGTTGAGCTATTCTATTTAGTAAGAAAGTAACTGGATCCATACCCGAAGCCATAGCATCACCTAAAATATCAAGTGGTGTCTGTAATGTGTTATTGATAAACTCTTCATAAAGAGCATCAGACATTAACAAACCATCTTGCATTTTGATAAATGACTTAGTCTTGTTATAAGTTACACGTCCTGCAGAGTCTTTGAAAAGAACCATTTCCTTAGCTAGGCTTTGGAACTGAGCTTGAATCTCAGGAGACATTCTAGATATAAAAGATCTAAATGGTGTGTTAGTCAAATACTGAATAACAAGTTCCTGTGCAGGATTCTTGTCAAACATGTAATTAATTTTCTCAATATATATTCCTACATTAGGATCACCTCCGGCCTTACTTATTTCTTGTAGAACAGGGCGTAGTATATTTATAAGAGACTGTGCCTGAGCATTGTAATCTTTGTCAGATTTAGGCCCAGTCTTATCCATATACATGTGAAGAATTCTATGTAGCGTATTTTCCATAGTACTTCTATTCTCTAATAGAACATTGTCGCCACGCTTGGTACCTAATGCTTCTAAGTTAAGAATAGTATTTGCATCAATTGCCATTCCTTGCTCAGCAAAGAACTTTACAAAACCATACTGAGTTAATTGCTCTACTACAAAGTCTGCAAGTATCTCACGAGTATTATCTACCACTTGCGGTTTAGTAGATGACATCTCAGGAGTTCCTGCATTAGGCTGTACACCTCTCTTGACTCTTCTAGCGCCAACAGTCTTACTTGCTTTAATTAAAATTTGCTTAAGTTTTCTTAGATACTTCTGAATTGAATCTAATACTTTAGCTAGTTTCTCTTTAAGCTTACCACCAGTTTTCTTATAAGCTCTACGTAATTTCTCATAGTTGTTCTCTAAAGCCTGGGGCATTCTAGAGTAAGACTTTTTCATAGCATCACGCACAGAACCTAATGCATCTTTAATACTTTGCATTGTTTCTTTAGCAAGCTCTGAAAATAGAGGAGTTTTACCTTCATTAGCACGACGCTGAGCCTCATCCATTTCTTGTTCTACCTCTCTAGAAGCATCATCCACTTTTGATTCACCTTCTTTAACATCATCATTATCTTCAGGATTACTATTGATTTCCTCATCTACTTCCTCCTCTTCTGTTTTTTCTGATGTTTTAGAATTTGCTATTATTTCAGCATTGATCAATTCTAAAGTAGAATAAAGATGTACATTAAACAGGTAGCTAGATGTATTACTAGGAGCAGGCTTAGTTGGTAAGTTCATTTGAGCATTAAATTCTTCTATGTCTTGAACATCATCATCTAAAAATCCTATACCTTCTTTAAGTTTACCGTTACCATTGTCTTCTCTTGAAATAATTGTACCGACTCCAGAGTTTAAAATTCTTGAGAGTTTTTGAAATACAGGTACACCGTACTGTGCATTAATATCATCTTGAGAGCCTTTATTAATCCAGCCTCTTTCACCAATACCAAATACAACATACCAATCACCAGCCTTAACATTTTTCTTACCAGCTTGACCTGTGCTTATATAGAAAGGTATATTATATTTTCCTATCTTCATTAATACCATTACTCTATCTGCATAGTCAATAGCATTGTATGATTTGCCAGCAATAGTTATTGGCGTAAGTAAATTATTATCCTTTAACCAGTTTAGTTTTTCATTTGCAGAACCTAACTTATTAAGTGCATCTAGTATATATTGACTAGGTGTATTAACTAAGTCTACAACTTCTGTCTTCTCTGGTTCTGCTTTAGTAGTAGTTGTTGTTGTTCTTCCTAATAAAGGTTCAAACTGTTTTGTTTGTTTATTATAAACTTCTACATCTTCAGCTTTTACAACCTCATTTTCTTTAAAGTTTGCTTGATTAACTCTAATAGTTTCAGTAGTATCTTTATCTCCGTACCAGTTTTTATTATTCCCCTTAGTCCAATACTTAGTATTCTTATTACCACCTTTTTGTTTACCCTCTCTTGAAAATACACCACCACTTTCTATAACTGCATCTATTTCTTTTTGTGAGAGTGTACGATAATTATAACCTTCTTCTGATATATGGGCATCAGCAGGTGCTTCACCTAACTGCAGATTACTTTCAAATACTCTATTTGTAAATCCTTCTGGTGTAATTACTTCTTTAGTAGTAGTTGTAGTTGCAGGTCCGGCTTTTTTCTTAAGTACTGGAAGTTGAATGTTAACCGTGTTATTGGCCTCATTATATAAAGCACGAGCATTAGGCATAAGAGCTAATATCTCTTCTTTTATTTTATTAAACTCTTCTCTAGTTGCAACAGTGATTGGTTCATATAAGTCTTCTTTCTCTTTCTGACTCTTAGCATTTCTAAGACCCTCTTTTGAAGCAGCATTTAAACTAATACTGCTCATTACAGGATTACCACTAGCATCTGTAAGAACTTCATATTCTCTATTTAGTTGTTGAGCATAAAGCTTAAGACCTTCTAATGATATATTAGTTGATTCAGTATACTCATGATCTACAGGAAGTCTAGACTGAACTTCAGATAGCATAGTTTTAAATGCTTCTTTGTTATCAGACTCATTTGACATTTTAGATGTCCATCTATTTGTAGGCTTATCATTTACATACAATCTGACATAGCCCACATAATCATTATCACTTGTTCCTGACATGATAACATCAACAACACCGCTTATAGGATTGGTATAAGAAGCTATTCCAATACCATTTACCTCTGCATATGCGGATATTTTAGACCGTCTTCTTTCTAATTCTGCTTCAAGTTCCTGAGCTTTTTTCTCATCTTTCTCTACAAGACGAGCTTTTTTTATTTCATTTTCTAATACAGATTCAGAGTCACCAATAGCTTGCGCAAAATTGGAAGTTTCTGGAAACATCTCGGTATCTCTATTAGCCTGTACATCTGTAGTAGTTTCTGTATCCATTGGTACAACTAGAGGTACAAACTCTTCTGTAGTAGTGGTTGTTGTGCCGGCTTTTAGAGCAGCTATCTTAGCATTATATTTATCATTGATATCTTCAATAATCCCTTCTTTAAATGTGTAAGAGCTATTTTTTCTTGAACCTGTTTCTTTTTGTATTACTTCTCTACCTACAGTTTCTAAATGGACTTTTAAATCATTAAGTACAGTATTTGGATTTTCAGTACCACCAAAAGGTTGTAATGTCATAGAAAGCCCTACACTTTTAATTTCTATGGTGCCATCAAAATTAACGGTTACTCTAAATTCTTCATTTTCTATTTCTACTTTAAATACCCTTTTACCATTTTTGTTAGGCAATTCTTCACCAATTTGAGACAGAATGTTTGCCATTTTATTAGCGTACTCAACTGTTTTATCAAATTTATTTCGGTATTGAGGATAAATATTACCAGCAGAATCCATATAACCACTATATGCACTATCTGTTTTTAATTTATCAGCAGTGTAAAAATTTAATTCTTCTTTCTTCTGCTTTTCTATTTCATCTATCTGCTCTTGTGAAACTGGAGTGCTAGTAGTTGTTTGCCCTCCAGCGGGTACTTCAAGCTTTGCTTTAACCTCAGCTTGAATAGCATCTAATTTGTTCTGGATTACTCTTAGGTTATTGATAAGCTGTATTACATTAGGCTTTGTATTCTCATCAATAGGTATACTAAGTGTAGCGGAAGCAGCGTAAGGCTTTGGATCTATAATAGTACCATCAGCTTTGACCTGACCGTTAAGATAAAATATAAAGTCTATAGGACTATCAAGATAAGTATCCATATCCTCTCTTCTGATAATGCTGAAACCATCCATTGTTACAACGGTAAAGTCACCAGGTTTACCTGAAGAGAAAGGCATGTTTTGTTGATCACCAAAGAAGTCAGCTAATGTTAGATTACCGAGCTCATTTAGCATTGAGTTTATCAATTGAACTTGGGTTATAGCAACAGCAGATTTCTGAGATATAGCTTTATCAATTGCTTCTTTATATGCTTGATAGATCTCATCTTGACGTGGCGTCAATGATCCTGCTTCTACGGCAACTTTGATATCTAGTAGAATCTGATCTGATACCGGCTCATTATTTTTAAATGCACGGTATGCGTCATCTGTAATAATCTCAGGTGTAATACTTACTGATCCAGATCCTCCTTGTGATTGACCAGGAGTTTGTGCTTGACCTCCACCAGTGCGACCAGTTGTAATATTAAACTGATCAATAACATATGCAGCAAAAGGATTAGTAGTTACAAATGTCTCAAAGTCATCTGGTGTTTCTCCTGTAGCTTGTTGTTGAGGTAAGTATGTATTAGTATATACATTCTGAAGACTAGTAACAAGATTAGTAAGAGCCATAATCTCTTTTATGTCTGTCTGTTGAGTAATAGGTACACCTCCTGGTTGACTGTTGCCACCGGTTGTGCCGCCTTGTCCAGACATATTACTTCCAGAGGTACCTTGCTTATCAAATGTATGAGCTGTTAAGTTAATTACCTCATCCAATAAGCTGTCATTCTTTGAAGGATTAATTCTAAAAATTTTGCTTAAGAAATCAAATAATGCTTTCTTAAACTCAGACCACATAGATATAGGTGTAGACTTAGGACCATTATAGGTTATGTTTTGAAGTATTGCTTGGAATGTACCATTAGTCAATGCCTCTGCAACAAAAGTGCGCACATCGTCTAAACCAATTGGTAACATTGATGTTTTAGATGTCTTATAGTATTCAGATTTAGCTAAGTTTAATAACTGAGTCATCTGTAACTCAAATTGCTCATTCTCATCTATCTGACGGTTAACTAAGTATTGTAATGCACCGTTTAAGATAAGTGACTCTAATCTTAGAGTACCCCCTATATAATCTGATGATGCAAAGCGAGCATCAACCACAATACCACCAGTATCACTAAATCTTACAGGTACTGTAGCATTTTTAACAAAACGTATTTGGATCTTGTCTGATACAAGGTTCATAAGCTTCTTAGCTAAGAACTTATCATACTTACCAGCAAAGCCACTTATACTTACAGCCTTTAATATCTCTTGTAAGGAAACAGATTGGTCAAACTGATCAATGTCCAGGTTAAACTGTGCATAGATCTGTTTTAATATTCTCTTATCTGTAGCATCTTTGTCTAGTCTATTCAAATAGAACTCATCTTGAAATTCAGATATAGTTTTACCAGATAAAGTTTTACCTGTAGATCTCTCAAAGTTATCTATCTCTTGAAGAACCTCTTTGTACTTTGGATGATTATGGTCAATAGTTTCCATATTCTCCGCATCTACAAACTCATCTGGTAAAATACCATCATCCTCAAATGCTTTAACAAATCTAGGATCAAAAAATATCTTCTTATTTATTAAGTTATTAAGAAATGCATTTAAGTCATTCTTGTGCTGAAGTGCATCCCAAATCTTTTCTCTTTGTACTTTATTATTCTTATGCACAAATTCAAGAGCATCTTTAATTCTACCGTGGTGTATATCAAAGCCTTCTGGATCATGTAGTCTATTCAATGCATCAACAGCATTACCTAGATCTGATCCATGTTGCATCATTTCTACTAAGTTGTTAAATGCCTTGTCAATGTTCTCATCAAGAACCATATCTTTATTTACTCCGGCCTTAAACTTAAGTAAAGTATAAAAAGAATTGCGTAAATCGGTAATAGCGTTTTCTATATCAACAGTTACAGGATCTACAATATCACCTGTAACAGGATCTCTTTGGATCTTGTCTCTGTTTTTAGCATAGTCTACAGCTGCAGATTTTAATTTATCCGTAACTATATCATATGTTGCTAAGTAATTTTTATAGTGTGCTAACTCAGTATCAATTTCCGCAAGCTTTTTAGCAGCCTCATCTGATGTTGCAGCAGCCTCAGCATATACAAGTCTTTCTTTAGCTAGTAAATCTACCTCTGTAGCAATTCCACCACGAGTCATCATGTTTGTAAACGCGATACCCGACATTGATTGTAAGGGTTTGCTCTTAGAAGCTCTTGCTGTAATTTCAGAAATATAATCTTGAGCAGTTACAAGTTTAGTCTTCATCAATGCCATGTCAAATCTTACATCCTCAAATGCAATGTACTTGTACATCTCATCTTCAAACTTCTCTTTGTCCTTTACTTGATCATACTGCCAAGGATTATAATGATTTTTTAAGCTTTGAGCTTCCTCAAAACTTTGTTTCATCATATCTACTTTCTCAATAGAATTTGTAAGTCTATCTCTTAAACTTTTATTATCACCTTCTGCTTCTAGTTTTACACCAGGGAAAGCAGCCTGAAGATCTTTGTCCTCTAAGTTTAAGAACTCACTTAATGTATCTTTTAATAAATCAGTTTGACCGGACTTAAATAAAGTATGTAATTTTTTAAATAGCGCAAGATCTTGTGCCTCTAATTGAGAATGGGCAGATCCCGCATTACGACCCATCATCATAAAATCGGAGAAGCTTACCTGATGCGCTAGGTCACTGTCTATCATATTAAAGAAAGCCTGTGGGTTTGTATCCATTACAGCTACAATATCCATAAACTCTTTCTTAAACTCAGCTCTTTGTTTTTTTACATTACTATATGTCTTATCTATGCCTAATTTATCAGCAACTATTGCAGGCGCTGTCTGTGTGGCAAAGTTTAAGGCTTGTCCATATTTACCCATAACACTACCAATAGCAAAACCACTAATAAATGTCTCTAAACCTTGTGCTGTAAATTGTTCATCTAATCCTTTTTGAAAGGATGCACGCATTCCAGCAGACTGAGCTAACTCAGGAGTTAAATATAATTTTGTATAGTAATCTTTATATCCCGTAGAAATCATCTCCTGATAGTTTTCTTGAAGACCTTCAGGGGCACCCGCAATAAACATATTCTTTACACGGCTAGGTGATGTTTGTAATACGTGTTTGTAATATAATCTTGAGTTCTTAGCAAAAGGATTAAGCCTGCTTAATCCAGCTTTAAATCCTGTTTCAAGGATCACTGTTTTACCACCATCTCTCACGGCCTTACCACCCACAGCTGCACCAACATTAAGCAACCTATCAGATACTCTACCAATACCTCTAAACATATTGTTTAGAGTAATCTTATTAGTGTAAAAAATTACAGGGGCATTTGCTTTTGTTGTAGATGCTCCCGCAATTTGAGCTAGCTCATGCAGTCGGTTCATCTCATCATTTGTAATATTTGGTTTTTGTTTTAACCCCTCAGTAATGATATCATTTTGCACCATACCTCCTTCAAGACGAGACTCTGACATTGCCATATTTATTTCAGAGGCATCTCTAAAAAACTCCCCAAATACAGTACGACCTTGTGCAATTGCATTCATTGTCTTTCCTGCTCTTACTCCTTTAATCGCATCAAGTCCTAGTCTAGTACTTCTAAAAAAGGGATTAGCAAAAGCATTAAGTGTTTTAGCAGTACCTACGGCTGCAAATCTAGCAGCTTGATAAAAGTCTTTTGCTCTATGTACAGTTCTTATTGTACGCAATAATTCAGAACCTGTAGATAAAGTTCTACTAAGCTGTACTAAATTTCTTCCCATTCTGGGTAATGTAAATTCTGAAAGCGAACCTCTTGATGCTGTAGTAAGAGCTGCTAAAGCAACTTCTTCCGCTGCAAATTCAGTAAGAGCTCCTAATGAATATTGTAATGAGCCAAATATATTAGATGCACTTCCCCAAAAACCTTCACGATCTGAATGTATTAAATCTAACTGATCTGCAAATAATCTAGCAGCATAAGGATCTGTATCTTTATTCCATTCTACCCAACTTGAAGCTTGGTCAGCCATACCGCGACCAAATAAAGTCATATTTGCCGAACTCTGGAAATCATCCCACCCCGTAGTGTATTGTAAATAATAGTCATTATTATTTCTATATGGGTGAAATCCCACCTCATCAAACTCATTATGATTATACCATTTAGCAAATCTTCTACCATCAACATTAGCACCGTATATTTGATTACCGGCTTGAAAATAATTAGTAGGGCTTGACCATTGTTGAGACGCTGATAATTGATCACCTGCGCCTTCTGCAAAATCCATTGAAGCTGATGGTTTAGTAGCAGGTCCTCCATCAAAACCAGGAGCTATTAAAGGAGAATTAGCTTTAAACGTTTTAAGAGCATCATCAGCTTTAACATCAACTAGTGTGACTAATGGAGCAGCACTATTTTCTTGTGCTAATTCCATCATATCAGGTGTCTCTGTTAAACCTAGATCAGCAAAATTACTTATAAGGTTTGCTGATTCAGACGTTGGTGCAGCATTAGTTGCATCAAATGCCTCTTCATTAAATGCTTCAGATTGAATATTTTCTGCCATTATCTTTTGGGTCTATGATCATTAAGCCATTCTTCTTGAACTTTTCTATCTAGGAGTATTAGATTTTGTTTAGTGCTATCTCTAATGACAGTTAAATTTTCACCGGCTCCTACAACTTTTCTAATATTTGTGTGTGGTACAATTGCTTTTTGTGATGGATCATACGCATTATAAACACCCGTAATTAAAACATTACTAGTACCTGGTACAGGTGCAAAAGTAAAGTTACCACCATATGTACCCTGAGATGGATCATTATAATTTAGGTCATATACATTACCACCTCTAACATAATTACCCAAGCGATCTCCTTTTCTAAGTTCAGCTACAAACTTACTATTAACTTGACTTGCTGGTATAAATACTGTGTATTTCTCATCATCTTTTTTAGACGATGCCGCAATTGCAGCTTGCTCTTCTTCAGTTAAAGTTTTACCTGCTTCTCCAGATTGTGTTCTTAAAGCTGCATACATACCATTAATCTCAAATTCAAAAGATACATAATCTTTACTTCCTAATGTAACTAGGTGTGTGGTCATATCTCCACGAGGTCTTTGCAAATCTTTAGTAGTCCATTTTCCATCAGGATCTTGCATATCGTCAACAAAATGCTTGATTGCAGCAGCACCTACCGAACTATTATCCTTACTTAAAACATCTGAAATATTTTCATAGTCTTTAAGTGTTCCTGGTACAAGTCTTACACCTTTAGGATCTACGGCTATAGCATCCTGATAATTTTTAATTACTTCCTTGATATGTCTATTTCCTGGTTGTGCATAGAATGCAGCATCAGCTTGCGATAAATAAGGTACACCAACAACCCCACCACCCCGTTTATTAGAATCCATACCCGGAACCATAGTCTTTAAATCTTCTGAAGTATTATATACTGTTCTATAATTAGTAGCATAGTTCTCAAAAAATTCAGCATTAGTGTCATCTCTATTTACCCAAGCTTCCGCACTTTCTTTTGGTATATTACTACCATCTGAATTTACAATTCTTTCCACATTTTCACTAAAGCGTTTATTACCATAAGCAGCACCTACATAAGCTACACCATAAGTCTTTACTTTATCATCAAACTCTACCTCACCCATTCTCTTGACATAGTATGCCTTACCTACCTCCACAGCCTTATCCCAAAGATCTCCAGCATTTGTACTAAAACTCCAGCTATCAAGATTAAGATTTGTATTACCCTTTGTTAATTGTCTATATGCTTCGTTAACTTTTCCTTGAGCTTCTAATAATATTTGCTCTTGTGTTATTCCTGTTGCTGCTAACTCAACTACATATGAATTTTTAGCTTGGTCAAAACGCATGTATTTTTTTACAATTTCACCCGTAGGTGTTGTAATATTGGCATTAGCATTTTCAGGCGCAAATACTTCTTCTCTTTGTTTTTCTTTATAGCGATCCCACCATCTATTTTTAAATTCTTGTTGCTTTTCTGGAGATAATTTTTTATAGACTTCATTATTTTGCTCAACTTGTGAGAACATGAAATATCCATTTTCATCTGTTAATCTTTGGGCTTGTTTTCTAGTATTAGTATCAATAGTCATATTAAAAGCAAGGTCATGAACTTTTGAATTATTTTTTGCCAAGTCATTATAGATTTGGTTTTGGTAGGTCACGTCCTCTTTAAGATCTTCTATCTGTTGTAATATATCATCGCTTGTTCCTTTTTCTTTTGCATTTGCTTTTAGTAAAGCAGCTACCTCAGGTCTTCCTAATGCACCCTTCATTAAGTCTAATGTTTTCAGACCATCATTTTGCAAAATATTACCGATATTATCCCTATACTTAAAAGGTATAATGTTGGCACTATTAGCCGCAAAGTTTGGTCCCCTCCCCCATTTAGAAGCTTCATATTCTTGAACTGAATTCCAACCCATCTCATAGGCTTTATTTTCTAATTCAGATTTACTTGAAAGTTTTAAATAATTTGCAAGAGCTGATCCCGGCATATTTAAAATTTTAAGTCTTTCATTTCCTGATAAACCATACATATCAGCAATTACACTTTTTGCAATAAGAGATTTACTTGGGTTATCACTTGCAGCTATTGACGTCATTAACTGTAAAGTATTGTTATACAAAGTACTTGCTCCAGTTTTTCCGTCAGTTGCTTCAGAAAGTGCATCTTCTTGTAAAAGTTGAAGACTATATCTCCAATCAGATTCACCACCAGCTGTAGCATCTTTAGGATTACCATCATCAACACCCATTGGAGCTACTGGTCCTGATCTATCATCAGGATTTGCACCATTAACACCATTGTTTCCTTTAACCTCACCTTTGGCTATTGCCAAATTCATATCATTCTTAGCTCTAAGATTCTCTTTTGCAATGTCCATTCCAAAGTCAAGCTGCATTTTTGCAGCATCTAATTGAGATTGTAACATCATTTTAGATCTATCTAAAGCAGCATCATATGCAGATTTTGCATACGGGTTTACCTCAAGATCTACACTCTCATACCCCTTAGCAAAAGCTATAGATGTATCATAAAGAGTCTTAGATAAAATATCTCGTGATACAGCGGCATCAATTTTATTTCTTAATGCGCTAATATTATTTACATCAAGTACTTCAGGATCTGTAATAGTTAATGTTTCATTATGATATTTAGCTGCATTCTCTTCTACAGCGGCTTGCTCATCATTTAGGCCAAGTATTTTCCTTAAATCATCATTAGGATCAATCATCTGACCTTTATCTACAGCTTCTTTAACAACAGTATTAGCTGCTGTAAGTTGATCTCTATTAGATTCAGCTTGAAGTTTTTGCTGTCTTGCAAAGTCATTAAGCTGAGTTGTCATATCATTTAAGTATGCAAGTTCAGCCTGTTGAGAATCAGCACCGGCAGAATTTTGAGCAACGTAATCCTTTCTCTTTAAATAAGCTTGTGTACGCATAAGTTCCTGAACCTTAGGATCAGAACCATAACTTTGTAATAAGTAATTATACATTGGTGCTACAATAGGAGCACCACCTTTAGTTTTTACTAACCACTTACCATCTGAAGAAAAACTTACTTTTTCAACATCTTCAAAACCCATCTTCTTAAGATCATTCATTGCATTTTTAGCAACGTTAACATAAGAAGTATATGTAGGCTTACCATATTGACGAGCTTGATCAGCTGATGCTTTAGAGAAATCTTGAGCCCAATAATTTAAAGCTCTTACACCACCTTCCCAATATTCTTCCCCACCACAGTCTTTAGGATCAATACAATTTTTAAGTCTTTCTGCCTTAGATAACTCTTGCTGGTATTGACCAGTACGCATCATATCATAATTAATATCCTCGTCGTCAATTAAAGGTTGAAATATTTTAGCTGCCGCATTAACATTTTGCTCCAATGATAAATCAAGAGTAGATACTTTTTGAATACCACTCTGGATCTTTTTAAAGAACTCATCTCTACGCTGTGAGCTCTCCTGTCTTAGGACAGGAGCATTTAATAATGATGCATAGAGATTGTTTACCTGATTGTAACCTTGGTCATACTGATACTGCTTAGTTTGCAGCATATTACCAAAGAAATTAAGGTCAGGTTGATACGGTTGTATCTCTGGAAGAAACTGCGATATACCTTGTAGAAAAGCTGTCATAATTATGTTATAAAAGTATTACAAAAGATTTAGATTTACTAAACCTCATAAATTTATTAGACCTCCTCCTCATATGGATTATAGTTATTTGGCTTTACCGCAGGACTTGTGTATACATTGGCAGCAGAAGCTCCCGGATATATGTTCATCATTTGAGCAAGCATCGCTGTATTTAAGGCCTCTTTTGATTTTGGAGTATTAGATCCAGTACCCTTGTAGTATGATGATAATAAACCAGTTAGTACCTCATCGGATAAATTTGCATATTTAGGATTCTTTCTTGCTGTTGCATACTGATCTAAAATAGCAGGCATTGAATTTGATGCTTCTCCTGTTAAGGATTTACCATTAATTTGAGACATATAGCCACCAGCCTCAGGATGTATCCAAAACTGATCACCGTATACAGAATTAAGATTTTGAGTTTTCATCATATTAGTAACTCCTGCTACTGTATTTCTAAGTAAGTTATTCAACTTAATCTGCTTGTTCTTATCATAGATAGCTTTAGACCCTACTATATTGGTATAGTAATCAGAATCAGCTGCAGCTTGCAATTGATCACGTTGCTGTGCTCCTTGGAAGTTTGCCGCTTCAGCAGCATTTGAGTATCCAATATTTCTCGCATCAACCTCTGCAGCATTTTGCGCAGACTGATCCATTAATTGTCCCATAAGATTTGATGACATAGCAGCAGCAGCACCTGGAGATCTTGCAAAAGCATTAACGCCTTCCGTCATACCACGAGCCATTGATGATGCTACCTGATCCCTATATATAGGTGATTCGAACTGTGGTGTCATATATGCATTCTGTGGCACACGTGTGCGTATTGGCATATAACGATTTACAGGTTGTAAAGCAGATGCTGCAATATTAAGTTGATCTTGCAACCAAGGTTTAGGCCCAGGTTGTTTGTAAGGAGTAATAGTGTTATCTACTTCAATATCTCCTTCTTCCCCAGGAATAATTTCTTCGTCTGGGTTAAACTCGGTCATCTCTAATGTAGGATCTGCTGTAATTAAATCAAATTGACCTGACGTAGTATCTGTATTGTAAGAATCAGCAGGGCTAATTTGTCCAGCTGCTTCTGATCCAGAAATAAATTCATCCTTTACACCACGTTGTCCAATACCAAAAGGTTTTAATTTAGTTTGTAGTTCAGGAGCAAGATTTGCTTTATCATTTATTAAATCGTTATAGCCAATGTAGGCCATTTGCTCCGTAACATTTGCTAAACGTTTATCAGCTCCCTCCTCATAGGGTACACCAATCTCCTTAGCTTTATTATATAATGCTTTATTAGTAATACCTTTACCGTCAACATCAGTATTATTACCAGTACCTTTTACATCAAATTTATGAGCCCATAATGCTATATTTCTTTTTTGATGTCTTAAGTGAGCATCAACAAGTTGTTGATCAGTCATAGCTTTAACATCATTTTTTAAAGCTAAACCATACTTTGGACCATAGTTTGCATCTTTATCAGCAGCTGCTCTAATTTTAGCGGCAAATGCTTTTTTAATGTCAGGATCTTGAAAAGTATCCTCAAGCATTTGATACATACCAGCATATACATCATCATTATTAAATACTTTAGCTTTATCAGAACCTTTGTATGCGGGATATTTGGCTTTAGTTTCTTTAAAATTAAAGTACTTACCATCAGCACCCTTTACAAATACTTTACTCTTGTCCTTAGCTTCTTTGTATTCTTTTTCTTTACGAATATTAAAAGCAGCATCATCTTCATCTTCTTTTTTCTCAATGATAATAGCGCCTTCTGGTATGTTATATTTAGTAATTACTTTATCGGGTGTTTTTGTTTTTGTTCTTGTTACAACATTCGGGTTGTTGCCATCATAACCACCACCGCCACTGTTATCACTACCGCTATCATTAACAAAACCTAAGTTAGGTTCTGTAGTCTCATAGACATTACCGTCTGCATCCTCATACACATAAAGACCTTTTCTTCTGCTATATGTTTGCTTAACAATATTATCAGGATCAAATTTGTTACGACCTTTCTGAGCATAAGGTATAAATTTACCTAGCTTGTTAGCAGCTCCACCTTTTGCAAATACCTGCATTCCATATTGAGCCATCATTTCCATATCAGCTGGCATCTCCTCAGGCATTTGCTCAGGCATTCCTTCTGGCATCTGTTGAGACATAGCCATTTCAGCTCCCATCTCATCAGGCATTTGTTGAGCAGAAGGGTCCATTCCTTCAGGACTACCTTGTTGCATTTGTTCAACCACCTGAGATATAAGTTGCATTACTTGATCCTGAGGCATACCAATTTGCACAAAGATTTGTGCTACTGCTTGAGGAGGAACACCTTGCTCTAATAAAGCAGCAACAACTTCTTCAGGTTGTGCACCTTGTTGTAATGCTTGTGCTACTTGTGCCATCATCTGTTCCATTTGTCCACCACCTCCACCTTGTGGTTGAGGAGGTCCTTGTGGGGGCATACCTTCTGGAGGCATACCTTGTGGCATCTCTTGCGGCATTCCCTGAGGCATTTGTTGCATCATTGCTTCTGGTGGCATCATTCCTGGACCACCTTCTTGACGACGGATAAATCTATTTAATCCACCACCTCTTGAAAATACTTGATAGCCTAACATAGCTTGAGGCATTGCATTTGGATCATTTATTTGTTGTGCCATTTGCTCAGCCATTTGAGCTGATTCGGCATCTGGCATATTTTGTTGATCAGGATTAGCAGTCATGTTTTGATCAAACTGTGCAGCCTGCTCTTGGTCTACTTGAGCCATAGAGTTAATCATATCCTGATAAAAAGGAAGATCCTTTATTGACATAGCCGGAATTTCCATAGCTTGTTTATCAAGACTTAATGCAGCAATTGCTGGTTCAGCAATCTTAGGTATCTCATCATTCTTCTTGGACTCTTGCGCAATAGCCAACATACCAAGTTTCTTTGTCTTATTCTTGATATTAAGAATAAGAGTATCCATTGTCATTTTATCCTTAGTCTCTGTTGGATCCATAAGGTTAGCAATGTCTTTATTAATATCATACTTCTTTGCAATATCCGCAAATGTATAACCGCCCTTACGCTCAGGTAAACCAAAGTATGCAAGAATACCCGCATCCATGTCTTTAGTTTTCTTATTACCACCTAACTTAAAGTCTTTACCATGAAAATCACTAAAGATAAAAGTCTCTGGTGGAACATTAAGAGGAACACCGCCCGCATTGTGACGAGGTCCGTTGATTTTATATTGAGTTAAAAAGCCTGTTGCTTTATCAATTACTGCAGCAGTTTCCCCACCCTCAGCTTCAATATTAGCGTCCTCACGCTTTACCTTTTTAATACTATCTCTAAACTCCAAACTAGGATCAGCTAGATCACTTGTTATAAATGAGGGAGCTGCTTGATAATAATCAAGGTATGAGTTACCGCCTTTTTTAGCTTGAGGTAATTTTTTAATTTTAACTTTACGTATCATGTAATTAGTTATTAATCTTCATATTCAATTTCACCACCGTTGCTGATAATATCATCTATCATATCTTGTGTAAGATAGATTGAACCACCTACCTGTAATCTAGGCATTTGCATACCTCTTTGAGCAAATGCTCTTAATGGACCACTACTAAACTGAACTGGTGATCCAGCTAGACCGCCCCCTTCAGGAGCACCGGTAAATGTATTATAACCAAGACGATCTGCGTCTCTTACATCAGGTGATGCAGACTCAGTGTTCTCCGGCATAAATGCATTTCTTGCTGCCAGGTTAGCATTTCTTTTTTCTTTACCGTTAAGTATTGGAGTAACAATATTAGCAATACCTGAGTTAATAAGATTAAGTGTAGGTATAGGATTAAATGGATTTTTAACTTTACCGCTGCCTGTAGCTGTTACACTTTTCTCAACCTCACGTTGCCCCATAGGATAGCTGCTTTCTTTATTGGTACCATTAGCATTAAGCACATCATCTCCAGAACCAACCATAAATGGATTATCTGTCTTAGCTCCGATGAAATCAAAAAATGATTTTTTATCTGTTGCTTTACCAGGTTGAAATGGTCCATCAAATTGAAATGGAGGAAGTCCTTGACCACCCATTTTCTTTTCACCAGAGGGATCTACTTGCGGTTCTGTTTGTTTAGGTAGGTTATTAATATCTATCTGCATTGATGTTCCAGGTATAGTGATCATACCTGATCCTGAGCCTGGTGCTGGTATATTTTTCATCCCGCTTCTATCAATAGGTCTTTCAGACTCTATCATAGCAGCTTCATTTTTAAGGAATTTTCTACCCATTCCTCTTAGATTTTTTCTATTAGGATCAATACCAGCTTCATTTAATAACTCACGACGCTCACCCCTTGAAATATTTTGCCATAGATCAGGGCTTAGTTGATCAGTTTGCATTAAACCTCCTCCTGGAGATTTTGCATTTTGTGCATATACTTTTTCATTTGATGCTTTCTCCCAGTCATAGTTATCAAATATTGACTGACCTTCAGGAAGAACAGTTAGACTTGTATCATAGTTTCTGGTATCAAACATTTTACCTATTCCTATTTTATCTAGGAGTTTTCCGGCTACTGTTGGATTTGCTGTAACAGATTTTTGAATTCTGTCATAGTCACCACTATCTAAAGCTTCTTGAAGTTTTTGACTAAATCCCTGATCATACTCAACACTGTCTTCATCTAAATCAAATCTCTTACCTTGACGTAATCCCATATAGTCAGCTAAACCCATTTCAGGAGCTGCCATTTGACTTGTAGTAAATGGAGCATAGTTTCTTCCTGTAAGCATATTAGGAGATGCACCTGGACCACTTAAGTCTGTGCCAGGCATCTTTAATCCTTGCATTATAGGATAGTTACTTATAAAAGAAAGATCGGGTCGTCCACCAGAAGATGGCACTTGATTATTTTTAAACGCCTCTCCTACTTGACTATAGTAAGTATTATACAACTCAGGTAATATCTCATTCATTTGCTCACTTGTCAATTCACTAATGTCTGAAACATTAGCTTGTTGCATAATCTGATTTTGAGATTGTTGCGGTAAGCCTGCAAACAATTGTGATTGCCAGGTCCTTCCACCTTGTTGTTTTATTACACCGCTAGTTTGGTTTGTACCATCTGGAATGTACTCAGGAGATGATACACCAATAGACCAATCATTTGGTGCAACTTCTTCTTGTTGAGTTGCCGCAGCTTCTTTTTTAGCCTTTGCTTCTTTTGCTGCTTTTTCTTGTTCTGACATATATTGATAATACGCAGGGGCAACAAAAGTATCAACTAAAGTTTGACCAATATTTTGTAGGTTATTAGTATTGTACTTCTCAGCAGCTGTTACAAATAATTGAGGGTTAGATACTTTAGGATTTTGTAAACTAGGATAACCATAAGGAGCTTGGAAAGGAATTTGTCCTCTAACTTGAGCTGTCATCATATTACCCATAGGCATCTGCTCTGGGAAATCTGGAACATCATTTTGTTGCAAATAACCTTGAGCAGAAGCTACAAACTTCTGTATTTCTTCTTGAAGCTTTTTATTTTGAGCATCTTTTTTATTCTCGGTAACTCCTTTTACAAAGTTATCAAGACGCTGTTTAAAAAAGCCATCTGGTTTTGTTATTGGTTTTATACTCATTATCCGTAATGTAAAAGGTCCTGTTTCATTTTAGTAAAGAGGTCTGCACCAAGTTGCATCTTAGGCAGATCTTGTGGCATTGTGTACTGACCCATTGGGTTGTACATAGCTGGTCCTCCTTCTTGCATAAAGAAGTATCTTCTATCATAAGTTCCTCCCTCGGACATTACAATAGGAACACCAAAAAGGTTATCGTAGTTATACATACAGCTAAGTTACATTATATTGTTAAGATACTCAAATTTAGTTAGTTTTCCTAGATTTTGTCCATGCTGCTTCAAAGTAATTATCTAGTGATTTATGATCTCTCGGTTTAGCAGTACCACCTAATTTTTTAACAGAATTACTTAACGTAGAAATTTCACCCTCAAGGTGATATAAGTTAAGTAACTCATCTGGTGTAAGATTTTCAAAACCTCTTCCAACAAGACTGGCAAATTCTTTTCGTGCAGCATCTAATCTTTTAGTAGCTTCAGCTCCTGTTAACTCTACAACCGGTTTAGAAACTGCAGAATTTGGTCTATTATATAGTGGGTGTTTTTCAGGTATACGATCAAATGCACTAAAATGTTCTCTTAGTTTTTCAACAACCAGATCTGGATTTTGATAGGATATTCCATGTGCAGGTTTTGAAACATCATAAATATCCACAACATTTTTATTAGGATTATATTTAAAGTTACCTCTAAGATTATCAACATCTAAGAAAAATCCCCTAGACATTAAATCTCGGGCATCAGCCTCTAATTTATTCAGGACTTCTGATTTTGTAAGATTTTTAAATTTACCCGTTCTATCTAAGTTTGGCATTATCTCAATAAGACCGCTACCATCTTTATGTGCTCTTTTAACAACAGCTATATTATCACCTATAACACCTTCAAAAGATTTTAGCAAATCCGCAACATTATCTGTTTTAAATGTCTGACCTACTTTGATAACATGCTTTGGATCAGCAGCCAATTCAAAAACCATACCTTCAGCACCATTACCAAGACTTCTTCCCAAAGGAGAATCAGGTTGTATATTTTGTTCTTCCAATAAGGTTCTAAGCTCTTTTGCTTCGTCTCTGGCTTTTCCCCATGCACCAGAAAAATTCTCCTTAGAATCAAAAGGACTACCTTTAATTTTAGCTCTTCCTATATCAGTTAACTCTTCAGCTAATTTATATTGAGCACTCCATCTATTATTATACGCCTTCCAATAATCAATAAATTGAGCAAGATCTATATCGTCTGCTTTTCCACCAGTAAGAGTTACAAAGTTTTCAAGTATTTTAGCTTGCGCGTCAGTTTTTATCCTATCTATTAAAGGACTCCAGTTTAATGTAGACGCATCTTTTACTTCTTTATACCCTGTTAAAAAATTTGGTTTTGGTTTATAAGCTGTATAATTTCTTGCAGGATCTGCTATAAATGCACCTTTACCTTCTCCTACCATTTTACCTGTTACATCATCAAGCTTTGTTGCTAAAGGATTGTATTTATACAAATTTGCTAAGGGGTTATCAAGTTTTGCTAAATCACCTGCTAATTCAGTTCCAATACCACCAGCTCCAAAACTTATAAAATTTAAAGGATCAAATATTGCTTGAGTCAAACCATTACCTATTGCTTGAGCTTCAGGCTGGTAGTAATCTCTCATTGTACCGTCATCACCATAGTAAGGTTTAGGAGTATCTCCATTGTACC
>Ga0181346_1000225_pt1 | contig 23248 bp, 31 predicted proteins | sample Su13VDMM15DN_FD_130100 | JGI IMG/M metagenome (GOLD analysis project Ga0181346, IMG submission 130100) | Freshwater viral communities from Lake Michigan, USA - Su13.VD.MM15.D.N | ecosystem: Environmental > Aquatic > Freshwater > Lake | place: USA: Michigan | collected 2013-07-15 | reverse complement strand
TGGTGTAGCTGCGGTTTCTGCAAACACTGCTTGTACTTGGCGCGTTCGTAAGACCGCTGATGCAACATACGTGTTCTACCGTATTGCTGGTTAATGTAATATCCCGCCCTTCGGGGCGGGTTTTATAAAGGAAAAATTATGTCAAATACCAAAGCTGTTGGTGTTGCTTATGCAGATCCTTTGTTTGATAGCTTAACTGTAACTGGCGCTTCCGTTTTTAATGGCGGCGTTATTGCAAATACTGTTCAAACAACTGGAAGCTCAGCCGCATCCAACTTAACTGCTGGACTATACTTCTTGACTACTGCAATTACTGCTAACAGCACTACAACTTCTGCTCCTGTTGGTTCATTGGCTACTACTACCAATGCAACTGGCTTAGGCAAATTGTTTATTGCTGATGGTACTAAATGGCAGTATCCTGTTGTAGCGTAATAAAATAGGGGGCTTGTCCCCCTATCTACTTAAAGAAAATATGACAATCTACTTAAGACATCCTGAGCATGGCACTAAAGTTGCCACAATGGAACAAGAAGCAGAATATGATGAACAAAATGGCTGGGTGAGATATACTCACGATACGCCATCAATTTCTGAAGAAGTTGAAGCAGTAGAAGAACCTACTGAAACAGCGGCTCCTGTTAATACACTGGAAGTAAAAAGACGTCGTAAAACCGCAGAGTAAGGAGTTGTTATGGCTACTACCGCCGCCGAACAGATTAATGGAGCATTACGCTTAATCGGGATGCTCGCCGAAGGCGAAACACCCTCTGCCGCTACGGCTCAAGATGCCCTCGCTGCGCTAAATCAAATGATTGACTCTTGGAATACCGAGCGTCTATCTGTGTTTTCTACCCAAGATCAAATCGTATCTTGGATTCCAAACACTAAAACCCATACTTTAGGGCCTACTGGCGATACAGTTGGCAACCGTCCCATTTTGGTTGATGATGCCTCTTATTTCCGTGACCCTCAATCTGGTATCTCTTTTGGTATCAAGTTGATTAACCAACAGCAATACGATGGTATTGCGGTTAAAACTGTGACTTCTACTTACCCGCAAGTGATGTGGGTAAACATGGAATTTCCAAATATCAGTATGACGGTATACCCAGTTCCAACCAAAGTGTTGGAATTTCATATTGTTTCGGTAACAGAATTAATGAGTGTTCCAAGCTTGTCAACTGACATTTATATGCCTCCTGGCTATCTCAGGGCGTTTAAATACAACCTAGCTTGCGAATTTGCCAATGAATTTGGTGTTGAGCCGCCGCCCAATGTGGCTCGTATTGCGATGACTTCTAAGCGCAATCTTAAGCGGATCAACAATCCTGACGACATTATGGCTATGCCTTACAGCATTGTGGCTACACGTCAGCGTTACAACATCTTTGCCGGTAATTACTAATGCAGACGCCGATTTTAGGCCAAGCTTATGTTGCTCGTAGCGTAAATGCTGCGGATAACACTATGGTTAACCTCTTTCCTGAAGCCATCCCTGAAGGTGGTCAGACAGGGGGTTTTCTTAACCGCGCCCCAGGGTTGCGTAAGCTTGCCACTATTGGCACTGGCCCCATCCGTGGGCTTTGGACGCACTCTACAGGGGGTTTAGATGCTTACGTAGTGTCTGGCAACAAGTTCTACAAAATTGATACTGACTACAATGCTACTTTATTAGGCACTGTTAGCGGTACTGGCCCTGTGTCTATTGCTGACAGCGGTACACAGATCTTTATCGCCGCAGGTGCCGATGGTTACGTTTACACCGAGTCAACTGATACGTTTGTAAAAATTACTGACCCTGACTTTGCAGGCGCTACAACCGTTTGCTACATTGACGGTTACTTTGCGTTTAACCAGCCTAATAGCCAGATTATTTGGGTAACTGAAATTCTTGATGGCACGGTTATCAATCCATTAGCGTTTGCGGCGGCTGAAAGCTCCCCCGACGAAGTAGTAGCCGTAGTAAACAACAATCGTGAGGTTTGGGTGTTTGGTCAAGGCACAACTGAGGTTTGGTACGACGCAGCCACTACGCCGTTCCCTTTAGCGCCCATTCAAGGCGCTTATAACGAAATTGGATGTGTAGCCCCTTTCTCTATCGCCAAACTTGATAACAGCCTGTTTTGGCTTGGTGCTGATCCCCGTGGCTATGGTATTGTCTATCGTAACCAGGGTTACACAGGCAAACGGGTGTCTACCCACGCGGTAGAATACGCTATTCAGCAATACGGCGATATTACTGATGCTGAGGCGTATACCTATCAGCAAGAAGGCCATGCTTTTTACGTTTTAAATTTCCCAAGAGCTAATAAGACTTGGGTTTACGACGTAGCTACAGGCGCGTGGCATGAACGAGCTAGTTGGCTTAATGGTTCATTTACCCGCCATCGTGGTCAATGTCAAATGAACTTCAATAGCCAAACAGTTGTCGGTGATTACGAAAACGGCAATTTGTATGCTTTTGACCTTGATGTTTACGCTGATAACGGCGCCGTTCAAAAATGGGTACGCTCATGGCGTCCATTACCGCCAAACCAAAACAACCTTAAGCGCACCGCCCAACATACCCTTCAATTGACTTGCGAGTCAGGCGTAGGTATTAACTTAGGTCAAGGCGCTGACCCACAGGTCATGCTTCGTTGGTCTGATGATGGCGGTCATACGTGGTCTAGCGAACATTGGATCTCAATGGGTAAGATTGGTGAGTACGGCTACCGCGCCCTATGGCGTCGTCTTGGTATGACTACAAAGCTACGTGACCGCATTTACGAAGTATCAGGTACAGATCCTAATAAGGTCGTTATTGTGGGTGCTGAACTATTCCTCAGCGGCACAAACACTAATGGCTAACATTACCTTATTACCGTCGGCTAAAGTCCCTTTAATTTATTCGGACTCTGCCACGATGACAACAGAGTGGTATAGGTTCTTTTGGAACATATACGGCTTTACTGGTACTGGCGTAGTTCCTGTAAATAAAGGTGGTACAGGCTTAGACACCATTGGCAACCACCAATTAATCATTGGTAACGCCAACAACGTGTTTGAGCCAGCTACATTACGCGGTTTTGGTATTAATGTCACTTATGACCCTGGCTATGTAAACTTATCTATTGGTTCTTCAGGGGTAACACCAGGCACTTACGGCTCTGCGTCGCAAGTTGGTGTATTTACAGTTAATCAGTACGGTACCTTAACTGCGGCGTCAAACACGTCAATTGCAATCAACGCCAATCAAATTACTAGCGGTACACTTGTTACAACTAGAGGCGGCACAGGTTTATCAACATTTGGTGCTAACCAACTTTTCTATGCGTCCAATGCTAGTACAATGGCTCAATCAAGCGGATTGACTTTTGACGGCAGTATATTGACTTCTACAGGTGGTATTGGTGGGGGCAACTTTTAAATGACAAGCATAGCGAAACATAATAGAATCAGTCTAAATTTAGGAGCTTTTTATGGCCGTTAACCTTTCCCCTGTTGCTGGCGCTGCCGCACAATTTTTTGATAATAGCGGCAACGTATTGACCGGCGGCAAGTTATACACTTACGACGCTGGCACAACTACACCTGCTCCTACCTATACAAGTTCATCTGGGGTTACTGCGCAACCTAACCCAATTATTCTTAACGCGGCGGGCAGGGTGCCTGACAGCGGTGAAATTTGGCTTGCCGACGGCGTTTCATATAAATTTGTGCTTAAAGACGCTAACGACGTATTAATTGGCACTTATGACAATTTAGTAGGTATTAATTCTAATTTTGTTAACTTTACGGGCGAAGAAGAAACACAAACCGCTACGCAAGGTCAAACCATATTTACTTTGGCTACGCTTAATTATTCTCCAGCGGTTAATAATTTACTAGTGTTTGTTAACGGTTCTAAACAAATTTCAGGCACTAACTATCAAGAAACATCTTCAACTGTAATTACTTTTGTAGATGGATTAAACGTAGGTGATGTAGTTGATTTTTGCACTGCAACACCAATCAATACGGCTGTTGTAGATGCTTCTGAAGTATCCTATAACCAAGGAGGCATAGGCGCTGTAAATACAACCGTTGAAGCTAAACTTCAAGAATTTATATCTGTTAAAGATTTTGGTGCTGTTGGTGATGGTGTTACAGACGACACTGTTGCGGTGCAAGACGCGGTAGACTATTGCCTTCTTAACGATGTTAATTTATTAGTAGATGGAAAATGCTTACTAACCGCAAGCATTAATATCGACCGTGAAGTAAATACACCTGTAGAAAACTCATGGTTTGTTATTAGCGGTGTTTTGGGCGGTGGTTTTTATACAGAAACCGCTATTACCCTTTTTGATACTACTTTAGACTACACTTCAGCGCCTCAAACAAGCCAAATTAAATTTGAAGATGTAGTATTTGAAAGCGACGTATCTTCTTTAGCTGCGTATGTAATTTCACCTGGCTATTTAAGAACGGCTTTTGTTGGTTGTTCTTTTAAAGCAATTAAGTTATTTCAAGATACTACAACTTGGTCGCAATCTATTTACCTTGATAAATGCGTTGCAAGAGCGTGGGAAGGCACATTTTTTAACTGCTCTACACAAACGTATGACTTAAAAGTGTTTCAAACTTATATTGAAGCACCGCAATCTAGTGGCGGCAATGGCTTTTCAATAGGTACCGCTAACGGATGCGCGTTTACTGATAACGTCATTGAAGGATTGTTTGGCTTTGGTATCCAATACGACGGCGCTAATGGGCTTCAAATTTCAGGCAATTACTTTGAAAACAATACAGGGTATGATATTGATGGTACCCCAACAGGGCCATCTACTTTTGCTCTCGGCGTAAATATTGTTGGAAACCATTTTGAAAATACAGGCACACCAAGCAAAACTTATTGCATAGGTTGGTCGCCATATATTTATGGTGGGTATTCAACAGGTAACGGATGCGCTGGCGGTGGTACGTTGCACTATCTTCCAACACCAGACCAAGGGCTAATTACTATTGCTAATGATGGTGTTGGTGGCGGTTCAATTACATCCAACATACCTAAAAAACAATTTTTTACTGATAGACAATACCCAGCAAAAGGTGGGTATATTTATGGCGCATCTTCTGATGCTGATGCCGCCTCTTTATATCTTGGAACTTTTTACAATTCATCAACTTTATTAAATGTTGTTGAAGTTAGCCATTTAAACCAAGTTAACTTTAACGGTGCAACATTTAAACCTGCAAATACTAATTACATTTCTAGCGGTAACACTAGAGGTGCTATGGGTATTAAAAATACAGAAGCCGGAAATTCTACTGACTATTTGACTTTTTATAATAGCGCAAATGGAAGCGCTGGAGCTATCAGCCAAACTGGGGCTACGACCGTTACTTACGCAACATCTTCTGACTATCGCTTAAAAGAAAACATAGCACCAATGTCAGGCGCGTTAGATAAAGTATTGGCATTAAAACCAGTAACTTATAAATGGAAAAAAGATGGTACTGACGGGCAAGGTTTTATTGCCCATGAATTGCAAGCTATTGTTCCTGAATGTGTAGTAGGGGAAAAAGACGCCGTTGACGCTGAAGGCAATCCTAAATACCAAGGAATAGATACTTCATTCTTAGTAGCTACGCTTGTATCTGCTATTCAAGAATTAAAAGCTGAAATTGACTTGTTAAAGGCTAAATAATGGCTCAAACAAACTTTACGCCTATTCTGCTGTATTCAAGCAGTACGCCTACCAATGCACCAAGCGCAGGTAATTTAACCAATAGCGCCAATGGTTCTGAAATTGCTATCAATATTGCGGATAAAAATCTGTTTTTTAAAGATAGCGGCGGCGTTGTTAATACGGTACCTATTCGCCAATCAAGCGCTAGCTCAAATGGTTGGCTATCTTCTACAGATTGGTCTACTTTTAACAGTAAAGCCCCCGCTACTAGCGGTACATCCATTTTGTACGGCAATGGCACAGGTGGGTTCAGCAATGTCACTATTGGATCAGGTATTAGCTTTGCAGGTGGTACGCTATCAGCCACAGGTTCAGGCGGTACGGTTACATCTGTAGCTGCGCTAACTTTAGGCACCACAGGCACCGACCTTAGTTCTACTGTAGCTAATGGCACTACAACCCCTGTTATTACTTTAAACGTACCAACTGCTTCAGCGGCTAACCGCGGCGCTTTATCTAGCACTGATTGGTCTACTTTTAATGGCAAACAAGCTGCTTTAGTTAGCGGTACCAACATCAAAACGGTCGGCGGCGTAACTTTGCTTGGCTCAGGCGATGTTGGCACAATCGGTACAGGCTATGGTGGCACAGGGCTTACATCATTTACATCTGGCGGCGTTGTCTACGCTTCTTCTACAAGCGCATTAACAACAGGGGCTGCACTTTATTTTAGCGGCGCTGATTTAGGTGTTGGAACAAATGCACCTTATCAAGCTAAATTAGATGTAACTGGTACTGGCGGCGTAGGTAATTTAGCTAACATTGCGGCTTCTAACTCAAATTCAGATCAATTATTAATTGGAAGTAAAGATAGAGGAACTGCTAACCCATTTTTTGGAATGGGAACAGGAACAGCTTTTCTTGTAGGTCTTGGAAATGGCGTAGCTCCTGCATTGGGAATAGGAACTTATGGAGCAGCACCAATAATTTTTGGTACATCAAATACTGAAAAAATGCGTATTGACCCATTAGGAAGCTTATGCCTTGGTATAAATAGTAATGGTTATGGTGTAGCTGGGGCAATTTACGCTCCTGAAATTTACAACTACACTACGGCCGCCGCAGCTAATCTATATATTGAATCTGGCGGATTTTTTAGAAGGTCTACCTCATCTATTAAATACAAAACAGATGTTCAAGACGCAACACATGGCCTTGCAGACGTAATGAAATTACGTTCTGTTACCTACAAAGGTATTAATGACGGTGAAACCGTGTTTGGTGGTTTAATTGCAGAAGAAGTAGACGCTGCTGGTCTAACAGAATTTGTGCAATACGCAGATGACGGAAGCCCTGATGCTTTGGCGTATGGTCAAATGGTTTCTTTGTGTATTAAAGCAATTCAAGAGCTTAATACTAAATTTGACGCTTACGTAGCGTCGCATCCTTAAGGCAAAAATATGACTACACTAATTCCAAAATATGATGAAGGCGCCACAGGCGCGGTCAATAGACCTTTTAACCTTAAGTTACAAGAATCTGTAAGCGTTATGGATTTTGGTGCTGTTGGTGACGGCATTGTTGATGATACTGTTGCGGTGCAAGCGGCGCTTGATTCAGGAAAAAATATTGTATTTCCCCAAGGTACATACCTTATTTCAGATCCTTTAGACATCACAACTGCTGGTCAAATATTAAGCGGTACTGGCGGCGTTCTTCGCCGTGCTACTGGAGCAATAGAAAGTAATTATATTTTTAATGCAACAAGCATTAATAATTTAACTTTTCAAGGGCTTCAATTTACAGTTCAAACAGGTACAACCCACGCTCAAGAAGGCGGATTTATTCTTTTAACTACTTGTAACTTTATTAAAGTAATTGATTGTAGTTTTAATGGAAAAATACCAGGTCTTACAACGGAAACTGAGAGTATATTTAGCGCCGTAAATACGCCTGGTTGTAACCATATTTTAATTATAGGAAATAAATTTTCTTATATTTTTGGAAATTGTTGCGGCGCTAACAATAATGTTGGGTCAGGCGTTTACGGCGTTGACGTATCTATCACTGGAAATTCCTTTTACAACATAGTTGATACAGGGATTGGTAATTGGACTGGTGCGTACAATATATCTATTACAGGAAATATATTTTACAGAGATGACTATTCAACAGATTACAACGGCGTAATGATTGATGTTGCAGGCGCATCGCAAGTTGTTATTGATGGAAATTCAATTACTGGAAATGCTATCGGCGTAAGATCTTTAACAAATCTTAACTACACTAACTCACGTATTCTTATTAGTAACAATACTTTTCAAGATCAAACAGCGCCCTCAGGCTACCAAGCACAAGCAATACAAATAGCTCATTCCGATCTTAGCGGTGGCGGTTCTCTTGCAATGAGTGTTCAAATTTTAGGTAATACGATAACGCCTAACGCAAGCGCTTGGGGTGTTAACGTCGTTTCTACTGTTTCAGTTTTAACTGATTTTTTATACTTAAGAATAGATCAAAATACTTTTGACTTGCAAAACTCAAGTAGTGTTGGTGTTGTGTTTCAAAAAGTAACAGGTAAAGGCGCTGTCGGAATATTCCCTGGAAGTAACTCGTTTATTGGAACCGCTGGAACCGCAACCACAGGAAATTTTCCTGAAGTAATTAAAATTGAAGGCGCTCAAACAAATAATGCGTTTATGCGTTCCAATTTTCAATTTACAGGGACTACCGCTACCGTATTGGGGTATTACCCTTGCGGCGTTGGTCTATATGGAATGGCAGCCGCTTTAGGAACTTGTACTGATGGCGGCGGTGTTGGTGGTCAATTAACAATGAACCCAATAGGCGGTTCTAGCTTGCCAAACTATGCAACTATTAGCGCAAGTAGTTCTAATACTACTTTTACTAATGTATGGAATCACGTAACAACGGCGGGTAACTATTCTTACAAATATAACCCTCATGTTGCGGGCAATACAGATGACTACTACTATTTAAATTGCGTAAGATTAATTTAAGCTAATGACTCAACTGATCGTAACCGAACAAAAGGTACAAACGCTTGAGGCTGCTTTTTTAGAGCAACCTCAAGTCGATTGCCCTGTTGTTCATCGGTTTGGCCCAAGCATTTACATTCGTGAAGTGACAATTCCTGCTGGCACCTTGTCTATTGGGCATCGTCAGACGACAACGCACCTCAACGTCATGTTGAAAGGCCGCGTTGTAATGATTAATGAAGATGGCTCAAAAACTGAGCTAGTAGCACCTACGACGTTTGTTGCAGGCCCAGGGCGCAAGATTGGGTATATTCTTGAAGATATGGTTTGGCAAAACATTTACGCTACTGACGAAACGGACGTAGAAAAGCTAGAGGCAATGTTCCTAGATAAAAGCCAAACTTGGCAAGAACATCAAAAGAATCAGCAATTGTTGCTGTCTTTTGACCATTCTGAGGATGTCGCTGACTACTACGCCGCTATTGCTGAGTACGGGTTTGACCACGAAACCGTACAAGGTCAAGTACAGAACCTTAACGATCAGATTGATCTGCCACACGGCGGATACAAGATGATGGTCGCGCCATCTAAGATTGATGGCAAAGGTGTATTCGCCACAGGAAACATTGACGCAGGTGAAGTTATTGCACCTGCTCGCATCGCTGGCAAACGTACGCCAGCCGGAAGATATACGAATCATTCAAAAAACCCCAACGCTAAGATGATTTTGTTGGATAATGGCGATGTAAACTTGGTAGCTGCTATGCCTATCGTCGGTTGTAAAGGCGGTAATTTGGGTGAAGAAATCACAATTGATTACCGTCAGGCATTGAGCCTAGCAATAAGGAGAAATTAATATGTCTGGAGTCGCAACAGCCATCGTAGGCGGTGCCGTAATCGGGGGTGTTTTAACATCCCAAGCTTCCAAAAGCGCCGCGCAAACACAAGCAAACGCAGCCGATAGAGCAACCGCAGCGCAACAAGAAGCGCTTGCTCAACAAATGGAGTTGCAAAAGCCGTTTACAACTGCGGGTACAACCGCTGTAAATCAGCTTTCTGCTATGACTCAACCTGGTGGCGAGGCTACTAAACAGTTTGCTTATGACCCTTTTAAATACCAAGCTGACCCAGGCTATGCTTTCCGTCTAAAAGAAGGTATGAACGCCATGAACGCTACGGCGGCCGCTAGAGGTGGTTTGATCTCTGGTAACGCCCTCAAAGCGGGTCAAATGTACGGTCAAGAAATGGGTTCACAAGAGTATCAGAACTCGTTTAATCGTTATTTGCAAAACTACGCTAACGCGCAAAACACGTTCCAATTAAACCGTAACAACTTGCTAGACCCATTAAAGTTCTTAACTAACATCGGTCAGGCAGGCGCAAGTAACCAAGCGGCTAACGTAGGCTCTTTTGGTAACTCACAAGCCGCTAATACCATCGGCGCGGCTAATGCTACCGCTGCGGGGCAAGTTGGCTCTGCTAACGCTATTAGTAACGCCATTGGTCAAGGTATCGGCGGATATCAAATGAATCAGTTAATTAATCGTTCTGCGTACAATACCGCGCCTACATCTTCTACCCCCGCGCCCGTTTACGATTACAGTACACCTTATTCAGGTTAAGGAATAAATATGCCAATCGACGCAAATATCCCCCTTCAAGTTCAACCTTTTAAAATTGACCTGCCCGTTAATCAATTAGCGGCGGTTGGTGAAGCCATGAAAATTGGCGAAATGAATCGTGGTATTGAAGAACAAAACCGCTTAAATGAGTACCTTAAAGGTGCTGATTTATCTAAACCTGAAGCTAGAGCCGAATTGGTTAAGTACGGCAAAACAGGTTTGGCGTATGGTAAAGCGCTTGGCGAACAAGAAAAGCTTGGCCTTGAAACTAAAAAACTTGGCGTTGAAACTAAACTTAAGCAATTAGACGTTCAACGTGAGCAGTTTGGTAACTTGGTATTTAACCCATCAAACGAGAACGTCGTAGCTCACTTGCAAGACAGTGTATTAAAAGGTGAACTTCCACAAGCGCAAGCGCAATCATTGCTTCAACAAGTAATGCCAATGAACGCGGCGCAACGTAAACAATTCTTTACCGACATGGCCGTTAAAGCTGAAACACGCTTTCAAGGCGAAATTTCTAAGCGTGGTCAAGATATTTCTGCGGCTACAACACGCCGTGGTCAAGACTTGGCTAACAACCCTGAGTTGCAAGGTAAAATTGAAGAAGCTAAAGTGCTTGGTAAAGCTAGAGGCGAAGAAGTTACAGCGCCATTTAAAGACATTCAAGCTAACGTCAAGGCGCTTAAATCCGCTGGTTACGATCCTGAAACTGGTAAAGATACTATTTCTGGGCTTATTCAGCAGTCCACAGGCAGTTATGCTGGTGCAGGTGCAGACTTAGCCGCACGTACTGTTGGTATCAGTACAGGTGGCGCTAAAGCGATTGCATCACTTAAAACATACGAATCCAAACTTACCCAAGACTTACTTGGCGGTAAAATGGGCGCAGGTATCTCCAACGCGGATCGCGACTTTATTGTGGCTGGTATTGGTCAAATTGCTGACCCAACTTTACCTGTAGAAACACGTCAAGCTGCTTGGAACTCTGTTAAAGAGCGTATGCGTGTGGCTGGTATGGTTCCTGCACCTAAAGGTCAGGGCGCTCCTGCTGACAATCCATACGCAAAGAAAACTGACGCTGAGATCAAAAAAGAGTTAGGACTCTAACATGGCTGACCTTCAATTACTGCTAGAAGCAGAAAAGAGGGGGTTATTGCCTCCTGAAAAAATGAGCCTTTTAAACGAGGCTAGATCAAGAGGTCTAATTGAAGGTACACCTAGCAGAGCCAACGTAGGCGCTGAAACTACGCAAGTGCCTGATTGGGGTAGAGAAAACCCTAACCTTTATAAAGCGCTTGTTAAAACCCGTGAAGTTGCTGGCCCAACCGTTGAGGCTTTGGGCGCAGCAGGTGGCGGTATTTTAGGCGCAGGTGCAGGTGCTATAGCTGGGCCAGTAGGCGCGGCTACAGGCGCCGTTGGCGGTGCAGGTCTAGGCTACGGTATTGCTAAAGAAGCATTGACAGCAGCCGATGTAGCCCTTGGGTTAAGAAAGCCACGCACTACTGAGCAATTGGTTACTGAGCCTGTACGCAACGTCGTTGAAGGCGCTACTTATGAGGCAGGCGGTCGTGTAGCTGCGCCGTACCTAGCTAGAGGCGTAGAAGCCGTTGGCAAAGGCTTAGGTAAAGTGGCTGATATGCGTCAGATCCCGCTACAACGCGCTGCTAACATCGCCAAGGGTTCTGTAGGCGAAGCTGATGAAGTCATCAATGCGCTTCGTTCTGCCCCTCCTGGTACAACACCTGCTAACGCTTTGGCTCAAGCAGGATTGAACGAACCTACCGCACAAGCGCTATTACGCCGTGCAGCCGCTAGAGATCCTAAGTTTTTCACTGACTTATCCCGTGCTGAAGATGCTAAGACTTTTAATGCTTTGGCTAAGATTGCAGGTGGCGAAACCCAGACTGCGGCTCGTACAGCCCAAGCAGGTGCTAAGAACGCATTGAATGAGGCGTTGATTCCTACGCTTGAAACAGAGATTGGCGCTGCTAACATTGCAGGTAAGAAATTGCCTGCGCTTGAAGGTAAAGCTAAGTCGTTTGCTGATGTTGCAGCTTCTAAGGTTGAAGATGTACGCCGTATGACCGCCGCAGGTGAACGTGCGGGCGACATGGCTAGAGCGCAGATGATTGAGAAGAACTTGCCTGTAGGCGCTGCTAGATACACTTATATTGGTGAGTTGGCTAATAAGGCTGACGAAGTAGCGTCGCAAGCCGCTAACGCATCATTGCCATTCGGTGAAGCCGCAAGGTTTAACCAAGCCGCCGCTGATAGTTTGGCGTCACATGGTCTTAAACCGCTTCGTGCCGAGCCAATCATGGCTAGCTTAGATAACATCTTGGCTAACCCTAAGTTTGCTGGCGCTGACGAGCTATCCACAACCGTTCGCCAATTAAAGAACGACATCGCTCAATGGCAAAACGCAGGCGGTGTGATCGACGCATGGGCGTTGGACAGTATTCGTAAGAACTCGGTTAACGCCGCCGTTCGTCAGTTATCCGCTGATCCTAAGCAACAAAAGCAACTCGCCGCTAAAGTAATGACCGAAGTTAAGCCATTGCTGATTGGCGCTGTTGAAGAAGCAGGCGGTACAGGATATGGTAAATACCTATCTGACTACGCAGCAGGTATGCAAAAGATTGGTCAAACCAAGCTTGGCGCTAAAGCGTTGGACTTCTACAAGACTGCACCTAACCAGTTTGTTGACTTGGTTGAAGGCAATTCTCCTGAAGTTGTAGAGAAGATCCTAGGCCCAGGAAGCTACGACATCGCCAAAGAGATGAGCCAAGACGCTATGACTGCGCTTACTAAGGCAGGCAAACAGATCAAGGTTCAAGAAGAAATTGGCAAGCAGGCTACAGCCGGTGAACAAGCGTTGGTGGACTTAATAAAAGAAAACCTACCGTCATTCCGCTTACCTAACATTTTCAGCATTGCAGCGACCACAACTAACAAGGCGTTGGATGCTGTTGAGAAAAAGCTTGGTAAAGCCACAATGGATACGCTGACTGAAGCAGCTAGAACAGCGAAAAGCTTTGAAGATTTACTCAAAGTATTACCCGCCGAAGAACGTAGTCGTGTCCTTAAGACACTATCTAACGCTCAGACATGGCAAGTTTTACCTAAAGGAACGCAGGGCGCAGCCATCATCGGCGCAACCGAGGCTACTAAAAATGCCTTAGCGGAAGAAAAACCAAGCAAAAATGCACTAGCGAGATAACTATGGATCAGACGCTTTTTAATATTGCCGCCACCGTTGCGGGATTTTTAGGTGGTTGGGTACTAAAAGTTATCTGGGAAGCCGTTAAAGAATTACAAACCGCTGACAAGATTTTGGTAGAAAAGGTCGGTTCAATCGAAGTTTTGATTGCAGGCAACTATATGTCCAAAAATGACTTTGACAAGATCGCTGCTGCCATATTTGCAAAGCTTGATAAGATCGAAGATAAGCTAGACCGAAAGGTAGATAAATGATCTACGCTCTATACCTGCTTTTGGTGCCTATCAGTTTGATCCTGACGCTAATCGCTATCATCCTAGCGCCTGTATTACCTTTGTTGGCTACTGAGCAGGCAGGATGGCTTGATAACCACGCTAAATGGGGCGTAGGGCCACGTTTACCAACTTGGCTATCTTGGTTCCAGACACCTGACAATTCGCTTGATGGCGACGCTACCTTTGAGCGCATAAACGGCATTAGCTATTGGGCTAAGGTCAAATGGCTTTGGCGCAACCCATGCTACGCGTTTGCAATCCGCTATCTAAACAACCCCTACTACACCCAAGTGTCAGGGGATAAGACTATCAAGGACAACGACAATGCGAAAGCAGGCTGGTGCTTGGTTCACGCTAATGGACTATTTCAATTTACTTCTGTTACCCCTATTGGTTATAGCCGTTGTGTGTATGTTAATCTGGGGTGGAATATACGCGCTCTGGTGGATGATGGCGTACCGGTTAAGCCCGATCCTTATCAAGCAACTTTCGTGTTTTCACCGAGAATAAGTGGCTACAGATGAAGTGCTATAAGTCCAAAACAATGTGGTTCTCCGTAGCCCTAGTTGTTTTTGGGGCTTTATTTGATAACTTACCTTATCTTCAATCAATCATTGATCCTAAGTATTACGGCATCATTATTACCGTAGTCGGTGTGATTGTTGCGTTGCTTAGATACGTTACCAAAGAACCTATCAATCCATGAACCCGCTGCTATATGTTAAATTGGGACTCGCTTGTGCTGCTCTGCTTGGCTCTGCTTACCTTGGCTATAGCTTTGAACACAGTCGATTTATGGTTTTTAAAGCAGAAGTTGAAACAATTGCAAGAGAGCAAGAAGCGAAAAACGAGTCTGTTCAAAAGCAACAAGCGTTAGTCAATAAAGGGATTGTCAATGAATTTCAAGCTAAGTTGGGTGCCTTGCGTAATCGTTATGACGGGGTGCAGTACACCAGTGGCAGTCAATTGCCCACCCTTTCCAACCCCGCCGGAAGCGTTAATGGCACCTCCGCCAACTTTACCCTTGATTGCGCCATTACCACGCAGCAATTAGTAAGCCTGCAAGATTGGATTAGAGAAAGCGCTACTGTTAAATGAAACATTCTGAAAAAATGACTATGGTCGCCACAGTATCGTTGGCGGCTATCTTGATGGCTATGGTAGCTGTCATGCTTATTGGCTTATTTCACGACAAAGTAAATAACGACAAAGTGTTTGAGATGCTATCTCCTGCGTTTCAGACCATCGTAGGTGGTTTTATTGGTTTAATTACAGGTATTAAGATAGGTCAAGCTGATGACGAATAATTTTGACAGCTGTTTAGCCAAGTTATTGGTACATGAAGGTGGCTACGTAAATCATCCGTCTGATCCTGGGGGCATGACCAACCTTGGCGTTACTGCTAGAGTATGGGAAGAATGGGTAGGCCACCCTGTAGATGAGAAGCAAATGCGGGCGTTGACGCCTGAACTTGTAGCACCTTTATACAGAAAGAAATATTTTGACGCTTGCCACGCTAATGATCTTGTACTTGGCCTTGACTATGCTGTTTTTGACGTCGCTGTTAACTCGGGCGTCGGGCGCGCCATTAAGCTTTTACAGTCGTGTGTTGGCGCTACTCCAGATGGCGGCTACGGTAGCATTACTGCTGCATTAGTACAAAAAACCCAGCAAGAAGATCCTGCCAGGCTTATTGAGTTGTATTGCGCTAAACGGCTTGAGTTCTTAGAATCCCTCAAAACTTTCCCTGTATTTGGTAAAGGTTGGAGCCGCCGCGTTGCTGAAGTTAAGGCTGACTCTCTGGCAATGGCTCAAGGTACTTCTCAAGCCTAGCGATACGCTGGGTTTCAAACGAGCATAGCGTTGAGTAATACTCAGCGTGGGTCTTATGCTCTAAATAGCTACGGCGAGCGTTTTCTAGCTCTTTAGCCGCTAGACTTTTTGCTGATGGTGGGTTCGTTACCACTAACCAAATTCTCTTTAATGCGTTCATTTTCATTCCTTTTGGTGATGCAGTCTTGGCAAAACCATTTATAGGTTAGACCGCTTGGGTTATTTACTACTTTTCCTGTCGAGTTGTTCTTGCGTTGTTGACAGTTATTGCAAGTTCTAGTGGTCATCTACCAAAAATTGAGTCGTACATAGGCGTCATAGACGATGGATTAGGCGTATACACAGGCGCCGCACGATAAACAGGCAGCGGTGCCATTACAGTGCCAACAGCTTGACCTTGTGGGCCATAAACATAAGTTGTATTGCCTGATTGTTGAGCATTACCTAGACTTTGACCTTGTGGGCCATAAAAATACTGCGCGTTGCCTGACTGCTGTATGGTGCCTAGACTTTGACCTTGTGGGCCATATAGGTAAGTTGTTTGTGCATACGCTTGGTTTTCCCAAATGGCGCCTGCTAAAAACGCGGCTAATAACGCAACAATTTGTAATATGAACTTCATTTTTGTTTCTCCTGAGTGATTACTTCACGATAAGCCTTAATTGCGTCCTTAACGTCCTGACGCAACGCTTGCATTTCTACATACAGTTCTTCTGCCAATTTAGCCAAATTCTCATGGCTCCATGACCTAAAATCAGGTGGCATCATGGTTTTACCGCCAAACTCATTAGCTCAATACGCTCACGGGATACGCGCAGCGTGTTATAGCGTTGATGTAAGCGCTGCAATACAGACGCCCGCTTCTCATTAACCTTTTCCAAATCAAGCAAGGACAGCACTTCTTCCTCGCTCATCATGGATAACTGGTTATTTAAGGCTCGCCAACTTAGCTTCTTCATTCTTAATCCTTTCTTTCAAGGCTTGTATTTCTTCAATGGTTCTAGTCAAGGCTCTTGAAGCGGTACCGTAGTTACGCACACGAATCACGCTTTCAGCCTGTTTAACCTTCAATTTTGCCTTAAGAGCGAGCAATCTTTTCACTTTGTAGCCTTTCTATTTCTTTAATTAAGTCGCGGATCATTAATTCAATGTTGGTATCTGGCGCATATTCGCGGATGTCGTCAGCCAATTTCTTTGCTTCGTCTAGTAGTTTCATTTTTCACTAGCCTTCCTTATCGCATAGCTTACAAACACATGACAAAAATAACCCAATGCAAAAGCAATGTCGTAGTTAATCATGTCTATTCCGTTCATTTCAATTCCTCCAATGCAATATCACTTAATGCCCGTTTATCTTTAAGGGCGTCCCAAATCCTCAAATCAATCGTTTTGTTGGTCAATAAGAGGTAAACCCATACGTCATGCTTCTGACCGCTACGGTGCAGGCGGCCTACTGTCTGCTCGTACAACTCAAGGCTCCAAGGCAAAGATACAAAAACCATCTTGTTACCGCCATGCTGAAGGTTTAACCCGTGTCCGGCTGACTTAGGGTGAATCAGTAGCAACTCGATCTTGCCATCGTTCCAACGCTCAATAGCCTTGTCATCGTTGATTGTCTGTGCGTTAGGATACCGACGCTTAAGTTCAGCTAATTCTTCAATGTAGTTGTAAACAATAATTGTGTTGTCATGTTGGTTTTCCTCAAGCAACTCATCCAGCATATCGAACTTGTGGGTACTAAACCAAATCGGCGTCTTGGTCACGTTCATGCGCCCAGGCGTGTCTGAGGCTGTTGTAGTTGTTTCGTAAACCCAACCACCTGCCATTTGTTGCAACTTGCCTGTGACTACGCCTGCGTTGACGGCGGTAATCTGCACGTCCTTGAACTCAATAACAAAATCCTTCTTCATCTTCTCGTATGGGGCGCGGTCAGCCAAGTCACACTTCATCTCAACGGTGTGGCATGGCGGCAACTTGTCAGCGTATTCACCTGCGTCTAACAGGAATGTCGCAGGCTTGATACGCTCCATGACCTGCGCCAATGAGCCTACGCGTGGCTCCCACTCGCCAAAGTCTTTGTTAACCAGGACAAAGTATTGCTGCATAAACGCGCCTTTAGCCCGTCCAAGCAACTCTTGATTGATGATCTTGCACTGACCAAAGACATCTTCTAAGCCGTTGGATGTAAACGATCCTGTCAAACCCCAACGGATCTTGATCTTGTCAACCACCTTAGCTAATGCTTTAAAGCGCTTGCCTGATGGGTTTTTGAGCTTGGTTAGCTCGTCAAACACGATGCCATCAAAGTCTAGTTCTTGGTCAGCAAGCCATTGAATGTTGTCGTAGTTAGTAACTACTACGGGAAAACCCGAATGTAATGCGTTAGCGCGTTGGGCAGGCGTACCAACTGCAACTGCCAACGGCATATCAGTAGCCCACTTCGGTTGTTCTACAGGCCATACGTCGGTGCAAACACGCTTAGGAGCCAACACAAGCCATCGTTTAACAAAGCCATAGCGCAGCATATCTTGCATGGCGGTCAGCGTTAGCGCTGTCTTTCCCGCGCCCACAGGGGCAAGGATCATGGCACGATCGTTCTCGTACAAGAAGTCGGCTGCCTTTTCTTGATAATCGCGTAATCTCATAGCTTGCTAACCATATCAATGCCATCACCAATCCAAGCCATGACAGGCACCGCCATTGAGTTGCCAAGCGCTTTGTAACGCAATCCTTCAGGTGATGTGTCTTTTTTACGCCACGGAATGTTAGTAAAACCGTCAGGAAAGCCCTGCAAACGCTCGCACTCAGTAGGTGTTAAGCGACGCACTTTGACTGAATCAGCTACAAAAGTCTGGGCATGATGTGATTGAACCGATGGACGCAACGCTTGTAAGGCAGGCGTTACCGTCAACGGTGTAGCGCTAAATGTATTGGCGCCTGCGTCCTCACGGATTGAATATGCCTCAACAATAGGCACGTTGCCACCACCTGTACCCCAACGGCTAGTCACGGTCTGACAAGTTTCGCCCATCTCTTTTACACGGCTATCGGCAGGGTGTGTTTCGTAAACCTTTTGAACTAGGAAAGTTTCGCTTCCTCCACCGAGGACTCCACCGCTTGCCTTAAGGGTTCCTCCAATATCTCCCTCGCGGTATTGAGCAAGGCTACTTTCAAAGTATGCGGAAGGTTCTTTCCCCTGCGGTGCGCTCGGCGCAAGATCCCGGCGCAAGCTATGTCGCTCAAATAGTACTGCGGCGGCAGGTCGCCAATCTCCAAGGTGTCCGACAACAAAGACACGACGGCGTCGCTGTGCCACTCCACAGTACTGAGCGTCAAGCACTCGGTAGGCGAACCCATACCCGAGTTGAGCCAACGCCCCGAGGAAGGAACCAAAGTCCCGTCCTCCTGAACTTGACAAGACGCCTGGGACGTTTTCCCAGACAAACCAGTTCGGTCTAAAGTGGTCAAGCATTCCGCAATAGACGAGTGCCAAGTTACCACGTGGGTCATCCATTCCTTTACGGAGGCCTGCGACTGAGAAAGATTGGCAAGGGGTTCCGCCAACAAGGAGGTCAATTTTTCCATCTAAGTTCCATTCTTTATATTTAGTCATGTCACCAAAGTTAGTGACGTTGGGATAATGATGCGCTAATACGGCTGATGGGAATGGCTCAATCTCAGAAAACCCCGCAGGTGTCCAACCTAAATCATGCCAAGCCATCGTGGCCGCTTCGATACCGCTGCAAACTGATAGATATTTCATACTTTACTTAACCATTCCATAACATCCTCTTTTGTCCATAAACAAGCGTACTTTTGACACAACAACTTCATTTCTTCTGCAAATAACTCCTGCAAAGGGGATAAATAGCCGCCTTTAGGACGCTTGATTTCGACAAACCAAGTATCACCATTAGGCAAACAAGCAATTCGATCAGCAACCCCACGCTGACTGATAGACTTGAATTTATAAGTCTTTCCGCCAATTGAGCTAACCGCCCAACAAAAGTATTTTTCAATCTCTGCTTCGCGTTCAGGTTTATTTTTCTTTTCCATGTAAAAAAGTTTAGCACACAAATAAATTCTGTGGTAAAGTTTAATCTCAGTCAACTAAAGTAAAGGAATCAAGATGGAATTAACTAAACACTCCAACGTAGTGGGCGGTTCAACTGCCAAACGTGTAATCAATTGCCCTGGCTCTGTAGCCTTGTGCGCCAAGATGCCCCCTAAGCCAAGCAGCAAATACGCTGACGAAGGCACCCTACTTCATAACGTCATGGATTTGATCCTGACTACCAACCAAACGCCTGAATCGTTTGCTGGTATGGAATATGAAGGAATCAAATTAACCCAAGAGCTTATTGACGAAAAGGTTTACCCTGCGTTACGCGCTTTGGATGACATCGACCCTAATAAGGAAATGGAATATGCCACTGAAACCCGAGTTGGTTTTGGCGATTTTTTGCCTGGTGTTTTTGGCAGTACAGATTTACTTGGCCGTATCGGTAAAAGAGCTTTTATTTTGGATTGGAAATTTGGTAGTGGTGTACCTGTGCCTGCTGACGATAATCCTCAACTGATGTTTTACGCGGCTGCGGCCATGCGTACCCCTGAAGTGCAGTGGGTGTTTGACGAGTGCGATGAGATCGAGTGCATCATTGTGCAACCGCCATCTGTAAAGCGTTGGGTTACTACAACAAAACGTATCAAAGCGTTTGAGCAAGAGTTAGCTATGGCGGTCAAGGTTAGTCAGATGCCTGACGCGCCCTTAAACACAGGTGAGCATTGCCGTTGGTGTGCAGCCAAGCCTACTTGTCCTAAGATGACAGGTCTTGCTGACCGCACCCTACACGCTCAACTCGATATCCTTAACGTAGCGCAGATCGCTGACTATCTTAAAAAAGCCGATATGCTTGAGCAATGGATTGCTGATGTGCGTGGGTTAGCGCACCAAGTATTAGATGCGGGTAAGCCCGTGCCAGGCTTTAAATTGGTTGCTAAACGCGCTATTCGCTCATGGGCTGACGAAGATCAGGCATTGGTTGCTATGATGAACGAGGGTATCCCCGTAGAAGATTTAACTACACATAAGTTAATATCTCCTGCTCAGGCAGAAAAAGTATTGAAAAAGCACGGCAAGCAATTGCCTGCCAATCAAGTAGTAGCAGTAAGTAGTGGCAGTACGTTGGTTGAGGAATCAGATCCAAGACCTGCGGTTTTACAAATCGGGCAGCAACTTACCGCAGCCCTCTCTAAACTTCAATAAGGAATCAAATCATGTCTAATATCACAACATTCTCAGGTGCAAATCTCCCTTCAGTAAAGTCATTGGCTACAGCCTTGCGTACCATTGAAACCGATGTTGGCGGTGCAGGTACCGTCATTATCAAGATGGACAAAACAGGCCATTGGGTGTTCGGTGCAGATCAGACCGAAATCGAAGATGACTCAACATGGGCAGTTAATCCTTTCTCATTCGTTCACGGCTATATTGCGTGGGGTGATGGCGAAGTATTGGCTGAGAAAATGGTCAGCGTAAGCCAGCCATTGCCTGAACTCGAAGCAGCGCCTCCAGGTGCTAAAAAAGGTTGGGAAACTCAAGTTGGTATGTCTATCAAGTGCCTTGATGGTGAAGATAAAGGTATGGAAGCGCGTTACACCACAACGTCAGTTGGCGGTAAGAAAGCGGTTCAAGCCTTAGCTGTTGCTATCGCTACGCAAGTAGAAAAGGATCAATCTAAGCCAGTTCCAGTTGTTGAGCTTGGCAAAGAGCATTACACCCACAAGTCGTATGGCCGTATCTATACCCCTATTTTCAAGGTTCTTGAGTGGGTTGGTATGGATGGTGAAGCAGCAGCCGAAGAAGCGCCGAAAGAAATTGAAGCGCCTGTAGAAGCTGAAGCATCCGCGCCAGCACGTCGTCGTCGTTCAGGAGTTTAAGATGATTAAGTTAGAACTTACATTAGAAGAAGTAAACGGCGTTTTAGGTTCATTAGGCAAGATGCCTTATGAGTTGGCTTACCCATTGATCGACAAGATCAAGCAGCAAGCTATTCCGCAGATCCCTGCGCCTGAAACACCAGTAGAAGTAGTAGCAGAGTAAAGAATTGGGGTGGCTGACACTATTCAGCTTAAGTACTCGCAGACGAACGACTAAAAAGACTGCCACCCCACCCACAGTACAGTAAAGGACAATAAAGTGAACACTACCGATATGAGATACGACCTTTGTAACAATCAAGTTGTTTACAGGTCAAAGATTGTTAACCATCCTGCTTATGCTAACCCCGTTGTAATGGTTGAGCAGGGTTGGAAAGACGGCCAAACAGTTGTTTGGTCAGGCGAAGTTAAATATTCTGAGATTAAAGAATGAGCATACTCTGGCTCGATTATGAAACAAGATCCCGATGCGACTTACGCAGTCGTGGGTCTTACAACTACGCTCAGGATCCAAGCACCGAAGTCATCTGCATGGCGTATGCCTTTGATGATGAGGACGTGCAACTATGGACGCCTGACCTACCTTTTCCCAAGCGTGTAGCCCAACATTTCTTTAGTGACGAGCAGATCAGGGCGCATAACGCAGGCTTTGACCGCCTCATTACTGAGTTTGTCCTATGCCATGATTACAAGGTACCTACGCCTCTATTGACGCAGTGGTATTGCACGGCTGCACAAGCACGGGCTAACTGCGCTCCAGGTTCACTAGAGGACGTTGGACGCTTTGCTAGTAGCAGTATGCGTAAGGATCACCGAGGCAATCAATTGATCCGCCTGTTGTGTATCCCCAAGGCTGATGGTACATTCAACACAGACCCCACCTTGATGGCAGAAATGGGTAACTACGCCCTGCAAGACGTGCGAACCATGAGAGCCATCTCACAGGCCATGCGCCAGTTGTCCCCTGATGAGTTGCTTGATTACCATGTCAACGAGCGCATCAATGACCGAGGCGTACTACTAGATAAGCCCCTGTGCGAAGCCGCCATGCGCTATGCTAATGAGGAATTGCAAGAGATAGAGAGAATCGTTGCTGAAGTGACTGAAGGTGAGATCACCTCAGTTCGCAGTCCTAAGATGCGTGAGTGGGTCTTAGCGCGTGTTGGCGATGAAGCTAAAAAATTAATGGAAGTGTATAAAGATGGCGACAAGAAATATTCGATCGACAAGTCAGTTCGAGCTAACTTACTTATTCTTGCTGAAGAAAACCCCGACCAAATACCGCCGGAAGTTGCTGATGTTATCCAATGTGCGGACGACTTATGGGCGTCTAGTGTTGCGAAGTTCAAACGATTAAAGGATTTAGCTGATGAAGAAGATAACCGAGTTCGTGGCGCGTTTGTGTTCGCTGGTGGGTCAGCCACAGGTCGGGCAAGTAGCTACGGCGCCCAAGTCCACAACTTCACCCGCAAGTGCGCTAAAGATCCTGATGCCGTTAGACAAGCTATGGTTAGAAGCCACGCAATTGTCCCTACCTTTGGACGACGAGTTACCGACGTTCTTAAAGGGATGCTCAGACCTGCGCTTATCCCCGCCCAAGGCAAATCCCTTGTCGTCGCCGATTGGTCAGGAATCGAAGCCCGCGTCAACCCTTGGCTCTCCAATTCCGACGCCGGTATTCAGAAGCTATCGCTTTTTG
>Ga0181346_1000222_pt1 | contig 23333 bp, 19 predicted proteins | sample Su13VDMM15DN_FD_130100 | JGI IMG/M metagenome (GOLD analysis project Ga0181346, IMG submission 130100) | Freshwater viral communities from Lake Michigan, USA - Su13.VD.MM15.D.N | ecosystem: Environmental > Aquatic > Freshwater > Lake | place: USA: Michigan | collected 2013-07-15 | reverse complement strand
TTGTATGTGTAATAAGCACCACCCTGTTTAATCAGATTTTGATCTTTTAGAACTTTAATCCAACTACCATAGTCAGCAATTCCACTATCAAAATAGATATCAAAATTTGCTTGACGTTGTGGTGGCCCCATACGATTCTTCACAACAACCGCTTTACATACGTTACCAACAACCTCGTCGCCTTTCTTGAGTTTACCTGTGTTGTTCAAACGAACTCGGACACTGCAATGATAAGCAAGTGACTTACCACCTGATACCACATACTTATCACCAAATGCCATAGCATTTAAATTCTGACGCAACTGATTAGTAAATACAGTAAGTACCTTCTGACGACCAATCATTGTAGTAATCTTGCGCATTGCTTTACTGATAATAATACTCTTACCAGTTGCATAACCATCCTTACCATGATCACTTTCCAATTCCGCCTTTGTTGATGCGGCTGCAACGGAGTCAACAATAATTGTAAGAATACGATCTTTGTTAGACTTTCTTACAATTGCAATCATCTTCTCCATCTGTTCAAAGATATCTTCAACAGTTTCACATTGAACATATAGAAGTTTAGATAAATCTACACCGAGACTTTTCCAGAATTCTGGGGCTGCTGAATTTTCTGTATCAATTACTACAGCAACACCACCTTTTTTTTGAGTGTCAGCAACAACATGTGCTGAAACTAGACTTTTTCCAGTTCCTTCCAATCCATTAAATTCAATCATCTTACCCACAGGTAGACCACCGTGTGGACGATTACTAATGGCTAGATCCAGAATAGAAGAACCCGTACTAATCCAATCACTAATTTCAGCAGGATTTTCCTGTTCATCTAAAAAATAAGCAATTTTACCACCGTCTTTGTTTGCTTTGTTTAACTCATTTGCCAACAATTCGATTAATTCGTCTCGTTGACCCGACTCTTTAATAACACTTTTTTTTGCCATAACGTATATAACTAGAAAGCCGGTGGGGTATAAAAACTCCACCGGCTTATTTTTATTTTTTAGGAGTTAAACAAGTCATCAAATGCTTGTTCTACACTGTCTTTACCTTTAGCTTTAACCGTACTTGGTGACTGTACTGCTTTAACTGAGGTTGTAACCATTGCTGGAGTGGTTGGTGCTGTGAATGGAACGTCGTCATCATCTGTGGGTGATGTAGCTGATGTAGTTGGTACAACAGTTTCAGCTGATTCTGTATCAGGATTCAACCACTTATCCATAACTTCTTTGAGCTCTTCATAAGAAAATTCCGGGAAAAGATCCAAGATGTTAACTTGTGACTTTAGAGCGTCAAGCAACTGTGCGTTTTTTGGATCAATCGCTACACTAACATTTGGCTTAACACGAATACTTGTTTCTGGGAAACTAGCTCCTCCTTCAGCAGTCTTAAATTCCACGACAATATCACGTCCACCGGTTAGATCGGTAATATCACCAAAGTCAGGATCACTAATGATTGATAGAAGTTCTTGATAAACTTGCTTACCAAATCCCCAGAACTTAACTCCTTCACCTTCTTCGCCACGGACAATTACGGGAGCAAATGTACGCATCTTGGGTTCCATCTTACGACCCATCTGCCAATCTTCTTTAGAACCAGTCTTCTTCAAACGGTTACTAAACTCAACAATCGGATCTGGACGACCAAAACTATCAGGAGATAGATACGTCTTGTTGTTGATGTTGTAATGAAACTTTAGTTCGATAAACGGATTATCAGGTTCATACTTGTAGGGAACAATACGAACTACTTGTTTACCTGGCTTTGGTTTCCAAATCAAGTTGGATTTTTGATTTGTGTTTGAAAGGGAGTTCAAACGACTCTTCAGCTTACTAATATCTAATGCCATAATTTATTTAATTATTTAATTGTTTAATTGTTAATTATTTGAACCAAATCACTCGACTCGGTTTATAACCAACCTAAATTCAGTGTACACTAGGTACACACCGAAATCAAGTCAAAAATAAATATTAAATTTCGTGGATAGAGAACAATTTTAATGGAACTATTTTTACACCGACATCGTTAGTTAAAATGATGCTGTTTTTATATAGTTCCCAACTTAACTGAAAGTTCTTGTCATATACTCCATTATTTTCGTCGGCAATCAACTTATTCATTGCGTTGAGCGTATATAGTGTATTTGTTTGCTTTTTACGATGAATACTAATTGTGCCTTTAAATCGATTATTAAGATCATTCTTTTCTACATTAAATGTAAGATATAGTTCTCGTAAATTATTCTCATTCGCAAATATAAAGATCTTATTGTCAATTAATTTATATTGCCGTGGTATTTCCTTCAGTGCATCTGTGTATTGAATACTATTTGAGAATGTACAGAGTAATTGTTTTTGTGTCATGGTATTTCAAATTCGAATTTACCGTTAATTTCCGCATCCATATCAAAGTAATCAGCAAAATATTCAAATCCTTTATCGACGATTTGTTTGACTGTAATTGATATTTTTATAACCATTCGTTTGAAAAATTCTTTCATTTTAACATAAAATACATTCAATGCGTTCTTGGCAGACGCTGATAAATTTTTTACAAACTCTAAACTATTTTGTACTACATTTTTAAATTCAACTCCTAAATTATTAATAAATGACATCAAACTTTCTTCAATTATTTGGTTCTCCAATAAAAGATAGTCAGTTTCGTCACATTCTTCTTTTACAATGCCAATTCTAAGTGATCCGCCACGTGCATTTCCTCTATCACGTACACCGAATTTAATTTTATTATAGTTATCGTTGATGAATTCATCTACTGTGTAAATCAAACAATCTCCTTGGCAATCCCATGTCATAATGTGATCCGCTACACATTTTTCCCCAGCAGAAAATCTTTTTTCGCCGGTAGAGAATTCTCTCAACAATGCTTTTTTGTATTTATCTTCGGTAAAAATCTTATTTAATTCAGCCAACATCTGATGCATTTCTTTTTCTTCTATTTTAATTTCAGTAACTGCATCTGGACTTTTAATTAACGATATTAAGTTATTTACAGCTTCTTTGGTTTTCATTTGATCACTAGTGGTTGATAACGTAGTCAAATTTTTATTAATAACAACTGCATGATTATAGTAAAATGATTTCTCCATCAACTGAGCAAGTGTTTGTGTAATATTTGCAACTATCTTGTTTTTGATATCGGGGAAATCTTTTAATACCGCAGAAATTACGGTGGTTAGTTCTTTATGTTGTGAAGATGCAATTTGTGATCCACCAGCTTTCTTTGCACTACATTTTATGTTACCATTGATGATTAAATCCGTTTTAGATATCTTTGATATACCCGCAAACTCTTCGGATAATTTACATCCAGATGATCCCAATATTTCAACAGAAGTAACTGGATTGCTAATTTCTTTATATTTACCTGTTTTTAACTTATCCGCTATTTTTTTAGCCACTGCGTTTTTTGATCCTTGAGGAGTATTAAATTCTTCTCCTATATAATTTTCCATTTCTCTCGCAGGACACGATTTATCCATGTCACTGTTTGCTTTAGATACAAACTTGTTTTTATATTTTTTGTACAGTGTAGATAATACAACAATAGTTTGTATATCTGTCTTATTATATTGAATCAAACGTTCATCTGACAAACTTCTAACTTTTACATATGTAGAAGCTGGTACTAAATTAACGTTATTGGTAGTTAGATATTTTTCAAAATCATTGAATGTAAACTGTATATCTCTACCTCTTGGAAATTTGAATGCGTCAAAATTAGTAGTTTCAAAAACTTTTTGGAAATAAAGTTCAGGTGGTATTGTTTTACCAGCATCATCTGTTCCAGCTATAGGTTCGTAAAACAAATTATCTTTCGCAATTTTAAAAAAATCACTACTATATTTTGGCGCTGCTGCTTCTTTTATAGATCCTCTGATTATAGTAGTTTTTATTGATTCATCATATATTTGTTCACCAATAAAACCACCTTCGGTATCATACCAATTAAAACCTTTTTTATAGAATCCAAATTTCACAGCTTCATCTACACTGTAATTTACAAGTGGACTTTGACCCAACAAAACTGATTGCACTGCAATTGCATCCAATTGTTTTTCTCTAGGAGTTCTTATATCTTTGTCGGTATCAATTATTTTTTTATCTAATGATGCATCTATAGAAACATCTATATCTTTTTCCTGCGCCGGAGGAACGTTGGCATCTTCACCTGATTTAATTCCGGCATTTGGTTCTGTAAAAATATTTGTCTGAGCTTTTTTGGGATTTTCCGCAAAATGTGTACCTTTAGTTACAGCCCTGTCTCTATATTGTTTATTTGGAAACGTTACAAGTATGCCGTCTTTATTGTATGCTTGTCTTTCTGGAAATCTACCAGCTTCAAATAATTTAGCTGTCTTTTCTACAATTTTATTAATATCATAACCAGCGTTCTCCAAGTACTCCTGCAATATAATTACGTGATCTTCATTTTTAAGATCCAATGTTCCGTTTTTGATACGACTATCACAACCAATTTCGTTTACTAATGATTTAAAGTTCATCTATTATAAATATACATATAAATATATTTATATTTGGACTAATTTCAAATCATTGTAATTATTTCCCAGATAAGTCTTAACTTTAAATCTTTTGTTCTTAAATATTTCAATTAAATCTAAAATATCCTGTCTGTCCGAGTCATTATGAATATCAAACACAATCGAATCATATACATACAAAATAGGTACGATTTTTTTGTTGCTAACAAACTTTAGACATTTACTTAGACTATCAATTCCGTATTCAGTTTCTGCTGCCTGAATGATATAAGCAAATAACTTATTCTTATTTGCGTCCGATATATGTTTATTTGTAATCTTACGTTTATAAACAGGAGTAGTTACATATCCTTTGCTAATAAATCGTTCCCAATATTTTTCTTTAAGTTGTTCTGTCTTTTTAAAATATTCTATGTCTATATATGCATCGCCTATCTGACCATATAAATTGACCATAGTAAGTTTCTTCGCTTTACCAAGCAACTCAGGCGCAACGCAATCGACATTGTAATACTGTTTTGCCAGATGTTCGTATATAGTTTCTTCGGCTGGTACTTTATAATCCACTAAATTAGCTACAATATATGGATGAAATCCAGTAAAGTCAATCATCATCATATGACCGTCACTGCCATATCTTGATACAAAACTAGCTCTACAACCATCGTCTTTCTTCAGAGCTACATAGTTTATACTGTCATACGAATTGCTGGGTCTTCCAGTTGGATTGTATATGTTGTAGTTGGTATATACAAAACCATCATATGTACGAGTTTTAAAGTGTTTTTTAAACTCACCAACATCAACTTTTAATCCATTTTTTTCTACCTCATACAAAGTATCAGTAATAATATCATTGAAAAATTTGAAACAGTATGTGTCTATTTGACGCTGATGTACATCACATATTAGTTCCACTTCATCATCAAAACATTCTTGGTGATTTACATATGGAACTATTAAATTAAACGAGTTTATGTTACGATGGTTCCTAACCAAAAAATCTTTAGTTGTAGATGAACATTCTTCTAGAGTCTCATTATTTTCTATAAAGCCAAATAGACCCACATCAATCAGTTTGCAATTTAACCAATATTTATAGGTCTTCTTATTATTTACGTAAACGATATAGTTTGCGGACTCTATTTCTTTTTTAAAAGTTTCGAATGTAGTATCAGCAATTATATCTCCGTGTGAAAAATTGTAATAATATTTAGAATGGGATTCAAAATCATAAATAAATGCCGCAATAATTGAATTGTATTTATTATGACAATTATTATCTTTAACAATTAATTTTAAATATATTTTCGAATTATACTTCACAAATCTTACTGTACACTATACCTGTGTAAAGTCAAGATTAAAATCCTCGCCAAAATTGCAATGGATCATTTAATATAACATTTATATTTTTAATAAACGATTCAGCTTCTCTTATCCTTAGAATATTATAATTGTATACACCGGTTGTTTCCAAGAGTTTTCCACTGTATACATTAAATTTTGGACCTGTTATTTTCCATTGTATATTTGTTTTTGCAAAAAATTTTTCATTTGTTAAATTATATTCTTTTTGATTTGTTTCAAATACGTTGAAATAGTTTATTCTAGCAACAAAAAATCTATTGATAAATCCATTATCATAATCTTCTTGAGTTATTGTTGGAATATAAGTTGCGGGAGTTAAAAAATTAAAATTTCTTAATCCTACAATATTTCTAACACTAGATGGAGTATCTCGTATCATACAGTTATATATTCTACAGTTGATGATCCCAAACATCTAACTAAAGCGGTTACAACCGTTTCCCACTTACCAGAATTTATTTGGTGTTCTACTTCCAATACTTGAAATACAACATTTCCAGGTACATATGGTTTTGGAAGATTGTTTATTCCAAATACTTGAAAATTTCTAAATGAAAAAATCCCATCGAATGTTAAGCTCAATGTAAAATTGTCAGCTACGCCACTATATCGACTATTGTTTTTGAAGTCTCCATCGTCCAACATCTGAGATAATTTTGCTTTGAAATCTTCAGATAAACACAAATATTTATAATTTTTGTTCGTTTGATCTAACAATTTGTAACCGAATTCGTCTTCCTTGATCGCACCATCTGTGGCGGATTTATCAAGTATAGTTTTTCTATAATAGTTACGAGTACCTTCATTCGATACATTGGCCAATGTTTTTTCTACATTAAGGACTCGTCTGTTATCGACAGTCTCGAAAACTTTTCCAGGAAAAGTGAAAGGAATAATACCTTCCGCTACGTCCGGATCAAGTCGAGGAGTTTTATTGATCGCTTCAAAGAAGTTATTACCGAGTTGTATAAATGTCATACACAAAATTCCGTTTGGTATACCGTCGTTAGCTCCAGCGGATTGCGCATCCGATATAACTAAATTTTCGTCCTCTATTTGTGATTGTGTTCCGGGTACCAAACTCCCATTTTCAATGGTTGATTGAAGCAATTTTTGTAGTTGATATTTTTCCAATCTATCATTGAATTTTAAAAATGGAGTATTTTGCACCTGAGTTAAAACCGCTTGAACATTATTTTGATTAGCTAATTTATTTAAAAAACTATTATTTTGTCCACCAAACTGGACTTGAATAGCTTGTTCATTTGATAAGTTTACATCAAAATTCATTTTTTTATTAATGATGCTTCAACCACCGAGATCAAATGTATAAATCTGTTTTAAAGGTCCAAAGTTATTCATGTTTTTATCTACAATCGATAAAACGGAGTTTCCATTAGAAGACGTAGAAATTCCCTGTACAATTTCAAATTTCCAAAAATTATTAACCGATTCATTTATTGTAGTTAAAATTTTATTAATTAATTGTTTTGGATTCGTTATATCAACATCGTTAGCAATGTCTATAATTGTTTTTGTGGTTATATAAATATTTTTTAAATATCCATAATAATATGGTTTATATTTTACAAAAACTTCTTTACCAAGCTTATCCTTTCTACTTACAGTTTTTTCCTCTGCAAAAGGAAATGCAGCGGATTGTGGTTGGTTGTTATTAGGGCTATTGTAATAAAAATAATTTATAACACGATCTATATCATCTCTTTCTCTGCCGACAGTTTTAAATGTTTTTCTTGCAGAATTTGATGCAATATAAAGACCGTCTATAGCATTTAAATTTTTAAAAAATTCCAATAATTTATTGTCTTTTACAGCAGCTTCATATTTTTTGTTTAACTCTTCGTTGTTCGCAACATGATAGTCAGCTGTTTGTACTAAAAACTTGTTTTTTGTAACATCTGCCATTTCCCCTTTGATGAATCCTCCGATTTCTTTGGATTTACCACGATTTATTTTCGGAGAAACTGGATTTGGAATTAATACGTTTTGATCACACGATATAAGATTGGGATGTGCATTAACAATAATATCTTTTATATCCAACGTGAATTGTTTTGTAACACTATTTGACATAAAAAGATTTATAACGTCGAATATAAAATCTAATTGAACCCATATCTTATCTGATCCCTGATCCACATCAAAGTCGGGTTTATCAGCATATGATGCCTGTTGCAATGACCCGTTCTTCTTTTCTGCGTTTGGGGTAAATCCCTGTATAGCTTGTTGTCGTTTACTTTGTTCATCATTAACCGTGTCACTTGGACTTTGTACAAAGTCCGGACTTTGTTGAGGTGTAACAATTCCATAATCAATAAAATCATTTTGATCGAATTGATTTGTTTCTCCTGTAAATTTAGGATTACGTTTATAAAAATCTTGTCTTCTACCTGCAAAAATTCTATCTTCTGGCTTACCGTCATAAAAAAAGTCTTTAATTTTTGTTTTGTTAACAATATTCGATAGTGTGGCATTTTTTTTATTCAGATTAGCCAAAGATTCCATTAACTTGCCTTTTTGTGTTTCAAGTTTTTCTTTTTCTTTTTTTATCTTTTCTTTTTCTGTATTATAATTTGATTCTGTAGCTGCTTCTGGGGGGATTCTTGGTCCCAAACTGGGTACTTGGGGTCTACCTGTAATACGAGCGTCTGCCACATCTATTGCATTTTGTCTGTTTCTTTGTATAGCCGCATTTCGATCCTCATCTAATTGTTGATCTTTTATTTCATATAGTATTATTTTTCCATCAATATCGTTGATTTGTTGTTCGATTGTTTTTATTTTATCGGTCACACCTGATTGTTGATTAGCTAATTGATCTGCTGGTTGAATACCAGCTATAGCTAAAGCATCAGATGATATTAATTTAATTATATACTCTAAAAAGTTCTGGTTGGATATAATCTGTTTATTAACACCATTTGAATTTATTTGTTTTACATCAGATGTAGATAACAATTCTTTTACTTTTGGCAAATAAGTTTTAACAAATGATTTTAAATCAATAAACTCTTTATCGTCGGCATTATTATTAGTAGTAAGACTAGTAATTGTTGTATTTTGGATTGTTGGATTGGAATCTATTCTCATTCCAGAATAAAGTCCTTGTCTAGATATTGATTCAAATGAACAATCATATGTAAATCCATCTTTTGTTGAAAATGAATATTTTGTTATAATGCCACTGATACATCCATAATTACCATATGACATGTCTGCTCTGTTTAATGCGGTTTGTGGTTTTGCTACAATTTCCCAACATTCATCTATTTTAGAAAGATTAATCAATGACTTTTGATTGAAAAGATTCCACCCAAATTCAATGAAAACATTTATACCCGCTGTAAAAAAGAATGGTGTTAAATATTCAAGTTGAGCTAAACCAAAGCATTTGAAATTAACAGTCGAATAAGTCAAAAATTCTTTGCTCTGTTTAACTGTTACGCTAATAATTCCAGGCGGAGGAAGTATGGATGAAACTTGGCTGTTCTGTGGAAAATCCTTGTTTTCTGGAGCCAAATACCGCATCTGACTTCTGTATTTGTTGTCTATATAATGTGGGTTTCCGTTTGCTTCGTATCCGATAACAGCATACGCATCCGAAAGCGGTTTATTTTGTTGATATCCGAATGCATCAAAAAACCCGTCTCCTGCTTTTAAGATGAATCCGTCATAATCTTTTTCTGAACCGTTTTTGTACAAATAAAAACTTTTTGGTACCATTCCATTTATAGATTTACCCGTACTATTGCTAAATACACGAACCCATGGGGACATTGGCCCTTTATAGTTTTTATGATTTTTTTCGAAATCATATGTTGTGTTGATAAATGGAGTTGGAATGTTCATACCAATATTATTGGTATTACTTCTTCTTCTCAATTCTCTGACGACTTCGGTGGGGATATTTTGTAGTTCCCACCACAGAGGCGATGTATCTGATATTTCTTGATTGACAGCCATAACATTAATTTAAATTCTTCAACTGATTTAGTATAGCAGAAACATTTGATGGTATTCTCAATTGTCTATTGACTCCAACAGATAATTGATAACTAGACAATTTATTTGCTTTAGCAATTATCCACCACAAATTTTCATCACCGTAGTATTTCTTTGCTATACTATCTAAATAGTCAGTTTCACTCGCTGTAATGTAAAAATCATCATATGATTCTGGTATAGACGGATAATATGTTGTTTTGTAAACATTTTTACCATCCCATCTTTTTTCTATCGGTGTAAATTGATATCTCATGGGGTTGGGGTATTTAAAATTCCTCTATTTTGTGGGGGGGCTGCGGCTGCAGATTCAGCTAAATCAGTATCAGTTCTAATATTTGTAGAAAAATTAAAATCTCTATCCAATGTTTTATTGCCCGGACCGTTACTGGTTCCGTAAAAATCGGTACCGATTAAACTCATGTCTGTAATCTGTAGATCATCTAGTCGTTTTTTATCTACAATTGGTACTGGCGAATTTCCCCACGCAGATCTGCCAGCTTTTGGTCTGTCTTTTTCAAGAATAGACATTTGTACGCTGATCTCAGCTGTTCTAGGAAATTGAGCAAATCTACTTTTGGAATTACCTTTATTTCCTCTGGTACTTAATAAATTGTCATCACTGCCCCATTCATAAGCTCGATTCGATCCCCAACTCCAAACATCGTTTGGCGAACTCATATTCTCAGGAATAGTTTCCCAAGAAGCGTCTTCTGGTATATTTACGTTACAACTTTTTATTACAACAAAATGATTTTTATAAAAATCTCCAAGTGTTAGTTGTACCATCGGAGGTACTATAAATCCACCAGCTGCCATTTGTGTGTAATTAGCTGGTTTTGTTAAACTGATCAAGTAGTTAATTCTTTGCCACATTGGCAATAGTTCTTTTATACTATGTGCATTAACTACAAAATTAAAACTCACTTCTCTGGTAAATCCTTTGTAACTATATAATTTATCAGGTCTACCTAAATATTCTATTGGTTCCCATTCAGCTGTATTAGTATCTTGTATTCCTTTTACAGTTGCACTAAATGGTATATATGTTTCATTAACCATATCGTAAAAGTAAAATTTAATAATGTCAGGACCAAATCCTTTATAAGGGGAATCCTTTCCATATTGTTTATCAAATTGATCTTTATTTAGTACATCTAGCGAATTTACGTAATCAACATTGTTGGTTGGTTGTATAAATCTATCGATACCATATTTTTTTCCTAATCTGGTTGGAAATTGAATTCCTGGATCTGTGCTAAATTTGTCGGTGTATTTGGTTTTTACATCTTTTAGATAATCCATACCAATACTATTATCTGCATTCCTGTATTTAGCGAATTGTAATGGTTTGACATTTTTCTTACCAAAAAAACCAATAGCATATAAATCATTAGCAGGTGTACCGACTATATTATCAATAGCTTTATTTAAATTTTCGATTATTAATTTAGTAGGAGTCGTGGTGTCGTCGCTAAATGTATCTGGTAAAAGTTTTGAATTTTCAATTAATACTTTATAATTTAATAACTGATCACTTTGTTCTATGAATGTACCTGAGGTTCGATCAGCGTTTACTAAATCTGTGTATTTTAAATCGCTAGTGCTTTGACCATTTACAGTAATAGGATTGCCAAATCTATTTTTCCCAGTCTTCCCAAAATCAGAACTTTGTACTGGCTCCACATTGCTATAATTAGCATTTCCTTGAAATATAACAACTCCAACTGATTTTTGTTGTTCTTGATTTCCATATGTTTTGATGTATCTATCATTTCTAAGAGTTGATGATGGATTGACACTACCATGATAAAATCTTTGATTTGCTCTTAATCCTGTAAATTTTTGGTTTGTTCCTATACCAATCGCTTTTTTCAATCCACTCAAAATACCACCACTTTTTGTTGGGGTAATACCTGAATCATCAAACAACTTACCAGCATTTAGATACAAGTCATATGTTTGTTCGTCTGCACGATAATTTGCTTTCCATGGCTGTGTAGGAGGTATAATGCCACCTAATAAAGTATTGTTTTTTAAGAAACTGCCAACGCCTCCCAATAATCTTTTAAAGAATTTTACTCCTCCACTAGCTACTAATTTGCTGTATCGTGGAGCGTTGTAAGCGTTTGTAGCTGTCTGACCTCTTAATAAATCTCTTACATCCGGCCTTGCTAGAGGAGCTACTACTCTATCCGAGTTATCAGCTCCCCCTAATAAAGATGTAAATGTAGATAGACCAAATCCACCACTAGCCCCACTAGCAACGCTACTTCTAGGAGGCGATGGTACAGATGGTCCACTGCCATATAATCCGCCTACTGTTTTAATTATACTACCCAAACCTGTACCCCCTATTAGCCCACCAACTATATTACTAGTATCGAGATGTCTTGTAGGTCTATCGGCTAAACCAAATGATGCTAATCTTAACGCAGATATAATTGGAGAAGCTGGATTATAAACTTTTGTTTCATCAAATGGTTGAAATCCTTGTAAATATATCTGATTTAAAACGAACTGAATACCTTTGTTGCTTGATAAAAATTTTGTGATTCTACGACCGTCTCGGATAGACGCGTCAATTGGACCTTTTATCTTACTACGTTGTCCCTGTTCAATGTTTGTGTATTCAAACATTTGACTTGCTACAGGCCCTTTTAAATACAAGTCTTGTGGCTTATTTTTAGTATATAATACCTTAGAATTACCCGCAGTGGCAAATAGTCTTTCAATTTTGCCTGGGGATCTAATGTTAATAAACTCTTGCGTTGGAACTGGTAATTTTAATCCAGCTCCTTGAATGTTGTCATATGTGGTAAGCTGAGTACCACTATTACCATATCCTTCAGCATATGTATTACTATTTGCCATTACTTATAAATAGTATTAAGCTCTAGTTGTTGCTTGTCCAAATCCACCAGATTTTAACATTGTTGTAGATAAAGCAGCATTAATTCTTTGACCATCCAGATTTACAGCTATACCACCATTTGCCATCATTGTCATTAATTGATCTATTTTAGCTACGAGCTGTTGATTGCTCGTTTTTATTACTGAAATTAAAGTATTATCTGTGGTTTCTACAAGTTTATTTGTCGTAGCAGAGTCTACGTTGATTTCAGGAGGAGATATGTTTTTGATTTCGTCATAAGCTTTATTAACCGATGTGATCAAAGAATCTTGTAATTTGGAACCAATCGATGAAAATCCACCGGTTACTTTGATTTCAGGAGGAGATATGTTTTTGATTTCGTCATAAGCTTTATTAACTGGCGTGACTAAAGAATCTTGTAATTCAGGACCAATTGATGAAAAACCTTTAGCTATTAATTTACCAGCTTTAGATGGCGATTTTCCGAAAAACCACTCATCTAATTTTTTCTTAACGATATCAAATGGCAAAAATGCTTCTATAATTGCTTTTGGTATTAAAAGCAATCCTTTTACAATCATTTCTCCCCATGTTCCCCCCTCTTCAAACATTCTTTTTAAATCTCGTATATAATTACGAATAGATAAAAGAGCGCCTATTATCTGTCCTATAACAGGAATTTTTGTACCAAATATTTTTATAAAACTTCCCGCAAATTTTGCAACCGTACCTATAATTTTCCCAACTGCTAAAAATTTAGTACCAAATATGGACATTGCTCTACCCCACGTTTGTAGGTATGTTCCTATTCCAACAATGTACGTTGATAAAGGTTTAACAAAACCTAAAATTCCAAACATTGACACTTTTATATAAGGCAATACAGCTGTTGCGATTGTTAAAAGTCCATCTAATATTTCCATAACTGGCTCTGCCAATTCACTCATAAGTTGATTAAACTTGTTTTGAATCTGTGTTAATTTTTCTTGATTTGCTTTTCTTAAGAACTCTTGTTCTGCAATTTTACCTTCGTCTTCAGCTTCTTGAGCTTTAAGTTGCATCAATTTTTGATATTCTTGATATCTTTTTTGTATGTTTTTATCAGTACTATTTGCAACCAATTGCATGTTCTTTTCAGTGGTCAACATGTCCTGCAATTCTCCAACACCCTTACCAGCAGCATCAGCGAATGCTTTTTGTTTGATTGGATCTAATTGATTAAAATTAACCTGTTTAGTAAGTCTCAATATTTCTTTATTTGCACCAATTATATTTTTATTGAAAAATAACTGTCTTGCGTAATTAAAATTAATATTTTGTCCCAATAATGCACTTGCTTTTAATTCGGATGCTATACTCGATTCAAAATCTAAAAGTTTCTGCGCAGAAGCAGCCGCTTTATTTAAATCTATACCCATCATTCTAGCAGCCGTAGCAGCTTTAATTATGGAAGTAGCAGACGCGCCTATATAAATTCTTACATCATCGGTTGCTTCACTTACATCCTGCATTATCTTTGCGAGAGGAACACCAGCTGCAGATGCCATTTTTTGAGCAAAACCAAGCATTGCTCTTTGAGAAGATGTTGATTTTCCAGATATACCGCCGATTGTCTTTAAAAATTTAGCGCTAACCGCTTCGGTGATTCCAAATTGTTTTGCTAATGCAGTGGTGGTTGTTACCAATTTTGTATCTTCAGCAACCGATCTATTAAATTCATTAGTGATTTCATTTATAGATTTAGCTATATCATCAAATGTAGCCCCCAAATGCATTGATTCAATGCCAACTTGTTTTATTAAAGATTCTAACTCTTTTGCTTGCCCTGGCAAAACTCCTAAATTTGATCTTACAGAAACAGCAGCTTTATCAAATAATTTAAAATTTTCATAACCGACTTTTAATATTTCTGCTAAAAATGCGCCCGAACTTGCCGATCCTTCAATTAATTTGCCTAAATTTCCGAGATCTTTTATAATCAATCCTGTTTTTTCGAATAGAAAATTAAACGAACTTTTCAGTGCACCTGTAACGCTGTTCGTATCTATTACACCATCTCTTATTAAGTCAATGTTATTTAATATATCTTCAGACTTCTGTCTTTCTTCCTCCAATTCATTTACAGTATCACTAATAGCAGAAGAATTTTCTCTATTATACCGCAATTCTGCACCACGTAATACATTTTGTATTTTTAACGATTCTATTGCTTTTAAACGTTCTGCATTATCAATTCCTGCTTTTACAAGATTTGATTGCAATGCTCTTATTTGAGCCGCTGCAATTCTCATTTGAAGTTCAGTTTCTTCTTTCTTAAACTTTAATCCTACAGAATCTAGATATGAAGATTTTGATTTAAGCTCATTTATTTTTTCGGAAAGTGCGTTACTAGTTTTTTGCGCTATTAAATATTTCTCTGCAATATTTGAATTTTGTTGCGCGGCTTTGACAATATTTTTAAAATTATCACTCAAAAGATCGGTGGTATTCTTTATTTTAGTAAATTCCGCACGTAAATTTCTTGACAAATCAGTCATGTCACTAACTGATTTTTGCATTGAATCTAACTCTGAGGATGTTAATCTATCTGCCATAAATTATATAATATAAATATAAATATATTATATTTTAGAACGGTTTATCTACTTTAGACTTGGATTGTGGTTTTGATGAACTTTGATCGTAGCTCTTGTTTTCTTGTTCTTTTAACTTAACAAGTTGACTGTAATAAAAATTACGTAAATGTACCGGCAAATTATACGCAATATTTACATTTACTGCTCCGTTGGAAAAGTAACTTAACTGGAATATTTGTTCGTGGAGATGCAATCTATACTCAAGACTCAGGCCAAAAAAACTGGACCGTCATCGGTACATCCATCCTTTCTTCATGACTGCAACTTGAACACACAAAGTTAAAAGTCATATCCAATTCAGGAGTTATTTCACGAGCATATGCTCTTAAAGCCATACTATCTTTAGATAACAATTCATTATCAACAAATTTGTTAATAGTAGCTCTATCAGTCTTACCATCGATACCAATTATCAGTTTTTTTAAACGTGTGGTAATTTCACTACTACCACCAGATTTTAAAAATTTTGCAGTTGCTTTTAATTCAACATCTATATCAGTTTCGTCTTTTGAATTCAGAAGTCTGAAAGATACAACTTTCTTGGAATATGGAAGCTGAAATTCAAAGTGGTTATGACCTTTTTGTACTTTTTCAAACGTATATGGTTTTTCATTTAGTTCGCCTAAATTAACCACATTTTTAGATTCTTCATAACACTTCTGACATCTAATTTGTACAGGACCATAATTATCACCATACGCCAATCGCCTTGCAGCAACAAACAAAGCGTTTTTATCACACAATAACAAACTATCTACATTAACGTTGGGAGTTACAATCAAACTTTCAAGTAGCTTGTCCAATACAACACCCTTCTTGATTAAATTCTGACTGGTAAGAATATCTTCTTCTTTTGCAGTCATCATTTTCATATCAATATAACCCAAACTTAGTGGATCATTATCAGAATAAAAATAACCTTTGCTTGGTAAATCAATTCGTTCCGATGGATATGAAGTGGATTGTGATTCTTTTTGTACAGCACTACGTGTAATTATAATTTCGTCATTCATAACTTTATAACAATATATAGAACTTTATATAACTTTTTAGTAATTATATTTAAGTTGATTGCATTTGATTTTTAGCCGATTGTGACATTATTTTAGCACGGTTAACCATATCTTTAGCTTTTTGCACAACAGCATCAGTGGCTTTCTTATCTTCATCAGATACAGCAGCATCTTGTTGAGCTTCAGCCGCATCCAACTTTTCATCGGCATCATCTTCTTCAGCCTCTCTTTGTTTGTATAAAGCTGTATTAGCCAACTTCTTCAGATTGTTGACTTTGGACTCATCCTCCTTCATCATACCCACAATCAATTTCTTTATAACACTCTTTTGCTTTTCTGTCAATTCAGTAATAGTACCACCTAATTTGTTATTCATAATATTATATACAGTATCATCGTATTTACCAAACAAATCTTTAACAAAAGACTTTTTTAGCTGTGGAGTTAAATTAACATATTGAGATCGCAATTGACTAGCACTTCTAGCAGGCATTCCCAATACCGTAAAATCAGTGGTTGGTACAGTGTCAATATATCCGTGAGTTATAGCTGGTTGTAATTTATCTAAATTCTTAGGAATTGGCTGTAAATAAGCTGGAGATCCATCTTTTTTAACAAATCTACTAAATCTCGGATCTTCAGCCATATCTTTTTCACTAACCGCAAAAACAATACTATCACGATTAATATCAATAGGAATTTGCCCAACCAAACTCTGTAGGTTATAATTGTTTTTTACTTTAATTATTTTGTTAACAGGTACCCCAGTTAAAGTCATCATTTTGACTTTTTCATCAAAACTAAATGGCGACTTAGGCAGTTCAACTACATCGGTTGTTGTTATATAAACATCGTTACCACCGTATTTACTGCTTAAATAATTGTAAACTCCTTTATGTCCTTTATGAAAAGGATGAAATCTACCTGGGTATATTACAAATATTTTCTTGCCTAGTTCCATATAATAATAAATAGAAAAACCCCAGCATTTCTACTGGGGTTCTTTTTAATAAAGTTAAATCAATACTGTAAAATGCAATAATCCATCTGTACAGTCAAGTTGATTGTAACAGCTTCACCATCATTACTCCAATCCATTTCTCCAAAAGTAGCTTCAGTAATAAAGCATCCACGTAGACTCCATTCTTCAACTTTATCGCCCACTGGACCAAGAACGTTGATAGTAAGATCTTTTTTATAGAAATCTTGATAACCATCACGACCCGTAACGGATTCATGATGCAAACGTACCCACTCCATTACTGCTTGCGCTCCGCTTGGTACAATTGGATCATACAATTCCATTGTAATTGTTTGCCAGACACTCTTTCCTTTATAGAATGTCTTGATATTGATATGATCAAGTTCTTTTGCTGGTTGACTTAGTTTTGGTCTATCAGTTTTCTTGATGATGAAAGATGGAATTCCATCAACGTACAAAATAAACCTATTTTTAACCTTTGGTTCATATGCCGTTGTAAAAATTTCGTTTGGATTTAGTAGTTCTGCCATAAATTATACCTTATTACGTTATAGATATAAATATTAAAAAAATTAATTTTATACAAAGTTTTTTATATTTTAGATAATTCTTTATCAGTTAATTGTGTAACTGTATCTCTTAATTTGTTTATATACCCAGTTGACCGCAACAGTTTGAATGCTAAATTTTCGGTGCTAAATTCCCCACTCTTATCTAAACCAGCTTGACGCATATCGTATATACGTTTAGTTAACTTCTTTATTTTATTGATATCTTGTTGTTGTATAGCCACATTAATTGATTGTACTAATTGTTTGTATTTCTTTTTAATAGCATCTTTGTCAACTTTTATATCTTCATGCTTTGGTTTTTTTACCCAAGTAGATTTCATTAAACTATATACGGATTGACTGTTATTAATCTCAGACTTGTCTTGAATATAAACTTCAACTGGATGGTTGCCTATCTTGATATCATGCGATTGATTCCATTTGCTTTTTAAGCCGTCAACATAATTTTTAACTAACTCTTCATCATCGCCTATTTTCGAAAAATCTACAACCAAGTGCAAATCTATATCGCTGGTTGGAGTCCAATTATATCCGGCAGTACTGCCAAGAAAATATATGTCTTCCAATGGTACGGTCAATTCAGTGTCCTTATAAAATGTATTAGCAACTTTTAAAAGTGTATTTAATACATCCGGTTTGATATCATCTTCAGTTGCCCATATTGCTGGATTTAATATACTATTATAAATTCTATGCTTTTCTTTGATTCCAAGTATTTCTTTTAATTGATTTATAGTATCAATTGAATTAGTATGAAGAATTGCTTTACCGCCAGCATTTATAAAATCATTCACAACATCTTCACGGTCATCTATTAATACACTATCAGCAGTTGCAAATTTAGATTTATCTTTTCTATTAGGCACTAAGTTCGCTTCAAATGTTATGCCTTTATCTTTAAGCCATTGTTGTTTGCCAATCTTTGATTTAGCATCAGATGCATGACTTAGTATTTGTACATTAGGAAAGCTATTTACAAAATTATAAAGCAATTTACCATCTTTCATCCATGGCATATTAGCATAATATTCAGGACTATTTTTATTTACCAACTTAAATAGATTCTGCTTGCCATATAAACTATCATAAGTATCTACAGGTATTCCACCACTATAGCGCTTAAATTGAGCTTCCCAATCACTAAGCACTCCATCCATATCTACATATATTTTGTAATCATTACTAATCATTTATAATAAATATAAGCATATACAAGCACTATACTATATAACTTTATATAAACATTTTAAGTTCAATAAGCAATCAAAGCGCTTACTATGCTTATACTTTATATAATAGAGTAAGTCAAGTTATAATAATAAAATTTATTTAATCATGTCTGACAACTGTTGTTCACTTACAGTTGCAACTACACGTGAATGTATTCGACGATTTAATTCTGTTCTTATTAAATCTAGATCAATCTGATAATTTCTTATAGTTTCATGATAATCAAACGCAATTGCTTTAAGTTCGATATCACTGAATTCAAATAGCGGTTTTGTAGATATTATATTTTTTTCCATAACATTTATATATATTGATTTAGTACATTAGATAGATTTTTTATAAATAACTGTTTATTATATTTGTTGGCTATTATTGCCGCTTTTTTTCCTTTACTAATAACTTCTTCTCGGTTATTATAACAATATAACATTTTTTCAATCATATCTTGTTCTTTAAACTCGGACCATTTTGCACCGTGTTTACCCCAACAGCCTGTACTATACACTTCGTTATAATCTACTTCAAATCCAATTTCTTTATCAACAAATTCTGTCAATCCCCCATAATTTGTATATATAATAGGTCTGCCGCAGCACAGACTTTCTTGTTGCATCATTCCCCATCCCTCACACGTTGCGCCGCTTACATATACATCTAAATCATGATACCAATCTCGTAACTGTTCTTTAGTATATTTAACACTGATATATTTCAATCGGGGATCCAATATTTTTTCAGTAGTAGACGAACATGTTTTTATTTGCAATTCCACATTCTTTATACCACTAAACGCTTTGAGAAAACACATCACCGATTTATTTAAATTTTTACGGGGATCTTCATTGGATATACCGAAGACAAATTTATCTCTAATAAAATGTTTTTTATAAAAATAATTTTCAGTATCACAAAACAAAGGCACAACATCAATTTTTGTGTTTAATCCTTGGTTAATAAAATTATCACGATTGTAACTATTCGGAACAATAATATGACTGAACCTACTTAATATTTCAATTACAAGATCATTGACTTTAGTGCTTTCCCACATTGTTAACAATATACGGGGTCTGTCAAAACTCATGTGAGTTAAAACATTTTCAATAGATATATCATTAGACATACACAATACTGATAAGTCTAATAAAGACGGGTCGAATGTATGTGATTTATCAAAGAACTTAATATACCTGTCAGATATTTCACTATACGTCCTCGGGATAACATTATAACCAACTGAATTAAGATCAGTTAATAAAACATACAATAACTCACCATATCCAGAAACAAAGTTATACTTGGAACTTAACGTTATGTTTTTCAATTTGGTATATAATAACTACCTATAACGTTTTGTGATTGTAATAATTTATTAGCAGAGATCGTTATAGATCCGCTCAATAAAGAAAAAGCTGTATCAACGCATTCTTCATTTGTTTTTCCAATAAACTGTGAACCCGACATTGATGAAGTTAAAATAACTTCGTGGTATATCGACGACGATTCGTCATCTTCTCGCATAACACTAAAACCTACTATTTTAGCAGGTTCTTCGTTGTATTTGTGATCTGCATATCTAATAATTTTAAATTTAATATTATTCATACGTTATTCAATAGTTTTATGCCCATAGTCTTATATAATATGTTCCAGTTGCAACCGCCGTAGCTGGTCCAACTGATGCCCCAATTTTTATGCCCAAATATCCACTAAAAGTGGGATATGTACCGACAACTCTAGCATCGCCTAAACAATTCGTAACCTCTAATACCGGTTTAGTAGTAGCATTAGTATTTATAAGTATTTTTCCATCCGTGGCACCGGTCAGTGCAGCCGCGCCAACCCCAAGTGTACTATTTGTAGTACTATTACCAGCAGCAAGAGCAATTGTAGTTGTAGGTGAAGCAAGTGTAATAGTTGACGTTGAAATAGAAAGAGCTGTAACCCCACCGGATACTTGTGTGACAAATTCTATAATTGTACTTGATATTTTTATATATTCACCGGTACCGACGAGTGACCCAGCGTTCATCCAAGCATCGTTACCAAATACAGCGTATGGTCCACCGGCACTAACATAAGCTTGGCTCGTAGATGTGCCAACTCTGTAATATCCATTATCAGGTACATTTGTATTTTGTAACGTTGCCATATATTAATTTAAATTTGTTGTATTCATGCGTTAAACCACAATCTTATATAATATGTTCCCGGTGTAAAAGCAGTCTGCGGAGCCGTCCCACCAACACTTGATCCGATTTTTATGCCTAAAAAGCCTTTAAAAACAGAATATGTAGCAGTACTAATCGATCCATTGCCTAAACAATTTGTAACTTCCAAAAATGGTTTAGCAGTACCACCAGCATTTACAAGTATTTTTCCATCCGTGGCACCGGTCAGTGCAGCCGCGCCAACCCCAAGTGTACTATTTGTAGTACTGTTACCAGCATTAGCAACAATTGTAGTTGTAGTCGATGAGATCACAGTTGTGTAGGCAGAAACAGAAAATGGATTTACAAATGCGGTTGCAGACGTATAAAAAAATAAACTATAATTATATAATTGTAAAAATGGTCCGGCGCCGACCCATGCCGCTCCGTTGTAGTAAACGCCGTTGCCAAGATGAGCGAATACTCCACCACTGCTAACATAAGCGTTGTTTGTAGACGTGCCAACTCTGTAATATCCACCATCGGGTACCGTTGTAGATAGTAATGATGCCATATATTATGTTCCCCACAACCTTATATAACGTGTTCCGGCTACAACCGCCGTAGCTGGTCCAACTGACGTTCCAATTTTTATGCCTAAAAAGCCTTTAAAAACATTTTTTGTAGCAGTACTAGTCGATCCATCGCCTAAACAATTTGTAACTTCCAAAAATGGTTTAGCAGTACCACCAGCATTTACAAGTATTTTTCCATCAGCTGCAGCTGTACCTGCAGCTGCTCCAACCCCAAGTGTACTATTTGTAGTACTATTGCCTGCACTTGCAACAATTGTAGTTGTAGTCGAACCAATTGTAGTGGTTGCCTCAGCGCTTGAAAATATTATAGTGGTAGGACTAGATACCGGATTCATATAAAAATTTAATTGTGAAGTTGTTACACGTAAAGCAGGACCACCGGCGCCTTGCCAATTCGACCCGTCGAAATACGCGCTAAATCCAAAATTAATAAAACTTCCACCAGCACTAACATAAGCGGTGTTTGTAGTTCCAACTCTATAATATCCATTATCAGGTACAGTTGTATTTTGTAACGTTGCCATACGTCAATAAATATATTATAATCCCAATTTATTATTTATTATATCAATTTGATTTTGTTGTTTATCTATAATAACAACCAACTCTTTAATACCCTGTACCAATACAGCCGTTAATTTAGTATAATTAATACCTTCAATCTTTCCATCCGAATTATAACTAACAAATTCAGGATATATCTTCAACATCTCTTCAGCTATAAAACCAATAGACTCATCACCAGTATCTTTATATTTAAAGTATACCGGCGTTAATTGCATCAACTTAGACAAATGTGGTGGAACTAACGGTCTAATATCAGTCTTGGATTCTTTTGTAGAAGTTTCAGTTAACGTTGTAGCACTTACAGTACCAGCTACAGTTAATGTAGTACCTGATACAGAAAGAAAACTAACACTAGCAACTGTTGTACTTGGACTACTTCCAGTACTCTTTACTAAGAAATCCGGTGCATTAGTAAATACTCCAGTACTAACTCCACTTGTACCTGAAACAGATCCGGCATAAGAAACACCGCTTCCGCCTGCGCTACCGCTACTTCCACTTGTTCCACTAGATCCGCTTGAGCCACTTGCGCCACTTGTACCGCTGCTTCCATTGGATCCGTTTATACCGCTTGATCCACTTGATCCATGTGTACTGGAACTGTTACCACTTGATCCACTTGTTCCAGCTGCGCCACTTGTGCCGCTGCTTCCATTGGATCCGTTTGTACCACTGCTACCGCTTGATCCATGTGTACTGGAACTGTTACCACTTGATCCACTTGTTCCAGCTGCGCCACTTGTGCCGCTGCTTCCATTGGATCCGTTTGTACCACTGCTACCGC
>Ga0181346_1000220_pt1 | contig 23426 bp, 30 predicted proteins | sample Su13VDMM15DN_FD_130100 | JGI IMG/M metagenome (GOLD analysis project Ga0181346, IMG submission 130100) | Freshwater viral communities from Lake Michigan, USA - Su13.VD.MM15.D.N | ecosystem: Environmental > Aquatic > Freshwater > Lake | place: USA: Michigan | collected 2013-07-15 | reverse complement strand
CAAAGTTGGCGTTGTTTATGCTTCTCCCTTGGTAAACAATGCTGTTGCACCAGCACGATTTGATGTGCAGCGTTATCATATTCAAGGTGCAGATGTTGCTCCAACTTCTGTAGCACTTGTTGAGCCATTGCAGGTTCTTTCATTGCCGTTCATTAATCCTGTATCACTCAGCATTGTACCTGTTGGCTCAGCTCTACCTCCAAGCCCGCCTGAGACACCTAGATCAAACATCAGTAATCTCTCACTTACTGCTATTGCTGCTTCTGCATCTTACATTGCACCAACATTTGCATTGTCTGCATTTGTGACCAATGATACTGATCTAACACAAGTCATTACTTATGACAATACCATAACCGACTAATTATGCCCAACAGAATTTACACAACCATTGAAAATTTGCCAAATGCACAATCATTGGCTCTGAGCAGTCAGTTGGCAATTCACAAAGGCATTGATTCTTTTGCATTGCATTTGTCAACAATGAATGCATTGATGCGCAACGCTATCAATCCTCCACTGTCTGCTCAACTGGATAGTTTGAGCTCCACTGCATATCCTGCAATTACAGCATTGATGCCATTGTCTGGTAGCAAGCTGACTGGTTTTGTATCACTGCATACAGTAGAACCATTGGATGCATTGCATATTGCAAGCAAAAGATATGTGGATAATGCAGATGCATTGCATATTGCAGTTGCTGGTGATGCATTGACTGGATTTTTGTCTGCTCATGCTGATCCTAATACTGGTGCAGAGGCAGCTCGTAAACAATATGTTGATGCAAGGGATAACAACATTGATTACATCATTGGTGTCAACTTCAGCGGGTTCAAAGTATCAAGATTTGCATTCAGTGAAAGAAATCAAGCTGTAGATGCTGGTTTTGCTGGCAAGTTTTTTGTAGTAGACAACAGCAACAGACTCAAATTTATAGGTTCAGATGGTGCACTGTATGCTGGTGGCGGAACTGGTCCTTTCAATCAAAGATTTGCAGATGCAGTTGTGTGCACTGTTCCGTTTGTTTCCAGTGGTGAATATGCAATCAGTGCAGCAGGTGATGCAAATTTCAGCATAATTTTATCCAATTATGGATATGTTTATACAACAGGCTCTAATGCTAACGGACAATTGGGCAATGGTACAACTGTTGATAGACTCACATGGGATATAATCAATCCTGCATATTTCAGTGAACCAGTTGCAAAAATCTTTCTATCTGATGCAACAAACGAACTCAACAGCAAAACAGGCATACTGGCGATCACACTCAGTGGAAATTTGTATGGATGGGGTGCCAATGACAATCATCAGTTGTCTCTTTCAGCAGCAGCTTTTTATACAACTCCAAGACTCATCAATACGCCACTCAATACACATGGTGGATCCATTAAGAATGTCAAAATAAAAGATGCAATGTTGACTGGCAGAGGCAATGCACTTGCTCAGTTTTCTGCTGTAATAGATGCAAACAATCAAGTGCATGCAGTAGGCAATGGCAATGCAATGTTGCCCATTGGCGCAAAAACTAGTGGAATATCTACAAGTTTCAGTGCATGCAAAGTCATTATTTCTGGATATACAGAAGTTGATATGACTGCTGATGCAATTTATGGCAGTGGCAGTTCCAATATATATGCTATCAAAGCTGGTCAACTGTATGCTGCAGGCACCAATGTACATGGCCAGCTGCTCAATGGTCTCAATGCTGCTACATCCAAAAGATTCACCAAATGTCAATTGGCAGAGGGTGTTGACTTAGATGGAAATGCTGTAAGACAGAGAGTTGCTGGTGATATTGCATTTGTAAAAACCATTGCAGGTGACAACAATGCAGGCAACTACACAACTGTGTATGTTGTAACCAACAGCGGGCAAGTGTACAGCGGTGGATACAATAGAATAGCAAGTGGACATGCCAGAGCCATTGCATCTCGTTCTAAATTTCTCAAAGCTGCAATACCAGTTGCAACATTGGCTGCAAAAAACATTGTACAACTCAAAGCATGCAATTCTAATTTTGATCGCTCTGTGTGCATTGTACAAGATGCACTGGGCAATTTGTATGCAGCTGGATTGAATAATTATGGTGTTTGTGGCAATGGTACTCTCAAAACAACAGATGGCTTTGCATTGGTAATAGCACCCAACAATGTTGTATGGAGTGATTACATTGTGATGTGCTCCAAAACATCCAAGTTTACAATCAATGAACCTCACGCTCATGCATATACAACTTCTGGTGAACTGTACAGCTGGGGACACAGTGTATTTGGAGAGTGTGGTTTGCCTGTACAATATGGCGTAGGCACAGCTTCTACTAATGATGCTATTTCTATGCCCATCAAAACCAGCATTGCATAAATAAAATTATGTCTACCCCACTTGTAACAATCAATCAACTCAGCGCAGCCAGCACCATTGTTGGAACAGAGCTGACTCCAGTGTATCAAAATGCAAATACATTCAGAACAGACATCAACAGCATAGTCGATTTTGCCAGCAGTGTAATAACTCCACCTCTGAGCGCTGCAACACAAATTTTAAGCAGCAATGTATTCACACAAATTGGTTTAAGATTGCCATTGGCTGGTGGCACCATGACTGGCTATATTACAGCCAATGCTGATCCTACCCTACCATTGCATGCAGCTACCAAGCAGTATGTAGATGCAGCTGATGCATTGCGTGTACCATTGAGTGGTGGAACCATGACAGGATTCTTGTCTGTAAATGCACCTCCCATCAGATCTGTTGAAGTAGCAAACAAACAATACGTAGACTCTCTGTTTGCTACCAGTACAGCAGCTGCTGTTGAATTGATTCGTGGAGCCAAAGCATCTAAATTTTTGTACGGTTTTCCTTTTGAAGGTGGTGCTGTGAGTCAAGGAACTCGTGGTAAATTTTTCTATTTGGATGGACTCAATCGTTTGAGAATGAGTGGCAGAGATGGAAATAATGTTATTACAGGTGATTTGCGTTCCAACGTTTATGGTGGTGGCGGCACTGGTCAGTCGTACAGTACAACATTCAATGCATTTATAAACACTGTAGTTCCTATTCAAATGGAAACCAATGAATATGCTGTGAGTGCAGTTGGAATTGGTGCTGCTTCTTTCTTGATGACCAACAAAGGCAACATTTACAGTACAGGTCAGAATTCAATTACTACTTCAGAAATTAGGAGTAATACATCAAATGGAATTTTAGGCATCAATGATACTGCAACGCCTTATTTTGCAACATGGCAAAAAATTTCTAATTCTGCTTTTGGTGGTGCATCTGCAGTGCAAATTGCAGCAACAGAAGTAATACAAGGATTTACAAGACCACGCGGTCAAGTTGCAGTCATTGATTCCAATGGCAAAGGATATGCATGGGGCAGCAACAATTTTAATCAAATTTTGGATGCAACATCAAATATTGTTGCTTATCCTGCTGTTTTGAGTGGTGGTAGTTTGGGTCAGAATACATTGAAGCAGGTTTTGCCAGCAAATAGTGCAATATTTGTCATTGATTCTAGCAACAGAGTACATGTTCGAGGCAATGGAAAAGCTTTAATAGGTGGCGCGGATTCTGGATGGCAACCTGGAGTTAATAATGGAGCATCATATGCTCGATTTATGGCATTGAATAGTACCACTGTAGGTGCCGTTACTTTTTCTGCATGTTATTTTGCACCGCCAGGTGGAGTTGCAACATTGGGTATGACAGCTGATAGACTTTACATCAATGGTGCAGTTGGCAATGGAGAGATTGGAACATATACATATAAAAGTGGTAATGATGATGATAACAACATAGCTACAATGTCTGTTAATAATTATGCACATGCAACTACTTTTGCACTCACTGCAGGCAAAATTTGGGCAACTGGATACAATTATTATGGTCAATGTGCACAGTTGACTCAAAGTAATATTCTATCTACATTTAGACCTGTATTATCTGCTGCTAATGCACCACTCATGGGCAACTTCAAATCAATTTATCCAAGTTGGTCTGGAGGAGTCTTGGCAGTTGAAGACAATGGACGCACATGGGGATGGGGTTGGAGAAAAAACATTGGGTTGCCAGGCACTGGCACTTTTGCAACTTCTGCCAGCATTGTACCTTCTTTGTCAAATTACAATGTTAAAAAAATCATCAATGCAACAGCAAATAAAAATGCATCCAATCCTGCATGTGTTGCAATTACTACAAATGGAATGGTATTTGCAACTGGCAGCAATAAATATGGCATCAATGGTCAAGGTACTATCACACCAAAAGGTGCAGGAGCAGATACATGGCTGCAAGTTAAATTGCCTGCAGGTGTATCTGCAATTGATGTCAATTACAGTGCATTTCTATTTTCAACTACAGATGATGGGGATGATGATTTATACGTTTCAAATGTCCCCAGTATGTTTTTATTGACAACTGACTCACCTGAAAAGACCCTGTATGATATATATGCTTTTGGAACCAATGAAGGTTTTACATTGGGATTAAATCAAATGACAAATTCAGGCATTGGCAGAAACGTTGTATCTTTACCCATCAAAGTATCAATTAATTTGTAATTGTACAGCAGCGTTCTCAATGGCAATTTCACATTTGAGATCATACAACATGGAATGATACCGCTCTTTGATGTATTTGCCAAATGCAATGGGATTCACCCAGTCTATTTCATCTGGATCCACTTGCATGTCAGCCATCTTCTGATCCACAACTGAAATTGCTTCTGCTAAACACATCCAACGTGCTTTCTCCTCCATGGACATGTTGATGCTTTGACTGGCAATGGTTTGCTTAGTTTGTTTTTTGTTTTTCATAGCCTGATGTTATATACCCTGACATTATAGCCAAGATTTCAGGTTCTGTCAACTGTTTCCCATGACTTGCAGCAAAGAATTGCCACATTGTTTGCAGAAGTTTGAGCAAAAGTGCAGCCTTCTCACTGAACATTGGGTCATTTTCTTTGCATTTGATGCTTTCAACAATTGCAGCATGCAAATTTTCAATGGTTTGAGATTTGCCATACAGTCTTCCAATGTTGAAGTGTGTTTCAACATTGTTGAGCCTGGCCCATTGCATCAAATCACGCAAACCAGCATCAACTTGAGGCACCACTGCCGGCAGTGGTTGTGTAATGGAACTTGCCACAGTTGTTGCAGCATTGTACAAATGACTTTGCATTACATCATGCAGCTGATTTTGTGTAAGATTATTCATTTGCATTGTGTTCAGTGACTTTTTGCTGCATTTTTTGCAACACATCATTGTGAGATGTATCCAAATCAAGTATCTGAGTTGGCAAAATGGTACTCACAGAGACTTTGCAATTGATCAACTTGTCACACATGGCACAGTTGTAGTAATTTTGTCTGTTGAAGAACAATGGCACTGTTTGCTCAATGTTGCGTTCACATGGGCATGCTAGCTTCATGGTCTGCTTGTTGATCTCAGTTATTCTATCATTTGCAATCTGCTCAAATTCCTTTTGGCTCCTGTATTGCAAAAACGTATTAAAAGTTCCACCAAGCACAAAGTGTAAAACAAGGGACAATCCAAAGCCTCCAGGGAATCCCAATGGAGAATTCAACGTGCACAAGCCAACAAACGCGCTTATCAATACAGTAACCACAATGGGTACCAACATAGTTTTCATGCTGGTAGTTATTCAGGTCATGCAATTTATCCAGATATAGTAATTTTATCCAACAATTTTCTCAGGCTGATGGAATCACTAGTAGTATTGGAGTCACTGGGACCAGCAATGATGTCCAGAATTTTGTTGATTTGATGCAACATGATTTTGACTGTTCTCTTTTGAGACTCTTTGAGAGCAGGATTGCTGAGTGACGTTCTGAGACTGCTCTTGGCTTCTGCTGCATTGATGTATGTATTGCCAATGAATTCGTGCAAATTTTGCAATTCAAATACAGTTACAGGATTGCTGGCAGGTGTATCCATTTTGCTGCCATCAAAATCTCTGTATTCCAAAGGTTTCAATGAACCATCACGAACACCAGCCATTTTTGTTTGACCAGATACCTGGCGTTTGTAATCTTTTATTGACTGATCCATGTTCTTTTATTTATTCTACCGCATAAATATAAATAAGCATATGTCAAATAGAATCTTCGCAAAAATGTTCAGAGTTGTCTTGGAACAAGATCAACAGCAAACAGGTGAACCAGCTGATGCACCAGAACAAATGACTGATGCACAAGCTGCTCAATCACAACTTGGTGGTGGTACACAAGTGTCTGAACTTGGTGCTGATATGAATCAACAAGCTGTAGAGATGTCTGCCAAACAGCAGCAAGCAATGAATACAAGGCTGGAACAATGGATGGATCAAGTGGGTGAGATGGTACAATATCTCAACAGCACCAATGGTGAATCTATTCAAAACGTTTTATCCAAAGCCATTCCTGATACACTGTTTGATAAAATCAAAAAAGGTGAAAGCAAGCGCATTGCTCGTGTTGCAGAAGAACTTGCAGGCCTGCAACAGTCATTTGCAGGTTACAGAGCCACCAGCAACAATCCTTCTTACAAGTACGTATAACTAGTTGATGGTCTTGAGCATAATTTCTGCTTGAAGACCTTTGACACAGTGTTGTTTGATAAAATTGTGTGAGATGCTGTTGATGCTGTATTTGAGCGCAACATCATTGAAGTCTTTGCAGGTGGTGCCAATGTTTTTAGGCCAGATGTATACAGTCTCACCTGCATCAATGAGTTTCTGAGTTTTGAGTCTGCTGGCATTGTCCAGCCATTGAGAATCAAGTACCCAATTGAAATTGTAAAATCCACTGATGCTGTTGATTTGCATCTGTTGTCGAGATGAGTACATTTGCATGCTTTTTTCTTGAATGCCTGCTACAGCAATGCCATTTTTAACAAAACAGCAGTCAATGGGGCCTTCAAATACAAACACATCATTGCATGCATTGTCTATGTTGTTGAAGTTAAAAATTGCACGGTCACCATGTATCTTGCTCATGTATTTGGGACGCTCATCATTTGCATCAACACTGCGAGATTGATAATATATTATTTTTCCAGATGCATCAAAAAAGGGTAAGATGAGCCGACCTTTGTGAGTCTCATCTTTGAGACATGCATACAATGCAGTTGATTTGTTGACTGCATTCATGAGACCACGAGATAATGCATAATTATAAACTTGTTGCACAGTCTTGTCATCTTTATAATATTCAACTTGATTGAGCTGCATCAAATTGATGCACTCTCCTGGCAAAGATGGCACCTGCACCTTTTCTTGTTGCTTGGGAATGCTGTTGATGTCAAAAGTATCAAATGACTCGCTGTCATTTTGAATTTCTTGCTTGGTCATGCCAGACACTTGCAACAACCATTTGAGAGGCTTGCTGCTCCAACCGCAGTTGTGACAAAAAATGCTTTCTTTGTCAGGAATATAATACAGTCTCTTTTTGCGCAGCCAACTCTTGCCTTCTCTACAAATGGGACAGGAGCCCTGATAGGTTTTGGTCAACCTATTATACTTGGGGGCTCCTGCGTATTGATAAAACTTAGTAACTATGTAATGTTGAGGCAATTGCACTCATCAACATATATTACTTTTTGGGTTGTTCAACTTGTTTAATTTCAACTAAACCTCTGTGAAAGAAAGCACCACTGGCAGGATCAAACCATTGAGCTTCTACATGGATTTGTTGACCAACTAGTTTTTCTACAATTTTAGGTGTAGACATTTGGCCTGTTGGAGAAACCATTTTAACTGGGCGTACGTAATTCATATTGTTATTTATTCAAACCTAGTAACTTAATGAGATTGGTCATGTTTTGTTGACCAAAAAAAGTTTTTCTCCAACTTGCAGCATTATCAACAATGTTATTCAAATGCAGCTGCTTGCAAGCATCAATGAATGCATCAAAGCTAGGAACATGATTGAGTTGTTGCAGCTGTTGTTGCATGCGCACCAATTCATTGGGTTGATAGTTGTATGACTCATGCAAGTTCATCATTTTATCATTGTGTTGATATTGCAACACTTGCTCTTGACTCAAAATCTGCAACATATCCGCAATGCCTGTAGCAATCTTTTTGGCTTTGCTGGGTGTTGTTACTTTGGCAATGTTGTCAGATGCATCTCCAATCAAACACTTGAACATCAAAAATGATTCACGAGCTATGCCTGCAAACTCTTCAAAGTTGTTGGGTGTTATGACCACCTTTTTGGTGAGGCTGTACATATGCACATCATTGCTGACCAATTGCAGCAAATCTCTGTCAGATGATACAATGATTTTTTTGCCAGGCAGCTCACGAGTCAAAAAAGCAATGACGTCATCAGCCTCCAGACAGAATGGGTAGATATTGTAAACACCCAAATGATCAACCAACATTTCAATTTCTTGAGACTTTTCATAAACTGCAGCACCAATGGTTTTATCTCTATTTACTTTGTATGTTTCAGATGCAATTTGTTTGCGAAAGCTTTTTTGTGTATGGTCCAACGTAGCATCCCATGCGCAATATACTGCTGCAGGTTTAAACATATCAATGTAACTTTTGAGAGAACGCAAAAACAATAACACCTGCATGTTGCTGCCCTGTTCGTAACTCTTTTGAGACATATGAAAAGAGCGGTGAATGATGTTGCTGGCGTCAATTAGAAGATTCATTTTTTTGGTATTGTTGTTCAACTGTAGTAGAGACATCTGTAGGCAGACTCTTTACATGTTCCAATATACCATTCTTTAAACCAAAATCAAACTTTTCCTTGGGAATATTTCTGTTGGCCATGCTGGGTATGCTCAAAAAACAATGATGCGTCATGGAGCTGCACACATAAATCAAAATTTCTCCTACAAAACTACCACAAGTTACAGCATATGATGCTGTGTGATGTGGATGCACTAATGGCTGTTTGTGGAAAAGTGATGTAATGAATTTAAACATGCATCAATCATTGTTAAAAAAAGTAGAGTTGCTGCTCATCATAAATTTTTGCATTGCAAAAGACAATGCATCTGCTTCTTGACCATTGTGGGCATTTATGATCTTTATAGGTGTACCATGAAAGTCATACCCAATGATTATAAATGCTTGCAGAAACTCTTGCAACGTTGCTGCAGCAGCTGCTGCACAGTCTTCTTTGTAAAATTTTCTAGAGTTGGTCTTGATGTAATTGAGCAAAGCATCTTTTATAACATTTGATGCTTCTTTGTCAATTTTTGGTTTTGATGTCTTGTTCTTCTTGGGATTGTCAGAACTCAATGCATCAGATATGCTGCTATTCATTTTACCACAGAAGGAGCAACTCCTCGAGACAGCAGTGTTGTAATGATTACTTCAATGCTGGAGGTCTTGATGGAGAAGTTCTTTGGAAAGTTTTTGCCGCCATCATTGATTTCAAATAAAATCTCGTTGAGGGTGTCTTTGTTTTCATAGCATGTTACATACACACTGGATGCACCAGGTTCAAGGAGAATTGTCCAACGACGAGGATCACTCTCAGCATAAGCTGAAAAAATACGATAAGTAATGTAACCATTGTCTTTGAGCCTTTTGATAAAGTATCCTGCAGTGCTGATTTTGTTGCGTACGTTTTTATTCATGATGTAAATGCAGATGTAATATACTTTAATTTATAGTTGTCATTGAAAATATCAATGCATACAACACCATGTTGTTCATTGACACGCACTGTTATACTACTATTATTGTTATAACTCAAACTTCTGATAAAATCAAGGTTGATAGGAATAGCATCAAATGATTTTGAATACTCTCCAAGAATCAGTTCAATGCTATCAATGTTGTGTCTTGACTTGTCTGTTAATTCACCGTGCAGCAGTGTTCCATCACAGCTCAGATAAAGTTTATTAGAGTCATTTGCAAATGAGCTAGCTTTGCAGAGATCTGTGAGAGTTTGGCACCCCATGGTGAATGAAATATCATATTCAAAAGACTGAATTTTTTTAATGTTGATGAGAGGTTGTGAGAGGATTCCATTGTCGAGCAAATGATATTTAAATCGAACCATGGGAGATTTGTATTCCAAATTGTTGTTATTTACCTTGAAAGTAAATTCATTGTTGACATGATCCAATGCTCTGGTAAGTTTTGATAGACTAGGCATATTGATGAAGCCAGAATACTCTGACTTGCAAGACATACTGCCATACAAAAAGCAAGTATTGTCTGGAGTACCAATGAGACACGACAAAGCATCTGCTGTTGTTAACAAAATAGCTGAATCATTAATTTTGTTAACAGCTTTGAGGAATTGCACAAAGCTCTCTGGCAGTATAAGTTGGCTCATGATACTAATATATCACTGATTGTCTTTATTCCACTCTTTAACTGCATTTTTAGCTGATGCATGTTCTTGTGTGGTGCATGCATTGCAGTTGCTGCATTTAACTTCAAATGCATTGGTTGCAAGTGAGATTGTTGCTTTGGATCCACATAAAATACAATCACTGATTTTCTTCTTGGGTGCTGGTTGAGTCTTTTTGTTATCCAGCATAATCTTTTTAATGTCATACAAGATGTTGTAAATATCTTGCAATACATTTTTTTCAGCTTGTTTAAAGTTGAATTCAAGCTGAGAATCATCTTGCAATGCAGCTGCAGGAGCTGCATGTTGAATAGGCTGTACTTGCACTGCTTGCGGCTGTGTAAAAACAGGACTCTGAACTGGTGGTAATTCCAGTTCAGAGTCATTGTTTGGTTGTACAGCAAAAGGAGTTGTAGCCAATGTTTCGAATTGACGTTTGAGGGAGTCACTGCGCCCTGCAAATTTAGCATTGCTACCAGCTGCAGCAATGTGTGTGTCAATTTCTTTCAATTGCCCGTATGTGTGTCCCAAGAGACCCAAAAGAGCGCGGTGCTGTTCAATTTGCTGTGATTCCATGTTTTAAATGCCTTCTAAAAGAGCCCGCATCTTGGCATCATCATCATCGTCAAATGCTGGCGGTGAGTCAGAGCTTTCTGCAGGTGGTTGCACGTAGTTATGAACAGATGCAGAAGATGCAAATGATTCTGTTGCTGGAGCAGCACTTTTACTAGCAAAATAATGTTCATCAAGCATTATTTTGAGTTCCTCATAAGATTTAACAGTCAACACACTTTTGAGTTCAGTTGTATTCTCATAGATTTTATCAATCTGATCTGCACTCAACTTGAGATCAACAGATGATGTAAAGCGGCTGGCAGTATAGTTTGCATAACCACCTTGGTCATCAACTTTGATTTTCAAGTTGACACCATTTGGTGACAAGTCAAATACTTTGATGCCAAATTCATCAGCATCTTCACCGTTGATGGCACTGTCAATGATGTTGTGCAACTGCTTGCCAAATCTCAACAGCTTGACTTTGCCATTGTTGTCAGGATTAGTTGGATCATTGATAACATACACATTGGCCAGCCACTTTTCAGCACGCTTGACGTTTTTGATTTTTTCTTTGTCAGCATCAGAACCTGCACGGTATGCACGAATGCGTTCTTCTGCAATAGGATCACGTTCGCCCCATGATGTTGGTGATACAGCTTGAACATAGCCACCAGTACTGAAGCTGTTCCAGCCAAAATTGTAGTAATGAAGCAGAGTATTTTCTGGATCTGCGACGTTGGGCAAAAGTCTTACAAGATATGTTTTATCTTTTTCAAGAGTCAAAATGTCTCTGGTTGCGCTTTTGGTATTCTTTTGCTTGTTGAGTGCATCTTTGATGCTTTCAAACATGGATGAGTTGAATTTCATATTGTTATTGTAGTTTAGTTTATGTTGTTTGTTTTGCTAGGCTTGTTGTTGTTATTTTTTGATATGCTTGTCTTGCATTGTCCTTACATTTGTTGGATGTAATGAATTTGGACATGTATGTGCTTAGTTTTTTGCTAAGATTATTGCCGATGATTTCATCTAGGTGTTGTGCACTGCCATTGAGTTGTTTGTCTGCATCTGGAAATGCAAGCAGTGCATATATATTTATGCTAAATTGTTGTAAATGCAATACAAACCATGCAATGTCTGCAGGTGTTTTAGCATGCATATAGTGTTGAAAATCAATGTTGTTCATCTTGCAAAATTTGTAAATGAAAATCATTGATTCTTTGATTTTATCCAAATTCCATTGACTGTCTGCACTCATCATTTGCTCATAGTTGTACAATGAAAACAACTTGATGGCTCGCATGCTCTTGTAAAATGGCAATTTGATGTGACCACTTTCTTGCATCTTGAATGGTGCATCAAAAAAGTCTTTAATGTTGATATTGGGAAATTTTTGCAACAACATTGCTATTTGTTTGCATGCTACAACGTTTTCACTGTCCAAGTCATCAAACTGTTTGCGTGGTGAGAATGGTTTGTTGTTGTGTGTCCTGCTAGCGTAAAGATATTGATTGTATATCTTCTTTTCAAATTCACTCAATTGCATCTTTTAACTCAACTGTAATGTCATTTGCCCACTTTACAACTCTTTTCAAGCTAAACTTTGAAAAATGATAATCACTGTCCTGTGTTCTCATGAATTTACCATATCCACGCAATTCTTCTGCGATTGTATTTGCAGTACGAATGAGATGCTGCAACTCATAGGGAGTAAACTGTTTCATTTCAATCCATATTTAATGGAGTTGAGGTATTTTGAAATGTATTTGCTTTTGCAAAGATTGGGCTCGTAGTCAACAAAGATTTTAAAGATTTGATAATCAGTTTCAAGATCCAGCATGGTCTTAAAAATGTCTCTGTATTTTTTGTTTTTTAGCAGCAGCAAAAAGATGTTGGGAAGGTTGAGTTTCTTGCCATGCAAGATTGTTAAAAAGCTGCAAAATGCTAGCAAGTAATACTCTGTTTCTTGTTGTTCAAATAAATTCATACTAGTTGCAATGTCTGTGTAAAATTTATAAATGTTTGTGTCAATTTGCCACCAGCAGCTTGTGCATGACCGCCACCTTCACATAATTTTTGGGCCAGCAAAGATACATCAGCTGTACATGTTTTGCTGCAACGAAACGAAACAGTCTCTCGATCCACATTGACCATCATCAAAATATCAGCATCAGTAACAGCAAACACGTGCTGTGATACTTCTGAATGACATGTGGTACAGAACGTTGCAATGCATTTGTGTTGATTGATTTTGCCTTGATACATCTTCAAATCATTGATGATGTTTTTGACTCTGCTGGCATGAATTGCCAAAGCAGCTTGATGTCGTGAAGAAAATCCAGTGAAACCTTTTTGAAAATCTTTGCTGAATTCAATGACCCTGTTGCCCTGCAGTGTCCAAAAAATGTTGTTGAGATCCTGTGATTGTTTGAGACTGTTGGTACCGCTGTCAAAATCACTGGTCAATGCAATGAGCATTTTCTGTTGAGCATTTAGAAAGTCTTGTTTGATTTTGAATGTTTCATGAATTAACTGAGCAGTGGATTTACAATCTTTGACAATGGCTTTGCAGTGCTTGTAATTGGCAGCTTGCGTGAAGTGAGTTTTGTGGTGATCAAAAATTATAACATTGGCACTGTCAACCAAATCCGCAATGTCTGTGGTATCCAAGTCCAAAATGTAAATCTTTTCATAATCAGATGCTTTGTTGGTTTGAAGCCACGCAAGATAACATTCACGCAGTTTAGCACCAGTGCATACACGTGGAATCAAGTTGATGCCTGGCTTATACCAACTCAACACCAAAAACGATGCTGCACCATCCAGATCTGCATCTGTCCATACTATAGTTTCCTTAGACATTGTTGTTAATTTATGAGTTTATATATAAAACTCAACTATTGCATTGCTTTTGCAATTAAAGTAGCACAACGGTACAAACTTGCTTCCAATTGCATGATGGTTCTTTCATTGGTTGATTTAATAGGTAACTTATTCATATAATCTACATAAAAGAATGCATTCTGTGCAGACACATTCAAAAGTGATAAATTGCTTGCTGTCATTTGATTGTGTGTATTTAATCAATGTGCTAACATGCGTAATGAATTTGCTGCATCCTCAGAATCCTGAGTCATGCTGTTGAGCTGTTCATCTTCACTCAATGTCAAAGTAGAATAATCAATCCTAAATGCATTGCTGCCAGAGTTGATGCCAAAACGATTTTTAAGCAATGATGTACGCATGATGCCCAGCTCTTTGTCACCATCTCCTTGCCACAAGCTTCCTACAAAGTCAGATGTAGCTCCCAATGCATAACTTTCGCTGACTGTTGTCAGGTCAGGTTCATTGACATTGGTGCCACTTCGGTTGGTTTGTGTAACAGTGACCAATGGACAGTTGAATGCATAAGTCATTGCTCGAGTTTCTTCTGCAATGTATTTGATGCGTTCATAACTGTTGTTGCCTTTGGTGGTGGTCAACAGATTCAAGTAATCCAACACAATCAAATCAATCTTGATGTTGCGTTTTTGCAATTTGCGCAAATACACTTCAATGGCTCTGGGAGTCATGGTACTGGGCGGAAACTCTTTGATAAACACCTTGCAGTTGCTGTTGAATTCTTTGAGGTTATCCATTTGTGCGCGCACAATGTCAATGTCTCTGGCAAGTGAATTGATACCCACCTTGGTTAAGTTGGCAGTCAGTCGTTTGGCATACATGGTCTCAGACATTTCAAGAGAAATGACTACTACATTCTTTCCTTGCAGCGCCACATTGCATGCAATGTTGCCTAGAATGATGCTTTTGCCAATGTTGGTCTGTCCTGCAAATACATACATGGCACGGCCATTTCTTTGCAGCCCTCCTCCTAGCTTTTCATCCAACCACTTGAAGCCAGTGGGTATGGTTGGCTCTGGATTCATCAACTCTTGCTCAACTTTGCTGAAGTCTTTGAGCAAATCCAATCCTAAATCTGGAATCAAACTCACATTGCATGATTTTTCAAACTTGTCCAGAATCAAGCTGGTATCAATGTTGCCTGCTCCAACATCCTGGGCTACAGCCATCATTGCTTCATAGATGCCTCGTTCTTTCAAAAACCGTTCTGTATTTTCATACAATTCTTCTCTGTTGAGAGCTTTGTCTATGCTGGAAATGCTGTTGACTGCATTTTTAAACTTCTGTTTGTCAGAGTCTGTTGACAAATAACTTTTGATTTCAGTAGTTGTAGGAATGCTTTTGCGTTTTTCATAAAAGCTGCATACAATCTCAAATACAAGTCTCAAGTTTGCATCTGAGAAGTATGAGGGCTTGACATAATCAATGACACTTGCCAAGTACTCATCATCTGTAATGCTTTTGAAAGCAATTACCTTCTCCATCCAATCTAAGTCCAATTTCATATGTATATTATTATTGCTGAAAGTACAATTGCAAAAACTTTTTATTGCTTGCAGACCACTTGTCATCATCCAAGCTCAATAAACCAGGTGATTGATGAAATACATTGATGGGATACACTCCAACTCTCATGCCACATTTGTTAGCATCAATGCAAGATGCAATGTCATAATGATGAAAGTCAAAATTTTCATTCCACTGCCAATTCTTTTGCATTGCTGCTGCAACATTGACTGCTACAAACAAGCCATCCACAATTGCTACTCTTGCAGGTGTTGTTCCAAACCCTGTCATAAATTTAAAACCATCATGCGACAAATGTCCTGCATATCCTCTTTGATGTTCTCTTTTGCTCATGATGTGCCACAATGCAGGGTGCTGAATGGTAGGATTGAGTCCTCCTGCAAGGCCAACAATGTCATAATTCAAGTTGTTCATAGCATCATCCAGCTTGCTGTCCAACAAAGCATCATCCAATGCAACATCATCATGAACGTATACAATGCGCTTATAACTTTTTGCATAGTCTTTGAATGCTGCATTGTACATTTTGCTGAGACCCACTTGATTGTCACAATACCATTGAGTATCAAAGTCTGCTAATGTTTGTATTTTGCACAAGCTTTGATGCAGCAATGTGTCTTGAGAATGCTTTTTTGTAGTGCAGCTTACTATCAATGTTGTCGTTTGCATAAATAAAATTATGATTATTTCTGATGTTGTGACTCGTTTGTTGTATTTGTTGATGCAAGTACGTATTTTTCATTGGCAAACCACATCTTTTGCACAGCATGAAGCTTTTGGTAAATTTTACGATTCAGTGAATGCATTGTTGGATGAATTTGTAGAAGCATTTCAAGGACGATATGAGCGAATCATGTACAATGACTCCATTGTATTAAAAAACATGGATGAAGTTGATGTAAATGTAACATTGGACAGAGTTGTTGACATTTTGGTCAATGAGATGGATTTAGATGATACTGATTTGCTCAACATACGTGATGAAATCTTGGGTGCAGTCAACAAACTCAAGTATCTTCTGACTCTGCAATGAACAAAAATGGGGAATCTGCTGTAAACTTTTCAATGGGTACAATGTTTTTCTCTGCAACATCTATTTTGTAAATGCATCCTTCCCCAAGTTCGCACCACTCTTTGTTTTTGCAAGGCACAGAACAGAAACAACCAGTGCTCATGTTGGCAAAGATGGTGCTGCCTTGACGACCTAAAAATACTTGTTTGGATTTTTTGTGAACAATCCACAGTCCAAAGGTTCCTTTGAGTTCACTCAATGTATTTTTGATGCATGATACAACTGTTTGCTGATCTTGCTGTTCATACATATGCAACAATGCTGGAATTACTGCAGTATCAACATTGCTCTGCACTTGTAAATTGTACTTTTCAATGAGCTGCTCTGCATTGGTAAGAACACCATTGTGTGCAACAATCCAATTGTCATATACAAATGGATGTGCATCAGAGTCTTTCCATTTTCTGATGCTGCTGGTGGGCGCCTGGCAATGCCCCAAATGCAATTTGTTGATGTTTACATCTTTGATGTCATCAACCTTGGGATGTTTATCAAATCTTTGTATATGAAAAGGCGTATTTTTGTCTCTGGTCAAAAAGCAATGACCATACGCAAATTTGCCACGTTGTTGAGATGCTTCGTACAAGACATCATACATACTTTTGCTAAAGGCACCCAGAATTCCACACATTGTAATTCAATATAATGCATGCATTAAAAAAATCAACATTTTACTAAATATACACATGAGTATTCTTAAACGTCCAGGATGGAACAATGTTATCAATGAAATGGCTGATGCCAAAGCATTTGGCTTGACTGCCAAGCAAAAGAAAGTGGAACAAGGCACAGCATACAGAGTAGTTCGCATGCTGTTGGCTGATTTTCTCAAGACCAATGGATTGATTCCCAAAGAAGTACGCACTGTTACTGCTGCTGAAGTCAACAACATCATTGCAGAATTGGGTGATGATGCAGTGACACAAGATGTATTGGGTGCATGGGAACAATATGCTGATCAACAACTGGGCAGCAATGCAACTGCAGAAGTACAGCAGGAGGTTGATGCAGTAGCACAAGAGATTGAAGATGCTGCACAAGGACAACTGGCAACAGGTGCACGTGAAGCTGGAGGACACACCAGCAGATTCATTCAAGACATGCAAGACAAGATTAAAAGTGTAGAAGAGTTTCTTGCTGTTACACAATTTCCTAAAGGTTTCAGACACATGGAACCCAGCGGCATGGGCATGGATACTGACCACCAATATGTCAACCAAACAGGTGGTGGCAAAGCAATTCGTGTGCTCTCCAAGGCTCCATTGCGCTCCAAAGCTGATTTGAGATCATCTCAAGTTGTATTTCAAGATGGTTCTGAAGAATACAACATCTCATTTGATCAGAATGGCAAATCCAAGTCACAATCTGTACTGTATACAGGTGAAAATGAAGAAAGCGGCAAAGAATGTGGTTGTCCAGCAGATGAAGATTGTGAACACATGCAAACTCGCTACTCATCAGATGTTTATGTGCCTGAAAGTCGCAAGTTGTCTCTTAAAAAGCAGACTGTATTAGCTGAACAAGCCAGAGTACAACGCTATCAGCATTTGCTGCGCATGGAGCAACGTTACATGTAATGCATCACATCATGCTACTCTATTGATAATAGTCAAACTTTGATCAAAATCACAGAGCAACAATGAATGAAATGAATAAAGAACAAGATCTTTTGAATTTGTATAAATGACACTCACATTAAGTCAGAAATATAGATATGTACGAGAAATTGAGCATAATGCCCAGAGTTTGCATAGTTTACTTGTAAGCATTAAATCTGGTTCTGTAACATATTCAATGCGTCATACATTGTTTCTACTGCAAGAAATTCAGCAATATATGAAGTATTTTTTCAAATGAGACTTTCTGTATTTCAAAAAAGTAGATATGCATATGAACTTGACCATCATGCCACGCGCATGCACGTTGAACTTTCATACAGCAACAGCAAGGACAGTGATGGTACGCTGCCTTATCAGATGAGGTTTTTGCTATCTGAGTTGAGTTACATTCAACGATTCATAGGCTATTTCATCAAATGAAAATTACACCCAGACAAAGAGAAATAAGAGCAAAAAATCTTGCATGGAGTGTAAAAAGATTGTCCTATCACTGGACGTCGGTGATGTCCTTGCATTGGTGCTGCTGATACAATGCATCAATTTGCTTCTGCTGTTTATATTTGATGGGATCTTTGTAGCCTGCTTTGAGGAAACCCTGAATGCGCAAACTGCTGCTGGGAGTTGTTGCGTCTGCAAGCTCTTCGCCTGAGTAACAAGTGTATGTCTTAGCAAATGGTACATGCAGTGATACTCCCATTCTCACAATGTCTGCCTTGTCGCAATTGATCAATGGAGCCACAACACTGATTGCATTTTCTCTGTTGAGAGAACAAAGGCCATTGAGTGATGGCAAGAATTCTTTTGAAGCATCCCAATAACCAGCCAGTGAATCAACTGCAGTTGCACCATGCCACACTTGCTCTGCACCTACAGCTTCAGCATGCGACAATGCAATGCTCAAAAACATCAAATTGCGAAATGGTACATAACTCTTGGGCTGAGCTTCTCCTGCAATTTTTCTGATGTCAGGAGTTTCAATGTCATCATTGGTGAGAGATGAAGTTGGTGCAAGGTGGCGAATGAATGATGCATCTACATTTTTCAAAAACACTGGCTTGTTGCTTTTGTATTTTGCATCTGCATACAACCACCCTGCACACTGCAACTCTCTGCTGTGCCTCTGTCCATAATCAAAAGTGATGCAATGCACTTCATCTATTTCTGCGTCGTTGACTGCTTTATACAGCAACACTGCGCTATCAACGCCACCAGACAGAGGAACAACAATTTTCATATTCAAATACTACACTCATCCAACAATTGTTCCAGCTTATTTTTGCTCTGAATGCCAGAAACTCTGGTGACCTCTTTGTTGTCTTTGAAGAATATGATGGTAGGCACTGCAGTAACCTTGAAAGGTATTTCATTGTTGGCATCCAAAAACTCATTTTCAATTTCTGGATGTTCACTGAAAAATTTCTCAATGATTGGCTTGAACATTTTGCATGGACCACATGTACTTGTACTTACATAGTAAATTTTAATCATTGTGTTCAATCTCCACTCCTTCTTCTGGAACATCTTCTTCAACTTTGTTGCCATAAGCCCATTCAATTTTCATTTTTTCTTCCAACTTGGGCAAAATGGTCTCTTCCCACAATTTGGTATCTTTGCGCCAATTTTTAGCATACCCCAATTTGGTACCATCAGCCAATGCATATGTTGCGCCATTTTGAATGATGATGCCCATGCCAACTGCCATGTCCAGCAATCCATAGTAACGATCCAATCCAGTTGAGAAACTCAAATACATTTCACATTCCAAATATTGTTTGATGAATCTGTTTTTTCTGGTGAGTGCTCTGATGATGATGCCACCATAATTGCGCTGACCAACTGCCAACTCATTGTTGTCAACTGTCTTGCCTCCATCATCTTTCAAAGGCTTGCGAGCCAACTGAACTGTGACAGATGGCAAATACACAACAGACTTGCCACCAGGCATATTTTTTTCAATGCTGGGATACATGGCTGTAGGATCATCATACACATGATTGGTGATGACAAATGTTGTACGTGTAACAGCACCCAAATTAGTGCATGTCTGCAGCAGTGATTTGATGGCACGGGCTTTGGTTCCCATGTCACTGCTGGTACTCTCTTTGTCCATGCGAGCCAGCTCCAGTTCAGATTGCAAATTGCCCAATGAGTCAATGGCTACAATGAACTTGCCTTCCAAGCCTTTTTCTTTGATGCTGGTCAAAAACTTGTACACAGCATTGCGAGTCTGTTCAATGCTGATGCATGGCACATATTTTACTTTGCTGATGTCCAATCCCAATCTTGTAGCACCAGTTGGATCAATGGCTGACTCTGTGTCAAAAATGACAGGATACAATCCCATTTTTTGAGCATTGGCCAAAATCTTCTGCACAAACAAACTTTTGCCAGTCATAGACTCTCCTGCAATCATGGTCACTCGCCCTTTGGGAATACCACCATTGCGTGAACCTGATATGATGCTGTTGAGTACATATGATCCAGTATCAATCCACTCGCTTACAGTACTCAATGTATTGTTGCTGAGATAAGTTGCATAAGGATTAACTTCGTTGATGCTGTCAAGTGCAGCTGTAATGTCTTTGTCCATGTAACTATTTACAGCAAATTTGTTAAAAATCTACATAAAAAAAGATCACATTTATGTGATCTTTCTTCTTGAATCTCAATGATTTACTACTCATCAAAAAGTTTAATAACTTCTGGTGTGCCAGGAGTAATAATTGGACTTGGATTGAAGATTCTGGTGTATTGGCTGATGAGCTTTTCATCCAATTCAATGCTGGTTGCAAAGGCATTGCTGGCCTTGGCAAAGCTCCAAACTGTGCCTTGCTTCTTGCTCTCTGCAGACAACAATTCATTGAAAATCATAGGAAACAATTGCACATTGAGTTGTCCGTTTTGTGTAGGTTGAATAAACAGTGTTGCAGGATTTATGAGCTGAAAGTCATTAACTGTTTCACCTGCCAGTTCTCCCAAGATGATGCTTCCTGATGCGTCTTTAATTGCTGTAATAGTTGGTTTCATATGTATAAGTTATACTATGTTTTATAAAGTTCAAGCAAATAAATCCAACAAATCACTTTTTACTTGTTCATTGGGTTTATGCGCTGACCACTTGACAGCTGCATAAAATCTCTCTACAACACTGAACACAATTTTTTCAAACATTTTCTCATAGTCAGGTTCAAATGCTTCAACAAACTCTTGAGGGTAATAATATTTGAATGCAATGCTTTGCATGTTGTATTTGTTGGGATGCTTGATGTACATCCATCTTACTTTGTCTCCACTCTGCAACACTTCATATTTGTTTTCAATGTTGAGCTTTTTGATGAGTGTATTGTAACCATGCGCCGATTTGACATGCACTGGTGTACCTTTGGGCATGCTCATGTCTCTGCTCTTGCTGGCAAATTTATCATAATCACTCATGCCACTGGTGTATGCCAACTCCTCTGGCTTGAGACTTTTGAATACATCATAAGCTTCATTGACAACATCATTGGTTGTTTTGCGGTTTTGAGACACCATCATGGTCTCAATGATCTTCTTGACATATGGTTTGATGGCCTTGGGCATTGTTGTTCTCACAACATCAACGCCTACATATTTCCATTTGTCACACTCAATGCCTTCATCATCCACCACATGCGCAACATATCGCTTTTTTTCCAAGAACAATCCCTTGTCAATGATGGCTTCACGTTTGAATTCAATGCGGGGATCATGACTGTTGAGTGCATCTTTCATCCATGCTTTGATTTTATCATTCAAGTAGTCATTGAACTGCTCAATGATTGCATGAGCACCAGCTGTTACTTTGCCATGCTCCATGAGATTGATGTTGCGTGCTCTTAATAATGGAGCAACAGAGAAATATGCTGAGTCTGTATCACCTGCTACAGCAATGTCTTCAAAATCATTGTGACCAATGATGCTTTGAGCAAAGTCTCTACCATAAGTTCGTGCTGCTTTGATGACTGACTGGCCAGTCAATGTAATACTAGCAGCAATGTCATCATCACCAATGGGAGCATTTTTATTGCCCATGTATCCATATACACTGTTGATGAAAATCTTGATGCACAATTGCTTGGCATTGAGCTGCACAATTTTATCTTTGGTGTCACCATCAGACTTGCCTCCTTTCTTAAGCAGCTGCATCTCTTTGCGAATCTTGACACGCTCTTGATAATAATGGTCAACAATCTCTGGCAAAATACCTTTGTGCTTTTGCGTAAACAGTACTTTGGCTTTAGAGATTGCTATTTGCTCATCTTTGACAAACTGACCAAACTTGGCATGACTCAGCTTGAATGTTGATCCACTGCAATGCTGCACAGTAACATTGTCATCATCTTTGTCAATGATTTTACCAATTTTAGTCTCTGGTGACATGTTGAGACTGATCATGATGTTGGGATACAGAGAGTTGGCATCAAATGATACAACATCCTTTTGAAACCCTTCCAATGGCTCTGCAACAAATGCACCTGGGTTCTTCTCATCACTGCCTTGGCGGATGAATGTTGGCAGAAACTGCTGACGCAATCGAGCTTTGATGGCTGCAGTTCCAGTGATGGTGGACAATGTACTCATGGCATTTTCCATGGTGGTCAATCCCATGTATGACAGCATGCGCAGCAGTTCAACAAATTGCAATTTTGCATCCATTTTGACCAGCAGATTAACATCTTGAATATTGTAATCCACAAACAGCTGCCAATTTTCTTTGGATAAGCTGGCAAGGTTGGTATTGCCGTAATCAATTTTCTTCTCACCCAGTTCCAATTCTGCAATGAAATTGAGTTTGTAACTCTCACGATTGACAAAGCTGAATCGTTTGTAAATGTCAATGTAATCTACACAAGAAATGCCATCAATGTACCATCTGATTTCTTCTTTGCCAAACATACCACTGCGCAATGTTCTGCAATGCACTCTTTGAACAGGTGACAGTTGCTTGATGTATTCTTCACCCAGCGTGTTGGTGATGCGATTGATGATGTATGGAATATCAAAGCCTGATGAATTCCATCCAGTCAATAAATCTGGAGCATTGCTTTCAAAATAGGCAATGAATTCCATCAGCAAATGCTTTTCACTTCTGCAATACTTGTATACAACATCAGCATTGCTGTTTTTATAAGGTGCAGTGCCCCATGAGTAAAACTTTTGATCTATGCTGTCATGAACAGTGATGACATTGATGGGATGCTGTGCCAATTCAGCCTTGGGAAACACATCTGGACTGTACACCTCAATGTCTAAAAACATGGTACGGATGGGATGCTGTTGAAACTCTTCTGTTTCATTGTATTTGCCATATGCATCAACTAAAAACTGCTGTACTGGTGCAAGATTCTCAAATACTCGACGAGTACCACACTCTTTGAGGAACTTGTAACGCTCATACTGCGT
>Ga0181346_1000219_pt1 | contig 23444 bp, 39 predicted proteins | sample Su13VDMM15DN_FD_130100 | JGI IMG/M metagenome (GOLD analysis project Ga0181346, IMG submission 130100) | Freshwater viral communities from Lake Michigan, USA - Su13.VD.MM15.D.N | ecosystem: Environmental > Aquatic > Freshwater > Lake | place: USA: Michigan | collected 2013-07-15 | reverse complement strand
GTCAGCGGTGCCACCCACATTTCAAACTTGCTGCCGTCGGATAGCTCTACTACTTTTTTGGTCGGCTCCAGGTTTGCGGCCTTGCGGAGACGGTCGATTGCGCGTACGGGAACGGGCATACCAGTGCTTGGGGTATGGCAATAGTGTAGCGGAGTAGAAATAAAAAACCCCGGCTCGAAGGCCGGGGCTCGCTGAACCAACTGCAACAGCAGCCTATCAGGCAGAAGTGCTGAAGTCGAAGGTCGGGGTGCCTGTAGGACGGAAGTTGACGGTCACAGACTGAGCATCGTCAGGGTTGACGGTCAGACTTGCAGAGGTCAGGATCGCGTCGAAGCTGATCGAGCGACTTGCGGTGTCGCTAACAGTTCCACCGCTTGTTACGCGGTCAACATACAGCTTGAAGGCGGCACCGTTTTGCTGGCGCTGGAGCACGTCTTCGATCAAACGGTTGGACAGGGCGGCGTCCTCGTTGGTCATGTAGACCGTTGCGGTGCCGGTGCCATCGCCAAAGCCGCTGATGTAGCTACGGAAGGGCACGTACTGACCAGGGGTCTGGCCGATGGTGGTGACGTCAATTTCAGCGCGAGTAATCTCGAAAGTCCAGTCACGGCATTGGCCGACGACGGCATAGTCTGCGTAGGCCACTTGGAACTGGTTAGGCGCAACAGCAGTTCCGTCGTCAGTGATGGCAACTGCGACACCACCTGCAGTGGCAGACACCTGCAACACACCTGTAGAGGCGTTGTAGCCGATCACGTAGTAGGTGGTGCCTGCAGTCAAACCGGAAGGAAGAGTGCCGGTACCGGCCCCACCTGTGTTGACGTTCACCACGCTGAACTTGACGGGATCACCGACTTTGAAGTTCAGAAAAGACGATACCGTGATCTCGTCATCGGTAGGATCAACAGCGGCTTCACCAAAAGTGGCGGTGGTGCCAGCGGGTTTGTAGTAGAGGGCGCCGGACGTGCCGGACAGAACGGTGGTGGCCATAGGGCGTACCAAGTGAACGTTGTGGGCGGGCACTGCCCGGCTTAATACAGGTTAGCGCCTGTTGTTAAGCACCACCTACGACAGAACAGTTGCGACGTAGGAAGTATCAATTCGCCCAACGAAGTGGGGCGCCTCTTCCGTGGCTGAAAATGTAGGGCCGTTAATTTCGCCTACGCGGAAAAATACGCCACTTGTTGTCTTGGCAGTGTTGTTCAGGGTTTCTAGGGCGTTTACTGCGGTGGTAATCAAGGTTTGGTTGCGGGCTGGGCCTTTGCCTTTTTCCGTAAAAATGCGGATAACAATTGCGCCACGGGCATTGTCAACGCTGCTGGTAAGCGTGGGTTCGTTGGTAATACCGAAAGTAACATTGACGCGGACGTACTCAGTTGTGGTGTTAGGTGGGACTGCTGTGATATTGTCGAAATAGACAGGAACTGCTGGTACCAGTGAGCCAAAGGCTGTAAGCAGCGGGTTTTCGACGGCGGCGCGAATTGCTTGATAGTTCATGAGAATCTACGTCTTAGCGCTGAGTCCATCTCTACTTGAACTGCGCGGCCCAAATTTGCGCTTGCGTAAGTAGCAAACCAGTCGAGGGGTGCTGTTCGACTGGAGTTTAGCCCGTCTGCGCCGCCTCCTATTTGACCCCGGTAAGAAAGCTGAGAACGCGGCGCATCCAATTCCCATTTTTGACGGCCTAATGCCGTCTGCGGTGCTGAAGTTAAACGGCGTGCGTAGTACTGTCTGTCATGCTGAACAGCATCAATAGCCTCTAATGCGTGAGGAGCGTTATTACTTATACGAAAGACAACGCTATCTGTACTTAAAAAACTTTTGGTTACCTGGCGCCCAGTTAAAGGAGGCGTAATTAGAGGCCGTGGTTCTCCCATTTGGCCTGTACCGCGCACGGTTGTTGTTGGTGTTTGTATTTGCCACGAGTTTGAAAATTTTCCGGTCCAGCTAGGACCTGCTTGCTGCAGTTCTCGTACTACACGCTCAGCTACACGCTTTGGTCCGTTATACACGGTTGTGGCAGCTACACGATCTAGTTCTTCTAGCAGGTTTATACCGCCTTTCCAAAATCCTTTGCGTGCCATTACTGGGGCCTCACGATTAGAGAGTGGTACACAGGGTTGTCACCGCGATAGGTGGTGATGGCGATAATTTTGGCTTCGCGGGTTGCTCCAGCTTGTTGGTATTGGATGCGGTCGGCTTCTGTGGGGTAGTAGGTGCCGAGTTCACTGGCGCCGATGATGACCTTTAGGTCGGTTGTTTGGTATAGACCTTCGGCTTCACGCGGGCTGACGCGAGTGATAACGGCTTTAACTGTGACCGTGGTATCTGCGCCAGTGACAGCTCCGGTTGTGGGGTTGTACGTGCGCGGAGTAGCGGTTTTAATGTACGTGATGTTTTGGCCCCAGTCAGCTAAGACTGAGGTCGGGATTGGGGCGAAGGTGGTGTCGATTAGGCCCATATCAACCCCGGAATAGGCGGACGGCGTAGTTTGCGGCGCCGCCCATGCAGTAAGGGCCTAGGTAGGTCTGGAGCCAGGGATAGACGTCGAAGACGTTGTTGATGACGCCGCTGGTTTGGCTGGTTTTGTTGTACTTGACCTTGAGTTCACCCAGCTCTACTTGGTCGTAGATGCCGGTTGTGCCGGTGCTGCCGGTGATGGCGTCGGTGTCGTTGGCGAGGGCGCGTGCCAGTTCGTACGTAGCGATTTCGATGCCGACTGGAATCAACGTGCAGGCGAGGTCGATGCCGTCGACGGTGTAGTCCTCACGCGGCCACTTCAGGGCTTGCGTGGTGCCGCAGCGGGCGCCGTAAAAACTCAGGGCGTCGATCCAGCGGGTGGCGGAAATCAGGGCGCGGTTTTTTTGGTCGTTGGTCTTGTCGGTCCACGTCCCAGAGTCGGGCGTGGTCTCGAAATAAGCGTCAGCGTCTGCCAGCGTCACATACGAGTTGGCCGAAGCCCCACCCAAAGTGGCGTCGATGACAGCAGCCACGGTTTAGTACAGCCTTTGTTTGAGTCTAGCGGCAGTGCGCGATTTCCTTTGCTTGGCGGTTTCACGCAGCATCATTGAGTGGTAAACCTTGGCGCCAAACATTTCGAGTTCTGCTTGCGCTTCAAGGTGTTGGCCGTACTGGACGTCAACAAAGCTGCGACAGTTATCCTGTAGTACGAAGAGACGCACTGTACTCATGCCTGCTCGCAAAGCTGCTGACAGCCTAGAAGTAAAGGAGACATCCGCACCATCTGCGTTGCCTAGTGACACCGTGCGCTCACTGGAGCCCGTTGCTGAGGCAATTCGGGAAATGTTTGCCGCTGGTAAAGATGCGGAGACGATCCAGCAGGAGCTGGCCGTTAGTCCGCATGTATTTCGTGAGTTGCTGAGTCATTCGTACAAGATGGTGGGCCGGGCTCCGGAGATTTTTGAGTACCAGGAGCGGGTACGTGTAGGGCAGCTTGAGGGCTGATTAGCCAAAAGAAAAGCCCCCTTTCGGGGGCTTCTTGGTTTCCGCTTCGAATCAAGCGTAGGCGGAGGTGTCGAACGGGGTGTTCACCAGCAGGCGAGCGATAGGCACTTGCTTGGTGGTGCTGTACACCAGGCTCCAGGAGGCGGTGTCGGCTAGGTTGCCGGTGGTGGCAGCGTTGGTCGGGTTGTCGCCGGCCACGTTCCACTTGGTGCCGGTCACGTGGTAGCCGTAGTGGTAGTCGACGGCCAGGATGTCCTGCATCGACAGGATGTTGCGGTCTGCGCCAAGGCGGAGATCCTGTTGGATGCCCTCGGAAACGACGCCGCTTTGGAAGAGGTACACGGGGTACTTCTTGGCGTGGGTCGAGGTGCCGCCGGTCAGTGCAACCAGTTGGTCGTCAATCACCACGCGGAGACCAGCGAAGGTCGCCACTTCGGTTTGGGTCACGCCCACACCGCCGCCGCCCCACACAACGGCGCCACCTGCAGACAGGGCAGAGGTGCTGAAGGTCAGCATCCCGATCTGCTGGAGGTAATACGCAACGTTGGAGTGCATTGCGATGGAGTCGAGGTTGTCGCCCCGCTCACCCAGAACTGCCTTGGCGGCCACCACGTTGGCGACGTTCAGGAAGTTGGCCTCGGTCATCGAACCGGGGACACCAGCAAACGTTTTGTTGGTCTGGTTGGGACCAAGCACGCCAGCGCCGGAGATGCCACCGAACAGACCCAGCAGTTGGGCTGCCAGGGTGGCGGTCTTCAGCTTGTTGATGGCGGCGGTCAGCTGGTTGCGGACGTGGCTGAGGGGATCAGCGCCAGAGCCGAGCTTGCTCAGGTCGTCTGCGGCGTAGGCGAAGCCACGGTGCAGAATCGTCATGATCTGCTCGTCGGCAGTGACGTTCTGGGCGGTCAGATAACCCAGGCCACCGTTCCAGCTGGAGGTGGACAGGATCTGGGTCTCGGTGGGGGCGATGGGGTCGAAGAAAGGCACGCGCACGCGGGTGCCGCCAGCACGGGCATCAAGGGCAGCGTTGCGCTGGATGATGCCGCTCTGGACCCACTTCGATTGCTCGAAGATGCCCTCAGCGGTGTACTGAAGGAACTCAGGACGAGTTACAAGGTTCGAGAGAAAAGTTCCCCCGAAGTTGCTGTTAGAGGCAGACATTGGGTAGCTCCAGTGGAGTCAAGGTTGGGGAGGTTGCCCCACAGGGGCTAGAGGCCGGCTTCTGCTTTAAGGAGCCTGGCTTTGTCGGGGTCGCTGGCAAGCATCATCATCTGTTGAGTGATGTTCCAGTTGTCCTTAGACCAGGGGTTGGCTTGGCCGGGGAGGGAGGTATTGCGGGCACTACCCGTAACACCCATGCCGGCACGGTTCGTAGCTGCAAAATGATGCTCGTAACCGCTGCCGGGGTTTTTTAAGTTGGCGATGTATTCACCAACTGGAACTTCCACGCCGCCGACGACAGCCACAGGCTGACCTTCTTTAGCGCGTAGGTTCTCCTGAAGTAAACGATACAGCTGATCAGGTGCCAGTGCACCAGCTTGAGAAAGTTGTGCAATAGCGGCTGACTTCACTTGTTCTTGTGTGAATCCTTGGCGAATTTGTTCCACTTCGGATTCTTTTGCGGCGAGCTGTTGTTTAAGCTCGGCCACGGTCTCTTGGGCTTGTTCCCAGAGAGTTTTGAATTCGCCGGATTCGGCCAATTTGGCGGTTTTGGCGGATTCTTGGGCTACACGTAGTTCGTCTAGCTGTTTCTGGAGGTTTTCGCGGTTTTCGCGGTCTTTGCGGCGCTCGGCAATCAACTCTTGGTTTTTCGCACGAAGTGCTTCGAGTTGGGTGGCCAGATCGGAGCTTTCAGCCACAGGCTGAGGGGCAACAGCCTCCACAGGAGTTACTGGTGCTTGCTGTTCTTCAGGCACAGTTATGTGTTACTTGGACACTTATAGGTTAGCAGTTAAGAATCGAGTTCCTCTTCGCGCTGTTCCATGTCCTCGTCGCCGGTGTTCTCTGCGGCTTCTGGCAGTGCCAGTGCGTTTGTGGTGGAGGCTTCGAGTTCGTCTTCGATGTTGATGTTGTCGGGCAGGACTTCGCCGCGACGCAGCACTTCCAGCAGCATGGCGTCGCTGATTTTACCCATCTGGTTCAGTTGGGCCAGTACGGAGACGTCTTGGCCGATCAGGCGGTAGTAGTCGAAGTCGCGGTCAATCGTGATCTCGGGTGGCTCCATGCCGACGTACTGGGCCGCGAAGGCGAAGGCTTGATTGAGGGCGCTTTCCAGTTCTTGGCTGATGATCGAAAGGACGCTGTTGCTTTGGGCTTGGTCGATGCGCTTGGCCTCGGCAGACTCGGCGACAAACTTTTGGCCGAAAAGTTTGGTGACGCCCAGCGTGGACATTTGGGATGCCAGTGATTCCAGTTCGGCCATTTGCGCGTCGAAGCTGGTGGCGTCGGCCTGCACGTAGTACGCCTTGTTGCCCGGTTGCATGGCGATGGCGTAGTTCACGCCCATCGTTGCGGAGCCGGTGGTGTCGTCCCAGCCCTCTAGGACGAGGGTGGGCATTGCTGCGATGTGCAGCGCGTGGATGAGGTCGGCTTGGCGTTGGTAGTGCGTGATGTTCAGGTTGGCGATATCCAGCAGGGGCGGTTGGGATACCAGCAGGCCACGGCGGTTGCTGTAGATCGGGACTAGGGGGATTTCGTCGAGGCTGTAGCCGCCGGTTGCCGTGAACTCGACGACTTCTTGGCCCAGTGTGTAGAGGTCGTAGCGTCCGGGGTAGATGACGCGCATTTCCTCGACTTGTTCTTCGCCGAACTCGTTCAGCGGGCGGACGTCGTAGTCGTGGATGCGGACTTGCAGTAGGCGGTTGGTGCCGGGTTCCTTGCGCCAGCCCCAGATCTGGGGGGCGTCGACGTGGACGAAGTACGGGCGGCGGCCCATGGCGCGTTCTTCGGCCAGGTTGCGGGCTTCAGTCGCTGCTGGGTAGTCCACCAAAATGGCGCTGTGGCCGTAGGTAAGACTGCTTACCAAGGCGCGGCGGGCGTACTCGTTGATGTTCGAGCCAAGCCCGTCGATGTTTTGGGCGAGTTCCAGCCAGTAGGGGTCGCCTTCGATGTGGATCGGTTTGCGGAGGATGGCGCCCGCTGCAGTCTCGATCAGGCGGCTGGTGTAGGGGCTGAGGACGCTGCGGTCGACGCGGGTTTGGTAGGCGTCGTCGTCTTCACGCGGTTCCTGAGGGAGATAAGTCTCGCTCATGTCCCGCAGGTAGTTCGTGCCGTTGGTTACGGCAGCCATGACGCTCCAGTCCGGCATCATGCCGATAACTTCGAGGCTGCGGACGAACGGCGATTCGCTGACTACAGCTCCAGTTGGGGGGATGTTGGCGCTGTAGACCACGGCTAGGCTCCTACTTTGTACTTATTTTGGCATCAATCATCGTCGTCTTCCTCGTCGTCGGGGTCGGTGATAGGCACCAGTACTTCGACGCCTTGGGCCAGCATGGTGACAAAACCGCCGAGGATTTCGGGGTTTTGGGGTGATTTGAAGACGAATGTGGCATGGGTGAGGCCGTCTTCAGCATCAATTTCGATGTGAATACAGCCTCCGTTCACTGTTTGGATGGCCATTAGCGGCTGATTTCCTCCCAGTCCATTGATGCGTGTACGTTAGACGTTGCCACGCTTGCTGTAACAACAAGACTTAGTTCGTAAGGAGTGGATGTGAGTCCGTCGCGTTCCAGCTGGAACTTGAACAGGGCTTCTTTGAGGATGTCTACGGATGCCGTGCTTTGGTTGGTAGAGCTGAAGTAGCCCTGAGCGAGGACACGGCCTCCGGTTGTTGCTGTTCCAGTGAGGTTGTACTCGACGCTGGATTCGCTTCCGGCGCTTGTCCAGGTGCCGCCGGTAGTTGTACCGGATGCAATCACGCGCCAGTTGTAGTTGGCGTTGGCTGTGGCGCCAAGAATAGATAAAGCGGTAAGGATAACGATTGCATCTAGTGCGGCTGCCTTAAGGCGTAGGGAAATAACCGGGTAGTAAGTGCCAGCAGTAGTTAGAGCGTGAGGGGCAGTGATTGCGGTTCCGATGGCTTGTTGGAGGCCGCGTAGTTCGTAACCGCCTTCAGAAAGGACCGTGGAGCAAACCTGTTTGAGGGTGCTGGCGCTGGCGGTAGCGGCGGTGTTGGTGATCTCGTAACGGAGGGGGAGGGAAGCGGTGGTGATATAGGTAGAGGTGATGATGTTGGCGTGGTGGAAGGAATGACAGTGGATAAATTTGCCGTTAATAACAAAACCTAGGCGGACGGTGCCGAGTCCCAGCCACTCGATGTCCATCCACAGGATTTGGGATTTGGTGGGGTCGAGGATGAGGTTGGAGGGGCCGGTGCCGTTGAGGGGGTCGATGTTCCAGTCGGATTGGGCGACGCGGGTTTCGACTAGGGATCCGGTGGAAGAACTGCGTTCGACGAAGGAAAGGGTGGTGTTGGCAAGTTCGAGGTACATGCCGTTGGCGGCGCCGTAGTAGCCGACGCGCTGGCGGAGGCCGGTTTTGGCGGGGTTCAGCGTAAAAGTGGACATGACCAGCAGGGATTTTCCTGGCTGGTAAGAGAAGCATTTGGTGGTTTCGCGGATGACTGAAGAGCCGGAGGCAGTGGTTACGGCAAGATTGACGAGGCCGGCGTTGGCGTCAAACGTAAATGTTCCGCCCGTGGCGGTAGAGGTGGCCCAAAGTCCGTTGTCGTGGTAACGGTGGCTGGAGTCGAAAAGAGTGAGGGGGTTGGATGTACGAACGCGGCCGAAGGCGTCGGTTGCTCCAGCAGAAGCTGCGGCGCCGCCTGCTGAGGTGCCGAAGGGGTAGGGAGTGGTGACGGAGCTGGTGTGACGTAAATACATCGGCGGCCTCGGTGTAGAGAAAATGAGGCTATTTCTGGGGTTTTTTGGCGGTTTTGGCGGCTGCTTTAAAGGCAGCGGCCGTGGGGGCACCCTTTGCGCCGGGTTTGCGCATCTTTTCGCCGCTGCCGGCGGCGATGCGCTTGCGTTTTGCAGCGATATTGCTGTAAAGGCCGCGTTTAGCCATTATTTTTTGCCTTTTTTGGTGGTTTTCTTGGGTTTTGCCATGCCGGCTTCGCTCATGGCGATGGCGATTGCCTGCTTGCGGGACTTCACCACGGGACCTTTTTTGCTGCCCGAGTGCAGTTCGCCTTTGCCGTACTCACGCATGACCTTGGCGACCTTCTTTTGGGCTTTAGTCGGCTTTTTGGCCATGGTATTTCGGCTGTTACCACACACGATAAGACGTTTTGCCGAGACTCTCGGATTTGGCCAAGTTGAAGGTTTGTAGGCATAAATAACCAAGGGCGTCAAAAGCGTGATCTACGCCAAGGTTTTTGTTGGGCAGGCCCGTTCCAGGGGAGTAGGTCAGGGTGCGGAGGGATTTGATTAGTTCTTTGCAGCGCGGGTGGATGAAGAGGCGGCGGGTTCCAGTTGCATCGAGGAGGGCGGTGTTGACGCAGGTGATCTTGTCGCGGATTTTCCAGGGGTTGCGTGGGCTGGAAACTGTGAAGCCGGATTTGCGGAGGATGTTGTGGTCGGTGGCGCCGACGCCGCTGGTTTTGCGGGCGCCACCCGTGGGGTCCGGGCAGGCAATGATTCGGCGCTCCACGCCGTAGCGGGATTGGATTTCTTCACAGAGGTCCCAGGTGGTGGCGCCGCCGGTCATGATGATCTCGTCGAAGACCCAGAGCACGTCGCCTTTTTTGACGGCGCAGACCGCACTCATCGGGTCCACGTTGAAGTCCACTCCAAGTAAGAGGGGTAGGACGGGGAGGTCTTGGACGTCTTTGTTGATGTTGTCGTCGCCAAAGGAGATTGCGACGAGACCGCTGAGGTTCTCGAAGCTGGCTTCGAATTCTTGGCGGAAGGTGCGGGGGTCGAGTTGGGCGCGGGCGGCTTCGATTTCTTCCGGTGGGACGTTATCGCCGTCAATCGTGGTGAATTGCCACCGCTGCCAGTCCTTGTCGCCTTCCTCGCAATAGCACCAGAGGTCGTAGAACCAGCTGGCGGTGCCGTCTGGCGTGGAGATGAATAGTGCCCAGCCTTGTTTGTCGGCAAGGGCTGGGCGGATCACCTCGAACCAGACCTCGGCGTCCATGAAGGCGGCTTCGTCCAGCACCACGCCAGCCAAGCTGCGACCGCGCAACGCCATTGCGTTTTCAGTGCCCTTCAGTTCGATGGTCGAGCCGTTCACTAGCTCGATCTTGAGGTCGGTCTCGTTCTTCGATTTGATCCAGGCTTTTGGGACCAGGCGTTTCATTACCTTCCAGGCAATGTCTTTCGCCATCCGGTACGTAGGCGCGGCATAGAAAAAAGTTTCGCCCGGCCTTTCGATTGCCCCACGCAATAACTCGATACATGACAGATAACTTTTGCCGAACCTTCGGCCAGCTACCAGCACTCTGAAGCGTTTTCGGCTGGAGAAAACTTCGCCTTGCGCGTAGCGGAGGGTCAGTGCTCCAGCAGAATCGGGCATTTTTTGGGGTATGGGTACCTTCTAGGGTATTACAGGAATTGAACCCCTGCCCCCGGTGTAGTACAGAAGAAGAAATTGAGGATATGTCAGTAGGTTCCCTGGATGACGTCCAGCCGTAGGCAGCGCCGAACCCTGCCCCCTAGTGCAGGTGTACTAGGCCAGCAGGCGACGTACCGTGGTGCGACTGCAGCCGAGACGGTCCGCTATGGCTTGCTGCGTCAGGCCAGCGCGGCGCCAGCGCCTGGCGCGTTGTTGGCGAGACTCGCTGGCCCACACCAGCACGATCAGTGGTAGGAGAATCAGCGCCAGCAGAATTGCGGCAGCGGTGGTGATGGTTGCCATGGGGTGGTTTCCCTTGGGGGACTCGCGTAGTGTAGCACAGCAGACCCGCGCAGCGGGTCTTACTGTAGTATTTCGTAACGTTAGCCTTGGATCAACTCGCCTACGGTCGTCCAACCGATACCGGCAGGCATCAATCCATGTGCAGACGTCTTGCCGTCGATGCTGACGCGTAGCACTACAGCATCGTTGTCCAGGCGGACGGTTGCGGCTACTGCACGGGCAGCACTATCGCTGTCCCAATCGGTAGCAGCGAGACGACCGCCAGTGAACAGCAGGTCGGGGTAGGTGTGGTGGGTGGTGATAATCATGGGGTGGTTTCCCTTGGGACTCCCATAGTGTAGCACACGGGAAGTGGTGGTGTGGGTGGTACTGTAATACTCTGTAACATTACGAGATGTTACAGCCCGCTAGCGTCCGAGAACCACTAGACGGCACTCGGCAGCCGAGCGACCGGCAGACTCGCAACGTGCCAGCTGGTTTGCATTGTCGGCGCCCATTGCGAGCACACCGCAAGCGGTGAGCACAGCGGCCAGGGTGAGAAGGCGGTTGGTCATGGGGAAGCGTGGTGGGCTTACTCCCGTATTGTATCACAGAATCGGCAGCTGCCTAGCCCTGCCGCTTGTCTTCCACGGTGATATTCAGCGTGGGGGCAGCGGATGCGGCTTGCTCCTGCGAATTCTCACCAGCGGCTCGGCCGATCGAATCCAACAAGTGCGCCACCACTTGGAAGTTACCGCGCTTCATGGCACGTTTCGCGGTAGCCAGACGCATTGCTAGCACTTGGTTCAGGATTGAATCGCGCGATTCTAAATTCTCCGTTCGCAGAATCTCCATCGCACGGGTAATGTCAGCATCCGCAGTGCGAATCGACACACCGAAGCGATCGGCGATCAGCTGAGCGTTAGCACGGCGGGTGTTTCCCTCTAGCAGCAAGCTGTAGGCATAATTCATCCGCTCCTCCATCCGAAGCTCGGAGCCTTTCCCTCCACGCCAGCGCTTGCTTTCGTCGTTGCCTACGTTGGTGGGCTTGGTTACTTCGTGGGAAGCGGATTCATCCACGGTTACTGACACAAACTGCTGTGCTCCAATGATAAGCTGCCTTGCTGTCACGTTTGCAGCAAAAAGCCCGACCTGCTGGCCGGGCCGCTGATCGGTGGGAGCGCCAGCTCAAACGCTGCGGACAACGTGCCAGCTGCTGGGAGTCTCGCGGATGAGGCTATAACCATCGCCAATCTCCAGCTCTCGCCAGGCTTCGGCCCAATCAATGCAGGTATGGGGCCACGCCAGCTCGCGGTTGATCGCTCCAATATCATCGGCCAAGGTCTGCGCGTAATCAGCCCCAGCTTCAGACTCGCTGTAACCGTCAGCGGTGCCGCAGTAAGCATCACACAGCTGCTCAGCTTCAATACCGTGATCCTCGAAAGCTTGGATCAGCTCAGCCGTGCCAGCTGGATCCTCGCAATCAATGCCGCGATCCTCCAGCGCTTCGGCCCAATCCTCAGACAACCAGAAACCAAAGCACGCGCCATCGCCCTCTGACGCGCCGAAGTAAAAGCCGGTAGGCGCCAGTTCATTCAAGCGGTCAAAAGCCCAAGTGGTTGCAATCTCCCAGGCGTCGCAGGGTTCTGGCCCGATAAGGTCCGAAGCGTAGGCAGCACACTGCTGCAAGTCTGAGCGGAACGGCTCCGGTACGTCTTGCCCCAAGCGGTTAAAAGCACCTAGGTAGGCATCCGCCAAATGATCGGTGCGAAGCGTGTCAGTGCTAACGATCCAGGGAAAGGATGCCAGCTGTTCGGCTGTGTAACGGGTCATGTTGTGAGCCTATGGGTTGGGTCTCGTGTGAGAGTGTAGAACCGGATCAGGGCCGGCGGCAAGCCGGAACCGGGTTTAGGTGCGAGTCCACGTCATCGCGCCAGCGCAGCCCGGCAGATCCTCCGGTGCCGGTAGCACGCCAGCGGCTCCAGCAGAACTGCGCGTAAGCCTCAGCATCTGAGAAGCGGCCAAACGTTTCGTGGCTCTCCCAATATTTGACCGCGCAACCATTGAACCGCTCGAAACAAGACGGGGACGCACCATCAGGCCACACGCTCCAGCTGTAGGCAATCAGCCGGATTCGGTAGCCATCATCCAGGTCCCGGACAATCTCCATCTCAGCAGCCAAACCCATGTAGTCATGCTGGCTCCAGGGATGCTGATAGATCGATGTGGTGGCGCCTTCGGGGTAGCCGTACTGATTCTCGTATTGCAGCAGCAGGAAGTCGTCCGGCTGAGCGGGAGCGGGATGAATCCAAAGATCGCGTGCCATGGATGGGCGTATCGGTGATCAGCCCCAAGCATGGCAGCAGTGCCAGCCTTAAACCGCTTTGCTGTTACACATCGTCATGTGGTTGGCCAGGGTTGACCGTTGCGCTAATGTCGCAGGGTATCCCTCACCCATGGGGCACCATGCGAGCACTAGGACCGCTCCAACTGCAAATGTTGGAGTTCTGCCGGAAGTATCCCGGCCGCCACACCATCAGCCCGGATTGGCAGACTCGTCGCGTAGCGCAGTCGCTCCAGCGTCGCGGGCTGTTGCACGTCACAGACTGCGGAATGTCAACCGCTACGGGCCAGCCCGTGCTGATGGTATCCCTCGCCGCTTGTGCGTCATGACGGGGGGAGAGTGGACCACTAAGGGGCGCCAGAAAGACGCCCGAGAGGCTGAGCGCGAAGCGCTGCGACTTGAGAAGCGCCACCTGCGCGACCTGCGCTGGGCCGTGGAACGTTCCAGCATTGAGGCTACGGACTGGGCAGACCTACTGGCGCTCCAATCAGCCCACGGCAAGGAGGGCCCGCTCCAGCTGTGGCGGGAGCTGGTGCCGTACTGGCGAGACTGCCAGCGTCTTAATGGTGGCGCTGACATCCCGTCCGAACTTTTTCCACAGGCTACGGGAATTTTTTCGCGCACACCGGAGCCACCTAAGGCCCCAGAAGCCAGGACCCGTGCCAGCAAAGGTGCCCCACGCAAGACGCGATCAGATGCGGGTAAGGCGCAGCCCTCGCGCAAGGTGCCAGCATGAAACGGCTTGCCTTTCTGTGGTTGTTGGCAGCCACGCACGCTCCAGCCGATGCTAGGCAAGTTACGGCGACTGTGTATCACCCTTGGTATCACGGCCGCATGACCGCTTGCGGGCAAAAGTACCAGCACTGGGGGGTGAGTGCTGCTCACCCTTGGTTGCCGTGCGGGACTCGCCTACGGATCCAACACCAAGGGCGAGTGTTGACCGTACCAGTCACCGATAGGTGTGAGTGCAAATCTGTTGATCTTTCTGCCGGGGCTGCCTACAGGTTGGGAGTTCCAGTCGACGGGACTGCTACCGTCACCATTCATTGATGCTCCAATCCGGCTCCCACCTTGGGGGCCCTTTTTTGTGCCTTGGCTTGAGAATGATTATCAGTCCCCTTCTCAGTGAGACTCATGAGACACATCGTGCGAAACCTCAAGGGCTAAGCACCAGTGCACGGATGTATAGGTTTTGTCGCATGAACGGGTTTTTTCAGGCTGGCTCTTGAATGGCGTTTTCGAGGGCCTTTAGGCCCGAGAAATAAAGCTCCACCCTGGCCATGAATGCGTTTTCAGCCTCGTCTAGTTCGGCTCGCGTCATGTAGTGAATGTTTGGGGCGCCGCAGCGGCGTGCCAGGACGATGGCTGCTCCAGTTGGTTTGAGGCCGGTTAAGTGGGTGAGGCCCAGTGAGTAGGCGCCGCATTGGTCGATGTAGCTGTGGCCGGGCGGGAGGCGCTCCAAGCCGTCTTCGTCGAGCTTGGTTTTGCGGCCCACGCTGGTCTTCCAGTCCGCTAATACCAGCTCGTTATTTTTGAGGCCAATCAGGGCATCACAAGTTCCAGCAAAGCCGGCGGGGTGATGAATGGAAAATTCGCTGGCAAAAATTTCGGTGACGTTTTCGGTGATCCAGTCGGAAAGGCTGCGGGCGTAGCCGGAGGCGCTCCAGCCAACCCTTGGAACATTCGGGCGGACCCTGTTTAATGCCCATTGCGTGATTGGCGAGGGAATCCGAGCCAATCCACGCTCGTCCCAGCGGATTGAGTTGCGCTTGTTTGCAGTGGAACGTGCCAGCTGTTGGGCGGTCTTGAGGAGGTATTCAGCCTGTGAATGGGCCATGTTGCCGCGTGTTGCGGCAATGTTGCGCTGGCAGCTTGCTTCGACGGGTCCCAGGCGGGCTTCCCAGCGCTCCAATCCGGTTTTATCGCTTGTTTCCTTTAGGATGTGTGTAACACTACGGTAAATTTTGTTATTGATGTCCCGGTAGACCCTGAATGGGCCAGAGTTGTCTTGCTCTAGCCTCCATTTACGCAGTGATGCCAGTGTGTCTTGCGTATTGGAGGCCATGTAGATACTCTTTCCCATTAGGATTCTAAGTCATGTGTCAAGCGTTGGGTTGACGTATACGGGCTGGAACCAGCGGAGTTTGCGCTCTTTGCGCCCGGCACCTGTCAAAACGGTGTGCCAGTGCCCTTTTCTCCAGTGAGGTCTAAGGCGGATTCCTGTTTTTGCGCTAATTACTGATGTGCGTGTTTTCTTTGCCAAAAAATTTCTACCTAATACAGCGGTAGGTAGAGGAGAACGTGTTTTACTTTTAGGCCGCAGGCTAAAACCTCTGCCGGTGGTTACTGTTACATGTTCCACTAGATCTCTTTGGTAGTTATATATTAGTATGATGTTTTTAACTACGCGCCTCATTTTTGTTAACACTGCTAAAAACACATCTTTACGTAATTCCGGACCGTTATGCTGTATGTTATCAACATTAACGTCGCTAACGATAGTATCTTCGTCCCAGCCAGTATCCGTTGTTATTACAGAACCCATATTGTTTACAGCAAAGATACGTAAATGTCTTAAGTGGCCAGCTTCTTTTGCATCTTCGTATAATGTATCTTTGCGTTCTTTTGATATACGATTAAATGTAGCGCTCATTTCAATAAAAGCAAGATTTTCTACTACTAATAAAGAAGTGATGTTTAGACCCTCGTCATCGTATAAAAGACCGCAAGGTAGACAAATAAAAAACACAGGTAAAACTGTGTGCGGGCGCTCCATTGCGCTTACGTCTGTATGTAAAACTGCCTCGGCTAATGCGCGTTCTACATATACTGCAGGAGCGTCTAGTGCGCCAGCTATATCAGCAGCGTGCCCACAGTTAATAACCGCTTTTAGATCTGTAGAATCTCCCTGCTCGACGACAGATTTAAGTACTTTAGGGTCTCCTGCTGTAGCAAAAGGAAGAACAATGTTGTTCCATGGAGTAAAATCCTTAGGTGAAACGTACTTATCACTGAGTACGTTGTAGATTTTACCTTTTTTAACGTGTTGTGACCAAGAAGCGTGCATGACTGTACAAATAAAAGTAACAAAAAGCCCCCAATAAAGGGGGCAATGCTTATATCAAGCGGCCTTGAATGGGTTGCCGCCAGTGAGGAGGCGCGAAATGTCGAAGCCTTCGGATTTGGCCTCGATCCAGGCGGCGTCGATGTGCTCTTGGCTGCCCTTTTTGCGGGGAACGGGGCGCACGGTGTACTCAGTAAGCAGACCGCTGCCTTTTTTGCTGATCGTGAAGTCCCACTCCAGCAGGTTGGAGTAATCCTCCATCTGGGAGATCTGGTCGATTTCTTTGAGAATCGACTTTTGAGTGATCTGCAGGACTTGGACTTTGCCGGACTCGTAGTTGTAGACCGGGCAGGCGATGGCGAACTTCACGTCTGCTGTTCCAGGGCCGCCGCGTCCTTCGCGGGGCTCGAACTCACCCATTTCGGCAACCACGTCCTCGTAGGTGGGCTCGAAGTCAAAGCGGAAGGGCTTGTTGACGCCGTTGGCGGCGCCCCAGGCTTCGTAGAACTCCAGAGGTTCGTCAGTGAGTAGGGCGAAGCGGACGGAGCCACCATCAGGGAGTTTGCTGAGGCTGAGGTAGCCACCACCGCTGCTGCCGCCGTTGACGTTTGCTGATGCGGTTTTGCTGAGAAAAGCCATGGTTTAGGTGTTTGGTGTGGTCGGCAGAGGTGCCAACGCCTTACACAGTAACACCTGCTTGACCCCTTGGCTACCATGAAAAAACGGCCCTACAGCGGGAGCTGCGGGGCCGTGGATTCCATTCTCATGTGAGACTCTAACATGTCGCAAAGTAAGACGCAGGACTTGCTGGCTTTTGTGCGCCAGCTGCCTGTTGGGCTGGCGTATGCGCCGATTTACGCCAAGGACCAGGCGATTCAGTCCGGGAAAATCTCGAAGGGCAAGACGCCGCTAGAGCGCAGTCACCATCAGGTGATGGCACCATCGGATGTGGCGCTGCAGATCGAGCGCAAGCCGGATGTGTTCCAGGCGGTGGGCGTCTTCACAGGCGGTCGCAGCATGGGACTTGTGATTCTTGACGTGGATCGGAATCTCAGCCGTCTCAAAAAGAAATGGGGCGACTCGCTGGAGGGTGCTCCAGTCGTTACGTCGACTAAGGCGAATGCGGCGAAGTACCTCTTCCGCGTTCCTGAGGCTCTGTGGGGCTCGGTGAAGGGTTTTGGACTGTCGGATACCGGCGCTGGTTACGAGGTGCTCTGGGGCCGTCAGGGCGTCATCTACGGGGCTTATCCGGGCTCCAGTGATGGGAAGGCGCCAGAAGGGCAATACGGCTTTGAAGGCGATCTGGAGGCGATTCCTAACGCCCCTGAGTGGCTGCTGGCGGAGATGCGCGATCACGCCGGTAAGGAGATCCAGGACGGTGGCTTCATTAAGAACCGGAAGGCGCTGGACTTTTCGGATCGGGATCCAGCTGAGGTGGCTGAGATCATCCAGTCGGCGCTGATGGTGATTCCGGGGCAGGGCAATGGCAGCCGGGATCACTGGGTCAAGGTGGGGATGGCGATCCACTCGGAGCTGCCGACTGACCTTGGTTTGACGCTTTGGTCGGCGTGGTCGGCGGAAGACCCTGAATTTTCACAGGATTGGGCAGACGGCAATCCCTGTGAGGAGGTCTGGAAGTCCTTTCGTAAAGGGCCGGTCAGCCTTGGGACGCTCTTTTGGATGGCGGACCAACAGCTTCCGGGCCGTATGTGGCTTTCGGAGGATCTGCGGAAGGTTGTTGAAAGTGTTGAGGCGGATAACGTCACCCGAATTCGGCAGGTTGTAATCACCTATGCCGAGGTGATCCGCCGGGCGAAAGAGATCCAGCAGATTCAAAACCCGGCGGAAGCGGCGCACGCGATGAATGTGCTGGCGCTGGAAGCCGGTTATCGGGACGCTGGGGCGCTGGAGCGGTTGCTGATCGCTCAGATGCAGTTCGAGCAGCAGGATGACGAGATGGCGATGGACAGCTTGCTGAACAAGGACCTCAAGTTTGAGTACCTGATCCCGGATCTGCTGCCCTGCCCTGGGACCGTGATGATCCACGGCGCTGGTGGTGATGGCAAATCCATGTCCGCTTGGACCATTGCCAAACACGTTGCCCGTGGGATTCCCTTCTCCGTGCGGGGGGACCTTGTTCCAGTGGAAGCTGGGCCGGTGCTGATCCTGAATGGCGATCAGTCCGAGGTGCAGGTTCAGCAGCAGCTGCGGGACCTTGAGTTCCAGTCGTCGGATCCGGTGACGGTGGTTATGGGGTGGGACCTGAACTGGTACTACCGCTTCGTCAAGTTGATCGAGAAGCACCAGCCGAAGCTGGTGATCATTGACTCGATCACGGGTTGCAGCAGGGGGTCGGCGTTCGACGAAAACAAAAAAGAGTTTGCAAGCCCGATCTACTGGCTGGCGAACAACAACGGACGCATGTTTCCGGCTTGCACCATCCTGCTGATCCACCACGCCAACAAAACTGGTGGGTTCCGGGGCTCCACTGCCATTCGGGACGCTGTTGACGAGGTGTGGGGGCTGCGGCGGCCTACAGCTCAGCAGGTGGCTCAAACCGGCTACAACGCCCGCCTCATCACCGTCGAAAAGTCCAGGGCGGGGCGGGATGGTTCCAAGCTGCTGATGAAGCTGGAGAACGATCTGACCTTCTCCCTAGCTGACTACATGGAGGTTGATACCGAAAATGCTGGACCTGCCTCGGTGGTGGATCGGGTGCTCCAACGCGTTCGGGCTGTCTACCCGCGCTCTGTGAGCCGCTCTGACTTGGCTGCGGATCCCTTGTGCGGTGGAAGTGTCGCCGGCATCCGCAAGGCGCTCCAGCGCCTGATCTCGCGGGGTCTGATCGAGGTGGCTGAAAATCGCCCCAGTAAGGGGGGTGGTTCTCCTACTGCTTTTTACCGCGCAATTACCTCGCGTGAAAAGTCTATAAATGTGTGTCCCACTGGGGAAGAACCCAGTCAGGGACTGGAAAGTACAGTGGGACAGCCTTCTGACGTGTCCCACTGCTCGGACGCTGTTGGGGCGGAACCCGGTTCACAGTGGGACAACACCTTGCCGTGTCCCACTGCTAATCCCAGTCATACCAATGAATCTGCCCCAGTGGGACAGGTTTTGGATGTATCCCCAAAGGGGGATGAGCGAACTGCGGCTGAGCTGGAGCAGCTGATGCAGGAAGCCGCACGGCTGTGGGACTGATGGGACACTTCACCCCGCCTAACTTTTTCCTAGGGCTCATGCGGGTTGCCGCATGGGTGTTGTGGAGAGATCCCGTGAAGCCGGAACCGCCCCAGCCGAAACGCCCTAGGAAGCCGATCCTGGGGTACACCGTCGGTGACATCCCCTACAACCTGCTGGCTGTGGTCCGGGTTTCCTGGTATCGCAAAGGCGTGGCTTACGAGGTGGAGGAGTACCAGATCGAGGAGTCGGACGACGCCCCGAACCAGTTCCACTACATCGTTGGGACGGCGCTGCGCCAGGGCGCTGACGTCTGCGTGCTCACGCAGTACGAGCCAGAAGCCTTAGGTGTGCAACAATAGAAGGGTTCCCGCTCTGCTTCGGCATCGGGCTTGAGGGGTGCAGCTCGGTCGGGGCTGCATTAAACGCGACTCGCCCATAAACCTTTGTACGCCCCTCACCCCAAATCCACTGGTACGACTAGCTTTCGTACCTAACATAAAAACTTTTATGTAATGGAAAAGCACCCCATCACTCCACCGCCGGAGCTTGCTGCCAAATGGGTACACGAGATCTACGGGAATCCATCGGTCATTCCTCTTCATGACCTCACGCTTCAGGTGATCGAACACGCCGCCCAATGGGGTGCAGATCAGGAGCTGGAGGCTTGCTGCAGTATTGCGCTGGTTGATCCGGTTTGCGGGACCAAGCATCAGCGCAGCATGTTGGTGCGGCACATTCGTGAGCGCCGCCGCCCCAAGCCGCCGAGCTTGAAGGAGCAGGCGCTAGATGCCCTAGCGCATATCGCTACTGGCCCTAATCCAACGGCATTTCTTGACTGCCAAGACACCATCCGCCGCGCACTGGAGCAGCTCGATGACTGACCGCGTCCCAGATTTTGGCGAGACAGTGCTGCCGCCTGATGGTGCGGTGGAGCAGCTTGAGTCCGAGGAGCAGGAAGGCCCCAGCGACTTTGAGCTGTGCAAGGTCTATCGGGAGGCGTATTTTGCCCACCCGATCCGCCAAGGGCCGTATGCGCAGGCAGCAGGACTTCGTGCTGTGCTGGCGCGTTACGGCAAATAGGTAGCCGGTGGTGGGTCCTCACGCGGTGTCCACCTTTTTTCCCGCAGCCGGCTGCTACTGGACCGCCTAGATCCCTCAAAAAAGGTCTAGGGCCAAAAGCGTAGCCAGTCCCAGCCGCTTTCGCGGTTGTGAAGAAAAGCAACAGCCCGGCCTTGCGCTTGGGCGGCTTGTGTGCAACACTAAGGGCAAGCCCGCCAAGGCGAGCCCTCTATTACTGATTAACAATGTACGAACCATTCCAAGCCAAGATTTCCAACACCGATCTCAGTCCGTGGTACTACGCCGTGGGCTGGGCCAAGCACTCGCTCCAGTTGCAGATCACCCGTTACAAGGGGCTCGGTCTGAACACCAGCTACGAAGAGAAGCAGGTAGAAAAGCTGGTCGAGCTGGAGCAGTTCCTCAAAATGTCTTGGGACCAGTGGATGAATTCCCTGCTTCCCAGCGAAACTGCACAGGAGGTTCAATGAGCCAGGTACAAAGCATTGAGGAGCTGCGCTTTGAAGGCGACCATCTTGTGGTCGATGCCGTTGTTGACGACATGGTGGTGCGTTATGCGCAGACCGCCTTTGAGCCAGCGGAGTGGGGGCCTGCCCTGTGCCGAGGCACCCTCTACTTTTCAGATGAAGACTTGATTCCAGCGACAGATGCCGAACTCCGGGCCATGCTCACAGATCGGGTCGACGACTGGACTCCACTCGACACGTCTGATTGGGACGTCTGAAGCTCGTGACCTACGTAACCAAGACGACTATGACGACTGGGAAGTAGGTCTAGAGCCCATACCGGGGGATACGCACTGGGTCCGGGTTCGCACCTTGACCCAGCTTTATCGCCACCTGATTTACGTCTTTGCCACAAGTGACACAATCAGCTCTACTACACTGGCGCGTGCGGCGATCCACGAGATTCTCAAACTGAGACTCACGGATCTCACCCGCTTGCGCCAACAGGATCCAAACTTTTTTGCATGACTGAAACTTCAATGGTGCCCTTCTACCGTTCCTATCTGCTGGGCGGGAAGACGGTGTACCTCGATAAGTTGTCCGAGCTGTCCGACAGCGAGCTGAACATGCTCAACATCGAGACCATGGCTTCCTTAGAGGAAGCTCGCCGTGACTACGACGCAGTGGAGAACAAGCAAAGCGAGGAGGGCGGTTCTGTCTACCGTCGCCTTAAGGTGGCGGGCTATTTCCAAGCCGCCATCAAGCTAGAGCTTCAAAACTGAGGCTTCTCTACTACACTACCCACGTTCCTACTCATGAACATGTACGTTCTCTCCGAATCCCAGTTCGACCAAATCTCAAAAGCACTTGACGCAGCACGGTTTGCACTGGAGACGTCCCAGCACGTTCAGCTGGACCTGACCAAGCCCAAGCAGACCATCCCCCTGCCCGCTGGCGAAAAAATCGTTCGGGCAACGTCCGTACAAAAGGCCAAGTCTCAAAGTAAGACTCGTGTGTCTAGCCGCAAGGGCAAGCGTGGTCATGCGGTGTTGACTGAAGGCAAGGTGATTGAGATCAAGCGCCAGTTGGCTGCGGGTGGGAAGTCTGTTGCGGCGATTGCCCGTGAGTTTGGCGTCCACATCACCACGATCAACTGCATCAAGTGGAATAAGACGTGGAAACACGTCCAGATTCAGCAGCCCACTCCGGTTGTGGTGGCTGACTGATGATCCACTGTGATCATGAGATCCACAACCTGGCGCGGCGGGGCTTGGTCTCGCCGTTTCTTCAAGAGTTGGTGAATCCGGCCAGTCTTGATGTGAGACTCGGTGAGAATCTGCTGGTGGAGCTACCGACCACCACCAGCTTGGTGCCCTACTCCATTGCTGGGCACACGAAGGAAAAGCCGTTCATGCTCCAGCCCCACGAATTTGTGCTGGCCGAGACCATGGAGGAGTTTGATTTCCCGGATTGTGTCGCTGGGCAGCTGGCGCTTAAGTCGAGTCGTGCCAGGGAAGGGATCGAGCATCTGCTTGCCGGGTACATTGACCCCGGATACAAAGGGCGCTTGACGCTGGAACTGCAAAACGCTAGGTCCATGCACGCTGTCCCGTTGTGGCCGGGTATGCGCATCGCGCAGATTGTGTTCCACAAGATGTCGATGTTGCCCGGCAAAAGTTACTCCGTGACTGGTCGTTATCAAGGCGACACTGCTGTTCAGGCTTCTAAAGGATGAGTAATTCAGTGGACCATCCCTCGCATTACACGGCGGGGAAGACTGAGGTAATTGAGGTGTTGGAGGATTGGGTGCAACATGCGCCTGATGCTCGCACTGGTTCGCTCCAGTGGCAGTGCCTTAAATACCTCAGTCGGATGTGGCTGAAAAAAGATCCGCTGGAAGATGCGATGAAATGTCGCTGGTATCTGAACCGCTTGATTAACACTCTCGCTACTGAGCCTTACAAAAATGACTGACAATCAGATGATGGCTTTGCTAGGCGCCAACATGTCCTGGCAGATTCGTCTTGCTTACGCTGCTATCGGCTTGTTAGCGCTTTTCTTTCCTGGGTACGTTGCTGTTGCTTTTTTGAAGGCTACAAGCGACGCGCTCCAGCGGCTTTCGTTTGAAGAGCGTTGTGCGTTGGCCAATGTGCTTCGGTTGGATTGATGCGGCACTGGTGGCGGATTGTCGCCAAGGCGTTGGGTGAGAAGGCGCACCAGCACGACCGGATTGCTGATCAGGTTGCGTTGGTGCGTTTTTGCATCTTGCTGGCTTACATGACTACAAACATTTTCATTTGCGCAGGAGTTATTCGGCACTGGAATGGCTAACTATTGCACTCACAGTTTTCGCAGAATCATCAACACGTACAACTGGAGAAATGGGTCGACGATCCGCTCATACCGCTTCCGCTGTAAGTGTTGCGGCTACAGATGGAACGTCTACTACGACAAGAAACTCAAGCGGGAAGTTGTCCCAACGCGCAGATCGGACAACAAGCCGCTAGAGACAAGGAAGCTGACGCCTGAGGAGGTAAAGCTGATTCTTACCGATAAGCGTGACAACGTGAAGCTGGCGCGGCTACTAGGTGTTGTGCCCCAGTCCGTTAGTCAGATCAGGACAGGGCGGGCGTACAAGGATTTGTGGCCTGAACTTCCACGGCGGGCTGCACAAGTTAAAAGTTCTGGTGTTACGCCGATTATCCGCAGTACAAAAATTACATGTCGGGATTGTGCGCACTGGTGGCAAAAGCGGTGCAGCTTGGATGTTCCAGAAGCGGGTGGAACTTTTGCCATCGAATGTTCCTTCTATCAAGTTGATGAGTAATGGCAATCACGATCAACAGCAGAGCGTGCCAGGGCTGCGGTACACAGACGACAAACCCGGTGCTGTGCATGAAGTGTTATCGAACCAGTCCCGCCGGGCGGGAGGAGGAGCGGATGGAACGGCTGCGACGTGGGTACAAACCCCAGCCTGATGGCGGTCCATGCAAGAACTGCATTCACTGGAAGGCGCGGTGCTTGCTTG
>Ga0181346_1000217_pt1 | contig 23623 bp, 27 predicted proteins | sample Su13VDMM15DN_FD_130100 | JGI IMG/M metagenome (GOLD analysis project Ga0181346, IMG submission 130100) | Freshwater viral communities from Lake Michigan, USA - Su13.VD.MM15.D.N | ecosystem: Environmental > Aquatic > Freshwater > Lake | place: USA: Michigan | collected 2013-07-15 | reverse complement strand
TTGGACTTATGCCGTAAACATTTATGCATCTGATTTTACCAACATTACAGGCAAGGCCATCGAAGCTGACGGCGGCGATTTGACTGTTTTTGGATCAATTATTGAAGGTTGTTCAGCGGGCGCTGTTGATGTCGGTATAAATACTGCGTATACTGGCGCTCAGCCAACCAATTTTTACGGCACGTATTTTGAAGCTAATCAGGTTTTTCATTACCGCTCAAACAATGGCCGTGTCCTATCAAATTTTAATGGCTGCAAATTCGTAAAAGGATCGGCTGCTACAACTAGAATTTTCCTAGCTTCAGCATCAGCGTGTACTTTTACTGCTTGCTCAACACCTAACCAGGCCCCCACAATTACCGGCGGAAACCTAAGTTTTAGCGGTTGCAACTATATGCAAGGTACAACAACTGCCACAGACAGCGTTCAAACTGACCGATATATAGCTTACACATCTACACCAACTACAGCTTACTCCTTAAATGGGGTTAACGGCTATGAGCCGATTGTTTTTGGTAACTCTCCCGGCCTCGGCGGCGGCGGCGTCATCATGCTTTGCTCTCATTCAGGGTTCCCTGCCGCAGGCAATTCGGTCGTAGAAACATATATGATCGCCAAAAGGCAGAGCGGAGCTGCGGTTGATGCTGTAAGTTTAGGTAGATATGAAAACGGGGACACAAGTACGTTTTCGTTCGGCGTAGATGCTAGTGGATTTTTAACTGTCACATCCAGCCAAGCGGGTTCTGCAAACTATGCCTTGGTATCTCAATCAAAATATCCAGTCGCTTTACCGGGGTAAGCTATCGGGGCAGGCTATAACTTCGGTATAAAAGTTTTGACGTGACCCCGGCCAAAGCAGCCTACTGGTGTTTAGGGTAGCGATATTGCTAGGCTACATAAAATGGTGTATCGTAGCCACTAACCGTACTGATGCGGCTCGTCAGGAACTCTTTAAGGGTTAAACATGCACGAAACAGCCCCACTTGAAGCGGAAGTGCCCGCGCCAGAACTCGATGCCACGGCGGCAATCGAACCTGTAGAAAACGCGACGCCGGAAACGCCTGCTGAACAGGAAGCGGCTAAGACTTTCTCGCAAGAGGAACTGGACGCAATTGTTGGCAAGCGGCTTGCAAGAGAACAGCGCAAGTGGGAACGCGAGCAAGCCCAAAGACTGGAAACGGTACAAGCTCAGAAAGCGGCAACGCCGCGGCATGATCTTAGCCCGGACCAGTTTGATACCTACGAAGATTATGCTGACGCTTTGGCGGAGTATAAGGCGGAGGAATTGCTGGCAAGACGGGAAACCGCAAGGCAGCATCAGGATTTGCTCGAACATTACCACAACCGTGAGGAAACAGCGCGGGATCGGTATGACGACTTTGAACAAGTCGCTTACAACCCCAACCTTTCAATCACGGACGCGATGGCGCAAAGCATCCAGGCTTCGGACAACGGCCCAGACGTACTCTACTATCTAGGCTCAAATCCTGACGAAGCGTATCGCATTGCCCGACTGTCTCCGCTCTTGCAGGCAAAAGAGATCGGAAAACTTGAAGCCGGTATGGCTTCAAACCCGCCGGTTAAAAAAACCTCAACCGCCCCGGCACCGATTGCGCCTGTCACTGCCCGCGCTTCTGGCGCACCTATCTACGACACCACCGATCCTCGCTCGACAAAATCAATGAGCACCTCGGAATGGATTGACGCGGAACGGCGGCGGCAGATCAAGAAGTACGAGGCACAACGCAACCGTTAATTTGGGACAAATACCATGGCTAACTCAATTCTCACTATCGACATGATTACGCGCAAGGCTCTGGAGATTCTAGAGAACAACCTTGTGCTTACTCGCAACGTTAACCGCCAGTACGACGACAGCTTTGCTGTCGAAGGCGCTAAAATTGGTTCGACCCTGCGTATCCGCCTTCCTGACCGCGCTTTGGTCACTGATGGTGCTGCGCTCCAGGTTCAGGACGACAACGAGCAGTTCACAACCCTGACTGTTGCTTCGCAGAAGCACATCGGCGTGAACTTCACGACTGCCGAACTGACGATGCAGTTGGACGACTTTGCCGAACGTGTTCTTAAGCCGCGCATTTCGCAGCTTGCTGCCAGCATCGACGCCGACGTCGCCAACTGCTTCAAAAGCGTCGGCAACACGGTTGGCACGCCAGGCACCACGCCAGCAACCTCGTTGGTTTTGCTTCAGGCGCAGCAGAAGCTGAACGAAAACGCTGCTGTTATGTCCCCGCGCTACGCAACCGTCAACCCGGCTGCCAACGCTGGTCTGGTCGAGGGCATGAAGGGCCTGTTCAACCCGACCGACACTGTCAGCAAGCAGTTCAAGAACGGTATGATGGGTACCGGCGTGTTGGGTTACGACGAGATCAACATGTCGCAGTCCATTAAGCAGTTCACCACTGGTTCGCGCACTGCAACCGGCGGCACGACCTCGGCGGCGGTTACTACTGAAGGTGCTACCACCATCGCCATCACTGGCGCCGGCGCAAGCGCCACGGTTGCGATTGGCGACGTGTTTACTGTGGCCGCTTGCTTTGCGGTTAACCCGCAGACCCGTGAAAGCACTGGCTCGCTGTTCCAGTTTGTCGCTACCGCAGCGGTTACGTTGGACGGTTCGGGCGCGGGCAACGTCACTGTCGCTCCGATTTACTCGGCGGCTAGTGCTCTGGCTACTGTTTTGACCCTCCCGGCCACCAGCAGCGCGATTGTCTTTGTTGGCACTGCCTCGACGCAGTACCCTCAGAACCTCGTGTACCACAAGGACGCCATCACCTTCGCCACCGCCGACCTCCTGCTGCCCCAGGGTGTTGATATGGCGTCGCGTCAGGTGCATAACGGCATTAGCTTGCGCATTGTTCGTCAGTACGACATCAACAATGACCGTATGCCTTGCCGTATTGACGTCCTGTACGGCTTCAGCACGATCCGTCCGCAGATGGCTGTTCGTCTTTGGGGCTAATTTACCGCTGGCCCTTGGTTCGCCGAAGGCCAAACATCCTGAAGGATTTTTATCATGGCTACTCTACCTAACGGCGCTGGCGGTTATCAGGTCGGCGATGGCAACCTCACCGAGGTATCGTTCACTAACTTCACGGTCCCGACCGCTTACACGGCTACCGCAACGCTTGTTGTAGCGGACCTTGCCGCGGGCGTGGTCATCTACACTTCGGCCAGCACGGGCAATATGACGCTTCCTACTGCCGCGCTCACTGACGCGGCTTTCAGCAGCGCCAAAGTCGGCAGTTCGTTTGACCTTGCGCTCATTGCTACTAGCACTGGCGTGCCTACCCTTGTGGTGGGCACGGGTTGGTCGCTTGCCAGCACTTCTGGTGCGGGCGTTGCGTCTAGGAGCGTTCTATTCCGCGCCGTCAAGACTGGCGACGCGGCGTATTCGCTGTACCGCATCGCGGGTTGATGGGTTTGCCCCGGCTTTGGCCGGGGCAACCTTTTTAGGAAAGAGACAATGGCAAACAGCAAATCTATCGGTGTGGCATTTCTTGACCAGGATATCATCGGCGCGCAGTATCTTCTGGCTGACGAACAGTTCGGCTATACCGCCGCCGCGCAGGGTACGGTTACGCAGGCCACCAGCAAGTCTACTGGCGTCACGCTGAACAAACCCGCAGGCGTCATTACGATGAACAACGCGTCTTTGGCTACCGCCACTAACGCCACGTTCACGCTAACCAACAGCTTCATTTCTGCAAACGACACGGTTATTCTTACCCTTGCAGGCGGGCAAACAACCCCTGGGTCGTACAACGTGTTCGCTAACGCGCTGGCTGCTGGCTCTGTCAGCATCACGCTACGCAACATTTCTGGTGGTACGCTGTCAGAAGCGATTGTCGTAAACTTTGCAATCGTTCACTGCGTGTAATTAAATTGGGCGGGCTTCGGCCCGCCCATTTTTCAAAGGTTTTCTGATGGCGGTTATCTATCTTGTTCATCCGGTTCACGGTGCCAAAGTCGCTATTTCAGAAGAAGAAGCGGTTTATGACGCAATTAGCGGTTGGCAGCGGTATGACATCAATACGTCGACCGTGTTGGTAGACGACAACGGCGACGACGAGCCGGTTGATGAGAGGGTGGAACCTAAGCGGCGCGGGCGCCCGCGCACGAGGCAGGAAAGTTAACCAATGACGACCGCCGGAGACATCATTGACGGGTCGCTGCGGCTTCTGGGTGTTCTGGCGGAAGGTGAAACGCCGTCCGCGGCAACATCTCAGGACGCGTTGAACGCGATGAACCAGATGATTGACAGTTGGAATACTGAACGGCTGTCGGTGTTTTCCACGCAGGATCAGGTATTCACCTGGCCTGCGAGCGCTATCAGCCGCACGCTTGGGCCGTCAGGCAATTTTGTTGGCAACCGCCCTATATTGCTTGATGACGCCACCTACTACGTTGATGCCGGTACGGGCGTTAGCTACGGCATTAAGATGATAAACCAGCAGCAATACGACGGCATTGCGGTAAAAACGGTCACTTCAACATACCCGCAAGTTATTTTTACAAACATGAAATACCCAGACATTGAAATGTTTGTATATCCCGTGCCTACCCGCGCGCTGCAATGGCACTTTATTTCTGTTACCGAACTGACGCAGCCGGCTACGCTGGCAACCATTTTAAGTTTTCCGCCGGGGTATCTGCGCGCGTTCCGCTACAACTTGGCGACCGAAATGGCACCGGAGTTTGGCGTTGAGCCAACGCCGCAAGTGCAGCGCATTGCCATGACCAGCAAGCGCAACCTGAAACGCATCAACAACCCCGACGACGTTATGTCAATGCCGTACAGCATTGTGGCAACTCGTCAGCGGTACAACATCTTTGCAGGGAATTACTAAATGGCTAATATTGCTATCTCCGCACTACCTGTCGCCGCTTCGCAAGCTGGCGCTGATGTGTTGCCGATTGTTCAGGCCACAACCAGTACAACCAAGCAACTATCCGTAACCAACCTATTTACCAGCCCAGCGTTTGTTACGCCTGCGCTGGGGACGGTTGCCAGCGGCGTGATTAGCGCCTGCACCAGCACTTCGATGGTGTTGACGACCCCGGTATTGGGAACGCCGACCAGCGGTAACCTGTCGAATTGCACCAGCACTTCGATGGTGTTGACGACGCCTGTGCTTGGTGCCGCAACCGGCACAAGCCTGAGCCTTACGGGAAACAATGTTATCAGCAGCACCGGAAAACTTGGTTACACGACCGGCGCTGGCGGAACGGTCACCCAAATTACCAGCAAGGCAACCGGCGCGACGTTAAGCAAGTCAACCGGACAGATTACGCTAGACGCCGCCGCACTCGCCGCAAATACGACGGTCAGCTTTACGTTGACCAACACCGTTATTGAGGCAAACGATATTCTAGTAATGAACCACATCAGCGGTGGCACGGCAGGTTCTTACCTGCTCAATGCCCAGTCTGCTGCGGGTTCAGCCAGCATTAACGTGCGAAACATTACCGCCGGATCATTGAGCGAAGCTATCGTAGTTGCTTTTGCGGTAATCAAAGCGGTAACCGCGTAAATGAAAACGCCGATCCTTGGGTCGGCGTATGTCGCTAGAAGCGTCAACGCCGCCGACAACCGCATGGTCAACCTATTCCCTGAAGTTGTTCCTGAAGGCGGTAAGGAGCCGGCATTCCTCCAGCGTGCGCCGGGTCTGGCTGCATTGGCTACTATTGGCACCGGCCCTATTCGCGGGCTGTGGACCTACGGCAGCTACGGTTACGCCGTGTCCGGCGCCATGCTGTACCAGATAGACAGCAACTGGAGTGCAGTTGCCAAAGGTGCTGTGGGCGGCTCTGGCCCTGTCAGCTTGGCTGACAACGGCACGCAGCTATTCATCGCGGCTAATCCCCAGGGCTACATCTACAACGCCAGCACCGACGTGTTCCAGCCGATTACCGACCCCGACTTCCCCGGCGCTGCAACGGTCGGTTACATTGACGGCTATTTTGTGTTTAACGAACCTAACAGCCAGAAGATTTGGGTAACCTCGCTGCTCGACGGGACGGCTGTCGACCCTTTGGAGTTTGCCAGCGCCGAAGGCAATCCAGATAATGTCGTTGCGGTTTTTGTGGACCATCGCGAAGTCTGGGTGTTTGGCAGCAACTCGACCGAAGTCTGGTATGACGCAGGGCTGCTCGACTTTCCACTGACCCGTATCCAAGGCGCGTTTAACGAACTGGGTTGCGCTGCTCCGTACAGCATCGCCAAGATGGACAACCAGATTTATTGGCTGGGCAAGGATGCGCGCGGTCAAGGAATCGTCTTCAAGGCCGCGGGCTACATTGGTCAGCGCGTGTCTACGCACGCTATCGAATGGCAGATGCAAGAGTATGCGGACCTAACAGACGCTGTTGGTTACGCGTACCAGCAGGACGGCCATAGTTTCTACGTTCTGAACTTTCCTAGCGCAAACACCACCTGGGTGTTTGATGTTGCTACCGGCGCATGGCATGAACGTGCGTCGTTTGCCGACGGCTATTTTAACCGCCACCGCGCCAACAATCAGATGTTCTTCAACAGCACCACGGTTGTAGGAGACTATCAGAACGGCAAGATTTACGGGTTTGACTTGAACGTGTACGCTGACGATGGTGAGGCGCAAAAATGGCTACGGTCGTGGCGCGCACTGCCAACAGGCGCTAACACCCTTTCGCGCACCATTCAGCACTCCTTGCAGCTTGACGCCGAAACGGGTGTCGGCTTGAACGCCTACCCCGCTTACGATGCCGAAGATATTGCCACTGAATCAGGTGACATCATTGTGGCCCAGTTTGTGCAAGGCTATTTGACTACGCAAGCCGCTGACCAGTTAGTAACGGAAGCCAACGATAATAACGAGCCGTTGGTTACCCAAGTGCAACCCGCCGAGGATTACGACGGCTATGCGCTGGAGACGGAAGCCTACACCGCCGCGCCGGGTTACGACCCGCAAGTCATGTTGCGTTGGTCGGACGACGGAGGGCACACCTGGTCAAACGAACATTGGAACTCAATGGGCCTGATTGGCAACTACGGAAAGCGTACTATCTGGCGTCGCCTTGGGGCAACGATGAAAATACGCGACCGCGTTTACGAAGTGTCCGGCACAGACCCGGTGCGGATTTACATCATGGGTGCCGAACTGCTGCTTAACGGGACACGCGCGTAGTGGCGATTGCACCGACCAACCCTACCCAGTTAACGCCGCCACGCGTCGCCTTTATTGATGAACGGTCGGGCGCGGTTAGCCGTGAATGGTATCGGTTCTTTCTGTCGCTGTTAACCGCTACGCAGACCAATCAAGACGTTGAAGTTACGCCGCCTGATCTTGGTGGGACCGTCACATCTGCGAACGCAAGCGGCGGTACGACGGGGCTGACGTTTACCGGCGGCCCTATCACAACATCAGGAACTTTGGCCCTTGGCGGTACGTTGGTGACCGCTAACGGCGGCACCGGGCAGACCACTTACACTAACGGTCAGTTGCTTATCGGTAATACCACCGGCAACACGCTCACCCCGGCAACGCTAACGGCTGGCGCTAACATCACAATCACAAACGGGACTGGCTCTATCTCGATTGCTGTCTCAGGGCTTGGGACAATGGCGTTTCAGAATACCGGGGTTTCTGGATCATTCGTAACGGCGAATATTCCGCCTCTAACTGTCACCGTTACAAATGGCATCATAACGAGCATCGTTTAAGGAAACTTGATATGGCTATAGTTATTAGTAACATCATACCTGCTAAGACCGCCGAAGCTACGCAGACGACGCAGTACACGTCGAATGGCGTGCAGACGATTATTGACAAATTTACCGCGACTAACTACAGCGCAACCGCTGCAACGATCAGCGTCAACTTGATTACGGCTACTGGCAGTGCAACGGACAGCAACTTGATTGTCAAAGCCAGAACGCTTCAGGCCAGCGAAACGTATACGTTTCCTGAACTGGTCGGCCATGTGTTGCCTAACAACGGCTTCATCAGCACCATTGCCGGCACGGCGACAGCTATCAACATCCGCGCGTCCGGTCGGCTAGTTAGCTGATGCCGCCCTTCGTCGTCTTTGCGTTGCCCAGGTCGCGCACAGCGGTGCTTGGTTAGCTAATGCTTGAACGATCCTTCGACATAGCCCGCATCAACGAGGTGGTTAACCATCCCGCTGTACGGCCATTTGTCGGCCCCGGCGAAGACATGCTCGATCTGGCTCCGCTGGTAGCACGACCCGAAAACTGGTTTTTGATGGGCGAGCATGGTGGGTTTGCCTTGATATGGTCAGCCCCCCGCGTCCACGAGATTCACACGTTTATCCTTCCGGGTGGGCGCGGTGTCTGGGCAAAAGAGGCGGCGCAAGAGCTGATTGCTTTTGCCGGTAAAAACAACGATATCATGGTCTGGACGAAAGTAGCGCCGGGCCAAAAAAATGTTGAGCTTTTTACCCGTTCAGCAGGACTTAAGCCAACAGGAATGGATGTGGAGACGTTCGACGTGCCCTACAAGACCTATAGTTTGGAGCTAACCTCATGCCTATAGCAGCGGCAATGCTAGTTGGATCGTCGGTCCTCGGTGCCGGCGTAAGCGCGTACTCGGCTAGCAAAGCCGCGAGTGCGCAGAAGAAAGCAGCGCAGCAGGCGCAGCAAACCGCCAAAGATACGTTTGATAAGCAAGCTGCGTTACAGGAACCGTTTCGTCAGGGCGGTCTGACCGCGCAAGGCCGGATCATGGAACTGCTGGGCCTGAAAGACCCCAACGCCTCGGCGGCACCAGCAGGACCAGAAGCCTACGGTTTGCGGGCGGTAGGCACTCCTGGCTACGGCGGCGACGGCGGTTTTGGTGGCCTTGGTGGTTACGGCGGCGCCCCGTCTTACGTTGACGCACGGGGAAACCCTGTCGCCGACGTTAACGCCTACATGGCGGCAAACCCGCTTCCAGCCGCCGCGCCATCGGCTGACTTTGGCAAGTACGCTCGCGACTTTGGAAATGCCGACTTTCAGGCCGATCCCGGCTATGCGTTTCGACAAGCCGAAGGCATGAAGGCGCTGGAGCGTTCGGCGGCTGCGCGCGGCAATCTGCTGTCCGGCAGTACGCTGAAAGGCATCCAGCGATTCGGGCAGGATTTGGCCAGCCAAGAGTACAGCAATGCTTTTAACCGCTATCAGGTAAACCGATCAAACCAGCTTAACCCGCTCCAGTCGCTGATGGGTTCCGGCCAGTCCGCGACGAATGTCGTTACGGGCGCCGCAGGGCAAGAAGGCCAGAACATTGCAACCGGCCAGATGAACGCGGGGCAGGCCCGCGCGTCCGGCTACATCGGCGTTGGCAACGCAATCAGTCAAGGCATAGGGAATATAGGAAACTATTACGCTGAACAGCCGCTGCAGAATGCTATGATAAATTATTATGGAGCTGGCGCTCCCGGCGGCGTTCCAGGCGGCCGCGACTTCTACGGGCGTGGTAATTAAGGACAAACGCAATGGCTAACCAGATGATTGCCCTTCAGGCCCGCGGTCCGGAAATGCCGGATATGGGCGCGCAACTGGCGCGCTTCGGCAACATGATGGCGCGGCAGCAGGTGGCTAACCGCCAGTCTGAGGTGGCGCAACAGGCTATGGATATCGCGCGGGCCGTAGAAGAACGCGTGGCGGCGGCGGAGTCGGGACTGCAAAAGGGAGCAGCCTTAGAGAGACTTGGCAAAGCCAGCGAAATCTTTCGCAACGCACTACCCGGGGTTTCGTTTGGAGATGTAGCCCGCACGACAGCGGTGCGCGCCGCAGTCGTCCAAATGTCACCGGAATTAGATGCTCTTTTACCGTCAGTGGAAACGTTGACTACTGACCGCGCCACGTATGACCTAGCTTCTATGACGGCAGATATACTTGCTAATAAGCGATCTGGTGCAGCCCAAGTTTCAACGGTAATTGACCCTAGAACCAATCAAGTTATGGTTGTCAATGCGTCGGGTATGCCCGGCGGATCCTTTTCGCAAGGTATTCCTGATATTTCAGAAAGTATCCCGCAGTCACCGGCACCGCAAGCGACGGGCGGCGTTCCGCCGCAAGCGACGGGCAGCAATAACATGGCGAACCCATCACGCGGCGCTAACACTACCCCGCAAGATTTGTTGGGCCAAGATGTAAACCCTAACAACATCCCATCGGGCAACCCTTTGCAGCCTATATCAATGACGACCGGCGGCGGCGATCAGGCTGCGCAGCAAAACTTGGTTGCTATCGTGCAGACCATGATGCAGACCCGCGTAATCTCGCAGTCGGGCTTGGACGCCATGCGCGCCGCTGCACGCGGCAAGGAAGATCAACTAGCGCAATTTTTGAGCGAAAACAACATCCAGATCATGCCTGACGAAGGCGAAGCGCCCGGTATGAGGAACGCCGTGTTCCGCCCCGGTGTGGACCCTACGCCGCTGCGGCAGAATATGCAGTACGCTCCGGCACAATACCCACGAACCTACGGCAAAGACCCTATGCAGGCACCGATGCCGGGTAGTGCTGCCGTACCCCTCAAGCGCGTGGGCGACGAAGCAGCGGCTGGGCGGCCAACGCCAGAACAAGCAGGCGCCGTAGCAAAAGCGACAAAAGCCGCAGAATCGCAAGCGCAGAAAGACGCGGCGTTCCCCGACGTGCAAGCACAGTTTGAAGCTGGGATAGCGCTGATCGACAATCGTCTGGCCGATGTTAAACGTTTCCGCGAGCACCCCGCCGCGTCTCGCGTCATCGGGCAGCTAGATGCGTTCACGCTGAATACTGGCCGCGCGCGCGGCGCGCAGAATATCTACGAGGCATTGGTTGCTACGGCTACGCTTGACGAGCTTCAACAGATGCGCCAGAACTCGCCGACTGGCGGTGCGTTGGGTAACGTGTCAGACGCAGATATCCGCATATTGCGCCAGAGCATCGGCGCGCTGGGGCAAGACCAGAGTGAAGCAGACTTCAACGACAGCCTCAAGATTTTTGAGGCCCGGCTAAAGTCCACCCGCGAACGTATGATCCGCCGCTACCGCGAAAACTACGGTTACAAGGTGGGTAAAGACTTTCAACCGCCGGCGGCCACTTCGCCGCCAAGTACATCCACCAACGGCGGGCGCAAAGCCGGTGGGTTTACGGTCATGGAGGTTGGGGACTAATGTCTACTTACGCACTTCGCGCGCCGAACGGTCGGACCTATAAAATACAAGGTCCGCCCGGCGCTACACAGGCACAAGTCGAAGCCGCAGTCTTAAAAGCGTATCCAGAAGCTGGGGTGCGTGAACGCAAGATCGGGCGCCGCGAAGCGTCCGCCCGCGGCGTGGCCAGAAGTTTTGAAAAAGTCGGAACGTTCTTTGCTGGCGCTATTGGCGACCTGGTGGACAAGTTTGGCATCACGCCGGCTGAAGCAACGGCATGGGCAGCTAAAAATCTCAGCGGCAAAAGCCCGGCGGAAGCCCAGCGCATTGCGCAGAACTTGAAAACGCTTCCTGGTTTCGGCGACCTCATCAGCGCTGGCGGCAAAGCACGCGAGGTTAAAGCAGCGGCGGTGCAACGTCAGCGCCCAAACGCGTTTCTCGCAGGAAATATTGCCAGCGACGTTGCCGTGACCGCGCCTCTCGGCGGTTTGGTTGCTAAACCAGTTACTATGCTGGCAAAAGCGGCACCTCGTATAGCGCCGGTGCTTGCCCCGATTGCGCGGAGTATCGAGACCGCAGGTATGTCAACCGGCATCAAAGCTACAACGGCTGTCCGGCGCGCTGTAGACGCTGCGCTGCGTGTCGTCACTGGCGCTACAACGGGCGGCGCAACGTCGGTCCTGCTGGGTGATGCCGCTGACGAAGGCGTTGCTGTCGGAGCCGCCGTGTCGCTGTTCCCGTTGATTGGTCGCTATGGCGTTGGGCCGGTGTGGGACGCTCTCCGGGGGCGCATCGGTCAAACCCGTGCGGCTAAGATTTTCCGTGAAGCGTTAGGCGCAAATGTAGACGCAGCCCGCGACGCGTTCCGCAACGCCAGCGCCGAAGGTAAACGCACGGCGTCGCAAGTCCTTGCTCGCGTCGGCATCGACGCGGATACGTTCTTTGCCACCGGCGACCTTGTGGCTAAATCGGGCAGCGGAACCGGCGTGTTGGACGACATTGCGCGCGGGCAGGAAGCGGCTAGGAAAGCTACTGTAGACGCCGCAGCCGGCGCATTGACGCGCAGGGGCAGCCGTGTAGCCGCCACAGAGCAACGCGCGGCCACAACCGCCAAGGCGATGCCAATCATGAACGAGTCGCTTGACGCCGCCAACGTCAATACGCAGAACGTGTTGGCCGCGCAGCGGGCCGCGACTGCTGGGCGTCAGGCTGCGGAGTCTGAGACAAATACCGCTAGGCGTTTGTTAACCGCCGCAGAAAGACAACGACAGCCCTTGGACGTTATCAACGACATCGACACTAGGTTTGACACAAACATCTTTGACATAAACGCGATCAACCAACAGCGCGGGCGCGTTGGCGGTCTGGTTCGGTTTGGCAGCGAAGCCGCCGAACGCGGTTTGGAAGCGGGCGCCGCGGCCCGTACCGCCGAACAACGTTTGGCGGAGCTAAAAAACGCAGGCGTTGAGCCGCTTGACGCGGGTGGTCTGTCAGGCCGTCTACGCCAGATGGCCAACGTTGAGCGCGCCAACCCCGAAAAAGCATCCTTGTTGACCGGCTTTGCCAACCAGCTTGAAGATTTGGCTAGAGCCAACGGAGGTGTCATTGACGCGCGCGACTTGTACGAGCTGCGTAAAGATGCCGGCGGTATCGTTGAACGTCTGCTGCGCGGCAGCCCACCGGACGCCATCCGCAGGCGGACTGCGGAAGTAGTCGGCGCGACGCGCCCGTTGATTGACGACGCCATTCAAGCCGCGGGCGGCGCGCGCTGGCGCGAATATCTTGAAACGTTCTCTGCCGGTATGGACGAAGCGCGGGGTATTGAACTGTCCGATTTCGCCCGCAAACTGTTCACGGATCAACCGGAACAATTTCAGCGTTTGATGCGCGGCGACCGGCCAGACATTGTGAAACGTTTCTTCGGCGCGGGGCGTGACGATATAGCTGAAGCACTTGGCCCTGTGCGTCTGCCGGCGCTAAAAGGCGTTGCCGTAGACCTTGGTGTAGACAAACGCATCAAAGATTTTATAACCCCTGGCGCGGGGGCCCGCGCTAGCGAATTAATGCGTTCGCCAACCAACGTCATTGCCGAAGCATCGCGGTCTCTGCCGTTTAACGTAGGATACCCCATTTCTGCAGCGTCCGACATTTTTGAAAATAGAGTTGTTGCGCCCCGAGTTACTAAAGCATTGGAGCGCGGGTTTGCGTCGCCACAGGGCGCCAACGCGCTATTGGCTTTCAAGTCCGCCGGCGAACGCGGCATCAACTTGCTTGATAGTCTGTCGCCCGATACGCTCCGAGCATTGCAACAGTTCGGTATCCAAATCGGACGAGAGCCGCCATCTAACGCCATGAACCGCTAACTGGGGGATCCCAGATGAAGGGGGGGGGTGGTTTGCGTGGGTAAGAAGAAGGGCGGAGGAAAGAAGTGCTGATTAATCAACACAGGAGAGTGAAATGGCTATGAAGAAAACTTCGGCAGGGGATAGGGCGATGGCTTCAGCTCGGGGGAAAAGACTTGCAAAGGATACGGCTACCTATTCTGGGGTCGTGGCGGGAAACAAGGCTGCTGACCGCATTCAGAAGCCCGCCAAACCCATGAATCAAGTGTCCAAATACTACGCGCCAGACACAACGACCAAAAAAACTCTGGGCGGTTCTCCAAACCCCGGGCAGGCCAAAAAGTATTATGTGCCGAACTTCGCATATGATCAGGCCAAGAAAAGCGCGGGCATGGCGGCTAAAAAGAAGAAGTAAATGGACATCCAGGCGATAGCCAAGGACTACGGTATCCCGGCCAGCGCGTCCAGTCATCGGTAGCGGAAGGACTGGGTATCCGCATTGGCGGGGGTGGTGAATATAGGCACCCTGCGTTTGTCCACACTGGTGCGGGCGCGCACTAGAAGCACGAACTCCTCGGTCTTACCGACGCGCCGCTGGGCCATGTCGATCATGCCAGCATCCCACTGGTCCCGCGCTTCTCGGATATTCATCGGTCCTGTGCGCTCAGCCTCCCAGCGACCGGATGTGTCGCGGGCGGCGATAACCACCCAACCATCTTCAGGCGTCATGGGAAGTTACCTCCTACAGGGTTGGGCGCGCCCGCGGGCGCAGCAGTGCCGACAGTCGAGCCGGGAGGCACAGCCTGCCCGGTCCACGGCGACTCGTTCAGGGGGCCGTAACAGTCGGCAAGCTGCACGCCATTAACCGTGCGCGCCCGCTTGACGCAGGGAAAGCTCCACATATTGGACATCCCACCCCCAGGCTTGCTGGTCGTGACAAAGGCCCGGTCTACCGGAGCGGCAGGCACCCAGTCGGGCGGCTGCGGGTAAGTGGCTGGCGTCCCAAACAGCGACCAGACCCGGCCCGGCCCCGGCGGCGTGCAGGAGCCTGTCAGGTTCACGTCTGCGATTGCCGCGCCGCTGATGACCGGGCAGACCGAGACGCCCAGAGCGAACACCCTGCCGCCCACCGTGATTGTCTTACCCGGCAGCGGGACGGTCGCGCTGGAAGCGCACAGGGCGTACTCGCCGTGGCAGATAGCCAGCGCCGGGCTGGCGATAGCCGGCGCCGAGGTTAACGCAGCCGCAAGGGCTGCAAGCGTTAGATACTTCATGCTTCCTCTCCTCCGCGATACATCCCGGCATCAAGCCAGTTTGCTAGGTTGTAGCCACGCAATCGAGACTACCCCGCCAGCGTTTCAGATACCAGATAACCTTATCAATCTCTTGCGCCGTGGCGTCCTTGTGCCCAACGCGGCTGAGGTACTTCAGCGCGTTGCCGCGGCAGTAGCCCGCAAACTCCTCGTGCGTCAACTTCGCCTGGATGTAGTCAATCGTCTCAATGCCGCCGACCTTGTAGTGGTCGGGGTTGATTGCGTCGGTCATCCGCGAAGCCTCGCCATCAGTTCGGCGCGCTCTCGCGCGGCTCGCAGCCTCGTGAACCGCTGATGCAGACGCTTGACGATGGACAAGCGGCGCTGGTTAGCCATCTCCCATTCCAGCAGCCGCTTTACCTCCGGCTCGTCCATAGGACCCATCGCCGCCGCCAGTGAACGCCAGTGAACCTCAGTCATTTTTTAACTCCTCCATAGCTATGTCAGACACTGCACGCTTATCGTGCAGCGACGCCCAGATGCGCTCATCAATCGTTTTCTCGGTTAGCATGACGTAGACCCAGACCGCGTGAGGTTGCCCGCTGCGATGCAGCCGCCCAACTGTCTGCTCGTACAACTCCAGCGACCACGGCAGCGACACGAACACTATGTGACAGCCGCCGTGCTGAAGGTTCAACCCGTGGCCGGCAGACTTGGGGTGGACCAACAGCAACTCGATCTTGCCCGCGTTCCATCGTTCAATGGCGCGGTCATCGTCGATGGTCTGCGCCTGCGGGTAGCGGCGCTGGAGTTCGGCTAACTCCTCTCTGTAGTTGTACACCACCAGCGTGTTAGCGCGTTGGTTCTCGGCCAGCAATTCGTCCAGCCGGTCAAACTTGTGGCTGCTGAACCAGATCGAAGCGTCGCCGGCCTCGCGGTTGTAGATGAACCCTGACGCCATCTGTTGCAGCTTGGTCGTCACCGACGCGGCGTTCTGGGCAATGACGCGGTCGTCGCCGAACTTGACCACATAATCGCGTTTCATCTTTTCATATGGTCCGCGGTCTGCAAAGGAAACGCGGACTTCGTTTACGTGACACGGCGGCAGCGTGTCGCTGTACTCGCCAGGCTCCAGCACGAAGGTTGCGGGTTTGATGCGCTCCATGACCTGTTCCAGACCGCCTGCGCGGGGTTCCCACTGGCCGAAGTCGCGGTTGATGCAGACGAAGTACTGCTGGAGGAACGCGCCCTTGGCGCGGCCCAGCAGCGACTGGCTGATGATCTTGCACTGGCCGAACACATCCTCCAGGCCGTTCGACGTGAACGACCCGGTCAGTCCCCAGCGCACCCTGATCGGCGCCAGCAGCTTCTCCAGCGCCTTGAAGCGTTTGCCGGACGGGTTCTTCAGCCGCGTCAACTCGTCGAACACGATGCCGTCAAAGCCCGACAGGCTGTCTAGCTTGTCGAGGTTGTCGTAATTGATGACGACCACAGGCGCGCCGCTGTCAAACGCTGCTTGACGCTGCGCCGGAGTGCCGACTGCCAGCGCCGGCGCAATGCCAGACCACAGCGGTGCCTCGACCGGCCACACGTCGGCGCAAACGCGCTTGGGCGCCACCACCAGCCACCGCTTAACCAAGCCGTCGTTCAGCATCGCCTGCATGGCTGTGAGCGTGATCGCGGTCTTGCCGGCGCCCACCGGCGCCAGGATCATCGCCCGGTCGCGCTCGTACAAGAAGTCGGCGGCGTCATCTTGGTAGGGGCGCAGGGTCAGGACCATTGGTCTGCCATTGCCGCCGCTATGCCGGTGAAGAAACGGCTGCGCTCTTTCCACCTGTTAGGCCCCGGCGGCATACGATGCACACGCGGTTCGCGGCCTTCGACAATATCGGTCGGCGCCAGCGGCGGCAGATTTTTGAGCCACAGGCAGGTGCGCTTAGTCTCGCCGTGGCCAAATTGCCACGGCTGCACCGATTGCGCCGGTTCGGCATAATTCGCAATCCGCGCCTTAGCGTACTTGTGCATCACCGGATTCTCTACGGCTATGCGATCAATCGGTGCATTCCAGAAAGCGCTAAACAACGCCGCGCCTCCGTCCAGTTCGCGCCACATATCCTCCAATGTGCGACCCGGCGGCGGCGTTGACAGCCACCGGACGCCGCTATTGCAAAGCCGGGTGCAGGGTGGGTGCGCGACCATGAGCAGATCCCAATCGCCGCTCAACAAATCGCGGGCGTCGCCAATTATATGGCGGTTGCTACCGTCCTCACTGGGCAGAATGTCGCAAGACCAAGCGTCATGTCCTTTGGCCACAAACGCGTTGCGAACAATCCCGCTAGTTTCGCACGCCACTAACACTTTCATTTACGCGTCTCCGACCAAGCGTCTACATCCTCTTTCGACCACAGCACGACGTAGTGCTGGCCAGTCGTTGCCATCTGCTCGGCGAACACCTCTTGCAGCGGCGACAGCCTGCCGCCAATTTTTTTTATTTCTACAAACCATGTCTCGCCGTTCGGCAGGCAGGCAATGCGGTCGGCAACGCCGCGCTGCGTCACGCTGCGGAACTTGTAGCTGTACCCGCCCAGCGCCTTCACGCGCTTGACGAAGTAGGCTTCTGTGTCTTTCTCGGTCATACCGTCAACCTACCGGGTAAAACAATTTGTTGCAAGCTGCAAACAAAAAGAAACCCCCGGCGCGGTGAGGCACACCGGGGGTTTCATCGTTAGCTGCGTTAGCTGGGTGTACGCAGCTACCGAATCTTTATTACCTTCCTGTTTTTCGGCGCGTCCGGTTCGACTGCGCGGCGCAACTCCGACTTGGTATTGGTTGCTGCCACGTTCGCGGCGGCGATGATGTGTCGCTTCGTCTGGTACTCCACGGACGCCACGCGCCCGCAATCGACCCAGCCGGCTTCCTTGAAGGCGTGCAGCAGCGCCGCCTGCGGGACGCGGACGCCCATAGGGACGTGACCCTGCGACGCCATCAGGTCGCACAGCTTGTGGAACGGCCCCGCGACAACGCCCGCCGCGAACGGCCCGATGCGCTGGCGCATCATATCGACGAGGAAACTCTCGGCGACGCTCATGCCCTGCTCGACCATGTTGATCTTCCACTCAGTGATCGGCGGCGCGGCAGCGGGGTTGAACGCCGCCACCGGGCGCTGCCACATCCACGCCGCGATCAAATCAAACCCGCCGGTCTTATACCAGGTCCACAGCTTCTGCGCCTCCGCCGCGTCCATGCGCGGCGCGCTCGACCATACGCAGAACCAGCGGCGGTCCTGCGTCGGGAGCGTGATCGGCAGCGTGTCGTTCGTGAACGCGATGACTTGCAGCCTGTTCAGCATATCGTAGGGGTGCAGCCCCTTGCGGTTAATCGACAGCGTGTCGGGTGGCGCGGCGATGATCGGCTTCAACTTGTTGGCCATCGCGCGGCGCTCGCGCGCCTCGGTTTCGCGCAACTCGTTCAGAATGACCACCTCGGCTTCTAGACTGTAGCCCCACTGGCTGCCGATCTCGCCCGTCTCTATGATTGAACGGTTGTGCTGATGCACCCCGCCAAGCGCCCACAGGAACGGTGCCCACATGGTGTCCTTGCCGCTGCCCTCGTCGCCGCCGTGCAGCACGGCATGGTTGATCTTGACGTTTGGGTGTTGGATTTTGCAGGCCATCACGTTCCAGATGTGTTCCAGTTCGGTCCTCTCGGAGACCAGCGTGTAACAGTGATCCAACCACGGCGCGATGTCGGCGTCAGTAACCGGCGCGGCGTCGCTCATGTCGGGGCGCATATTGACCCAGCGGTTGCCGTAGACCAGCCCGTCACGCGCTACCAGCACATCCTCGCCCGCGGCGTAGGTCACGCCGAGCAGCGCCTTGGCCCCATAATCCTGCCGGCGCTCGTCAAAATACACCGACGCCGGAATCTGCCGCTTGCTGTTGTGAATAGACCGGCAGTCGATATGCCGGAACAGCGCGTTGAACACGGCGCGCGGCAATTCCCGGCGCGTCAGCATGTCGAAGAAGTTGTCGTCAGACTGGATGTACGCGAAACGGTCGAACCACTCGGTCTTCTCCAGCCGGCCAGCTTCCTTGCGCTCGACATCGCGGATGATAACCGCCGTTTGATCTGGATAGGCTTCGGTAGGCATAATCTTCTCGGCCATCCGCTTCATGCGCTCGGCGATCAACTCGTCCCGCAGGCCGGGTGTGACGGTCGGCCCGTCGTTCTCCGACACCCACTTCAGGAACACCGCGCTGGTCAGGTCTTGGCAGTGGCCGTGGTAGCAGCAGTACGACCGGTCCAACGGCTTGTAGCGTCCCTCGATGTTGCCGTCGGTGTGCTGCTCATGGTTCGGGCAGATGACGCCGCACCAGCCTTCGTTGTTGACCCGCGACATCACCATGTTGTTGTCCGACAGCCACGCCAGCACGCTGTCGTGGCCGGTGTCGCGGATTTTGATGCTTCGGATCTCGGCAGTGTCGGCCTCGGGCGGCTCGACGCCCAGCGCCGCGCAGATGTCTTCCAGCGCGTACTCGCGCTCGGGGTGCAGCGCGACCAGCCGCGCCTCGAACCCGTTGCGACCCTTCTTCATGTTGACGCTGCCAGGTATGCGGCAGTTGCGGACGGCGTTGGTAGCGCCGGGGTCGGTGTAGCCCGCCTCGGCGATGGCGGTAATGGCGGCGGAGAACTCCGCCTTGGTCGGCTGGTTGGTGAACGCGTAGCCCCACTGATACGACCCTTCCGACGTTTCCATGATCCATGTCGGCTCTAGCGGCGGCGTCTTGGATTTGGTGCCCACATCGTCCAGCATCATGAACAGGACGTACTCGACGTTCTCGGCCTTGGCCGACGGCTTGCCGCCAACGAACCGATCAACGATGAACGATCCTGTGTTGACGTACCAGGCGTCGCCAACCTTGAACCTGGCCTTGGAAGGCAGGAACGCCGGGAATGTTGCCTTGGGTACGCCGTCGCCGTGGTAGACGATCTGGTCGTTCACCAACGACGGCGTCTGGCGCAGCAGCAGCGCCGTCTCGCCTGGCTCCGTAGATAGTTCGGCGATGTATTGGAGAAATTTAACGCGATCCTCACTCATCGCAATTCCTTTCTATCCCTTGCCGTAACGGGTCATGACCGCGACTTCCGCGTTCAGCGGCAGTCCTGCGGCCCACATGGGTGGCGTACACATAATCTTGACTAGCGCCGCGGCGGCGGCGTCGGCTTGCGCGGCTTCGACTTCCAGCACGATCTCGTCGTGAACGTGCAGCACCGTCTCAAACCCTTCTTCCTCCAGCCGCCGCAGCGCGTAGCGTAGCAGATCGTTGGCAACAGCCTGGGTGATGTTCTCGCAAGCCAGACCGCGCCACAGACGGGCGCGGGGCCATTCCGTCGCATCTGCGGCGGGCTTCCACGCAGCCTTGGCGTAGGTGATGTCGCCGGCCTCGTCAAAACAGGCGAACGGATAGCATAGTACACGGCCCGACGGCAGGGCATACCAAAGATGCTGCTTGTCGAACAAATAGGTCACGCGCCCTGCGCTGATCTCTTGGCCTGGGTGGCGCACCGCGGCCATATACGACTGCTCCAAAGCCTGCCAGTAGGTCTGCGCCCACGGGTTCGCCCTGCGCCAGCCATCAACCATGCGGCGGCTGTCGCTCTCGGCCAGCACGACGTTGTAGGCGCGGCCCATGCTGGCGAACGCGCCCACACCGCCGGCGAAACCACACGCGAGTTCTTGGACCTTGCCGATCTGGCGCTGGTCCTTGTCCACGTCGCCGTAGTCAACGCGGAACGTCGCCGCGGCGTTGTGCTTGTACACGTCCTCGCCGCGCTCAAAGAGGGCCAGCTTGTCCGCGCCGCTGTTAGTGTTTGACGCCCAAGGCGTCACCCGCGCCTCGATAGCGGCCCAGTCAGCCACCACCAGCAGCTTGCCTTGGGGGGCCATCAGTGATGGGCGCAGCATACCCTTCAGCACGTCGGTGATCCGCCGGCCAAACTGCGGCACGATCTTGTGGCCGCGCACCATCGCCTGTCGCGTTGACACCGGGTCAGCGGCGCACCTGCGCGGGAAGTTGTGGACCTGCAAGCCGTAGGATGACGCGCGTCCGGTGGCAGCGCCGCCGGCAAACACGAACGCGCCGCGCACCCGGTGATCTTCTGCGTCCGCGAGGTTCGCGGCGCGGCTGAACTTGGCAACGCTGGACGCCCACAGGTCATCGGCGCACTGGATGATCTCAGCCACGTCCGGCGGCACCTCGTCGGGGTTCTCCTCGGCCAGAGCCAGTAGGTTGAGGCGGACGGTCTTGTCGATGGACAACTTAGGCTCGCCGTCCTTGTAGACGGTCGCCAGCTTGAGTGCCTGCGGCCCGACGCGGGCCATCACCCACGCGCGCATCTTGGGGCTGCGCACGGACGTAACCTCGCCCTGCGTGACTTCCTCAACCGTCTGTTGGATGTCGGCGCTCTCGGCGTCGGCGTACTGCACCGCAGCCAGCGCCAGCGGGCGGTCCAGCAGCACGCCGCGGTCGTTAATCCGCTCATTGACGTGGTAGTCGGCCAGTTCATCGTCGGACAGCGGGCGTTGCGCCTGACTGATGGCGCGCATGGCCCGTACATCCTGCTCGCAGTAGGCCACCATCTCCGCCATCAACGCCGGATCATCCCTGAACCTGCCATCCGCCTGCGGGATGGACAGCGCGCGGATCAGTTGTCCGCCGCGGTGGTCTTTCTTCATGCTGGCGCCGGCGAACCGGCCCACATCCTCCAAGCTGCCTGGCGCGCAGTTGGCGCGGGCTTGGCTGGCGGTGCAGTAGAACTGCTCCAGCGGGTATTCGATCTGTAGGACGTACCAAAAGATCAGCCGCTCAAACGCGGCGTTGTGCGCCCTGATCTGGCCGGTGTGATGGCGCACGACAGCCGGGAACGGCTGGTCGGGCGTCCACGTCCGCACGTCGTCATCGTCGAAGGCGTAGGACATGCACAGCACGTCGGTGCTGGCGTCCTGCGCGTAGTTGTACACGCCCCGAGCCTTCAGGTCACAGCGGCTGCGCGTCTCGAAATCGAGCCATAGGGTGGTCATAGCAACGCCCCCACTGAATTGAAGGACTCAATGCGCTCGGTCAGGATGACGGCGCGGGTTTCCTTGCTGCGCGGCTGGTATGTGCCTTTCCAAGAACTGTCGATGCCAATGTTGCGGGCCACATTGGTGCTGTCCGCGCTGGCCAACGGCAGTTTCGAAAAGATCGCCGGGTTCAGCATCCGCAGCCCATGCAACTTGCACACGGGGCGGTTGTCGTCGTCGCATATCGCGCCGATGGCCTGCGTAGCGCGACCCAAGAACCGCCGCGGCGTTGACACGTCCCATTCGCCGCTCGACCCTATGCACACACGCGGCCATTCGCGCGACAGACGGCGCAGACGTTCGATGCTTTCGTTGATGTGCCACACCACCGCGCCTTGATGACGTGGGAAAGGCCACTCAGCGGCAAGTTGGTCGTTCTCCCCTTCGCTGCCTTCGATCACATCAGGCACAACCGCGAAGTCAAAGCCTGGATGGTTACGCCAATAACCTACCCATGAGTAATAGTCTGGCCAATGCACACCGCCGCCTTGCTTCCAAAATGTGAACGCGCCGTTGTCCAGCGCAAACGATTGGCAAATTTCGGCGGCCAAGTTCATCTGCTGCGTGGCAGCAAACGACACAAACGCATGGCGCGCAGTCCACACTTTGATCGCGCATGTGTCGGGCGTGATCGGGCCTCCATGATAGTGGATCACTCGCTGCGCTCCCACCGGGCGTATATGCGCTCAGGCTTACGGCTGACATCAACAGCGCAGCACTTTAAGTGGACGCCTATATGCTCGGCGAGTTGCTCGCCCCACATCAATGTGTCGGGTAACAGCGTATGGTCAAACTGTCTTAAGAAAGCGTCAACGCGTGACTTACGATCACCCGCGTCAACAAAATGCGAGTCGTTGCGCCACCAGACCACCACTTCCCAAGTGTGGCCATGTAAAACGCCGCAAGGACTTTTATGCGCGGCGGATATAACGCCGCCTATTCCACTTAGAATTGTCATGGGTGCCTCACTTCATCCGCTACTAGCCGGGACGGCCCAACCCGTCCCGGCGTTCGCATGTTGTTTACGTGCGGCGGCGGCGGCGGCGCGGTGCATCTTCAGCCGGGGCTTCCGCTTCCTCGGCGTCTTCCTCCACCGGGGCTGCGTCCATGCCCGACCACTTCACCAGCTCGAACACGGGCGTGAAGATCCGCCCGTAACTCTTGTGCTGGTAGTGTTCCTTTTTGAGGCGCACCACTGGCACCGGCTGGGTCTGGTCCTTGTCCACCTGCTCGGCGATGGCCATAGCCAGCGCCTGCACGGCGCGCTTGCCGCCGACGCTGGTGACGCTGTAGCGCGCCTGCAAGCCTTCATCCTCGCCGTTGGTGCAGGCCAACGTCATGCCGATCTGCATCTCCCAGCCTCGCTTGGCGCCGCTGGGCGGCATGTCAAGTTCCGGCAACGGATCCGCAACGCTGACCATCTTCTCGCCCGGCACCTCGCCGTCGCCCCACGCGATGTAGCCGTGGACGAACGAGAACGGGTTGACGGCCCAGAGACTGGCCTCCTCCACTTCTGTCTGATCGGCACCGAAAACCCAATGGCCGGTCTTGTCCATCTTGATAATGGCCATGCCGACGGCGGTATCCTGCGCTTTGATAGACCGCAGCGCAGTAGAAAGCGACTTCACCGACGGCAGACTGGCGCCGCCGAAAACTGTAATGTTCGTCATTGTACGTCCCTTTGTTACTGGATTTTAGCCATGGCTCTTTTGAGCGTATGGCCTATTTGCAACGCCGCCGGCCTCGGGTCATCTCCCGGCGCGAGC